>Ga0070741_10019145_pt1 | contig 10972 bp, 13 predicted proteins | sample Coa_R1_4_FD_66440 | JGI IMG/M metagenome (GOLD analysis project Ga0070741, IMG submission 66440) | Surface soil microbial communities from Centralia Pennsylvania, which are recovering from an underground coalmine fire - Coalmine... | ecosystem: Environmental > Terrestrial > Soil > Unclassified ...
CCGCGCGTTACGAAGGGCGGGAGTCTATAGACCGGCCGCGCCAGAGGCAACAAGGTGGCACGGGGGTTGCGGCCTGTACGCATCCCGTTCACTGCGATAGAGGTACCCACCATGGCCAGCAAAGCTTCTGAACGTGTTCTAACCGATCACGACCAGATCCGTAAATGGGCCGAAGCGCGCCAGGCTCAGCCGGCTTGCGTCAAAGGAACCGACACCGAAGACGGCAGCTGTCTGCTGAGACTCGACTTTCCGGGCTATTCGGGCGAGGGATCGTTGCAGTCGATCCCATGGGATCAATGGTTCCGGGTGTTCGATCAGCGCAAGCTCGCGCTCATTGTCGAAGACAGGATGGCCGACGGTAAGCCCGGCAATTTCAACAAGCTCGTCAGCCGTGAGAATGTCACTACTCATTGAGCGCCCGGCTCAGTCGTAGAGGCGCTGTCCGCCCGCACCAGGGAAAGCCGCGAGCGAGCACGATGGATCCGCGATCCTGACTCGCTCGCAAATCTCCGCTGGGCTGACACTGGCAGCGCATTTTGGGGCACTGATCGCCTCGGCGGTAGTCAGCGTGCCGCCCGACTCGTCGCGCGCCAACAGCACACTCTCTGCCGCCGAAAGCTCACCGCCGCAGGTCCAGGTCAGCCCTCCCGCAAACAGCATCGCCATGATGCCGTCCTAAACGAGTCGCTCGATCCCAATACGCGTCGGTCAATGGTGCCACGGCATCGCGCGCCGATCGAAGCAGATTGGCGCGGGGCGGCCGCACGGGAGTCGTCGCGCGCATTGCCGTACTCCATAACACCGCGACGCTGGCCGCATAGAAGTTCATTTCCCTCTCCTGAGTATCGGGCCTTCCCGGGCGCCAATTGAACGCCCAATGCCGATAACGCTCAAACGATTTGTCCGTCGGTGTCGGATAACTTAAACTCATGCGAACAACGGCACCCGTACGCACCCGAAATGACCGCGAGCCGCTCACCTTCCCTGCTTGCACTGCGCGCCTTCGAGGCAGCCGCGCGGCGGTTGAGCTTTACGGAAGCGGCTCATGAGCTCCACGTTTCGCAGGCGGCGATCAGCCGTCACGTGCGCGGACTGGAAAAGGATGTAGGACGAGAGTTGTTTCGGCGCCTGCATCGAGCGGTTGAGTTGACCGCGCCGGGTAGGCAATTCGCCGCGGAGCTCACTACCGCGTTCGAGAGGATTCAACGCGCGGTGGAGCAAGCGCGGAACGCCCCCGCGCGGCGACTACGGGTGTCCGTTGAGCCCGCGTTCGCGGCCCGCTGGCTCGTACCCCGACTGGCACACTTCTCGACCGCTCATCCGGACATCGAGTTGGAGCTCGAGACCTCGATTGAGTTGCGCGTGCTGGGACGCGACACGGATGTTGCCATCCGATATGTCGACAACGGATCTCGTCCACCACGCCAGCGACATCGTCGCTTGCTCTCGACCGAAGGTGTACCGGTGATTGCCGGCACACGGCGGCGACCACCTGGGTGGCGCAACGACGCAGCCGTCCTGGGCCATCGGCTCCTTCACGACGACAACGGTCAGTCGTGGCGAAGCTGGTTTACCGCGGCGGGCCTGGACGGATTCGACCAGGCGAAGCACCTGTACTTCAGCGACTACTCACTGGCTCTCGCGGCTGCGCTGCGCGGACAAGGCATCGTGTTGGGTACCGGCGCGTTCATCGAGGCCGAGCTCCGGAGCGGCCGCCTGGTGCGCGTTGGGCAGACCCGAGTGTCACTCGGCGACTACGTGCTGTTGCAATCCAATGAGCGCTCGACCGCCTCACTACGGCAAGCCTTTGCTGGCTGGCTCGAGCGCGAAGCGGAACAGCGCTATCCCGTCGTGCTGAGCCGATAAATCACCGAGGCCGCGCCGCTCACACGTCCGCAATAGACGCTAGCGTTGCTTTAAGACACTCTCGTATATTGCGAGGTGCTGCGGCGAAAAACAGCAGAAGATGACTTCCTGAATTCCCGACAGCGTCGACAGAGCTTCGCGAACCGCGGCGACCGCCACCGGCGTCGCAAGCTCGATGGGATAGCCGTAGATTCCCGTACTGATGCTGGGGAAAGCGATGCTCGAGACTCCATGTTCCGCGGCGATCTCGAGTGAGCGTCGATAGCAGGACGCCAGCAACTCCGGCTCCCCACGCCCACCGCCGTTCCAGACTGGGCCGACGGCGTGAATGACATACCGAGCCGGCAGGCGATAGCCCTTGGTCAGCTTCGCATCCCCGGTTCTACAACCCCCGAGCTGTCGCGACTCGCGTAGCAACTCGGGGCCGGCTGCGTGGTGGATCGCGCCATCCACCCCGCCACCTCCCAGCAGTGATTCGTTTGCTGCGTTGACGATGGCATCCACCCGCAATGTGGTGATATCCGCCTGAACAGCGCGAAGTGTAGTTGACATCAGAGATCCTCCAGCCGAGAGGCCCACGGAGCGGAAGTGCCCCGCGAGCCGCGCGTCCAGGCGAGCCTATCCAACAGGCTGCTGATGCCGCCTGCCTCTGCTAGTGCCGCTGGCCCGCCGAGGCGTCCCGAATCTGCTTGAACTCGTTCCCCGCGTTCCACTGCGGCCAACCGGAAGTAGCAAGCTTTCTGCCCAAGTTATAGAGCAACAGGACATCCTGAGCCTCACCCCGAAAATCCATGCTGGGCGTCCACTCGTCACCGGGCTGATGATACCGGTGGGCGTAGTAATCCTCGCGATCAGCGCTCCCGGCCGCAACACCACCATTCACCAGGTCGTCGCCGGCCGACAAGGACATTGCGGGCACGCCGCGCTTCGCGAGTGAGAAATGATCAGAGCGAAAGAAGTGGCCCGCCTCCGGAGAGGGATCGGGCGTATAGGTGCGACCCTGCGCCTGCGCCGCCTGCATCAAGTCGGTCAGCAACGTACTCTGTGCGTCTCCGAACGTACTCACATCCCGCGTGGGTCCATATACCCCGAGGATATCCATGTTGATATCCGCGACGGTCGTCTCGAGCGGATAGACAGGATGAGCCGCGTAGTATTCGGAGCCCAACAAGCCACGCTCTTCCGCCGTCGTTGCCATGAAGACGATGGAGCGGGGCGTGCGCGGCGCCGAGCCGAACAGCCGACCGAGCTCCAGGAGCGCAGCAACACCGGTAGCATTGTCGACGGCGCCATTCAAAATGCGATCCCCGCCCGCTCCTGACGGGCCGATCCCGAAATGATCCCAATGGGCACTGAAGATGAGCGTCTCGTCCGGTTTCGAGCTGCCGGGCAAGCGACCCAGCACATTCTTCGTGACGATGCTCTCATGTGTGACGTGCCCGGAAGCGCTCAACGTCGCGCCCGCCAACGGCACCGGCTTGAATTCCCGGGTTTGCGCCAGCTTCTTCAGAGCCTCAAAGTCCAACCCGGCTTGCTTGAACAGTGCGACGGTGACGTCACGCTGTATCCAACCCTCCAGTGGCACATGCGACTGTGCAGGATCATCGCGGACGATATCGTATACGGCCGCGGTGTTTGAGTTCACCACCGTCGCCCAGCCGTAGGACGCCGCGGCGGGCTCATGGACGATGAGCACTCCAAGGGCTCCGCGGCGCGCGGCCTCCTCGTACTTATAGGTCCAGCGGCCATAATAGGTCATTGCCTTGCCGCCGAAATCCCCGCTCCCGGTCTCGAAGTCAGGATCGTTGACCAACACAATCGCGATTTTTCCGTGCAGATCCACGCCTTTGAAGTCATCCCAGCGACGCTCCGGCGCGCTCACCCCGTAACCAATGAAAACCAACGGGGCGTTCCGCACCGTCAACTCCTCGATGTTGGTCTGGGCGGCGCGAATCGCGACCTGCTGGCCTTGAGCCCAGCTCCGCGACCGACCGGCAACGGTCACGCCAATATCCAGCGGACCGGCAAACAGAAATTTCACCAGCGGCACGTCCTGGGTCCAGCTCCGGTGGCCACCGACTTGCGGTCCGCCCGGCTGCAGGCCCGCTTCCTTCATGCGATCGATAATGAAGAGCACGGTTCGCTTTTCGGCTCGGGTGCCAGGCTCACGACCTTCAAAAGCGTCCGAGGCGAGCAATTTCACATCGATCGACAGGCGCGCCGGATCGGGTTGCAACCGCCCCGCGCGCGCAGCCAGCGGCCCCAGTGCCAGCGCCGCCAACAACAACAGGCCGACTCTGCTCGAAAATGGTGCGCTCACCAGACGAGGTCGTCCGGTACGACGAAGTCCTTGTACGGATCGTCCTCGGCGGCGGCGGACTTGGGAGCCGCGGATGCGGCAGGATCGGCACTCGATGCAACGACAGAGTGCTCATCCCGCTCGCGGATACGAGCCGCCACTTCATCAGGGACCAGCGCGTAATGTCCCTCGTAACGAACGATGACCACGCTGCCCTTGATGATTTGCTCGCGAAGGGTCGGCGTGACGGGCAAGCGCGCCAGGCGGGTCCCGTCGGTGAAATTGAAGTATTCCTCACTCTCGACCGGCGGCAACCGGTACTGCTCGATGAGCTGCTTGATTTCCGCCCGGCGAGCCTTCGCGGCTGCCTTCTCTTGCTGCCGACGATTCAGCTCCTTGTCGCGCGCGGCCTTCGCCGCGAGCTCCTTGTTGGCCGCGATTTGCTGCGGCGAAAGCGGTGGCGGTGGTTGGTGGCGCGACGGCGGCCGCTTGGCCTGCGTCGCCTCCTTGGCCTGCTTCTTGGTGCCGAGACCCGCCGCAAGCAGCTGGTCACGCAAAGACATGCTCATGTCTCGATCTCACTCACCCCACGAATGGAAGGGACGTAGTCTACCCAAGGCCGCGTGTGGTTTTCATTTCCGCCGAGAGCGGGTCCGCGAGCTCGGGAACGGGGCGATGGTGGCGGGCGCTGAAGGACCCGAGCGCGCCAGCAGCGCGCTCAGGCCCTGCTCGAGTTTACTTAGTGCAGTCGACCTTGTGACGCTCAATGCCAATTGTTGCGCGCACGGAAATCCCGGGCCTGACGCTCGGCCTCGTCCCGGGCCAACCCGTAGCGCTCCTGCAGCTTGCCGGCAAGCTGCTCACCGCGCCCTTCCAGCTGATCGATCTCATCGTCCGTGAGCTTGCCCCACTGCTCCTTGACCTTGCCTTTGATCTGCTTCCAGGTCCCGGCGGCACGATCGTTGTTCATTTCGATACTCCGTCACTTTTGACCTGATACGTCAAGCAAGCGGCGTTCCGATTCTAAGCGGCGCTCGCCTCGCCAGCCGCTTCGGAGGCGGGCAGCTCAACGGCCGCCGCGTGAGCCAGGGCGGCCTCTGTCGCCGCGCGCGCCTGGCTCGGTCGCCACACCGGACGACGGACCAACGTACTCTTCCCAAATAGCGACTCCACCAGGTCCACCGCGAGCGCAGCGGTCTTGTTGCGCACATCGAAGGCCGGGTTGAGCTCGACGATGTCCAGTGAGCCAAGCTGGCGGGTATCGGCAATCATCTCCATGCAGAGCTGCGCCTCGCGATACGTAGGCCCACCCGCCACCGTGGTGCCGACGCCCGGTGCAATGTCAGGATCGAGAAAATCGACATCGAAACTGACATGCAGGTGGGTATCACTGTCGAGATCAGCCAACGCGCTTTCCATGGTCTGGCGCATTCCCATCTCGTCGATGTAGCGCATGTCGAAGACCTCGAGCCCCTGCTCGTGCACGAATCGCTTTTCGCCGGCATCCACGCTACGCACTCCGATCTGACGAACGCACGACGGAGTCAGCGATGGACCGGGGCCGCCGATGGTGACCAGCTCACTTGGCCCGAAGCCGCACAGGCACGCGAGCGGCATACCGTGGATGTTCCCGCTCGGGGAAAGCTCGCAGGTGTTGAAATCCGCGTGCGCATCCAACCACAACACGCGCAGTGGCTTGCCAACTTCCCGGCAGTGACGGGCCACGGCGCTGATCGAGCCGATGCTGAGGGAGTGGTCCCCGCCGAGCAGGATCGGCAGTCGATTCAAACGCAACTCGGCGAAAACGGCATCGTGCACCGAGCGATTCCAACGCTCCACCTGTGGCAGGTGCCGGTAGCCTTGCGAGGGGCCCTGCCAGGGATTGCCAGGCCCGCTCAGATTACCAAGATCGAAGACCTGCAATCCGCGCTCCTGGAGCGCATTCTGCAGGCCGGCCACCCGCAGGGCCTCGGGACCCATGGAAGTGCCCCGATCGCCGGCGCCGATATCCGTGGGCGCGCCGATGAGACTCGCCTGCCGCACACCGCTCACGCGAGCACCGCGGCCGGCCGCCGTGCGCCGGCTCCCGGCCCAGGCGTCAACAATGCGAACAGGTTTTTCGGATCGTCGAGATCCGGCACGAGATCGACCTGCTGTTGCGAGCCCTGCACCTGGTGATGGATGCGTCGCAAATAGCGCAGAGCCGAGAAGTCCTCCAGCGCGAAACCCACAGAGTCGAAGATCGTCACTTCCTGCGCGTCCACACGCCCGGGACGCCGACCGGCGAGCACGTCGGTGAGCTCCGCGACTGGAAAATCCGGTTCCACCTGCTGAATCTCGCCTTCGACCCGCGACTGCGGCTCGAACTCCACCACGACCCGTGCGTCACGGCGTCGCAGGATGTCAGGATGCAACTCGGTCTTGCCGGGGCAGTCACCGCCCACCGCGTTCAGATGCATACCCGGAGCGATCATGCCCGGCGCCAGAATGACCGCGTTGCGCTTGTCGGCCGTGACGGTAGTCACGATGTCCGCGCCTCGAACGGCCGCAGCCGTCGATGCGCACCGGATGACCCGTAGACCACTCAGCCGCAGCCTGGCGAGATTCGTTTCCAGCTTCTCGGTCGCTGCAGGATCGACGTCATACAGGCGCAGCTCGCGGATGCCCAACATGTGATGGAAGGCGATCGCCTGGAACTCGCTTTGTGAGCCGTTGCCGATCAGCGCCATGACCCGACTGTCAGGACGTGCCATGCGGCTCGCTGCCAGGGCCGAGGTAGCGGCCGTGCGCAGTGCCGTAGTCAATGTCAGCTCGGAAACCAACAGCGGATATCCGGTCGCAACATCCGCCAGCACGCCGAATGCCGTGACGGTCAGCAGTCCAACAGAGGTGTTCCTGGGATGTCCGTTGACGTACTTGAACGCATAGAGCTGCCCGTCGGAAGCCGGCATCAGCTCGATCACGCCCACCGATGAGTGCGTCGCATGGCGCGGCGACTTGGCGAACTCCGGCCAGCGCAGATAGTCCGCCTCGATTTCGCCAGCCAGCTCTTCGATGAAACGTGCCGTCCCCACACACGCAACGAGCTCTCGCACGCGGTCAATGCCAATGAAGTCAACCATGAGTCCTCTCCCCGGAAAGCCGCCCAGGCCCCTCGTCAGGGGGTCACTGCAGGCGGGATCGCTATTGAGCGTCATGGTGTGGCGCGCTGCGGCTAAATAGCAGCCAGAAGACTGCTCATAAATGCTACAAAGATGTACAAATCGCCAGACCTCTCTGGCGTTTTGCTATATAATGCCGGTCGCGCGTATCGACCGCAGCGGCGTGGGTAACTTTCGAGGCCAGGTCCGGAAAACGTGGACGAAATCGACCGGCAGCTCATCTCTCTCCTGCGCAACGACGCCCGCACCTCGGTAGCGGCGCTTGCGAAAGCCCTGCGCGTCTCACGAGGAACTGTGCAAAACCGGATGGCGCGCCTGGAAGCGGACGGCACCATCGCGGGCTACACCATCCGGTTGAAACCGGCGGTCGAGGAGCACCGGATCCAGGCCTTCATGACCGTGGCGGTCGAGGGTAATCGCGTCGATGCAGTCATCAAGGCATTACGAGGAGATCCCGCGGTTACGACATTGCACAGCACCAATGGCAGATGGGACATCGTCGTGGAACTGCGAGCTGACAGCCTGGAGGCCTTCGATCGCGTGTTGGGGAGAATCAGACTGATCGAGGGGATCTCACAAAGCGAGACGAGCCTGCTGCTTTCGACCTTCAAGTAGCGGCGAGTTGCAATAGGCGCCCGACCCACGCAGAGTGCCACAATGAAATTCTCGGATCTGGTAAAGCGAATCAGCGGCGAGGGCTCCGACGCCTGGCTTACGCATTATGAGGCGGCGGCCGCGCGCGACCGCGGCGAGGACGTGATCGTCCTCAGCATCGGCGACCCCGACATCAACGCGCCCGAGCCCGTCGTTGAGCGCGCCATCGCGCAACTCCGATCGGGGGATACGCACTACACGCCTGCAGCAGGACGCATAGCGCTCCGCGAAGCGATAGCGAAAGCGCACACCCAACGGACCGGGCAAGTCGTTTCTGCGGCGAACGTCGTGTGCCTCGCCGGGACGCAGAACGCTCTTTTCGTGGCCTCGCTCTGTCTAGCCGGCGCGGGCGACGAAGTCATTACGTTCGACCCGCTTTATCCAACTTACACGGCCACCATCGAGGTGTCCGGGGCACGCCTCATCCGCGCACCCACAGGCCCAGGTCTTCGTCCGGACCTCGCCGCGCTGGAATCGCTCATCAGTCCGCGCACGCGCGCGATTTTTTTGGCGACGCCCAATAATCCGAGTGGCGTCATCCTGAGCGAATCCGAGCTCAGTGCGATCGGCACGCTCGCCCGCAAACACGATCTATGGATCGTTGCGGACGAGGTCTACGCGGGACTCGCTCCCGGCGGCAAGGTGCCGAGCCTCGCGCCCGCGCTCCCCGATCGCGTCGTGACCCTCGGCAGCCTCTCGAAGTCACATGCCATGCCAGGATTTCGAGCCGGCTGGCTCGTCGGCCCGAGCAAGCTCATCGAGTACGCCCAATCCTTGTCCATGTGCATGCTCTTCGGCCTTCCGGGGTTCATCCAGGAGGCCGCGCTCACCGCGCTATCGATCGCCGCGGAGACGGAGCAGCGGATCAGGCAATTTTGCGACGTGCGGCGTGAGCGGTTCATGGCGGGGCTCGAAGGTGTTCCCAACATCCGCGCCTTCGCGCCGCAAGCCGGCATGTTCCTGTTGATGGACGTGAGTGATACCGGGCTCTCCGGCTACGAATTCATGCGCGCCCTGTATGAGAGACGCCGCGTGTCCGTACTGGACGGCGCTGCCTTCGGTCGGCAGACGGCACATTTTGTCCGAATCTGTTTCGCTACCGAGCCCGCAGTCATCGACGCCGCTTGCGGCCGCATCCGCGAATTCTGCGAGCGGGACCTGCCCGCTTTACTTGGCGCTACAAAGTAAGCACTTCTCGCGCCGGTGAATTCCCTTAGAATCCCGGGAATGAGCAGTGAACATCTGACGACGGTGGCGGAGCAATCCGGCTTCCGCGAGACGGGCCGGACTGACGAGGTGGAACGGTTATGCGCGGCCTTTGCCCGCGAGTGGCCGGAGGCCGTTCGGTGCATCGAGTTCGGGCGCTCCGCTGAAGGCCGGCGGATGCTTGCATTGCTGGTTTCACACGCCGATCCCCGCACGGTGCCCCTCCTGATGTTTCAGGGTGGTATCCACCCTGGCGAAAGCGACGGGAAGGATGCGGGTTTCATCGCTCTGCGCGAAATCCTGCGTGGCAGTGCCGCCCCGGGAGTATTACACCGGATCGCGATCCTGTTCGTCCCGGCCTTCAACGTCGACGGCCACGAGCGCTTCCGGCGCTGGAATCGCCCGAACCAGAACGGCCCAGAGGAGACCGGCTGGCGCACCACGGCCCAGAACTTGAATCTGAATCGCGACTACACGAAGGCCGACGCGCCCGAGATGCAGGCGATGCTCCGGCTGCTGTGCGAATGGGATCCACTGGTTTGTGCCGATCTTCACGTCACCGACGGCGCGAACTTCGAGCCGGACATCTCGTTGCAAGCCGAGCCCATCAACCAGGGGGATCCGCTCCTCTACGGCAGTGGTCGCGAGTTGCGCGACCAGCTCATCGAGAAACTCACCGCCCAGGGCTCGCTCCCTCTGCCCTTCTATCCGGATCTTGCGAAAACCGATGACCCTGCCTCGGGATTTGTGCTCACCGTGTACTCACCGCGCTTCTCCACCGGTTACATTCCGCAGCGGAACCGATTCACGGTGCTGGTCGAAACGCATTCCTGGAAAGACTATGCACGACGGATCCAGGTGACCCGGAACACCCTGGTCGCACTTGCGGAGTTGGTCGCGGCCCACGGCGCGCGCTGGGAGGTCGAGGCTCACGAGGCTGATGAAGCAGCGATTCGAATCGGTGGCGCGGAGGTCACGCTGGACTACAGCTCATCCTGGCGTGAGCCCACGAAAGCGGGCGCGACATCGTCGGGTCTCGATGCAAGCGGCGCTGACATCATCGATTTTCGCGGCTACGCGTACACCCGTGAGCCCTCAGCGATTTCCGGGGATCTGGTCACGGTCTACGATCCCAACACACCGCAGATCTGGAGGGTGCCCTATCGCAACCGGGTAGAGCCAGCGCTCATCGTCAAGGCGCCACTCGGCGGTTATGTCGTTCCGGCGGCCTACGCGGACGAGATCGGGGCAAAACTCGCGCTGCACGGAATTTCATTCGAGCGTGTGCCTGACACTGTCGACGGAGTGCGTGCCGAGGTCTTTCGCGCAGCCCGTGTGACCTTCTCCACCGCACCCTTCGAGGGGCGAATGCGGGCCCATTTCGAAGGAAACTGGGCTCGCGAGACACATTCGATCGGTGCGGGCGCATTGTTCGTGCCGGTTGCACAGCCGCTCGCGCGGCTGCTGATGGCACTGTTGGAGCCGCAGGCTCCCGACTCGCTCGCCGCCTGGGGATTTTTCAACGCCTGCTTTGAACAAAAGGAACAGATGGAGCCCTACGTTGCCGAACAGATCGCGCGTCAGACGATCGAGGAAAACCCCGCCCTGTGGGACGCATTCGCGGATCGGGTTGTACAAGATCCCGCCTTCGCGGCGGATCCTGCCGCGCGCCTGGATTTCTTCCTGAAGCTGCACTCCTCGCGGGACGATCGATACCATCTCTATCCGGTATTTCGGGTGGATGAGATCCTGGCGTCGGCTGGCGAATGAGCATGTTACACCGCTC
>Ga0070741_10019146_pt1 | contig 10971 bp, 5 predicted proteins | sample Coa_R1_4_FD_66440 | JGI IMG/M metagenome (GOLD analysis project Ga0070741, IMG submission 66440) | Surface soil microbial communities from Centralia Pennsylvania, which are recovering from an underground coalmine fire - Coalmine... | ecosystem: Environmental > Terrestrial > Soil > Unclassified ...
GGAGGCTAGAACGGCGAGCGTGAACAGCACGGCGTCGTACAGGAAGTGCGCGACGATCGGCCGGATCAGGCGGCGGTTCTTCTGGAATGACCTGGTGGCGAAGTATCCGAACGGAATCGTCAGCAGGAAGCCGAGCCCGTAATAGACGTGGTAGCTGGTGCGCAGCGCCAGGCTGAGCACGAGCGCGCGACGCGGATTCCAGCCGAGTTGCTCCAGCCGGACCAGTAGGTACCCGTTGACCAGGGTCTCCTCGGCGATCGCCGTGGTCGCTGACGCCGCTATCCCGTACAGGACGTAGTACCCTGGCAGGTGCCCGACGTCCGGGGTGACGAACAGCGACTTGTCCGTCCTGATGACCGGGGTGAGCACGACGGCCATCGCCACCGCCGTGACGAAGCCGGCCGCGGCGATTCCGATCGCCGCCCGGAGGTCGATCTGCCAGCGCGGATTCGTCAGCCCGAGCACAGCGGGGCTCTGCCCGGTCCGGCTCAGCAGCAGCAACGCCAGCGGGACCACGGCGGCGACCTGGACGTAGGTGATCGTGGCGACGACCAGGTTCGCCACCTGGTTTCCGGCCACGATGACCGGAACGCGTTTCAGGGATCCAGCGCCGCCCAGGTGACTGGCGAGCGCGTCGATCGCGGCGAGCACGCCCGACGCCAGGAACGCCGCCTGGACGAACCAGGTTTCCAGCACGAGCCCTCGCCGGGACGTCGGCGCCTCGCATTCGTCTGCGGTCACTAGAGCAGCATGGCCTACCCGGATCTAACCCGCGTCAGCAGGTGCAAGTTTCATCCCTTGGGTCGCGTTTCCGCCGCTCATAGCCAGGATTGGTTGGCGAGGTCGGGGGCCGGGGTTAGCGTGCCGCGATATGCACAGCTTGAAGACGCGCGCACTCCTGCTTACGGTGGCGCTCGCCGCGATCGGCCTGGTGGCGGTGCCGCGGCCGGCGCATGCAGCACCGTCCGCCACCGGCGCCTTCGACTACGCCGAAGCGCTCCAGGATGCGATGTTCTTCTATCAGGCGCAGCGGTCCGGGCAGTTGCCGCCGGACAACGAGGTGGACTGGCGCGGCGATTCGGACCTGTCGGACGGCTCGGACAACGGCGTGAACCTGACCGGCGGGTACCACGATGCCGGGGACCTGGTGAAGTTCGGGCTGCCCGAGGCGTGGGCGATGAACATGCTGGCCTGGAGCCTGCTCGACTACCCCGCGGGCTACGCGGGCGCGGGCCAGACGCAGACCGCGCTGGAGAACCTGCGCTGGGGCGACGACTACATCGTGGCCGCCGCGACCGGTCCGGACACGTTCTACGGGCAGGTCGCCAACCCGTCGACGGACCACCAGTACTGGGGACCGGCCGAGACCAACCCGACCGTCCGGCCGTCGTCCGCGGTGACGTCCGCGTGCGCGGGCTCGGACCTGGTGGGGCAGGCGTCGGCCGCGCTGGCCGCGTCGTCGATCGTGTTCAAGACCGCGGACCCGAAGTACTCCGCCGCGCTGTTGTCCCAGGCCGAATCGCTGTTTACGTTCGCCGACACCCATCTCGGCGACTACGCGACCTGCATCACGTCCGCGCAGGGCTTCTACAACAGCTTCAGCGGCTACTGGACCCAGCTCGTCGCCGCCGAGATCTGGCTCTACAAGGCCACCGGCACGGCAAGCTGGCTGACCAAGGCAACGGCCGACTTCGCGAACATGCCGCTGGCCTCGCAGTCCACGCTGCACGAGTACAACTGGACGGTGAACTGGGACGACGACAGCTTCGCCGACTACATCTGGATGGCCCAGCTCACCGGCCAGCAGCAGTACCTCACCGACGCCGAGGACAACCTGGACTGGTGGACCACCGGGTTCAACGGAACGACGGTGTCCTACTCGCCCGGCGGCGAAGCCTTCCTGAACAACTGGGGGTCGCTGCGGTACGCGGCGAACGCCGCGTATCTCGCGCTTGAGTTCAGCAACTACCTGACCGCGAACAGCCTGGACGCGACGCGGGCCACCACGTACCACAACTTCGCCGTCCAGCAGATCAACTACATGCTGGGCCAGAACCCGAACAACATCAGCTACGAGGTCGGGTTCACCAACGGCGGCAAGAGCACCGCGTGGTCGCAGTTTCCGCACAGCTCGGGCGCGCACGACACGTGGTCCGACAACCTGACCACGCCGGCGCAGACCCGCCATCTGGACTACGGGCTGCTGGTCGGCGGCCCTGACTCGGCCAACGACCAGTACAGCGACCAGCGGGCCAACTACCAGGAGACCGAGGGCGCGCTCGACTACAACGCGCTGTTCTCCGGCGACCTCGCGGCGCTGACCGCCCAGTATGGCGGCACGCCGGTCGCCAAATTCCCGGCGCCGGAGACGCCGGACGGGCCGCAGATCTACATGCAGGCAGCGATCAACAACTCCGGGTCGAACTTCATCGAGATCAAGGCACTGGTGAACAACCAGTCCGCCTGGCCGGCCAGGCAGATGCCGGACGCGAGCTTCCGCTACTACTTCACGCTTGACCCGGGGGAGACCGCCAGCCAGATCTCGCTGTCCTCGCCGTACACCCAGTGCGAGGCGCCGACCGGGCCGTTCCAGTACTCCGGCACCACGTACTACATCCAGGTGTCGTGCGCCAACCTCGACGTCGAACCGGTCGGCGAGGCCGACTACACCAACGACGACTTCCAGGCGCAGGTGCAGTTCCGGATCACGTTCCCTTCGGCGCACAACCCCGCCGAAGACTGGTCGTTCCAGGGGATTCCGGGCACCAGCGGGGCGACCCCCGCGACGGTCAGCGACATCACCCTGTACTCCGGGAACACGCTGGTCTGGGGTGCGCCGCCGTCGTCTTCCGCTGGACCTTCCGCACCGGCTTCGCTGACAGCCGGCTCGACTACGCCGACGGGTGCCACGCTGTCGTGGACCGCGGCCAAGGCCGGCAGCAACCCGATCGCCGGGTACGACGTGTACACCTCCGCGGGAACGCTGGTGGGCACGACGACCTCGACGTCGTACGCGCTGACCGGGCTGCAAGCCAGCCGCACCTCGCCGTACGGGTACTACGTGACGGCCGTGGACAGCCAGGGCTATGCCTCCGCGGCGTCGAACATCGCGCAGTTCATCACGTCTTCGAGCACAGCGCTCACGGCGGCCGGCTACGCGCTGCCGCCGTCCGAGCCGGGCACGCCCACCCTTTCCTCGGGCGGCACGACGCTGACCTGGTCGCCGTCGGTCGCGGGGTCCGCGGCGGTCGCCGGTTACCGCGTCTATGAGCTGGCGCCGTCCGCCGGGCTGGTGGCCACGACCACCGCGGCCACGTACACGCTGTCCGGATTGACCGCCGGGACGGCGTACGCGTACGTGGTCGAGGCCGTGGACGCTCAGGGCAGGACATCGGGATTCGCCGCGCCGGCCACGTTCTACACCGGCGGGCCTGCCGTCGGACCCACGCCTACCCCAACGCCCACCCCCACACCTACGCCTACGCCGACTCCCACCCCGACCCCGACTCCCACGCCGTCTTCTCCGCCGGGGCCGCTCGCCTGCTCGGCCGTCTACTCGCTGGTCAACTCGTGGAGCGGCGGGTTCCAGGCGCAGGTGGTGCTGACGAACACGGGCACCGGCCCGATCAATCCATGGACGCTCACCTGGACCTTCCCCGGCGACCAGCAGATCTCCTCGCTCTGGAACGCGAGCGTCGCGCAGTCCGGCGAGCAGGTCACCGCGACCGCCGAGTCCTACAACTCGACGATCGCGCCATCCGGATCGGTCACGATCGGCTTCACCGGGACGTACAAGAACAGCAACGCTTCCCCCGCCAGCTTCGCGGTGAACGGCACCGCGTGCGGCACCTAGCCGGTGTGCTGGCCCGTTTGCTGGCTCGTCGCGCAGTCCGTCGCGGCACGGACGAACTCGGCGAGGTGCCGCCCGCGAGCCTGGGCCGGCCAGATGAGCGCGATCGTGTACGGGCTGGCGTCGGCCACGGGCCGGTAGACAATGTCGGGCCGCTGGTTGTGCGCCGCCAGTGATTCGGGCAGCAGGGCGATCGCCTGGCCGAGGGCGACGACCTCCAGCAGCTGCGAGGTGTCGTACACGACCGGGCCGTCCGGCAGCACGGGGTCGCCGCCGGTACGGTCCCGGCCGCTCCAGTAGACGCGCGATTCGTAGGGCGCGTTGGCCCGGTGCGGCATGGGATAGCCGACCAGGTCGCCGCAGTGCAGCGGGTCACGCATCGCGAGCGCGTGCCCGGCCGGCAGCGCGGCGACCCGCGGCTCGGACACCAGCGGCTCCTCGGCCAGGCCGGGGCGTCCGTGTGGCGGGCCGATCAGCGCCATGTCGGCCCGGCCGGTGCGGACCATTTCTGCTTGCTCGCCGTACCCGCTGACCAGGGCCTCGACCTCCGCCAGTTCGTGCCGCGGGTCGGCGGCGGCCTTGTAGGCGTCGATCAGCCGCTGGAGCAGGGCGGACGCCGGGCCCGGTTTGGCGGTGATCACCAGTCTGGGTTGCGTGCGCGCCGCCTGCCTGGCGCGGCTCGCGGCCGCGCTCACCGCGTCGAGCACGATCCGCGCGTCCGCCAGCAGGGAGCGCCCCGCCGAGGTCAGCTCGACGCCGTGATGATCGCGGTTGAACAGCCGGACGCCAAGCCGCCGTTCCAGCTGGCTGATCGCCCGGGACAGCGGCGGCTGCGCGATCCCGAGCCGGCGCGCGGCGGCGGAGAAACTGAGTTCCTCGGCCACCGCCTGGAAGTAGCGGAGCTCGCGTACCTCGATCTCTGCGGTCATACCTTCAGGGTATAACCCCCGACCTAGCTGGTCTTTCCGGTTTCCGCGCGGGCCTGGTGGCATGGAAGCATGCCCGAGCTAAGCCCCCGCCGCCGGTTCCTTGTGCTCGCGATCTGCTGCGCGAGCATCCTCGTCGTGGTGATGGACATCTCCATCGTCAACGTCGCGCTGCCCGCGATCCATCATGCCCTGCACGCCTCGGAGTCGGGCCTGCAGTGGACGGTCGACGCGTACACGCTGGTGCTGGCCAGCTTCCTGGTGCTGGCCGGGTCGACCGCCGACCGGGTGGGACGGCGGCGCGTCTTCCAGATCGGCCTTGCCGCCTTCGGGATCGGCTCGCTGCTGTGCGGCCTGGCGCCGGGCATCGGCTGGCTGATCGCGGCGCGCGTGCTCCAGGCCGCCGGCGGCACGATGCTGAACCCGGTAGCGATGGCGATCGTCGCCAACACGTTCCCCGAGCCGGCCGAGCGGGCGAAGGCGATCGGCGTGTTCGGCTCCGTGTCCGGCCTGGCGCTGGCGCTCGGCCCGATCCTCGGCGGTGCCCTGGTCGACGGCCTTGGCTGGCGCGCCATCTTCTATGTGAACGTGCCGATCCTCGCCGCGGCGATCGTGTGCACCGCGCTGTTCGTGCCGGAGTCCCGCGCGCCGCGGGCGCGCCGGTTCGACCCGGTGGGCCAGCTGCTGATGATCCTGGTGCTGGGCAGCGTCGTCTACGCGATCATCGAGTCCAGGCCGCTTGGCTGGACCTCGCCGGTAATCCTCGGCCTGCTCGCGGTCGCGGTACTTGGCGCGCTGGGCATCCTGCGGTACGAACCGCGCCGCGCCGATCCGCTGCTCGAGCTGCGCTTGTTCCGCAGCGTGCCGTTCAGCGGCGCGATCGTCATGGCGCTGATGGCCTTGTGTGCGTTCGGCGCGTTCCTGTTCGTGACGACACAATATCTTCAGAACGTCCGCGCCTTTCCGGCGCTCACGGCCGGGCTGTGTCTTCTCCCGGTCGGCGTGCTGGTCGTGGTCTTGTCCCCGCGCACCGGCCGTCTGGTCGCGACCCGCGGTCCTCGCGTGCCGCTGGTCATCTCCGGCGTCGCACTGGCGCTGGGCGGCGCTGTGTCGCTCTGGCTCGGACCGGACACGCCGCTGCCTGTCGTGCTCGGGAGCTACCTGCCGTTCGGAGTATTTCTTGGCATGGTCAACCCGCCGATCACCAACACCGCCGTCGCCGGCATGCCCCGCTCGATGGCCGGGGTGGCCGCGTCGCTCGCCTCGACCGGCCGGCAGACCGGCACCACGCTCGGCGTCGCGGTTTCCGGCACGATCGTGGGTGCGGCGGTGGCACCCGGCGGGGCCGCGTTCACCGGCGCGGCGCACGGCGTGTGGTGGCTGACACTCGGCCTCGGCGTCGGCATCGCGCTGCTCGGGCTGGTCAGCACCGGGCGCTGGGCCGCCGCCAGCAACCGAGGCCTATGAGCCTGCCGCTCAAGTTGTGCCCGAAAGGGCACAACTTGAGCGTGCTGATGCCAGGCGCCAGACGCCGTAGCGGATAACTGCTGGTCCTGATCCCCTCCCGCGGGGCACGGGTTGTTGAGGATCTGGCGGAAGTTGTTGATCAATTGGTGGCTCGTCCCGCCGCCGCCGAAGACGAGGTAGCTAAGGCTCAGCAGCGATCCGTACTGCGCGTTGCGGCCGAAGTTCGTCGTTGCGCCCGGCAGGACGTTGCCGAATCCCCACCTGCAGCCGACATCGTCCAGCGGGTTATGGTCGCTGTTCTGGAACGCGCTGAAGAACGGATAGAAGGCGGCCGGCGTGCCCTTGTCGGTCGTCGGGATCAGGGTGCAGCCCGCTCCCGTGGTGCGGTTGCAGCCGGGTTCGATTCTCGGCAGGTTCGCTTCGAGGGCGACACGGGAGTAGTTGACCCGGTCACCTGGTCCGGTGCGCGGGCTGGAGAACAAGACCGTCTGCGGGTGCAAGAGCGTATTGCCGTCCGGCCAGACGGGCTGGTAACTGAGGCTGTCGAAGCCGGTGTTGGTATCGGTACAGCCGTTGATATGGATGCGCATCGCCTCGGTACCCGGGAAGCAGAAATCGTCGTCACTGTCGGTCGGCGAGGCGTTGCTGCCGAATCCTTCGGTGTTGCCCGCGGGGCAGGTAACGGGGTTGCCGCTGGGGTCGAGCCCGAACGGGGTAGCCGGGATGGGGTTGGGGCCCTCGCAGTTCTCGAAGTGCCCGATCTCGCTGGTGAAGGAGATGTTGTAGGAGTGCGCTGACCAGATGACCCGGGTCTGCTCCGACGAGGTCGAGTACATCGGGTGGAAGTTGTACGGAAGGTTGACGCAGCTGGTGCCGGTCGGGTCGTACTGAACCTGGCCGAACCCGTTGGCCGCGCTCGCGGTCATGGATCCCGTCTGGCCGGTCGTGTGGTCGCGGATGACGGCGCGCAGCCCGTTCGGCGTGTCACCCAGCGAAACGCTCAGGTTGTCGCCGGAGTTCATCAGCAGGTCCCGGTTCAGGTCCGGCGTGAACGTGGCGGTCGTGGAATCCACCGGGTTGGCCGGGGCCGTGGGGTGGCCGTCCTTGGTGAGGAACGCGAAGTTGAAGTACTCGATGCTGCCGACCTTGGCCACGCACGTGGAGTTCAGTGTGGTCCCGGCCACCGGGTCTTCGGCCAGGCTGAAGATGTTCATCGCGGCACACCACCTGGTCGGGTCGCAGCCGCTTGCGCCGGTCGCGACCTGCCAGGTCGGCCACGGAACCCATCCCGGCGGGTACAGCTGGAGTTCCAGGAACGCGGTGCCCGGATGCTTGGGCGAGACCGCCGGGTCGACGATGTTGCTGTCGCTGTCCGGCGTGCACGTGGACACCTGCTCCGGATAGGACTGCGTGGCACACAAGGCCATGCCGAACCAGATCGAGCCGTCAAGCTGGAACTCGTAAGACTTGCCGGGCGTATTCGGGTTGACCGGGGAGGGATCGCGCGGAAGCCGCAGCGAGTACGTCATGTGATTGCCCGAACCCGGGACATTGGAGTAGAAGAGCGCGGACGGCTCGTCGTGACCGACGTACTCCGATCCGAAGACCTCCGAAGAATTAGCCACCTCAGCGCACAAGGCGCTGTATTCGCAGTTGACCGCCGCGTGCTGGGGCGGGCTCGCCGCCGCCGCTGCGGGCGCCACGGCGCCGAGGTTAGCCGCCGCCGCGGTGGCGCCGGCCAGCAGCACGGCTATCGGGATGGCGATCACTCGTCTGACCTTCATTGCCCACGCTCCCTGCGAGCCGGTCACCGGCTGGGCATGTCCCAGCACCACAGCGTGCCGAGCTTCGAGCGGAGCGTAACACCGGACCATTGCGCCCCGGAGGACCCAAATTTGCGGTAATAGTGCGATTGGAACGCCGCGCGCGTAGACAGCGCGGATGCGGTGCAGCGCTTCGGGGTCCGCTATCGGGTCGCCGTCCACCACGAGGATGTCCGCGTCGAACCCTGGCGCGATGCGCCCCTTCCGGTCGCTCAGCCCGCACGCCGCGGCGTTGCCGGAAGTGACGGCGCGCAGCGCTTCCGCCTGGCTGGCGCCGAGCGCGCGCAGCGCGGCCGGAGCACGCCGGACAGCGTCGTGCGGTTTGGCGGTCGAGATGCCGGCATCACTGGCGAACGCCGCGATCGCACCGGCCTGGTACAGCCGTCGTGTGGCCGCGACGATGCCTGGCATGCGAGCGGCGACCTCGGGATTGGCCGCGAACAATGTGAACGGGGGATCCGAGCCGATGCCCATGGTGAGCCCGGCGACGATCCGCCGGTCAGCGATCAACCGGATCAGGTCCTCGGGTGCCTCGATCCCGTCCTCGGTCCAGAACGTCACGTGCTCGATCCCGTCCGTGCCCGCCGCCACCGTGTCCGCGATCGCGCCGGTGGCGTGCGCGTGCATCGTCACCGCGAGCCCCAGCCGGTGCGCCTCCTCGGTGACCGCACGCAGTACTTCTACCGGGAACTGGGGTGCGTGCCGGTCTGTCCCTGGGGTCATCGTCCCCCCGCTGGCCATGACCTTGATGACGTCCACCCCGCGTTCGGCATGCTCGCGCACCGCGGACCGGACGGCATCCGCGGTCGGCTCGACACCGCCGCCGAGGAAGAAGCAGTGCCCGCGCGGCGTCGTGATCGGCGGCCCGGACGCGATGATCGTCGGCAGGCCAGGCTGGCCGCGCAGTCCCAGCGACAGGTAGTCGCGATCGCCGAGGTCCCGGACGGTGGTGACCCCGCCGCGCAGCGCGTCCCGCGCGGCCCGGGTCATCGACTCGATGACCTCCGCGTCCGAACGCACGCTGAGCGCGCCGACCGGATCGTGCGTCGCGTCGAACGCCAGGTGGACATGAGTGTCAATCAGCCCGGGAAGCAGTGTCGCCCCCGCATAGTCCACGATGCTGGCGCCGTCGGGCGCCTCGCGGCCGGACGTGACGGCGACGATCCCCGCGCCATCGATCATCACCGCCGGGTCGGGTGCCAAAGCAGAGCCGGTCCCGTCGAACAGCCACCCCGCTCGCAGCACGGTCACCGCAGCCATGCAGATCATCATCGGCCCGCGGACGGCGTTTGTCAGCGTGGCGCGGCTATGGAGAAATCCCCTCGCAGCGCGTATCGTGTCGATGTATCAACTCGATATATCGGACCGACGGTTCGCCGTAGTCCGGCTGACCCCAGGAGGCAGCGAGGGTGTCCAGCGCGCAGTTGTACGACACGATCGGAACCACCTACACGGTGACGCGGCGCACCGAGCCGCGGATCGCGTCACGGGTCTGGGCCGCGCTCGGCGACGCGCGGACGGTGGTGAATGTCGGGGCTGGCACCGGTTCTTACGAGCCCCCCGACCGCGAGGTCACCGCGGTGGAACCGTCGGCGGTCATGCGGGCGCAGCGTCCGGCGGGCGCGGCGCCGTGCGTGATCGCCACCGCGGAGAGCCTTCCGTTCGAGGACCAGTCCTTCGATGCCGCGATGGCATTCAGCACCCTGCATCACTGGCAGGACCCGATCGCGGGACTGCGCGAGATGCGGCGCGTGGCTCGTCGCGTGGTGGTATTCACGATCGACATCGGATGGCGTCACCGGTTCTGGCTCACTCGCGACTACCTGCCTGAGGTCGCGGACCTGCTCGCCGGGCGGCCTTCGCTGACGGAGCTGACCGGCGCGATCGGTGCCCGCGCTGAGCCGGTGCCGATCCCGTGGGACTGCGTTGACGGCTTCTTCGAGGCCTACTGGCGCCGGCCCGCGGCGTACCTGGACGACCAGGTCCGTCGCGGAATGTCGGTGTGGCCCAGGATCGGACCGTCGGCCGAGCAGCGGGCCATGCGCAGCCTCCGCGATGACCTTGCCTCGGGCCGGTGGGCCGAACGCAACCGCGACCTCGTCGCGCTGGAGGAGGCAGAGCTTGGCCTTCGGCTGCTGGTGGCCTGAACCCGCGCCCCCTCGTGGCATGCTTGAGAGCGCCCGGGCCACCGCTGAGCCGATAGGAGCGCGATGCCTCCCCGATTCCAGCTCGTCATCGACTGCAAGGACCCCGAGCTACTCGCCCGCTTCTGGGCGGAGGCCCTGGGCTACGTGCTCGAACCGCCCCCGGCCGGCTTCGCTACCTGGGACGACTGGCGGCGTGAGGTCGGGCTTCCCGACGACGAGCTGGGAACCGGCACGGACAGCATCGTCGATCCCCGCGGTGCGGGCCCCCGCATCTGGTTCCACGCGCTGCCGGACGCCAAAGTGGTCAAGAACCGTCTCCATCTCGACGTCCACGCCAGCGGCGGCACCAGCACGACCGACCGTTCGGTTCCGCTGGCCACGCGCATCCAGCGAGTCGACGCCGAAGCCAAGCGCCTGGCCGATCTCGGTGCCACGATCACCGGACCGCTAACCGCCGAGGGCCTCGATCACTACGCGATGGGGATGAAGGATCCCGAAGGCAACGAGTTCGACATCAACTGACCCTCTCGCCCGCCGCCCGCGCCGCACCCTCCGCCCGCCCGCCGCCCGCGCCGCACCCCACGTACGCCCGCCGCTCGCCGCGTGCGCCCGCCGCACCCTCCGCGCGCCCGCCGCCCGCGCAAACCGGATATATCCGGTTTGTCATGGCATGGCCTTGCTCTATCGCCGGTCATACCGTCCCCGGGGGCGCTCCGGAATGATTGCGGACACTTACCCCCCCAGATTGGGGGGGTAAG
>Ga0070741_10019147_pt1 | contig 10971 bp, 9 predicted proteins | sample Coa_R1_4_FD_66440 | JGI IMG/M metagenome (GOLD analysis project Ga0070741, IMG submission 66440) | Surface soil microbial communities from Centralia Pennsylvania, which are recovering from an underground coalmine fire - Coalmine... | ecosystem: Environmental > Terrestrial > Soil > Unclassified ...
GCCCGGCCCCGAGCGCCTTTCCGAACTCAGTCTCCACGACGTCGAGACCTCGTGGGGCCAGGACCAGTTCGATCGCAGTCTCAAGCGCAATTCGCTTCTCCCTGCTGAGGCCCTGCATCCGTACAGGTTGCTTAGGATCATTTCCGGCCTCGGGCCTTGAGTCCCGCGAGAGGCCCGGGGCTAGGCCTACGGCGCCACGTCGAGGTTGCCCGATTGGATCGAGGTGTTGCCGAGGGATGCGACGACGCTCACCTCTTCGTCAGAGGTAACCGGCACCGTGGTGATCTGGAACGTGGCTGAACTCGCGCCTGCCGGGATGGTGACGGTGCCCGGGACGCTGAGGATTCCGAACGTCGACTGCAGAGCCACCGTGGTCGGCGTGTCAACCGGTCCGGCGAGGGAGATTGTTCCCGTGCCGCTCTGCCCGCCCACGATCGATGCGGGCAGCGTGAACGAATCCAGGCTGGGCTCGATCGTCACCGGGATGGAAGCCGTGACCCCCTCGAGGGTCACGGTAACTGTGGCGTCCACCGCGCGGCGCTCGAAGGGCACGGAAAACGAGATGAACCCCTGGTCCGATCCGGGAGGAAAGATAACCGAGGACCCGTCCAGCTGGACGTCGCTGGGATCCTCAGTTGTCACCGAGGCGGTCAGCCCGTCGCCGTTGATCGCGGCGGGGTTGCTGAGGTTGACTGTGATCTCGTTGCCGAATGACGGCCCGTACAACGGCCCGGGGGTCTCCTGGGCAAGCGTTACCGTGTCGCCGCTGGTAAACGGCGGCAACAGGACAATGGACGCGCTCCGCGTCTGGTCTCCGAGCGTCGCCGAGACCGTAACCAGGGTGTTCCGCGTGACATCTTGCTGGCTGACCACGCCGACGTCCCCGCCTAGTGCGCCCTGCGGGATAGTGAGACTGGCGGGCATTGTGACCGCGCTGTTGCTGGAACTGATGGCTAGTGTCAGGCCGCCAGCGGGCGCCACCCCGGTAAGTATGACGTTCAGTGACACAAAGTCCGGCGCACCGCTGGCTGGCGGGATCTGGACCAGACTCAGACCTGGGTTTATCGAAATCGTCCTGGTGAGGGTGGTGCTGATGTAGGAGGCTGAGACGGTGGACTGGTACTGGCCAGGCTCGTAGGCCTTTGGAGCGAGGGTGACGGTGGCCGAGTCGCGGCCCGGCTTGATCTTCACTTTGTTCGGCACCGGCAGGTTGCTGTTCGTTGATGTCAGCAGGACATCGACCGCCTCCTGCGTCGCGCAGCTTAGGGTCACCGTAAGGGCCGGGTGGTCGCCTACATACGCCAGGCTCGGCAGGGAGATGCCCGACAGCACGGGAGACTTGCAAGTGCCTGAGGCCACCGTGAACGACGCGGTCGCGGCAAAAGCAGATCCCAGGGGAGCCATTGCCCAGACGCCAGCCGTAAGCAAAATTGCCGTTATACCGGAAAAGATCAGCTTAAGGCTTTTCATGCCACTGCCGTCGCTCCTTGTAGAAACTCCCCAGCGTATTGTAATATTGTAGAAGCGTCGTGAGTCGTGCGCAACCGGATCATTCTGTTAAGCCGGGCGACGTTATCGAGTAGTTCCTCCATGCCGAGTTCCTGGCCCGCCGACCTTCAACGTCCACTTCCGCTGTTCGGCTGATTGGATGACACGCCGCAGCGGGCGCCGGAACATCAGCAGCGCAATAAAGATCAGTGCTGGCCACATCAATGCGGCGATCGCACCTATCGTCTGGGCTATGGCACTTCCCTCCCACTGAGCTGGCTCAGCGAAAACCTTACCGGTTGCGCAGCGCTTGGTACCGAACTCGGCCTAGCGCGTGTCGACGGGCCTTGAGGGCCAATGACGTGCAGAACTCTGGCCAGTGTTGGATCGGCGCGTTTCAGCCCAGACCAGAGTTACTCCTCTTCTAGCCACGTGACTGGCGCTACGAGTCAGGCTCGGGCTGCGCATTAGTGACGTAGGCCGCCACTTGACGCACGAATTCCTCAAGGTCCCCTAGACTCTTCAGCCTGTCGATGACTATCGAGTCATCAACCTCGATGTAGTCATGCACGAGTACGTTTCGGAACCCGACGGCCTTACGCATCGAGACGCCCAGCGTGGTTGTGAGGACCCCATGCTCTCCGAGAAGACGGACGGCATCGCCGTTGTCGGCCGGGGGCCCCCAGCCTTCTGTCGCACAGATATGCTGCGCTACATCGACGCACGCCTCTATGGCGGTAACGAAGGTGTACTTCACGCCGCGCAGCCAGATGGGATCCTGGCGGCGCTCCTGGCTGGCCGCGGCTTCCTGCCGCAGGACGGCAGTGTCGTCGGCGATACTCCGGAGCAGCCGCAGGACGCGATCTTCGTCTACCACGGGCTACCCGCGCCTGCCGGTGACGCTGGCCGCGAACTCCCGGTGCGCGCGAGTGATGCGCGGGAGCTCGTCGAAGTAAATCTTCCTGGTGGTAGCCTCCCACCGGACCCGGCAGACGGAATCGTCATCGAACAACAGCCTGCCGTGTGCCGCCACCCGCCCGGCCAGCTCCAGCGGCGCATCGTCGAGTATCAGAAGGTCCACGCAAGGCGGCATCAAGATGTCGAACGCGTTCGGCGGCTGGCCGCCGAAGTACGCCGCGATGTCGATGTCCGAATCCGGACGGTACTGCCCAGAGGCGCGACTGCCATGCAGGTAGGCGAACCGTGCCCCGGCGTTCCTGAGCACAGCAGCGGACTCCGCCATCACCTGTGCTGCCCTGGCTTTATCCATCTCCCCAGTCTGGCAGATCATTGGTTCTTTGAACCGAATGACCACACCTTGTGAGATCGCTTGGTCCCGGTGCGCGGACATCTGGAAGCCATAAAAGACATCTCTGCGGTCTTCCCAGGTCAGCGTGCATATATGTCAATGCAGCCACACTCCGCTGTGCCGCCACCATCATCAGATTGAGCAAGCTCAAGGCTGGAAAACCGAACAACCAGAACCGGGCGTCCTGAAGTGGGTCAGTCCTGCCGGGCTTGCCAGGACCACCGTGCCTACCCGTTACCCGGACTGACCCTTCATGCTCGTCCTCCGTGAGGGGTAACCCTAAGGCTTGCGCCGCGGGACCCGCGACATTAGCTGGGGCGGCTACGTGATGGTGACCAGGACTGGGCCGCCGGCGGGGTCGACCTGCGGCAGCCAGTTGGCCGTGAGGTGTATGGGGCGTCCGGGGATGATGCGAACGGGGCGGGACAGCGTGAGGCGGCGGCCGTCCTGGCGGACGTCCAGGCGGGCCACGTGACGGAACTCGGAGCTGCGCAGCGTGAACCGGCCGAGCGGCGGACCCGGGACCGGACCCGGGACCGGACCCGCGAGGGGAACCGGGACAGCGTTCGGAGATATCCAGGTCAGCGGCGCCTCTGAGCACACGGGGACAGCGGCGGCAGCGGGCGCCGAACCCACGAGGGCGGCGGCGATGTGGCGGGCGGCGTGGCGGGCGGACAGGGCGGCTATGTCCGCGGTCTCCGCGGCGTGGATCAGGTTGCCGGCGGCGTAGATACCCGGGGCGGAAGCGCGAAGCAGGGTGTCGACGGCGGGGCCGCGAGTGCCCGGGTCCAGGGCCAGGCCCGCGGATCTGGCCAGCTCGTGGTCGGGGATCCAGTCGGCGGTGAACACGACTGTCTGGCAGGGCACGAAGCGTTCCGCCCCGGAGCTGAGGTCCGCGATCTCGACGCCGGCCAGGTGACCTCGGCCGGTCACCCGGCGGATCGCGGACGACGTCCAGACGGGGACGCGCCAGCGGAGGGCGGCGCCCAGGCGGAACGCGGCGTAGCTTTGCTGGCGCGGATGTTCGGTGACCAGGGCGACGACGTCGGCGCCGGCGTGGGCGAGCGTGACCGCGGCGGAAAAGCTGACGTGCTCGGCGCCGACGACGACGGCGCGGCCGGGCAGGCGCTCGCCGTTGAGGTAGACGCGCTGCTGAAGCTCGCCGGTGGTCAGCACGCCGGCCGGGCGGTCGCCGGGGACCAGGCGGGCCGATCGCGGGCGTTCCCGGCAGCCGGTGGCAAGCAGCACGGCTCGCGCGGTCACGGACTCGCGGCCGTAAGGGCTAGTCAGCATCGCCTCGAGGTCAGCTGAAAGGCTGGTTACCGTCGTCGAGACGCGCAGGTCCGCGCCGGCCGACTCGGCCAGGCCGGCGAGGCGGCGGGCGTAGGCCGGGCCGGTCATCAGCCGGCGCAGGTCGCGGATGCCGTAGCCGGTGTGCCAGCTGTGCCGGGGAATGCCGCCGGCCACCGGCTCCCGGTCGACCACCAGAACCGACCCGGCACCTAGTCGACGCAGCTCGGCAGCGGCAGACAGGCCGGCCGGGCCGGCCCCCACGATCAGGACATCGACGTTCATCAGGAACCCGCGAACATCCGCGATACCAGCGCCGCGCAGTAGAAGCCCTGGCAGCGCCCGTTCATCGCGCGGGTACGGCGCCGCAGCCCGCCCAGGTCGGAAGGCGGGATCACGCTGGATAGCGCGTCGGAGATCTCGCCTCGGGTCACCCGTTCGCAGTGGCACACGATCTCGCCGCCGGCCTGGTACGGCCGCGTCCCGGCCTCGCCGATGTTGGGCATGCGCGGGATCGGCGCCGGCTGGTCACGGGACACCAGCGGCAGCCCCGCCTCGGCGAGCGAGGCGACCACGTGCTCCGCGATGCCGAGCGACGCGGACAGGCCCGTCGAGCGGATGCCGGCCACGCACGCGTACCGCTGCTTGCCGTCGACGTAGATCTGGTAGTCGGCGTGTTCGGTCGCCGCGCGCAGTCCGGCGTACGTCGCCGTCACCTCCTCGGCGGCCAGGCCAGGCAGGATGCGGTGCCCGGCGGCGAGCAGCGACGACAGCCCAGCCGCGGTGGTTGACACGTCCGCCGAGTCGTCGATGTCGTCCGCGGTGGGCCCGAGCAACACGTTGCCATACACGGTCGGGGCGACGAGCACGCCCTTGGTGCGCGCCGTCGGCACCGGCAGCAGGATCGAGCTGAGCAGGGAGCGCGCGAGCTTGTCGTACACGATCAGCTCCCCCCGCCGCGGCCGGATCGCGAACCCGTCCCCGCCGAACAGCGCGTCCACCGACTCGCTGCCCAGGCCCGCGGCGTTGATCACCCAGCGGGTACGCAAGGCCCCCCGGCTCGTCGTCAGCTCATGCCCCGCGCCATCGGCGACGCCGGTCACCCGTGTGTTCAGCACCAGCCGGACGCCGCCGAGGACGGCCTCGGTCGCGAACGCCAGCGGCGTCGTCCACGGGCAGATGATGCTCTCGTCCGGGATCTCCAGCGCGCCGAGCGCGCCCGGACCGAGCAACGGCTCCCGCGCGTACAGCTCCGCGACGGGCACCGGCCGGATCGCCAGGTAGCCGTTCTGCCGCGCCTTGTCCGCGATGACGGGCAACGCGGCCAGTTGTTCGGCGGTCCACGCCACGAGCAGCGCGCCGGTCCGCTCCACCGGGATGCCGGCCGCGGCAGTGTACTCTCTCAGCAGCGCACTCCCCCGCGCCAGCAACCGCGACTCCAGCGTCCCTGGTTTGGCGTCGAAGCCGGTGTGCAGGATCGCCGTGTTCGCCTTCGACGTCCCCGTGCCGACGTCGTTCGCGGCGTCGACGAGCACGCAATCGAGTGCATACGCGGACAGCGTCCGGGCGATCGCCGTGCCGACCACCCCGGCTCCGATGATCACGACGTCGGCGGTGCTCATCGCCGTGCTAGCGAAGCATCGACGGCGGCGCGGAAAACCACTGCTCGTTCGGCAGCTTCATCGGGAGGAATGGACGGGTCCACCGTCATTTCCAGCTCAGCCGGGCCGACCGCCTCAGCCACCGACCCAGCGGCGCCGACGCCCAGCCGGGCCAGCGCGGCAACGCCGAGCGCGGTCGCGTCCGGCGAGCGGCAGACCTGCACGGGGATCTGGAGCAGGTCGGCCTGCGCCTGCATGAGCAGCCGGGACCGGGTGAGCCCGCCGTCCACGCGCAGCGACGAAAGCGGCGCGCCGAGATCGGCCACGGCGGCGCTGACCAGCAGCGCGACCGAGGCGGCGATGCCTTCGGCGACGGCGCGGACCAGGTGGCCGCGTTCGGTGCCGAGCCGAAGTCCGGTGAACGCCCCCCGCGAGTCCGGCGCCCAGTGCGGCGCGCCGAGGCCGGCCAGCGCCGGCACGAACGTGACGCCGCCGCTGTCCGGCACCGCGCCGGCCACGACGTCCAGCTGGTCCGGCGAGTCGAGCAGGCCGACGCTGGTGAGCCAGCGCAGCGCCGAACCCGCCGTGTACACCTGGCCGTCCAGGCAGTACGTCGCCGCCTCGCCGAGCCGCCAGGCGACCGACGCGGACAGGCCGGAGCTGGACCGCGCGGCCTTGGTACCGGTCGTGACCAGCAGGAACGCGCCGGTACCGTAGGTGCACTTGGCGTCGCCCGCGGTCAGGCAGCCCTCGGCGAGCAGCGCGGCCTGCTGGTCCACGGCGATCCCCGCGACCTGCAGCGAACGATTGCCAAACAGCGTCGTCTCACCGACCACACCAGCACAGTCCGTCACGGCAGGCAGCGTTTCCGGCGATAGGCCGAACGCGCCGCACGCCGTTTCCGACCAGGTCGCCGCGTCCAGGTCGAGCAGCATCGTCCGGGACGCGGTCGCCGCATCGGTCACGTAGCCGGCGCCGAGCTGGTGCAGCAGCCACGTGTCGGTCATGGTCACCACGCCGTCCTCGCTCATGTTCTCCCGCAGCCAGGTCATCTTCGGCGCGGCGAAGTACGGGTCGAGCGGCAGGCCGGTGATCGCCGTCAGGTTTTCCCGCTGGTCGCGGAGCCGATCGCAAACGGTTGCGGCGCGCCGGTCCTGCCACACGATCGCCGGGGTCAGCGGGGTCCCGGTCGCCCGGTCCCAGGCCAGCACGGTTTCGCCCTGGTTGGCGAGCGCAACGGCGTGCGCCGGGGCGCCGGCGTTGGCGAGGGCCGCGCGGCCCGCCGCCAGCACCGACGCGAACAGCTCCTCGGGGTCCGCCTCCACCCCGTCCGCGCCCACGGTTCGGGTGCGGACGGGGACCGCCCCGGTGCCGAGCACCTCGTTGCCCGGCCCGACGAGCAGCGCCTTCGTCGCCGACGTGCCCTGATCGATCGCGAGGACGTTCAATCCTGCCCCGGCTCCGTTCGCATCGCCCTCGGCTCAAGAATCAACTGCACCACAAAGAACACCAGACCCACACCGAGCGACCCCAGCACGTAGTACTGCGCGTCGCGGAACCCGCTCGGGCCAATCAGCACGATCAGCTCGTATATGAGCCAGATCAGCGCGCCGGCCACGATCGGAAGTTCATATTTACCGAACGGCCTTTGGTGCTTGTCTCGACGAGTGAACACGTACAGCAAGACGGTCCCCGCGTACAGCAGGGCCGGCATGATCGTGGACGCGGTGAACAGCGTGGCCAGCGCCCCGGCGTGGGTGCGCAGCGCCAGCGTGATGATGCCGCCGAGCACGGCGGCGAGGATCGTGGCCCAGGTGGGCCCGCCGGTGGCGCGCGGCACCCGGGACAGGAGCTGGTGGCCGGGGAGGCGCTTGTCCCGCGCCATCGAGAAGATCAGGCGGCCGTTCGTCACCATGATCACCAGGCCGCAGGCGAAGATCGACACGCAGACGACGACGAGGAAGATCTTCTGCACCGGGCCGCCGAGCACGTCGCGCACTATCGACGCGACCGGCGCGGAGCTGGCATACGCCGCCTTGTTCGTCGCGTACGCGAGCACCAGCAGGAACGCGAAGCCGACGGCGCCGGACAGCAGCACCGCGCGGAGCATCGCCCGCGGGATCACGCGGTGCGGTTCGTGGGTCTCCTCGGCCAGGTTGCTGGCCGACTCGAAGCCGACGATCGTGTACGCGCCGAGCAGCGTGGCCAGCATGAACGGGCCGAGCCAGCCGTAGTAGCCGCCGTGCGCGACCGCGCCGGTTGCCCCCAGGTTCGACCAGTGACCCATGGACCGCACGGCCGCGACGATCACCAGCAGCACGGTCAGGCCGACGATGCCGATGATCTCGGTCGACACGGCCACGTTGTTCACCCGGGTGGTGATCCGGGTCGAGCTGTAGATGAGCCCGGCCTGGAGCGCGAGCACGACCAGCGTCTCCAGTGCGGCGCTGGTCGGCGTGAACGTCTCCCCGATCAGCGGCTGGAACGCCACCTGGACCAGGCCGTAGTCGACCGAGACGGCGACGATCGTCAAGAACGCGAACGACATCCAGCCGAACCACCAGCCCACCTTCACGCTCGCCAGCCGGGATGCCCACTGGTAGGAGTAGCCGGAGAGCGGGACGCGTGAGGACAGCGCGCCGTAGACGAGCGCGACCAGCGCTTGCCCGGCCACCACGATCAGCCAGGTCCAGATCGCGCGGGTGCCGCCGGTGGTCAGGGCGAAGCTATACGTGGTGAAGATGCCCGTAGTGATCGAGATGAAGGAAAAGGCCACCGCGAACGACTCGAAGTGGCGGAGCGAACGGACGAACTGCTGCCGGTAACCGAAGCCCTCAAGTTCCTCGTCTTCGGTGGCCTGCTGGGGCGCGGTGACGTTGTCCACGTGGAATTGCTCCGTTCTAGGCTGTCATGACCGCGCAGTCGAGGGCCGCTACGACCTCGGCGCTGGCCTGGGAATCGGTGAGGACCGCGGTGACGCGGCTGAGCGGGCAGACCTTGTGCACCGCGATCGCGCCGAGCTTGCTCGAGTCGGCGAGAACGTAGGATGCGCCGCTGTGCGCGATGATCGTGCGGCGGGTGGTCACCTCGTGCGGGTAGTAGTCGGTGAGCCCGGCGTCGGGGTGGACGCCGCCGGAACCGAGGAACGCCTTGTCGGCGTAGAACTCGTTGAAGAACGTCTCCGCGTGGCCGCCGAAGCAGGCCGCGTCGCCGCGGCGGATGTGGCCGCCACTGATCAGCAGGTCGATGTCTGTCGAGTCGGCGAGGGCCATCGCGACGGGGACGGAGTTGGTCAGCACCCTGCCGCGGAAGGCAGGCGGCAGGGCCCTGGCGACCTCCAGCGCGGTCGTGCCGACGTCGATGACGATCGTGTCATCGGGCTCGATCAGCGTCGCGGCGAGTTTTCCGATCGCCTGCTTGCTGTCGCTGTGCAGCGCGGTCCGCGCGGCGAACGTGCCCTCGGTTGAGCGGATCGAGAGGGCGCCGCCGTAGACGCGTTCGAGCAACCCCTGGTCACGCAGGCCGCGAAGGTCGCGACGGATGGTCTCCAGCGAGACCCGGTACTTCTGCGCGAGGTCTTCGGCCGAGACCGCGCTGTACTGGCGAACCTCGGCGAGGATGGCCTGTCGGCGCTGAATCGGCAGCATACGGGCTCCTTATGACCGTTCTTTGCCGATCTTGACCTACTCTTGTGTCCGGTGTCAACGGGGTCCTGGCCGGTAGAGCTCCGCGAGCAGGGCGATCGCCGCGTGAGTGGAGGGATGCGGGTCGTGGCGCCGCCAGATCATCTCGACCGTGACCGGCGGCGCGTCCTTCAGCGGGCGGAACACGACGCCTTCGCGGCGGTACTGGACCGTGGTGCCTTCGGGGGTGATGCCGACGCCGCCGCCCGCGGCGATGATCGACAGCCAGTCATCGATGTCGCGGGTGTCCTGCATGGGCGGCTGCCTGTCCGTTGGCCATAGGTCCGGCGTGGTGGTTCCGGTGCGGCGATCGACGAGCAGGGTGCGTTCCGGGATGTCGGCGAGGGTTACCGCGCGGCGTTTTGCCCATCGGTCGTCGGCGGCCATCGCGCAGTAGCGGCGCTCGTGGCCCACGGTGGCCGCCGCGAAGCGGTTCAGGTCGGGGTGCTTGAGGCCGGGTGAGGTGCGCAGTACCGCGAGGTCACACAGGCCCTCGGCCAGGCCGCCGGTCGGTGAGTTGGTGCGGATAAGCAGCAGTTCGACGTCCGGGTACCGGCTGGCCCAGCGACGCTGGAACTCCCTGGTGTGCCTGCCCATGGCGGACCAGGCGTGGCCGATGCGCAGCCTGGTGTGACCGGTGGTCGCCTCGGCGACCAGGTTGCCCGCGGCGGCCAGCACCTGCCGGGCCTGGGCCAGGGCGTGCACGCCGGCCGTTGTGGGCGTGACGGTCCGGCTGGTGCGATGCAGCAGCCGGACGCCGAGGATCCGCTCGAGGGCCATGAGGTTGCGCGACACCGCGGCCTGGGAGATGCCGAGCTCGATCGCGGCGTCGGTGAACGTGCCGGAGTCCACGATCGCGACCAGGCAGCGCAGGTGCCTCAGCTCCAGATCCATGCGTCTAGCGTATAGCTGAGTCGGTGCATGCATTTTGTGTATGGATGGCGCGCGGTCATGCTGCTGGCATGCGCACTACAGCACGTGCCCCCGGCCGCGGCGTCGCGCTGATGACCGGCAGCGCCGCATCCAACCAGTTCGGCGCGGCGACGGCCGCGCTGGCCTTTCCGGTGCTTGGCCCGGCGGGGGTGGTCGCGATCCGGCAGTGGGTGGCCGGAATCGTACTGTTCAGCGCCGTGCGGCCCAGGTTTGGCGCGTTTACCCGACGGCAATGGCTGCCGGTGCTCGCGCTGGCGCTCATCTTCGGCACGATGAACCTGTCGCTGTACGTGGCGATCGACCGGATCGGCCTCGGCCTGGCGGTGACCCTGGAGTTCCTCGGACCGCTGTCCGTGGGGCTGTGCGCGTCACGGCGTCGCGTCGACCTCGGGTGTGCGCTGGTCGCCGGGGCCGCGGTCGTGGTACTGGCCAGGCCGCGGCCGTCCGCCGACTACGCCGGCATCGGCTTGGCGCTGCTGGCCGCCGCCTGCTGGGCCAGCTACATCCTGGTGAACCGGGTGGTAGGCGCCCGGCTGCCTGGCGCGCAGGGCGCCGCGGCCGCGGCCACGGTATCGGCTTTGCTGTACGTGCCGATCGGGATATGGATGCTGATCAGCCACCCGGTCACCGTGATCGCGGTTGGCCGTGCCGCGGTCGCCGGGCTGGC
>Ga0070741_10019148_pt1 | contig 10971 bp, 11 predicted proteins | sample Coa_R1_4_FD_66440 | JGI IMG/M metagenome (GOLD analysis project Ga0070741, IMG submission 66440) | Surface soil microbial communities from Centralia Pennsylvania, which are recovering from an underground coalmine fire - Coalmine... | ecosystem: Environmental > Terrestrial > Soil > Unclassified ...
GCACCGTCAGGCCAGGCGCGAGGTCGGCGAGTTGCTGCTGGGGAAGGGAAAAATCCGCATAGATCGGATCGAGCGACTGGAGTGAGACGATGGCGGTACCGGCGGGCAGGTATTGCCCGAGATTGACGGTGCGGATGCCAATGCGCCCATCGAATGGCGCGGTGATGGTTTTCTTGGCGATCGCGGCCTTGAGGTTGTCGACGTTGGCATCGGCCTGCTTGGCCTGGGCCTCGGCCGAGTCGAGATCGGATTGGGAGTTGGTATTCTGCGCGCGCAGCTCCCGGGCGCGTTTCAGACTGACATGCGCCCATTCGGCCGCGGCCTCGGCGCTGGCAAGCTGTGCCTCCTCCGCCGAGGCGTCGAGCTGCACGAGCAGATCGCCGGCTTTGACGTGGGCGCCGGATTCGAAGGCGATTTTCGTCACGGTGCCGGGCAGTTCGTTGCTGAGAGTCGTGCCCTGCACGGCCGCGAGACTGCCCACGGCCTTGAGCGCCGGCGCCCAAACGTCCTCATGGGCCCGCGCCGTCGTGACCGTATCCGGCGGCATCATGAAGGGCGTGCTGCTCATTTTTTGGAACTGCATGCGCTTAACCTCATAAAGGATGCCGACCAGCAAAAGTAGGCCGACGACGGTAAATACGAGTTTCTTGATCATGGCGGGAGATGGATTGAAGATTTTGCTGGAAATTTTGCGCGGGGAAACCGTGGGCAGGAAAACGGCAATCTCAAGTTTTTCAGTTGCGGTGATCGTGCCCGGAATGGGCGGCTTCGGACGGCGTGAGCCCCGACGCCTGCTGGAGAATCTTGTTCAGCAGCCGAACCATGGTCTTGCGCTCCGTTTCGTTGAGCGAGCCCATGACGGCGGAAATGATGCGAAAATGGCCGGGCAGGATGTCCTCGATCAGCTTGCGCCCCTTCGGCGTCAGTTTGACCGGCATCATCCGACGATCGGCCGGATCGGACTCTCGCTTGACGAAGCCATCCCGCTCCAGGGTATCGATCAGTCCGGTCATGGTCGCGCGGGTGACACCGGCGGCATCCGCCAGTTCGGCGGGGGTAAGCGGGCCGGGTGGCAGACAGGTGGCCTCGGATTTACCCTCCCCCTCGGTGCGTGAGCTGCGCGCGAGAAGCATCAGCACGCCAAACCGCCCCTGGGACAGCCCGTGCTTGGTGAAATTGTTCTCCACCACCCGAAACACCTCGTCGCCCGTGCGCAAGAGGTTGAGAAAAACCTCCGCCGCCGAAGGATCGAGGTCGGGAAACTTCTTCGCCGCTTCCAACAGGCATTCATAGCGGGGCAGGTCCTTGAGCATGAGAAAAGGCATGGCGGCGAAGTGATGAGGCGGCTGACAATTAGGCGCCTAATTAAAAAAGCAAGTCAATCTTTGCAACAATTAAACAAAAAAAACGTGGTACCGGCGCAGCCGAGTCCGGCCGAAAAAAACTCCCGCCGGACGCCGCCGGCGGGAGCCCAAGTCTTCCCGGCTGAACCCTTAGAGCGACCTCGCCGCGGCCAGCACCGCGTCGACCGTCACACCGAGGGCCTTGAAGACCGCCGGTGCCGGCGCGCTCAGACCGAAACGGTCCACGCCCACCACCTTGCCGTCGAGGCCGACGTACTTGCGCCAGAGCGGAGAAACCCCCGCCTCGATGGCGACGCGCTTCCGGCAGGTGGCGGGCAGGATCGACTCGCGGTATTCAGCCGTCTGGGCGTCGAAGCGCGCGAAGGACGGCAGCGACACGACGCGGACGCCGGCGCCGAGCTGCTTGGCCGCCTCGAGCGCGAGTGAGAGTTCGCTCCCGGCGGAGAGCAGGATGAGAGTAAGCGGAGCCGTTTCCTGGAGCGCGATGTAGCCGCCCTTGAGCACGCCCGCGCGGCGGACGTGCACCGGAATGTCGTTGAGGTTCGGCACCGACTGGCGGGTGAGCGCGAGCAGCGTCGGGCCGTGGGTGTTTTCAAACGCGGCGGCAAAGGCGCCCGCCGTTTCTTCCGCGTCCGCCGGACGGATGACGTCCAGACCGGGAATGAGGCGGAGGGCGGAAACGGTTTCGACCGGCTGATGCGTCGGGCCGTCCTCGCCCACCCCGATTGAATCGTGGGTGTAAATATAAACGACGGGCAGGTGCGAGAGCGCGGCAATGCGCATCGAAGGCCGCGAATAATCGGAGAACACCAGGAAGGTGGCGCAGGAAGGCCGGAAAATACCGTCATAGGCGACACCGTTGCAGATTGCGGCCATGGCGTGCTCGCGGATGCCGAAACGGATGTTGCGGCCGGAACGGTTGGTCTTGTCGAAGTCCTTGTCCGCATTGATGTAATTGTAGGTCGAGCCGTGCAGGTCCGCGCTGCCGCTGATGACAAGGGGAAGCGCAGCCGCGACCGGCTGGAGCACCTCGCGCCCGGCGGCGCGCGTGCCGGAAAGCTTCACGTCGGGCGCGAAAGTCGGAATTTTTTCCAGCAGCTGCGCCCCGCTGGGCTGGAGATTGCGGGCGGCAAGCAACGCGGCCTTTTCCGGATTGGCCGCGCGCCAAGCCTCGAAATTCTTCGCCCATTTCTTCGCCGCGCGTGACAGGCGCTTCTTTTGCTCGGCGAAATAGGCATGAACGTCGTCACTGACATAAAAATGCTGGTCGGCGGGCAGGCCGAGCGCGACCCGGGCCTGGTCGACGAACTTCGCCCCGCCCTCGCCGTGGCCCTTGGCCGTGCCCGCCACCTCCGGAATGCCGCGCGCGATCTGGGTCTTGGCGATGATCAGCTGCGGTTTGCCGCTGCCGGTCTTCTTGGCCTTGTTGAAGGCCTTGAGGAAGGCCGTCATGTCGTGCCCGTCGGGCAGCAATTGCACATCCCAGCCATAGGCCTTGAAACGCAGGGCGGTATTCTCGCTCTGCGTCTTGTCCGCCATGGCGTCGAGGGTGACGTCGTTCGAATCGTAGATCAGGATGAGATTATCGAGGCCCTGGTGTCCGGCGAAGGCGGCCGCCTCGCTTGCCACGCCTTCCTGCATGCAGCCGTCGCCGGCCAGGCAAACGACATGGTAGTCGAAGATGATGTGTTCGGGGGTGTTGAAGCGCGCGGCCGCCATCTGGCCGGCCACGGCCATGCCGACGGCATTGCCCACGCCCTGGCCGAGCGGGCCGGTGGTGCACTCGACGCCGGGCGTTTCGCGAAACTCCGGATGGCCGGGCGTCTTCGAATGGAGCTGGCGGAAATTCTTCACCTCCTCAATGGAGAGGCCGTAACCGGCGAGGTGCAGCCAGCTATAGAGAAACATCGAACCGTGGCCGGCGGAGAGGATGAAGCGGTCGCGGTTGATCCAGCGCGGATCCTCCGGATTATGCACGAGGGCGTGGCCGTAAAGGACGGCGCCGATCTCGGCGCAACCCAGGGGCAGGCCAAGGTGGCCGGAATTGGCCTTGTGCACGGCATCCATGGCGAGGCCACGGGCCTGGTTGGCGGCTTTGGAGAGAATTTCAGTTTGGAGCTTCATGACAAAAATCGGTCGATATTTCAGGAGACTCAGCATCAAGACAAGACTTCGACGCACAAAAAAAGCGAGCCGGGAAATCGGCTCGCTTTGTGACGAAACGGTGGCGGCATCGCGCGGCGGCGGATCAGCTCGCGCTGGCGGCGGCCTCCTCGGTGCGCTTTTCCTTGATCGCGACCGCAGCCTTGCCCGTGCGGTTGCGCAGATAATAAAGGCGGGCTCTCATCGGCTCGCTCACGCGCTCGATCTCGATCTTGTCGATGTTGGGCGAATTGACCGGAAACACGCGCTCGACGCCCTCGCCATAGCTGATGCGGCGGACGGTGAAGGTCTCGTGGATGCCATGGCCCTTGCGGGCGATGACGATGCCGGAGTAAACCTGGACGCGTTCCTTGTCGCCCTCACGCACCTTGGTGTGCACGCGGACGCCGTCGCCGACTTTGAACGGCGGAAGGTCGGTTTTCACCTGGACGGCGGTGATGTCTTTGATGATCGGGTTCATGGCGGAAATTATTTGAGCAAATCGGGTCGGACCTGACGGGTTTTTTCCAAGCGACGCGCGTGCCGCCACTTCTCGATTTCGCCGTGGTTGCCCGAAAGGAGGACTTCCGGCACGGACATGCCGCGGAATTCGGCGGGACGCGTGTAGTGAGGAAAGTCGAGCAACTTGCCGGTGAAACTTTCGTGCGTCAATGACTTTTCCTCGCCTAACACGCCGGGAATGAAGCGGCTGAGCGCATCGATCACCACCGCCGCCGCCAGCGTGCCGTTGGTCAGCACATAGTCGCCGATGCTGATCTCCTGGTCGATCACCCCGTCGCGGATGCGCTGGTCAATGCCCTCATAATGTCCGCTGAGCAGGACAAGATGCTGCTGGCGCGACAATTCCTCCGCCAGCGCGGGCGAAAGCGGCACACCGTCCGGCGTGAGGTAGATCCGCCGGCAGCCGGGCGTCTGCAGCTGCTCGATCGCGGCGAATACCGGCTCCGGCTTCAGCACCATGCCGGCCCCGCCTCCGAACGGCCGGTCGTCCGCCGTGCGATGCTTGTCTGTCGTCCACTCGCGCAAATCGTGCACTTTCACTCCCAGCAGGCCGCGCTCGATGCCCTTGCCGAGGATGCTTTCGGCCAGAAATCCGTCGAGCATCCGCGGAAACAGCGTCAGGATGTCGATATGCAGGGGCATGGCGGAAAAATATCACCACGGAGACGCCGGGGCACGGAGAAAATAGCCCGGGCGGACGAGAACAAAAAGCCTCGGAAGAACAACATCCGAGGCTCGGCAGGGAAAACTCCGTGTTCTCCGTGTCTCTGTGGTTAAAACAAACTCAGGCGCTGGCCGCCGGCGCTTCCGCGGCCGGCGCGGCTTTGCGCGCCTTCTTGATCAGCGAGTTCAGGGTGTCGCTGGGCAGGGCGCCCTTGCTCATCCAGTAGTCGACGCGATCGAGCTTGAGGTTGATCTGGCTGCCCTTGACCGTGGGCTGGTAGGTGCCGAGCACCTCGACGGCCGCGCCATCGCGGCGGGAGCGCGTTTCGGCCACCACCACCCGGTAATAGGGTTTGTGGACGGCGCCGACGCGGCTGAGACGGATTTTGAGTGACATGACGGAATTCTGCGGAGCGGTTCTGTTTGGAAAAGCCGTAAAGTGCACCGGGCCGGAAATGGCTTGTCAAGCATCGACTCCCGCCGCTCTTTTGCCTGTTTATGCTCAAAGCCGGCATCGTCGGCTTGCCCAACGTCGGCAAGTCCACCCTCTTCAACGCCGTCACCCGCTCGCGCAAGGCGGAGGCGGCCAACTATCCGTTCTGCACCATCGACCCGAACGTCGGCGTCGTCACCGTGCCGGACGACCGCCTGCCCGTCCTGGCCAAAATTGCCAAGACCAACGTCCTCATCCCCGCCGCCGTCGAGTTCGTCGACATTGCCGGCCTGGTCAAGGGCGCCAGCCAGGGCGAGGGCCTCGGCAACCAGTTTCTATCCAACATCCGCGAAGTCGACGCCATCGTCCACGTCGTCCGCTGCTTCGAGGATCCCGACGTCATCCACACCATGAGCACGGTCGACCCCGTGCGCGACATCGAGATCGTCACCACCGAGCTCATCCTCGCTGATCTCGACGCCGTGACCAAGCGGATCGACAAAACCCAGAAAAAAGCCAAGTCCGGCGACAAGGAAGCCGCCGCCGAGCTGGCCCTGCTCGAAAAGCTCACGCCCCACCTCAACGCCAACAAGCCGGCCAACACCCTCCCCGTCCACGAAGACGAGGCGCGCCTGCTCAGACTTTTCCAGCTCCTCAGCGCCAAGCCGGTGATCTACGCCTGCAATGTCGCCGAGACCGACCTCGCCACCGCCGAGCAGAACCCCTTCGTCCAGAAAGTTGCCGCCTTCGTCAAGGCGCACCACGACGCCGCCTACGTGCCGATCAGCGCCAAGATCGAATCCGAACTCGTCGACCTTCCGCTCGACGAAGCCAGGGCCTTCCTCAAGGACCTCGGCGTCGACGACTCCGGCGTGTCCGCGCTGATCCGCGCCACCTACGCGCTGCTCGGACTCATCACCTACTTCACCGCCGGCGAGAAGGAGGCCAAGGCCTGGACGATCAAGCGAGGCACCAAGGCCCCGCAGGCCGCCGGCGTCATCCACACCGATTTCGAGAAAGGCTTCATCAAGGCCGAGGTCGTGAGCTACGAGGACCTGGCCAAGCTCGGCAGCGTCCACGCCGCGCGCGAAGCCGGCAAGTACCGCCTCGAAGGCAAGGACTACGTCTTCCAGGATGGCGACGTCGCGCTGTTCCGGTTCAACAACTAGTTTTGAACCGCTAATGGACGCTAATTCCCGCTGATAAGATAGAAGTTTTGAAGATCTAACTTTAGCTCAGAAGAATTTTTCTAGTTTTTCATTAGCGTCGATTAGCGCAGATTAGCGGTTAAACCATGCATACGCGCAGGCGCATCGTCATCGCGGGCGGCGGGGCCGCCGGATTTTTCGCCGCCATCACCTGCGCCGAGGCCGACCCATCCGCCGAAGTCGTCATCTATGAGGCCACCGCCCATCCGCTCGCCAAGGTCCGCATCTCCGGCGGGGGGCGCTGCAACGTCACCCATGCCTGCTTCGAGCCACGCGAGCTCGTGAAATTTTATCCGCGCGGCGCGCGCGAACTGCTCGGGCCATTCACCCGCTTCGGTCCGCGCGAGACCGTCGCCTGGTTCGCCGACCGAGGCGTCAAACTCAAAACCGAGGCCGACGGGCGGATGTTTCCGATCACCGACGATTCCGCCACCATCGTCGACTGCCTGCAAAACGCCGCAGCCAAAGCCGGCGTGCAGCTCGTCACGCGCTGCGGGATCACGTCCGTGACCCGCCCTGAGCCTGCTCGCGGTGAGCTCGTCGCATCCGCCGAACGGGCGGCGAACCGGTTCTCCCTCACCCTCACGACCGGCGAAATCTTAAAAGCGGATCGCCTGCTCCTTGCCACCGGCGGCACCAAGGGCTCGGCCGGCCTGACCATCGCGGAAAAACTCGGCCACACCATCGTCCCGCCGGTGCCGTCGCTCTTCACGTTTCACATCGACGACTCGCGCCTGCGCGGACTCGAGGGACTTTCCATGCCGCTCGCGAGCGCGACCGTGCGCGACACCCGCCTGCGCGCGAGCGGACCCATCCTCATCACGCATTGGGGACTGAGCGGACCGGCCATCCTCAAGCTTTCGTCGTGGGGCGCGCGGGAACTGTACAACGTCGATTACCGCTTCACTCTCGGCCTCAACTGGGCCGAGCCGCGCCCGCCGGCAAAGGTTCAGGCGGAACTCGAAGCCGAGCGCACGGCGCATCCTCGCCGCCGGGTCGCGACCGCGAATCCGTTTTCAATTCCGGCCCGGCTTTGGGAACGGCTGGTCGTGGCCGCCGGACTCGCCCCGGACATGATCTGGACCCATGTATCCAATAATCTATTACGATCGCTCACCGCACAGGTCGCGTCGGCGGAATTCGCCGTGACCGGCAAGAGCATGAACAAGGAGGAATTCGTCACCTGCGGGGGCGTGAACCTGCGCGAGGTGGATTTTTCCACGATGAAAAGCCGGATCTGTCCCGGACTCTATTTCGCCGGCGAAGTACTGGACATCGACGGCCTGACCGGCGGCTTCAACTTCCAGTCCGCCTGGACCACCGGCTGGCACGCCGGACGGACGATGGTTGGTGTTAAAAGACCTTGATCTCAATTCCCGCTTTCCTGAGTTCCACATTCAAGCGCTTCGCAAACGCCATCGCATTTGGGCCGTCGCCGTGGAGGCAAATCGTGTCGGCTTTGAGAGCGATATCGGCTCCATCGGTCGCGCGGACCTTGCCTTCACGAATCAAGCGCAGCACCTGCGCGACGGCGGCATCTTCATCGGTAATGAGCGCATTCGGCTGTGAGCGCGGCGTGAGCGAGCCGTCAGGCTGATACGTGCGGTCGGCGAAAACCTCCTCGGCCACGCGCAGTCCGCGTTCGCGTCCGCCCTTGATCAGCTCGCTGCCGGCGAGTCCGAACAGAATCAATTTCGGATCGACCGCCCGGACAGCGTCGGCGATCGCGCCGGCCACGGTGGCGTCGCGCGCGGCGAGATTATAAAGTCCGCCGTGCGGCTTGACGTGCCGCAGCGGCGAGATCGCGCGCAGCGCGAGGATCTGCGCCTTGACCATCGCGAAAATTTCCGCGGGCGGCAGCGCGAGCTCGCGCCGGCCGAAGTTTTTCTTGTCGGCGAAACCCGGGTGCGCGCCGACGGCCACGCCGTGTTTTTGTGCGAGCGCGACAGTCGCGCGCATCGTCGCCTCATCGCCGGCGTGTCCGCCGCAGGCGATGTTGGCCGAGGTGATGAGCGGCATGAGCTCAGCGTCGTGTCCGGCGCCCTCGCCCAGGTCGCAGTTGAGATCGATGCGATTCATCATCCGAGCCAAAATTGAACCACGGAGGCACAGAGGACACGAAGAAAACCGCGGACTTCCAATCAAACGAAACCACGGATTGCACAGATCTACACGGATTGGAGGTTTTTCGATCCACGCCCGTCCGTGTAATCCGCGGTGAAAATATCTTCAGCGGACCATCCCGAAGCGACGATGGTGTTCCGGTCCGATGAAATTGTTTATCCTGTTTAAAATCAGTCCGATGTGCGCCAATTACCAGCGGCCGATCGCTAAATTTCTAGGGGTCTATCCGCAATCGCGCTGGGGTGGTCACCCACTCGTCATTTTTCGTGCAAATCATATGCTCAAGGGGTGATTCATTTGGCTTCAGAACCCGCGCCGCCCGTCCCTCTCAAGGGGAGCCGTCGCCCCGCGCCACTCCTGCGGGAATTGAAGAAGCATCTGCGCCAGAATCGCGATCTTTTGCTCGAGAAATGGAGCCAGCAGCTTGAGGCCGCGCCGCTGCATGCGACGATCGACCGGAAAACCATCATCGAAAAGGCGGCTTTTGTTTACGACGATTATTTAGCAGCGCTGGCATCCGGCCGGGTGGAGTCATTGCAATCTTATTTCGCCCGCCGGTTGCCCAGCGAATTGCTCGACTGCGGCCTGGAGCCGCGCGACGTTTTCCGCGTCATCGTCCTGCTGCGGGACTTGCTGACGAACGGCCTGCTCGGCCGCTCGCTTTTCGTGAAGTTCCGCCACGCCTGAGATCGGCGCGGCGGCCCGGCGCTGCCCGGCCGGGGGGCCATTGCCATCGGGTTTTCCATGGTTTGGCCCCCGGGCGGTACCCGGTGGGGTAAACACCTACTAGGATCCTCGTCTTTTTCCCGGTAAAAACTGCCGTCCGGCTGAGCCTCCCGCTCTGCGAGAGAAGGTTTTCCGTTTTCAGCCGCAACTCACCTTCCCGAAGCAATGAAAAAAAAGAGCCCCCGCAAAATCGAACCTCTCACCTCTTCGTCCACCAAGCAACGCGCCGATTACAGCGATCCGTTGTTGCGCGAGCTGGTGGCGCACCTTCGGCAGAACCGCACCCAGCTGCGCGAGGAATGGGCCCGCCGCATCACCGACGCCCAACTCCTCACCGCCATGAGCAAGGAGGAAATCTTTTCCGAGGCGACCTCGGTGTACGACAACTACGTCGAAGTGCTCGAGACCGGCAGCGTGGAGGCCCTCCAGGCCTACGCCCGCAATCTCTCCGAGCGCATCATTCCCCGCGGCGTCGAAACCCATGAAGTGCTCGGCATCGTCCTCCTCCTCCGCGACGTGCTCGCCCGTTCGCTCTTCAAAAAATACCAGACCGATTTCGACCTGCTCAACCGCGTGCTCGACTCCTACGAGCCGGCGGCCAACCGCATCGCCAACACCGTGGGCGTGAGCTTCGTGCAGGAACGCGAGCGCGTCATCCGCCAGCAACAGGAGGCCATCCGCGAGCTCTCCACGCCCGTGCTCCAGGTGCGCGAACGCCTGCTGATTCTGCCCATCATCGGCGTGATCGACGCCCATCGCGCCCGGCAGCTGACGGAGCAGCTGCTCCGCGGCATCCGCGGCAACCGCGCCAAGGTGGTGGTGGTGGACATCACCGGTGTGCCGACGATTGACCAGACCGTGGCCAATCACCTGGTGAAGACGGTCGAGGCCTCGCGCCTGATGGGTGCGAGCGTGATCATCACCGGCCTCTCCGCCGAAATTGCCCAGACGCTGGTGACGATCGGCGTCGATTTGAGCAAGATGAACGCGGTCGGCGACCTCCAGGGCGGCATCGAAGAGGCCGAACGCCTGCTCGGTTACAAGGTCATCAGCACTCCGGAATCGCCTGCCTCCGCCTCGAAGGAGACCGCAGCCTGACCCCGTCATGGCGGTTCCCGTTCTCAAGCAGGGCGATTATCTCATCGCCAGCATCCAATCGGTGCTGTCCGACGCCGACCTGTTACTGCTGCGCGACAAGCTGAGCGGGAGCGTCGGCGAGTTTCGTTCCCGCGGCGTGATCATCGACGTGACCGTGCTCGACGTCATCGACTCCTTTGCCACCCGCACTCTGCGGGCGATTGCTCACATGCTCAAGCTGCGTGGAGCGGAAACGGTCATCGTGGGCATCCAGCCGGATGTCGCCTTCGCGATGGTGGAACTCGGTTTGACGCTCGAAGGAGTGGGCACGGCATTGGACTTGGAAGAAGGGCTGGCGTATCTGGACACGACACTGGGTACGAAGAAAACCATGCAAAATCCAGGTCATGGAAAGTGAACTCCACACCGAGATTCAATCCGCTGCCGATATTGTGACCGCCCGGCAGCGGGGCCGGACGCTGGCGATGGAAATCGGATTCGCCGGCGTGGACGTGACGTTGGTGGCGGCGGCGATTTCAGAAATCGCGCGCAACATCGTCGATCACGCCCGGCGGGGCGAAATCGTCCTCAGCCGGGTGGAAAATACGCATCCGCACAGTCGCAAGGGCATCCAGATTGTGGCGCGCGACGAGGGCCCGGGCATCCGCGACGTGGTCAAGGCGATGCAGTACGGCTACTCGACCCGCAAGGG
>Ga0070741_10019149_pt1 | contig 10970 bp, 13 predicted proteins | sample Coa_R1_4_FD_66440 | JGI IMG/M metagenome (GOLD analysis project Ga0070741, IMG submission 66440) | Surface soil microbial communities from Centralia Pennsylvania, which are recovering from an underground coalmine fire - Coalmine... | ecosystem: Environmental > Terrestrial > Soil > Unclassified ...
AGCGCCGCCATGGCCGCCCCAACCCCGCGGCCGGCGAATTCCTCCGTCACATACGCGATCATAACCGCGAAGATCGCGGGCATCACGAGCCCCTCGAGAAATCGCCAGACCACGAGTGCCGTCAGTGTCTGCGCCGTCGCCGCGAGCATCGTGGGAATCGCGAGCACGAACATCGCCGGCACGATCACGCGTTTGCGCCCGAGTCGGTCTGCCGCCAGCCCAATGAACGGCGCCGCCAAGGCCACCGCGGCCGTCGACGCGCTGACGGTCAGACTCGCGCCGGCTTTGCTGACGTTGAACTGTCGTTCGAGCGTCGGCAGGAGCGGCTGCGTGGCATACAAGTCGAGAAATGCACAGATGCCACTGACGCCGACCGCGAGCCGCGCCGCGCTGCTCTCTTTCATATCGCGCGCATCAAAATCTCAATATCGGCGTCGGTCGTCAGATGATTCACGAAGCAGCAGCGAAGCCAAAATCGCCCGTCGATGACAGTACCAGAAAGAAAGGCTCTTCCACCATGCTGGATACTCTTGAGCAGATCCCGGTTGCGATCGTCGCTGTCCCTAAGCCGAAAGCAGACGATGCTGAGCGAACTAGGCGACCACAATTCTAAGTCAGCTCGTCGCCTAATCTGATCGGCGAAGCGCTCGGCCAACATACAGTCGTTCGTAATTCGTTGCTTGTACCCGTCGACCCCGTGATAGCGCAACGCCATCCAAGTTTTCAGCGCGCGAAACCCGCGAGTCTGTTGTATCCCATACTCGCTCAACCAAGGCTCATCATCAGTACGCAAATACGCCGGCACGAGACTAAACGTATCGCGCATGAGCTGAGCATCCCGCACCAAGATGAGCCCATTCTCGACCGGCACCGATAGCCATTTGTGCGGATCCATAGCGAGACTGTCGGCTCTGTTTATGTGCTGTAGCGCATCACCATACCTCTCCGTGAGCACCGCGGGCGCACCATACGCGCCATCGACATGAAGCCAGACGCCATGTCGCGCACAGATGTCGGCGATGCGGTCGATGGGATCGATGGCCCCCGTATTGACGGTCCCGGCGCTGGCGATGACAGCCATTGGCTGATGCCCGGCCGCAATGTCCTCGCGAATCAGCGCGTCTAACCGATCCGTATCCAAGCGTAACACGGCGTCAGATGGCACGAGCCGCATGGCCTTCCGCCCGAGCCCGAGCAGCTCGACAGCCTTCTGATGGCAAGAATGCGCTTCAGCCGTGGCGTACACGCGAAGCGAGACGCCCTGCAGGCCATCCTCTCGCACATCGCGCCCGATGCGCCGACATGCGTGCAGGCGCGCAACTGCGAGCCCGGTCAGCGCGGCGGCCGAGCTGCCGCTGACGAGCAAACCCATGGCGTCAGCGCGAAACCCGAGCATCTCGGCGAACCACCGCACGACCTGCCGCTCGACGTAGACGGCTGCATGATCCCCGCCAGCCACGCTTGGATTCATCGCCGCCGCCAACGCGTCGGCGAAGATGCCGATCTCGGTCGGCGGCGAATTCACCCAGCCGAAGAACCGCGGATGCCCATTGCCAAAGGGATATGGCGCAATGTCACGAGCAAACGCCTCGAGAATCTCGTCGCTCGATTGACCGACGAGCGGCGGCGCCGCATGTTGCCACGCCTCGATGAGCGCTCGCGGCACCGGTTTCCAGACGGGCCCGTCGCCGAGCCGCTCCAAATAGCCGGCAATGAGATCGACAACTTTCGCACCGACGCGGCGGACTTCCGCCGGGGACCAACCTTTACCGTTCATGGCGAAAAAAAACCTTGCATCTCGCCGTCGAAACCGCGACTCTCTGTAACGATGGAGTCACAGCCAGTCCCCACTACAGACGGCGCAGCGCCCGAGCCCGAAGTCACCGTCGCCGAAGCCCCACCGGTGCCTGAACCCCGTCCCCGCGTTCGCCGCGCCGGACGCACGCCGTCGTATGCGCTCGACCTGCTCATCGTCCGCCATGGTCCGGCCGGCGACCGAGACGAGTGGGCCAAGACCGGCAAGGATGACGACGAACGCCCGCTGACGCCGAGGGGCACCCGTGAGATGCGCCGCGCGGCCAAGGGCCTCCGCCAACTGGTCGGCTCCGTTGACGCGATCGGTACGAGTCCGCTCGTGCGCGCGCGAGAGACGGCCGAGATCTTGGGTCGGGCGTTCGACGTCGAGCCCGACGAAGCGCGCGCCATCGGCGATGGCGACCGGCGTGGCATTCTGCGGTGGGTGCGGAACGCCGCGGCGGTCGTGGCGAAGAAGCGCCGCAGCGAGCGCCTGACCATTGTGATCGTTGGGCACGAGCCGGATCTGGGCGCCGCGATCTGCTGGCTGCTGACCGGCCGTCCCATCGAGGAGCCGGCGGAGCCATGGACGGAACTGAAGAAAGGGGGAGCGTGCCTCCTGTCGTTCACCGGTCGCCTGAAGCCCCGCGAGGCGACGCTACGCTGGCAGCTGACGCGGTCGCAACTGGAACGACTCGCCCGCTAATGGAGCTCCCGAAAGACTTCCTCGACCAACCCGTCGAGCGGGCCTCGCGCATCGTCGCGCTCGAATTGCTGCGCGGCATCGAGTCGACGCGCCTGCGCCTGATCGACCCGACCGACGTCGAGGCCCTGCACGATTTCCGCGTCGCGCTCCGTCGCCTCCGGAGCTGGATTCGCGCGTTCCGTCCGTATTTGTCGAGCAGCGTGAGCGGTCGCGACCGCCGCCGCCTGAGCCGCGTCGCCGACGCCACGAGCTCGGCCCGCGACACCGAGGTCCAACTCGAGTGGCTGATCGCGCGCGAGGAGCAGATGGAGCCGACCGAACGCGTCGGCGCCTCCCACCTGCGCCGCCGCCTCGAGCTGCGCAAGTACGACGCGGACGCCTCGCTGCATCACGAGATCAGCCGCGACCTCGCGCGCGTCTCGGACTCGCTCAGCGAATCGCTTCCGGTGTACGCGATCCGCTTGCGCGTCGACGAGCCGGCACGGATACATCCGATGTCGATGGCCTTGGCCGATCTCGTCTCGCGCCACGCGACCACGCTCCGCGATCGCTTGCGTCACGTGCGCTCCGTCGACGACCAGACGCTAGCTCATGACGCGCGCATCGAGGGCAAGCGCCTCCGCTACCTCCTCGAGCCCGTCGCCGAGACCGTCGAGGGCGCCGATGACGTTATCGCCGATCTCAAGGTCCTGCAAAACGTGATCGGCGACATGCACGACGCGCACGTCCTCTCCCGCGAAGTGATGGCCGAGGCCGAGCGCTCCGCTCCCACCGACATCGGCCGCCCCGGAATCGTCGCGTTAGCGCGCGCGCTCCGCGAGCGCGAAGTCACGGCGTACCAAGTCCTAGCAAGAGATTGGCTGGAAGGCACTGAAAGCGCCCGCGTCTTCTTCGCCTCAGTGTCGCAATTGGCGTCCCACCTGGCGGCCCACAAACCTCGCGACACCGAAATCGAGCGCAAATACCTCCTGCACGCCCTCCCCGACCGCGCCCACGACGCCCCCGCCGAGGAAATCGAACAAGGCTACGTCCCCGGCGAACATCTCGCCGAGCGCCTCCGTCGCGTACGCCAAAACGGCGACGTGCACTGCTACCGCACCGTCAAACTCGGCGAGGGCATCTCCCGCACCGAGATCGAAGAAGAAGCCCCCGCCGCCGTCTTCGACGCCATGTGGCCTCTCACCGAAGGCCGCCGCATCACCAAGCGCCGCTACGCGATCGCCGACGAGCCCTTCACCTGGGAAATCGACGAGTTCACCGACCGCGAGCTCGTCCTCGCCGAGGTCGAACTCCCCGACGCCTCGATCTCCGTCGCCCCACCCGAATGGCTCGCCCCATACATCGTACGCGAGGTCACCGGCGAGCCCGAATATCTGAATATCAATCTCGCGGGCTAGCGAATACTCTCGATATACGACGCTTGGAGGTTCAGCCGCTCGGCCAGCGCGCGAAGCTTGCCAGTCGGTCCATCGAGCGTCACGTTGCGTTGGTACGGCGTCTGCACGCGTGTCGGACATCCTCACTCCGAGCGCTTCGCATGCTCCGATTCGTCGTTGGTGTGGCCACCGCACAAACGGCGGTCGCCTGCTGTGCTTGTACTGACACCGCGGGCCCCATGGCCCTGCGCACAGGTACGATCGAACGGACGTTGGCGATCGACTCGATACCGTATCTCGCCGGCGTCCACCTGGCGGCGCTGCCGGGGCTGGACTACAACCATCCGCCGGTCGCCATGAATGACTGGGGTGAGGTTGTCGGGACCTACAACGTCGGCATACCGAACGTCTTCGGACCCGAGTACGCGTACAAGTGGCAGGCGACGCGAGGGCTGACGATCCTGTCGACGCCAGACGTCCAATCCGTGGCGACTGGCGTGAACGATTCGGGGCAGGTTGCGATCACCGTGTTCACGGATACCAGTTCGTCAGCCGCGATTTGGGGGTGGTTCGGCGGCGTCAAGGTACTGCGGGACCTGTCCACGTACCGCACGCCAAGTGCGCATCCGATGTGCCAGGGCGGACCGATCAACAATCACGGTATCGTGGCCGGACGGTGCACGATCCTGGGAGCGGTCGACCAACCGTGTGGGGCCGCTCAGTGGTTCCCGACATTGTGGACCACATTCGGCACGCCGGACGCGTTCCATCCAGGCGGCGGTCCGGCGTTCCGTGATGCGAACGTGCCGGGGTGGACCGATGCTGGATTCGCGGCCGGCACGTTCTTCGGCAACGCCTGCGGTTCCAGTGATCACCCGCACGCGTACGTGTACAACGCGATCACCCACGAAGAGCGGATGCTTCCCGATCTGGTGATCGGAGGCGTTGCCGTCAGCACATTCGCCAACGCCGTCAACAACAACGGCTACGTGGTCGGCTCGGCCATCACGTTGCAGCCGAACTGCGACGATCACGCGGTCGTGTGGTTGGCCGATGGCGTGGCCCGCGATCTCGGAATCTGTGGGATCGCCACGGGGATCTCGGACGATGGCATCGTGATCGGCACGTATGAGAACCGACTTCCCGGGGATTCCGCCTTCGCGTTCGTCTGGACACCGACGACCGGTGTCCTGCGGCTCCCGCATCTCTACCCGGCCCACGGGGCTTCGCCTGGCGCGCCGTTCCCAAACGAGACGTCCGGTGCAATCGCGATCAACCGGAAGCATCAGATCCTCGGCAGCGTCACCGCCAACGGCTTCAACACCGAGCCGCCCACGTCCATCGCCGTGATGTGGACGCTCCCAGCTGGGTTCCCCGCTGGAGCAGCGGCGTTGAGCCGCCGTGCCCCATGAGCGGCTGAGTCTCAGAAAGGACTACTGCGTGATCGTCAAATCCACGTCTTGGCCACAGACTGGCGAGTACCACGGCACCACTTGAGCCTTGGACGTGGTCGACGGTACGAACACGCACGCTCGAAGCTTCCACGTCCCTGCCTCTAATGACCACGTCTCCCCGTTCGCGAAACTCTCGTCGACTCCCGGAGTCGCGAAATGCTGCGGGTCGGGAGACAGTGTCATTTTTTGGCCGGGCGCGAGGACAATGCTGTCGAGGCCGATCGCGTTGCTTGTGCCACCCGTGTTGCCGAACGTCGTGCTGCCCTGGCGGTATTGCCCGTACACATTGGCGGATAGATCGTACACCAGGTGCAGCGTGTCCGACGTCGGGTTCGAGATTTCCACGGTGATGAGAATCGAGTCCTCGAACCGCACGCGGCTCGCGGATGCGATCGTGGTATAGCGCTCACCGCTGGGTCCTTTGACGCCGGTGATGCTGTCGGAGCAGCCGGCACCGGCTGCGAGTAGCGCGAGACCTGCCACCAACACGTGTCGAGTGCGCACGCGACTAAAATAGGGTTGCCGCGCCGGCGGTCCAGACTTATCTACCGCGCCTAGTGGCGCTATAGTATTAACGCATGGCCAAGCTCGTGTTCGGCATGATGCAGTCGCTTGATGGCTACGTCGCTGGCGCGAGCCAGACATTTGCGGCCACAACGGCAGGTGCCGGCAGTCCGATCTTGCCGCCGCCGGGCGAATTGCTCCATACCCATTTCAACGACTACATCCGCGGTTCGGCCGGTATGATCTATGGCCGGCGCATGTACGAGATCATGCGCTACTGGGATGAGGATCATCCCCAATTTGACGCTGTCGAGCGCGACTTCGCGGTGGCGTGGCGGTCGAAGCCGAAATGGGTCGCCTCGCGCACACTCAAATCCGTCGGTCCGAATGCGACACTTATTCGCGAGGACGTCGGCGCGTTTGTGCGCGACCTCAAAGCGAAGATCAACGGTGTGATCGATGTCGCCGGACCGGAGCTGGCCGGCAGTCTCACCACACTCGGCTTGATCGACGAATATCGACTCTACTTGCGCCCATACGTACTCGGCGCCGGCAAGCCGTTCTTCTTCGGTCCGCGGCCGCCACTGCACTTCGTGGGTGTGGAGTCCATCGGTGGAGAGGCGGTGCGGGTGACATACCGCAGCACTCAACTGGCAAAGACGCCATAAAGCAGGAGCGACCCGAACGCGAATAGTGCCAGGGCATACAGTTTGGCACGGCGAACTAGGACGGGAAGCACTCGCTCGCCGAACCGATGGTGCCAGCGCCATGGCGTAAGAATCAATGCCATTGAAGAAATGACGACGGCCCACCCGACTAGTCGAAACAGTGAGCCCTGCCACATCGTAGGAGACGCCACGATCAACGCTGCTCCGATCAGCAGGCGAAAACCCTGTTCCGTGTAGTGCGCTCGCGCCGAGCTGGCGAATGCCATAAAGAACCGTTCGGCTCTCGCCGGCATCGCAAACACAACGGCGGTGAGTCCAAGAAGGAACAGACCGAAGGCGACGACAACGATTTCGGCGACGACGCTCATAGCTTGGTCTCGACAACCTCTCGGAGGCGATGGCCATGAAACAGAACGTTGTGTTAACTATAGCGTCTCTCCTCACGGTTCTCTTCCACACGTTGCACCTGACAGACGACATCGTGCGGGGAATGGAGCCAGGAACGCTTCGTGACCTGACTCTGGTGCCGATTTTGGTCCTCCAGCTCTACGGAACGCTGGCGCTAGCCGGAAAGCGATCTGGATACATCATCATCCTCCTCACTTCGCTGCTTGGCCTGATCGTTCCCGTCGTCCACATGATGGGGGCGGGCGTCGGCGGAGCGACCGCCAAGTCGAGCGGAGCCTTCTTCTTTATCTGGACGCTCCAGGCGATCGGCGTGACCGCCCTCTTTTGCGTCGTCCTCTCCGCGCGCGGGCTCTCGCAGCGCCAGTGATCACACGCGCCAGCGATAGCAGGCTTTTTGGCGATTCGCTCCCGCGTCGAGCGGATAGTCCTCCGGCACGTCGAGCGTCGCCACCAGTTGCGCCCCCAGCCGCTCCAGTGTTCGACGGCTGGCGACGTTGTCTGGCTGGCAGGTGATCCAGAGAGACTCCATCTCGTGCCACCGCGCCAGCGGCACGATCAGTCGGCAGGCACGCTCGGCGAAGTGGTTCCCGCGATACGATGGCTCGACCAAGTAGCCGACCTGTCCGGCGAACTTGATGACGTCTTCGTTCCACCCGACGCGCAAGCGAATTCGCCCCAGGTAAGCACGGGTGGCAGTATGCCGCATCTCGAACGTGTACATTGGCACGCCAAAGCCCGAAGCATCCGCCTCGACACACTCGCTCAGCACCAGTGTCAAGTCGCCATCGGGCGACAACGGATCTCGAAAGAACTCAAAAGCCATTAGAAATAGTCGCTTTCTTTTACCTCTTTGATGCCACCGCCGGCGATCGTAAACGTCACGCTCGTGCCGGCCCCGGCGAACGGCAGATTCGCCAGGTCGGACGACGGCCACTCCTGAACGGCCTTGTGATTAATCGCGGTCACCGTGTCCCCGACCTTCAACCCGGCCTTCTCCGCCGGCCCCCCGGGCGAGACGAACAGGACCGTCAACTGATCGTCGTGCCGCGTGAAGTAGAGACCGAGACGGTCTTTCGGGAACGGTGCATGTAGCGCGGCGGGATCAAGCACCGCGTACAGGCGATCGTGCGTGTAGTCGATGATGAGGTTGAAGCGGGACAGTAACTGCAAGCCGATGTTGCCCGACACCTTGTCCGAGCTGTCCCCGCGAACCGCATTCGATGGGAACACGGCCGGAACGTTGGCGAAGTCGACGCCGGCAAATCGAGCGCGCGCCAACGTCGCGACCGGCTCCTGTGGCCGAGCACCGAGTCCACCGCCGAGGCGGATCGAGGTCGGGCGGTGCTCGAGGAGCCGGTGCGCCTCGTAGTACGGTTGATACACGGTGAGGGGCACGGGATCACCGAGGAACACCTCGAACGGCACGGGTGAAGCGCCCTCGATGGAGACGGGCACGGTCCGCGCTTCCAGGCCGCGGACCAGCGGGATCTCGATCGCGCCCGCCGGTTTGGTCACCGTGGCGGGATCGTGTAGCGCGATCCGATGATGCGTGAAGTCGATCTCGACGGCGAATGCGTTGAAGAGATCATCGGCCAGCGTGAACGGCTGGAAAATCGCGCTCGAGCGTTTGGCTCCCATGTTCACCGGCAACGCTTTGACATTCGGCACGTTGACATCGCCCAGCCGCACCTGGACGCTGACAGTGCCTTTCGATCCGGCGCCCGTCTCCGGGTGAAGGCCGAGCGACGTCGCGAAGTCCTTGTCGATGTAGGACGTTTCGCTTCCGTCGATGATCTGCACCATGACATCCTGCCCGTTGATCTCGGCGGGCATCAGGATTTTTCGGGCATCGAGGAAGGTGAAATCGATCCAGCGAGTCGCCTGCTGTGCGCCGGCCGGCACGCTGGCGATCATGGTAGCCGTCCATACGACGGCGATGCTCATGGAGCGGAGTGAGGTTCTCATGCTGACCGGTACGGCCGACTTCGGCCGACCGTTCCGACGGAATCGGTCGTTGCGGATGACGCGGCAGCGCATCTGGACACCTTCGCCGCGACCGGGAGGACCTCCACCGCACGATTAACCGGATTCGCTGCCAACGCCATCTCGCCACCAGCGCCCACGGTGCGCGTGCGAACTGGGGACGCTGGGGGCTTATGTTTTTACGCATGCGACCCCTCAGATATACGATCAACGTCACGTTGGACGGATGCTGCGATCATCGCGCGATGTCCACGGATGAAGAGCTGCATCGGCACGCGGCCAGGGGCGTCGAGGAGGTCGATACCGTTCTCCTTGGCCGGGTGACGTATCAGATGATGGAAGCAGGATTTCGGCACCCGCCGCAAACCGGCGCGAGGCCCGATTGGATGGAACCCTTCGCCCGCGCGATCAACGCGGTAAAGAAGTACGTCGTCTCCAGTACCTTGGATCGAGTCGACTGGAACGCCGAGCTCGTGCGCGGCGATCTTGCTGGTGCCGTTCAGCGGCTCAAGCAGCAGTCGGGGAAGCGACTCGAGGTGTGGGGCGTGAAGCTGCCGCACGCCTTGGCGGAGATGGGGTTGATCGATGAGTACGAGCTCATCGTGCAGCCCCGCATCGCCGGCCATGGGCCGACGTTGTTCGCGGGGCTGTCGAAGCCGCTCGATCTGCGGCTCCTGAGCCGGCGGGAGTTCGGCTCAGGAGCGGTGGAGATGCGGTATGAGGTGAGGCGGTGAGCCGCTAACCCCGCTTGACCGGTCCCACGTACTTGTAACTATTGCGCACGACGCCCGTCGGCGTGCTTCTCGAGCTGACGAACTCGAGCTCGTGCGGAGCGACGCGATCCGAGAAGAAGCGGATGCCCTGACCCAGCAAGATTGGGTAGACGAGCAACTCGACTTCGTCGACCAGTCCTTGCTCGAACAGCAGCGGCGTGAGCGTCGTCGTGCCCCAGACGACGAGATCGGGGCCGTCCGTTGCCTTGACGCGGCGCACATTCTCCGCGATGTCCGGAAGGATCGCCTCGACCGGACCCCAGTCGAGGCCCGTCGACCGGTGGGTCATCACGTACTTTTTCGCGGCATTAATAGCGCCCGCGAACGGACCGCCTTGCTGCTTTGGCCAAAAGCCGGACCACATATCGTACGTATGGCGGCCGAGCAACAGGTCATACGTGCCCTGCGACTGGGCAAGGGCCTCGGCGCCGGCCGCGCTGCGGTATTTGCCGCTCCACCCGCTGACCGCGAATTCGTCGTCGCCGGCCGGCTGGACGATGGCGTCCGCCGACATGTGTGCAAAGATCCTGATCTTTCGCAAGTGAAAACCTCCGATCGAGAGGTGAGAAACCTACACCCAACAGACCAAGTCGTTGCGGATACGGCGCGATGGGTCGGTCCATATCACCGACGTTCCGGGAGACCAAGGAGCACGTGGGCGGCTTCTGGGTACTGAAGGCCGCCGATATCGAGACGGCGCTGGAGCGGGGACACGCAAGGCCGCGGTCGCCGGTCGGGCGCCGGTCGAAGTACGACCATTCAACTAAACCGGAATCGTGATCATGCGAAAAATCATCGTGACGGAGTTCATGACCCTCGACGGTGTCGTCGAGTCACCAGGCGGCAACGAGACCGCGCATCCGCATGGCGGATGGCAAATCAAGTTCGACGAAGATCAGGTGGCCGCTCAGTACAAGGTTGAGGAGCTGGCGAGCGTCGATAGCTTACTGCTCGGCAAGAACACCTACGCCGTGTTCTCGGCGTTCTGGCCCACCCAGAGCGACCCGGCCTTCGGCGGGCCGATCAACCGGTACGCGAAATACATCGTGTCGCGGAGCCTGCAAAAGGCCGAATGGAACAACAGCCACATTCTTCGCGATGTGGCCAACGATGTCTCGGCGCTCAAGAAGACGGATGGCGGCGATATCCTCGTCTACGGGAGCGCGACTCTGGTGAGAGCCCTGCTCCACCATGATCTCGTCGACGAGCTGCACCTGCAGCTGTATCCCGTCAGCATCGGGGGCGGGCTCAGGATCTTCGATGACTCGCGTGAGCTCAAGCGGTTCGCGCTCAAGAAGTCGAAG
>Ga0070741_10019150_pt1 | contig 10970 bp, 7 predicted proteins | sample Coa_R1_4_FD_66440 | JGI IMG/M metagenome (GOLD analysis project Ga0070741, IMG submission 66440) | Surface soil microbial communities from Centralia Pennsylvania, which are recovering from an underground coalmine fire - Coalmine... | ecosystem: Environmental > Terrestrial > Soil > Unclassified ...
GGGCGGCCGTGAGCCCGTCGCTGACGAGCACGACCTCGGCCTTGAGGCAGACACGCCCGAGCACCTGGGCTTGCCAGCGATCGAGGGAAGGCGCCACGTCTGTGGACATGAGCTGGGCCGGCGACTGGGACGAGGCCAGGACGCGGGCGAACTCACCTTCGTCCGGCATGCCGTCGGCGCACTCGGCGGCCACGATGATCGTGCCGCCCGGGCGCACGATGCGCTCGGCCGCGGCCATGCCCTTCACCGCCTGATACAGGTTCCGGTCGAGGGGAAAGCCGGCGTTGGTGGTGACGACGATGTCGAACGGCTCCGGCACGCGCCGGATGGCGGTCTGCTCCACGAAGGCGCAGGCCAAGCGGTGCGACTCGGGCAGCGCTCCCGAGAACACGCCGGTCAACCGGCGAGCCCGGTTGATGGTGACGTCGACCGAGAACGAGGGCGGCGCCAGGGCCGCGGCCGCGGTCACGAAGGCGTCGACCGGGTTGTCACCCAGCACCGCCCAGGTGGCCCGCTCGTCGGCGATGCGGCGCGGGCTGTGGGCCTCGAGGATGGTGGGCAGCCCGGCGATGCCCGGGCACACGCCCTTGCGGCCGCCGCTGAATCCGGCGAAGAAGTGTGGTTCGACGAACCCGGTCACGACGCGGTTGGCGGCTTCGACGTACTCGCGGTCGATGAGTACCGGCGCGCCGTCCTCCTGCCCGACTTCGACGTGGGCGGCGTCGGCGGCGGCCGCGTGGTCGCGCACCCGGTACCGGCGCACCAGGTCCTCGCCGAGCAGTTCCACGTGCTCGGACCGGGTGGCCGGGCGGTGGGTGCCGGTCGCGCACAGCAGCGTCACCTCGCGGGGCCCGCAGCCCAGCCGCTCCAGGGCGGCGAGCAGGGGCGGCAGCACGGTGCGATTGGGCATGGGCCGGGTGATGTCGGGGAAGACGACCACCGTCGGCCGGCCGGGCTCGATGATCTCGGCGAGGGGTGGGCCCGCCATCGGTCGAGCCAGCGATGCCTCGACGGCGGCCTGCTCGTCGGCCACAGCGGGGAGATCGATCGGCGCGATCACCGTCGCCCAGGAAGGCACGGTCACCTCGAGGCCGGCCCGCCCGTACAGGAGTTGCACGCCCGTCACGGTCGCCCTACGCCAGCTTGATGCCAGGAGCGACCGCCGCTCCGCTGGCCGCCGACGCCATCGCCGCCGCCCACAGGCGGTGGCTGGCGACCGCCTCCTCCGGCGTGACGCACCCGAACCGGTCGCCCAGCAGGCCCGCTCGCTCGGCCAGGAACGACGCCCACATCTGGAGGATCGTGTCCGAGAAGCCAGGCTCGAAGATTGGACCGGTCACCGTCGGGAACACCGACTGCGATCCCGTCTCCTCCTCCTGCCAGACCTGCTGGCCCCGCCGCACCTCCATCCGCCGCAGCGTCTTCGGGTACCGGGTGGAGAACTCCACGCCGCCGCCGAGGCCGGTGGCCCGCAGGGTCCACGTGTTCTGCTGGCCGGGGTCGATGCGTTTGGTGGTCAGCGTCAGCGGGAAGGTGCGACCGCCGTCCTCGACCGTGCAGAGCAGGGTGGCGTTGTCGATGGTGTCGCACGGGACGAGGGCGCCGTCGGGTCCGGGCCGCTCGCGCACGAGATCCTGGAGCACGGCGTACACAGAGGCGGGCACCCACCCGAGGCGGAACGGCACGTGGGCCACGTGCATGCCCAGGTCGTTCATCACACCCGCCTCGCCACATGTCGCCGCTTGCCGCTTCCAGTTGACGGGCTTCTGGGGATCGAGGTCGCTCGAGTGGCTGAACCCGTTGGCCGCCTCGACCAGCGGGCCGATCTCCCCCCGCCGCAGGATCTCGAACGCCCGCTGGGCGCCGGGGTAGAACGGCAGCTCGCTCGAGCAGCGGACGAACACGTTCGGGTGGCGGCGGGCGTCGTCGGCGATGCGCTCGGCCGCGGCCAGGTCGATGCCGAACGGCTTCTCCGCCAACAGGTCCTTGCCCGCCTCGATGGCACTGACGTACATCTCCTCGTGGAGATCGTGACGGACGGCGATGTAGACGACGTCGACGTCCGGTGACGCGAGCAGCTCGCGGTAGTCGTTCGTCTTGAGGTCGACCGTGTCGACACGGTCGAACCACGCCAGGGCGGCCGGAGCCACGTCGCACACCGCAGTGAGGCGCGGGCGCACGGGCAGATCGCCCAAGGCGGGCCAGCGGCCGAAGGCGGCGGCGATCTCCTTGCCCATGAGCCCGCCGCCGATGATCCCGACGTTGACCGTCTCGGTGCTCACGCCCGGGCCTCCAGCAGCGCCAGCGCCTTCTCCGAGGACCAGCCCTCATGGAGCATCGCCATCAGCGCCCGAGTGATCCCCACCGGATCGGGGTGCTGGATGATGTTGCGGCCGTACACGATGCCGGCCGCGCCTTGGGCGAGCAGGGCCTCGGTGCGGGCGAGGAGCTCGGCGTCGGGCACCCGGCCGCCGCCCCGCACCAGCACCGGCACGCGCGCCACCTCGACGACCCGGTGGTACTCCTCCACGTCATCGCTCGGGTCGGCCTTGATTAGGTCTGCGCCCAGCTCGACCGCCTGGCGTACCAGGGCGAGGATCTTGTCGATGTCGCCGTCGACCATGTAGCCCCCGGCCACCGTGTTGTCCTGCATCACGAGGGGCTCGACCATCAGGGGCATGCCCACCGCCGTACACGCCTTGCGCAGCTCCATGACGGTGCGGATGCAGCGCTCCCTGACCTCCGGACGGCCGGGCAGGTGGAGCAGGTTGGCCACCACGCAGGTGGCGTCGAGACGGACGGCCTGCTCCACCGCATCGGGGAAGTGGGTGCTGAACAGCACCTCGTCGAGCGGATTGCCGTAGACGTTGGCGATGTCGGTGCGCAGCACGAGCTGCGGCTTGTCCCGCCCCGGGACCGACTGGAGCAGCGGCGCCTGCCCAGGCGTGAGCTGGATGGCATCGGGACCAGCCGACACCAGGGCGGCCACGACCGATGCCATGTCCTCGATACCGTTCAGGAACGAGCGCTCGCCGAAGAACCCGTGATCGACGGCCACGTCGAGACACCGGCCCGACGCCACGTTGAACAGACGGTTGAGTCGGTACTCCTGCATGGCTCCTCGAGAACAGCGCCGCGGTGGCGACGTGGGCCGTAGATAACGTTGACAACCCCAGCAATGAGCGAGCGCCTCAACCAGGCGAACGGGCCGAGGGCGTTGCTTGACTTTTCGTGAGGCTAAGCACCATAGTCAACGTTGTCAACTGCCCTTGACGACCTTTCTGGACTGCCGGTATTCACATGACTTCGACCGCCGAAAATGCGCCCGCTGATCGCGTCAGGATGCCGGTGAACTCCGCAGTCCGGACGCGCGGAGGAGGCCTTGGGGGAATGCGACGCCCGACGATGCCAGACGTGGCTCGCTTGGCCGGGGTGAGCATCAAGACGGTTTCCCGGGTCGTCAACGAAGAGCCCAACGTGAGCCCGGAGACGACGCAGCGGGTGCTCGAGGCGGTGGCCGCTTTGGGCTTCCGGCGCAACGACCTGGCGCGCAACCTCCGCGCCGGCCTCTCCAGCGCCACCGTCGGTCTCGTCATCGAGGACCTGAGCAATCCCTTCTACGGGTCGGTGGCCAAGGGCGTCGAAGAGGTGGCCCGCGGGCACAGTGCCATGGTGATCACCGTGTCGTCGGAGGAGGACGGGAGCCGCGAGCAGGAGCTGGTCAGCGCCCTCGCCCAGCGCCGGGTGGACGGGCTTCTCGTGGTGCCGTCGTCCCAGGACCATCGCTACCTCGAGCCCGAACTGGCCATGGGCACGCCGGTGGTGTTCCTCGACCGCCCGGCAGCACGGATCAAGACCGACCTCGTCGTGTTCGACAACATGGGCGGTGCCAAGAGCGGCGTCGACCACCTGCTCGGACTGAAACACCGCCGCATCGCCGTCCTCGGCCCCGACCCGTCCATCTACACCATCAAGCAGCGGTTCGACGGTTTCACGGTCGCCATGGCCGAGGCCGGTGTCAAAGTGGACGAGCGCCTGGTCGCTCTCGACTGCGTGGACCCGGAGGGTGCGGCCAGAGCAGCTCGGCGCATGCTGGCACTCCCGCGCCCGCCCACTGCGTTCTTCGCCCTCAACAACCGCATGGCCGTCGGTGTGGTGCGCACGGTGATCGAGGCACGCGCCGACGTAGCCATCGTCGGCTTCGACGACTTCGAGCTGGCCGACGTCATGCCCGTGCCGATGACGGTGATCGCCACCGACCCGGTCGAGATGGGGCGCCGAGGTTGTGAGTTGCTGTTCGACCGCCTTACCCACCGCAGCACGGCCAAGCAGCGCCGGCTCGTGGTCCCGACCCTGCTGGTCACGCGCGGCGGGCCCATGGCGCGCTGAGGCGCGCTGAGGGGCGACGCGCCTCACAGGTTCAGCAGGTACCTGTGGGCGTCGGTGAGGCGAGCCATGGTCTCAGGCCGGATGTAGTCGCGCTGGACTGTCTGCTGTTCCCGGTGGCGCCGCGAGTAGTAGGCGTGGGCGGCCCGGCGAGGCGCAGTGCTGTTGTTCCTCGTCCCTCCGTGCCAGAGGTGCGAGTTGAACACCACAAGGGTTCCCGCCTCGCCGGTGACGAGGACCTGGTCGGGGTGGGGGGCCATCGGGTCGTCGACGACGTCTTCGGGCACCAGCCGCCATCGGTGCGAGCCGGGGACGACGCGCGTCGCTCCGTTCTCCTCGGTGAAGTCGTCGAGCATCCACAGTGAGTTGCACACCTCGTAGTGGCCGACCGCCGGCGCCGGCGGTCCGTCCATGTGGATCCCCTGGAGGCCGTAGCCGGGCCGGGCGCTCCGGGCGTTGAGCGACGAGAACTGGACGGACTCCCAGCCGAGCACGTGGCCGGCGGCGGCGAGCTGGACCGGGTCCGTCCACACGACGTCGAAGATCGGGTCCTTGTTCACCAGGTCCGACAGCCGGTCGGCACCTTCCTCCTGGTGCACCTCGATCCCGGCCTGCTCGCCCTCCTCCTCGACCAGTTCGTCGAAGCGACGGGCCAACGCGCCCACCTGATCGGACGAAAGCAGGCGAGGGACGACCAGGAAGCCGTCCTCGTCCAGACTGCGCCGCTGCTCGTCCGTCAGCACGTCCTCGCTCGCCCCGAGCGCGGCCAGCGCGCTGCGGCTGTCGAGCACCTGTGACTTCGTCTCCATCAGCTCCACTCTCCCCTACTCACTCAGAACGCCACGGTGGGACGTGCCCACCGTCGAACACGACGGCGGCGTGGATGTCCACGTCCGGAAGGGCAACCGTGGTCCACTCGCCATCGGACGACCAGGCCAGGGGCTCGTCCCCGGGCACCAGGCGGACACCCGATGGCGGTGAGGCCATACGCACCCGCACGGTCACCGGCCCCAGCGGCGGCACCTCCTCGACGTGCATGGTCGCCGGCGCCAGGGCGTGCCAACCACCCATGTTGACGAGGTGGACGACCGTGGCGTCCCCCTTCTCGCGCAAGGCGACGTGCAGGCGCGCAGGCGCCTCGACCTCGAGCCCGAGCACCGGCCCCGCCAGCCGGCACAGTTCGGCGACCAGCTGGCGGCAACGGGGCACGCCGTGCGAGGCGTGATGGGCGAACAGGGCGCCGTGCACGGCGACGACTCGCCCTTGCCCGAAGTCCTGCGTGGTGATCACCACGTCGGCGGTGGGGTCGTCGGGCTCCCAGCTCGCCAGCAGGTGACCGACGGCTCGGGCCGTCACCGGCTCCACCGGCTGCCACGGCCCCGTGGCCCGGAACGACGCGTCGCCCGAGCGGAGCAGTGCACAGCCCTCGACCGGGCTGCCCACCGGCTTGGCCCCGGTGAGCACCGGCATTGCCTCGGCGACCCGGGCGCCGCTCACCAACACCCGGCCGCCGTCGAAGACGTAACGCTCCAGGGCGGAGACGGCCTCGGCCGAGAGGTCCTCCTGTTCGGGAACGACGACGAGCGCGTACTCCTGGCCCCGGCGACCGAAGTCCGCCTCGTTCACCAGGTCGACGGAGAAGTGGGAGTCGAGCAAGGCCAGCACCGCGCCCTTCACCGGCAGGTCACCTTCACCGAGGGCGAACAGCGGCGGGCTGTGCAGGTAGTGGTGGCGCTCGGACTGGAGCACGGCCACCTGCGGCACGGTCGTGGTGCGCTGGACGACGTGGTGCCTTTCCCTGCACCAGTCGCCGAGGTCGGCCAAGGCCTGCTGGCGCCAACCGGTCAGGTGGCCGGATCGCTCCGGCAGGTCGTACAACACCGCGCCGCCGCCGCACACCATGCTCACGGCAACCTCCTGGCGCAGGTGGGCGGCTGACTTCTGGTCGGTGATGGGGTGGCCCGGGAAGGGGGTGACGAAGGCCCACGTCATCAGCTCCCACGGCCGGCCCCGACCGTCGAGGGCACGGGCGTTCACCACCGGGGAGGTGCCCGGCGCGCTGTCGCCGCTGAGCCAGTCGAGGTCGGGGACCACGTCCTCGGGTTGGAAGCTCGATGCCAACCAGTTGCTCGTGACGCCGCACGCGGGACTGGCCGCGTGGACGGCGTCGCAGTACGCGGCCACGTGCGCCACCACCGCGGCTCGCTGTGATGCCAGCCAGTCGTGCCAGCCGGCGTCGGCCGGGCCTCTCGGCGGGTCGTCGCCAAAGGCGGCGACGCAGCGCTCGCACCAGCAGGGCGCGGCGGCCCAGTTCTCGCCGTCGACCCAGATCCCGTCCACCTCGTAGTCGCTGACCAGCTCGAGAAGTTGCGGGATCATCAGCTCGTCGCGGTAGGGGCTGCGGGGGCAGACCTTCATCGCCTCGTGGGAGCCGTCCGGGCCCACCACCGCCCACGCCGGATGCAGTTCGATGGCGCGGCTGTCCAGCAGGCCCGAGTAGTGCACCACCAGGGGCAGGCCCAGGTCGGCCGTCACTTGGCGGTGGATGCGGAGGGCGTCGGCCGCGATACCCGGAGACGCACTGCCCACGCCAGTGGGGTAGCTCGTGTAGCCGGGGTGGCCTTTGGCGTCGCACTGGACCCAGTCGGGCCGCACGCGCTCGATCTCGGCCCGCAGGTGCTCGTACGTCAGCTCCCGGCCCAGTTCGCGGTCCGTGGCGGTGGCATGGAGGTCGTAGTGGATCCCGAAGAAGGACCCGTCCCGCCACGTCGTTCTCATGCCGTCTCCCCCCGTTGCCAGCCGGCTTCGTGCCGCCGGGCATTCGGATGCCGGGAGTACAGCTCCTCGGTGGCCAGGGCCCGGACCATCGACGGGTGATGGGCCGCCAGTTGCTCCTCGTCGATCGACATCCCGTGCCCTGGGTCCTCGTTGAGATGGATCATCCCCTGAGCGACGCGCGTGGACGAACGCACGACGGCTGGCTCCACCGGGTCGAGAACCTCCATCATCCAATGGGTGGGGAACAGGGCGGCGACGTGAGCCAGCACGTGGCCCGGGCAGTTCATCATGGCGATGGGCAGGTTGTGGGCGTACGCCAGCTCGGCCACGCGCAGCACACCGGTGAACCCGCCGCACAGGACACCCGGCTGGACGACGTCGACCGCCCGCGCCTGGACGAGGGTCAGGAAGCTCTGCACGTCGGTGAGGTTCTCGCCCGTGGCCACCGCGGCCCGAACGCCGTCGGAAACCTGGCGGAGCCCACGGCCGTCGAACCTGTCCACCGGCTCTTCGACCCACGCGATGTCGTAGTCCTCCTCCAGCGCGCCGATGCGCCGGATGGCCTGCTTGGCGGTCCAGAGCTCGTTGACGTCGACGAGCAGCGTGGCCTGGCCGGCGCCGGACACCAGGGCGTCGCGCATGATGCCGAGGCGGCGATGGTCGGCCGTGGGGTCCAGCCCGATCTTGAGCTTGCCGGCCGTGAAACCAAGGGCCGCCATGCCCTCGTAGTGGGCGCGCAGCTCGTCGTCGCTCAGGGGCATGTCGATCCCGCTGGCGTACCCCGCGACCGGCCGCCCATCGGCGCCGAGCGTGCGCCACAGCGGCTCGTTCCGCTCCTTCGCCTTCAGGTCCCACAGGGCCATGTCGATGCCGGCCAGGGCATGGGCGGCAGCGCCGGCCACGCCCCGCTTGAAGAGGACCGAGGCCATCCGCTCCCACAGGCCGCGCACGCGCCCCGGGTCCTCACCGACGACGTGCTGGGCCAGGCCCTCGACCGCGGCCTCGCAACCGGAGATCGTGAGCCCCGAGCCCATCAGGCCCTCGTCGGTGTCGATGAGGACGGCGACGTAGCTCATCCATCTGCTGCCCTGCGGCAGGTTGGCATCGCCAATGGGTCGCTCCCGCTCGTAGACGAACGGGATCGCCCGCACCCGGGTCACCTTCATGGGCGTTCCTTCAGGTACAACTCTCGCAACAGGAGCGCGCCGGTGGCACGGTCGGTGAAACGGCCGGCCGCGGCGGCGAGGCGGGGCTGGCGCACGGCGTACACGAAGCTGCCCTGGGCAATGGGAATCATGGGCATCGCGATGCACAACATGGTCTCGGCACCGAGCAGTTCGGTGGCCCGGTCACGCGGCTCGACACGCTTGTCCGCCACCTCGTCTATCTGGCGGTCCAGGGGGGGTGCCGCGAAGCGCGACCAGTTGGTACGGCCCACTTCCTTGGACGCGAACAGCGGCTTCACGTACTCGACCGGGTCAGTGACCTCAGGCCGCCACGAGAGGCGGAAGGCGTTGGTGACGCCGGTGGTCGTTCCGGCCTCGTCGAGGAGTTGGCTCCAGCTCACGGGCACGAGCTGCACGTGCATCCCGAAGGTCGCCTCCCACTGCTTGGCCACCGCCTCTACCAAGGCGCGGTTGCCGAACTCGTCGTTGAAGCTGATGCTGACGGTCTCCCCCGCCAGGCTCCGGTGGTCCTTCTCGAGGAGCTTGCGAGCCGAGACGGCGTCGCCCTCGGCCCTGGCGGTCGTCCGGCAGGCGGCCTTGGTGTCGTCGGCATAGGCGTCGCCGAGCGTCCCCGGCAGGAAGCGGGAGAGCGGCCGAAGGCCCCCGGGCACCGCCCCCGCCACCGCTCGGCGATCGATCGCCATGCTCAGCGCGACCCGCACGGTGGGATCGTCGAACGGGGCCTTCGTGGTGGGCAGGCCGATGTACTGGACAGTCGGCGACGGTGCGTCCACCACGTCGCTCCCGAACTGCTGGCGAGCCGCGCTGGCGCTGGCCGCGGGCAGGTAGGCGATGTCGAGCGCTCCGCTCCGGTAGGCCGATTCGAGGGCCTGCCGATCAGGGAGGATGCGGAACTCGATGCTGTCGAACAGGCCTCGTCCTGCACCCACCAGACCGTCGCGGTACGGCTTGTAGTGCGGCGAGCGGCTCAACCTGATCGACGTGGTGCCCGGTTGCCAGGGCCCGTCGAGGCGATACGGACCGACGCACACGGGCTGGCGTTCCATGGCCGCAGGGTCCTTGCGGTACGCATTCGACGGCACCACGGACGCCAAGGGGTGGGCCAGGAACCGGAATGCGTCCGGCCGGGAGTCGGCGAGCAGGATCTCCAGCGAACCGGGATCAGGCGAGAGCACCCCGGCGAGCCTCTCGCGGTAGCGCCGGTTCTGCTTCGTGGCGGTGGGCAGCCCACCGAGAAAGTCGGAGCCACTCACGAGCTTCAGCACGCCTGCCACCGGGCTGGCCACCTCGAACCGGGCGGCGCGCGAGACGGAGTCGGCGATGTCACCCGTGCTGACAGGAGAGCCGTCGGAGAACACGAGACCCCGGCGCAGCTTCAGCAGGAGGTCGTTCGCCTTCTGGTAGCGCCAACTGCTGGCGATCGAGGGAGCGAGCGCCGCCGTCGCCGGATCGAGGGCCAGCACCTGGTCGCACATGGTCGACACCACCACCGACCCGTAGGGGTCCAGGGCACTGGTGAGCCATGGCGCGATCGACCGAGGGGCGAGGATGCCCACGGTGACGTGGCCGCCGGGCGTCACGCCGGGGGGGATGGACCGGGGCTTGGCATCGGACACGCACGCGGCTGTGAACACGAGCAGCAGGGCCACGATCGGCAGGGCGCGAAGACGGCAGGTGGCGATCACGCGCTCGCCACCACGACCGTGGGCTCGCGGGACGCGGAGGCCGTGTTCTTCGTCGTCACGTTCGCCCCGTTGTCACAGAACTGGTTGACGCTCGGGTCGCAGTCGAACTCGACGTGCTCCCCGAGCGAGAGCCCGCCGTACTGGGTCCCGATGGCGAACGTCGCCTTGAAATGGACCTGTTTGCCGGCCGACGTGATGCGGCCGTCGCTGATGTCGACCTCCCACGCGTCGAGCAGCGTCCCGCACGCGTCGACGCGCGTGTGACCGACGACCGTACCGACGAGCGACATGGTGGTGGCTGAGGTGGCGTCGACCGCCACCCCGCCAACCTGCGCCACGGGGGTGACGGGGAGGGGCAGGAGCAGCAGGGAGTCGGTGGCGGCCACGAAGCGGTCCTCGCTGCCGTCGGGGTGCAGCGTGTACGTCTCCGACAGGTAGAGGCCCTTGGTCGGAACGAGGTGGTACACCGTGGCCGTCGTGGTCAGCCCCACCTGCTCGGCGACGGTGAACTTGAACGTGCCGTCGTCCAGCGTGACCGGCGGGGAGACGACACGGAAGGTCGCCTCCGGATAGCGCCCGCGCTCGACCCGGCCGTCGGAGGTGGTCTTCTCGAACGTGCCCTCGTTGCGGAACGGCAACGTGGCCTCGGCCGGTGGTGCCGTGACGTTGTTGGGTGCAGGGTGCTCGGGTGTGTCGAACGGGCTCGCGGCCCGGCACGGAGGCGGAGGTAGGGGCTTCGCCGTCGTCGTGGTGGTCGTGGGTCCGCTCGTCGGGTGGATGGGTGGGGGTGGTTGGATGAACGACGGGAAGCCGATCGGCACCGGGTTCACCGCCTTGGAGACGGCGGGTGGTGCGCTCGTCGCCGCCACCGGCTTCTTGCCGATGGCGACGTCGCCCGGCATCTCCTTGACGGCGACGTCGATCGGGTTGCGCG
>Ga0070741_10019151_pt1 | contig 10969 bp, 11 predicted proteins | sample Coa_R1_4_FD_66440 | JGI IMG/M metagenome (GOLD analysis project Ga0070741, IMG submission 66440) | Surface soil microbial communities from Centralia Pennsylvania, which are recovering from an underground coalmine fire - Coalmine... | ecosystem: Environmental > Terrestrial > Soil > Unclassified ...
GACCCGCCTGGCGGGAGACGCGCCTACACAAGGGCGGATGCGCGGTCGTCGTGCGTCGTGAGGATGGCCACGGCTTCCCGCTCGCACCACTGCGCGACGTCAGGGTGCGTCGTGGCCAGCTCGCTCGCTCGCACGGCAGCGTCCCCGGCACACAGATACGACCGCGCCGCTCCGCGCACGAGGAGGGCGGCGTGGCCGCGCGTATGACCGGGCAGCGGCACGAAGAGCAGCGCGCCGTCTCCGCCGACGTCATACGAACCGGGAAATGGTCCAATCGCAGGTCCCGTGAAGTCGACGACGCGGGGGCGAATGGTCCGAGGCCAGCGCTGTGGCAGGTAGCCCCGAACGCGGCCCATCATCCCGGCGGCGTCGTTCCATTCTCTGCGCGCGACGACGACCTCGGCCGCCTCGAAGGCCGCCAGGCCACCGACGTGATCCGTGTGCAGGTGCGTGAGCACCACCCAGCGGACGGCGCGGGGGGAATAGCCGGCGCGCGCCAGCTGCGCCGCCGCCTCGTCGCCGGGCGTCAGCTCGAACCGGGAGAGCCGGAAGAACGGCTGCCACCAGGGGAAGTAGCCAGGCCGCGCCGCTTCCGCCGTCTGCCCGGCATCCACCAGACAGAGCCCCCGTGGATGCTCGATGAGGAAGATGTGCACGGGCAGCGTGTCGTCGCGCCAGGCGTCGACCAGGTAGCGGCGAATCCCGCGCTCGCCCGCCTTCTGGCGGGCGCGTCCCGTCGAAAAGGCTCGAACACGCATCGGAGGCATCGGCGCGGGGGGTGTCGCCCTGGGCGCTCCCTAAAATCTCCGCGGCTGCCGACATTCGTCTGCCGACAGACGGCCGCAACGTTTCGCCTCCTGCAGTCCCGCGGGGATCCCGATCGTCTCTGACGACGACAACTGCCGGAACACGTCAGGTTTAGCGGCGGCCGGCGTCGGGAACTCCTGCCGGCCGGGTACAATTGGCATCGTCTTTTCTCCGCCCTCTGCGCACTGCCCGCAAAGGCAGCGGGCGGAGGGCCTGGTTGAACAGGGCAAGGTGCGCGTAGGAGTTGATGCGACCAGCTGGGTCAACCGGCGCGGGTTCGGTCGGTTCGCCAGGAATGCGGTTGGCCGGCTGGTCGAGCTCGATCCGCACACACAATACGTGTTTTTCATCGACGAGTCGAGCGCCGCGGACGCGCAGTTGCCCTCGGGCGTGGAGGTGCGCACAGTCCCGCTGTCAGAGCGGCCGACCGAGCGGGCGGCGGCCGGCTCGTCGAGGCGCATTCGCGATCTGCTCAAGTTGACCGCGGCGGTGCGACGCGCCCGCCTGGACGTGTTCCTGTTCCCCTCGCTCTACACCTGGTTTCCGGTGATCGGCACGCCGACGGTTGTGGGCGTGCACGACACGATGGCGGAGGATCTGCCGGAGCTCATCACGCCGGCGCGTCGGGAGCGCCTGGCGGTCTGTGTGAAGCATCGGGCTGGGATCAGGTTGGCGGCGGCGCTGTTTACCGTGTCCGAGGTCTCGCGGCGCGCCATCGCCGCCCGCTTCGCTCTCGATGCCCGCCGCCTGCACGTCGTGCCCGAGGCGCCGGCGCCTGAGTTCTCGCCGCGAACCGGCGATCGGCTGACCCGCGGGCTGGCGGCGGCCGGACTGAAACCGCCCGACCGATTCTTCCTCTTCTTCGGCGGCATCAGTCCGCACAAGAACGTCGAGGCGCTGATCGACGCCTACGCCGCGCTGCGTAGCCGACGCGGGGCGGAGGCGCCGCTGCTCGTGCTGGTCGGCGAGCTGGAGACGAGCGCGTATCTCTCGTCGGCGGCGTCGGTGCGGCAGCGGATTGCCGCCCACGGGCTTGGCGACGCCGTCAGGCTCCCGGGCTATGTGGCTGACGAGACGCTGGCCTGCCTGTGCAGTGCCGCCACGGCGGTCGTGCTGCCGTCGCTCGCCGAAGGGTTCGGCCTTCCTGCGGTGGAAGCGGCCGCGTGCGGTGCGCCCCTGGCCTTGAGCGACCTCGACGCGCACCGCGAGACGATGGGGGACGCGGCCGTCTACTTCCCGCCGCGGGACGTCGATGCCCTAGCGGCGGTGCTCGAGCTCGTCGCCGACGACGCGGACGCCCGGTGCCGGCTTTCCCTGGCGGCGCGCGCCGCCGTCGCCGGCCGCACCTGGGACGCCGCCGCGCGCGCGCTCGCCGGCGTCGTCCGGACGGCGGCGCGGGCGGCGTGATCCGGGCGCCCCGGCTCCGACTCCCGTCATGAGCGTCCTCGTGTTGATGTACCACGGCGTCGGCCGCCAGCCCGGTCCGCTGTTCTTCGAGCGCCGCGCATTTGCGGCCCATGCCGACGTCATCGCGGAGTCGGGACTGCCCGTGCTGACCGCCGGCGAAGTCGGCGAACGGCTGCGCGCGGGCGACCTGCCCGATCGCGCCGTCGCCCTCACGTTCGACGACGGCTTCGCCAGCGTCGTCGACGAAGCGGTGCCGATCCTGAGCGAACGCAGGCTGTGCGCGACGGTGTTCTGCGTCGCCGGGAAGCTCGGCGCCACAAACGAGTGGGCGACCGGCCGCCGCGGCACGCCGGTCGTTCCGCTGGCGCCGGCGCGGGACCTCGTCAGGATTGCCGAGGCCGGCTTCGAGATCGGCGCGCACGGAATGTTCCACGCGCCGCTCGACACCGACGACGAGAATGTGATCCGGACGGAAACGGCCGGCGCCAGGCGCACCCTGGAGGCCGCCATCGGGCGGCCCGTGCGGACGTTCGCGTATCCGTACGGCGCACGTCCGACGGCGGCAGCCGAGCGGGCCGTCCGCGCCGTGTTTACGTCCGCATGGACCACGGTGGCGGGACGAGTGGGCGCCGGCGCCGATCCGGCCGCGCTGCCGCGCCTCGACGCGCACTACGTGCGCTCGCCGCGGCTATTGCGGGCGGTCCTCATGGGGCGCGCCGAGGCCTACGTCGCGCTGCGCCGGCGGGGTGCGGCCGTGCGCCGCTGGTTCAGCCGGGACTACGTGCCGGCTGCGGCGGGGTCGACGAAATGACGGCGAGCGTGCCCATCGTGTCGTTGGGCAGCACGGGCGTCGACACGACCGTCCTGGGATTCGGGTGCGCCGATCTCTTTCGCGAGCCCGATCCCGATCGGCGCCGGCTGCTGCTTGAGACGGCGTACGACCATGGTATCCGTCATTTCGACATGGCGCCGATGTACGGCCTCGGCGACGTCGAGGCGGAGATCGGCCGGTTCGCGCGAGGCAGGCGCGACCGGCTCGTGCTGGCGACGAAGTTTGGCATCGAGGTCACCGGCGCCGGACGCCTCGTCGCCCGGGTCCAGGCGCCAATCCAGCGCGCGGCCCGCCGGTCCACGGAGGTCTCGGGGCGGACTGTCGCCGGTGCCGGCGCCGATGCCCGCGCGGGCGTGCGTGGGCGATTGCTCTATCGGCCAGGATGCTACACGCCGCAGGCCGCGCGCGCCAGCCTCGAGCGCAGCCTCCGTCGTCTGGGGACCGACTACCTCGATCTCTTCTTCGTCCACGATCCCCGTCCGGACGACCGCGTGCCGGACGACTTGGCGGCGTATCTGGAGTCGGTGCGCCGGATGGGGCACATCCGCAGCTGGGGCGTTGCCGGTGAAGTGACGGCCGTCCGGGCCTCGGCGCCCTCGTTCCTCGAGGCGCCGGTGGTGCAGCTCCGCCGAGATCTGTTTGCGCCGACGGCGCCGAGCGCGATCGGACGCGACTCGGCGTTGATCGTGTACGGCGCCCTGGCGCGCGCGCTGCCGCGCCTGCTGGAGGGCATCCGCTCGCGCGCGGACCTGCGGCAGCAGTGGCAGGCGATCACGGGCACCGACCACGCGCGCCCCGACGACGTCGCCCGGCTGCTGCTCGCTGAGGCGCTGGCGGCGAATCCGAGGGGCGCCGTCCTGTTCAGCAGCGGGCGCCCGGCGCGGATCGCGGCGGCGGCAAGCGTGGCGGCGGCGGGCGTGGAGCCGGGCGTCATCGAGGGTGTCCGCCATCTCGCGTGGGCCTGCGGCGCCACGGGGGCGGCGTCGTGATCATCGATGGACGGACGGTCGACGCGCCACTCGACTCGCACGTCGCCATCGTCGGCTCCGGCCCCGCCGGCATTGTCCTTGCGCTCGAGCTGGCCGAGGCCGGCCTCGACGTGCTGCTGCTTGAGAGCGGCCGGGAAAGGTTCGATGCGCGGGCGCAGGCGCTGAGCGACGCCGCCTGGTGGGACTCGGAGCGGCACGCCCCGATGGCGCTCGCCGTGCGGCGGCAGGTCGGCGGCACGTCGGCGATCTGGGGCGGCCGCTGCGTGCCCTACGATCCGGTCGACTTCGAGTACCGCCCGTGGATTGTGGATCACCGCTGGGCGGTGTCCTTTGACGAGGTTGCGCGCTATTTTCCACGCGCCTGCGAGTGGTTCGCCTGCGGCCGCGCGGTGTTCGACGCGACCCAGACGGGGGTGCTGCCCTCGTCCATCGTGCCGGGCCTGCCAAACGGCGATGTGCAATCGTCGGCGCTCGAGCGCTGGTCGCGGCCGACGCAGTTCGGCCGGGAGTACCGCGAGCGCCTGCGTCGAACGCCTCGCGTCCGGCTGGTGACCGGCGTCACCTGCACGGCGATCGTGGCGGCGCCTCGCGGCGAGGGGGTCGACCGCCTGGCGTGCCGCACGCTCGACGGACGCCCGGTCGAGGTGCGGGCCCGTCGCTACGTGCTGGCGTGCGGGGGCATCGAGACCACGCGGCTGCTGCTGGCATCGCGCCGGGACGACGGCTGCCCGATCGGCAACCATTCCGACCATCTGGGCCGCTGGTACATGGGTCACCTCGAGGGGGTGGTCGCCGCGGTCCGGTTCCGGACCCCACCGGAAGCGACGATCTACGGATACGAGCGCGACGCCGACGGCACCTACGTTCGGCGGCGGCTCACGTTTTCCTGCGCCTTCCAGCGCGAGCGGGGCCTGCCCAATGTGGCCGGCTGGCTCGTTCATCCCGAGCCGGCCGGTGCGCACGGCAGCGGCGTGCTGTCGGTTGCTTATCTGGCGCTCGCGTCGCCGCTCGGCCGGTATCTCGCACCGGAGGCGCTGCGGCGCGCCATGACCGGGGAGCGCGTGCCGGGCGTGCCGTTCGGCGGCGGCGGGCGAGCCCCCCTGCGCGAGCATCTGCGCAACATCGTGCGGGATCTCGGGCCGGCCGCCCGCTTCGTGTGCGAGTTCGGCGTGAAACGATTCCTGGCGCGCGGCCGCCGTGCACCGGGGTTCGCGGTCTACAATCCGGGCAACGTGTACCCGTTGCAGTACCACGCCGAGCATCTCCCGCGGCGCGACAGCCGAGTGACGCTCGACGACTCGCGCGACGAGCTGGGCGTGCCACGCGTTCGCCTCGAGATCCGCTACGGGGACCGCGACGTGGAGGGCGTGGCGGCGGCGCACGCGGAGTGGGACGCGTACCTGCGGCGGCACGGCGTCGGGTGGCTCGAGTACGGCCCCGACGACCTCCGGGAGGCCATCCGGCGCCGGATGGGCGGCGGCTTCCATCAGATCGGCACGACACGGATGTCCGAGCGGCCGGAAGACGGCGTCGTGGACCGGAATCTGGCCGTGCACGGCTGCCCTGCGCTGTCTGTGGCCAGCAGCTCGGTCTTTCCCACGTCCGGCCAAGCGAACTCGACGTTCATGATCGTGGTCTTTGCGCTCCGCCTCGCCGACCACCTGAAGGCGCAGTTGAGATGAGCGGGTCAGACGGCGGCCGCGGGCGCGTCCAGCTCGATGCGCCGTCCGGCGCGGTGCGAGTCGTAGGCGGCATCGATGACGGCCAGGACGTGTCGGGCTTCCTCGCCGGAGGACAGCGGCGTGCCGCCTCGCTCGATGGCGTCGATCAGCCCGCGCAGGATGCGCGAGGCGCCGATGATGCCCGCGTCCCGCGGGTTGCGGGCGAGGCATCGCCGCGAGCGGCCACGCTCCGCCCAGGCCAGGCCGCTGTAGCCGAATTCCGCCCGAACGCCTCGCGGCTCCGCTCGCTTGACGCCGACCTGCACGAAGGCCCGGCCGCCGAAGGAGGCCCGCAGCGAAGCCTTTTCGCAATCGGCGCGGATCTCGAGATACCGCGTGGCCGCGCGACAGAGCCGGTCGACGACGATCTGGCCGAGCCGGCCGCCGCTGAACTCGAGCGTGACGAGCTGGACGGCATCTGCGTCGCGCTGCGCATGGAACCCGGCGGACAGGCGTGCCGTGACGGCCCGGGCCGGCTCGCCAAAGGTCCAGATCAGCAGGTCGACGAGGTGGATGCCGCCCTCGAAAAGGGCCCGGTTGGCCATGCCGGCGCGCCACGGCATCGGTTCGTCCCAGGGCGGCAGATCGAGGAGCTGCCACGCCTGGCAGAAGGCCAGGCGGCCGAACGCCCCCCGTTCGACGCCGTCACGGACGGCACGGAAGATCGGCTGCTCGCGGAACTCGTGGTTCACGGCGACGAGGCGGCCTGCGGCGCGCGCCGCGTCGAGAATCGCGTCGGCTGCGGCCGCCGAGGGCGCGAGCGGTTTCTCGCAGAGGAGGTGGCAGCCCGCCTGCAGCGCCCGGAGGCACGGCTCGACATGAGCGTCCGGCGGCGTCGCGACGATCGCGACGTCGGGACGGGTGCGGTCCAGCAGCTCGTCGATCGTCGCGAACGCCGGCGACCCGGTCTGCCGCTCCCAGTCGGCCCGACGCGCCGGCGCGACATCGCAGCCCCCGACCAGCTGCGCGCCCGGCGTTCGGCGGATCGCCGGCAGGTGGAACATCTGCGTGGCCGCACCCAGCCCGATGGCCGCGAACCGCACGAACTGCTCACCTCCCGTCCGATCGGGCGGACGTGTCGAAGGGGCTTGCTGCTGTGACCGACGGCCTCTCGATCTGCATGGTCACGACATTCTACCCGCCGTATCATTCCGGCGGGGAAGCGTTCTATCTGTACTGCCTGTCGAACGAGCTGGCGAAGCGCGGCCACCGCATCCACGTCGTGCACTGCGTCGATTCGTACCGGGTCCAGACCTCCGCGCCGCCCCGCGGCGACTTTCCGCATCACCACGGGGTGACGGTTCATCGCCTCAAGAGCCGGTTCGGGCGCCTCTCGCCGCTCATCACGTATCTGTCGGGGCATCCCGGCCTCAAGGCGCCGGCGCTCGATCGGATCTTCGCGTCGACGCGCTTCGACGTCGTTCACTTCCACCTGATGACGCTTTTTGGACCGGCCACGCTGCGGTACGGCGCGGGCGCCGTGAAGCTGTACAGTACGCACGACCACTGGCTGGTCTGTCCGATGTACGACCTCTGGAAGCAGAACCGCGAGCTCTGCGAGCTGCCCCAGTGCCTGCGCTGCACGCTGTCGTTCGGCCGGCCGCCGCAGCTGTGGCGCTACACGAACCTGCTGGCGCGCGAGCTCGATCACGTCGATTTGTTCCTCTCGCCGAGCGCATCGACCATCCTGCAGCACCGACGCCGCGGCTTCGATCGGCCCATGCGCCAGCTGCCGTATTTCCTCCCGCTGGCGCGCGCGACGGCGCCGCCCCAGGGCCCCGTCGAGGGCCCGCGCCCGGGCCGGCCGTACTTCCTGTTCGTCGGCCGGCTCGTGAAGTTGAAGGGGGTCCACACGCTCATCGAGGTTTTCCGGCACTACAAGGCCGCCGACCTCCTGATCGCCGGCGACGGAGCGTTCGGCGGCGAGCTGCGTCAGCAGGCCGCCGGCCTCGATCACGTCCGATTCCTCGGCCGAGTGCATCCCGACCGGCTGCGCGGACTGTACGCCGGCGCCGTGGCGGTGCTCGTCCCGTCGCTGGTGTACGAGACGTTTGGCTTCATCACCTTGGAAGCGCTCGCCCAGCGGACGCCTGTGATCGCGACTGCGCTCGGTGCGGTCGGCGAGCTCGCAGAGGCAAGCGGCGGCGGCCTCATCTATCGGACCGACGCCGAGCTCGTGGCGGCCATGGAGCGCCTGCAGACGACGCCTGGGCTGCGCGAGGCGCTCGGCGACCGCGGCTACCAGGCCTTCGTCGCCCGGTGGTCGGAAGAGCCGCACATCCGCGCCTACTTGGCGGCGATCGAGGAGGCGCGCGCGCTGCGCGCCGCCCGCGACGCCGCCGGAGGGCGGCCGCAGTGAGCACGCCGCCCCGCATCTTCACGCCCGAGTACTACGAGCGCCTGCGCCAGCTGGAGGAGGGCTCGTGGTGGAACGCCGGGATGCGCGATATCGCCGCGATGCTCTTGGCCGGTGCCGGGCTGCCGCCGAGCGGCACGCTGCTCGACATCGGCTGCGGCTCGGGTCAGACCCTGGCCTGGTTCGAGCGGCTCTACCCGCGTTGGCGATCGGTCGGCCTCGATCTCGCGGCCGAGGGACTGCGCCACGCCCGGCGCGGCGGGCGCGCGCAGGTGCTCCAGGCCTCCGCAACGAGCCTTCCGCTGCAGTCGCAGGCGTTCGATCTCATCATCACGCTCGACGTGCTGCAGCATCTGCCGCTCGGCGGCGGTGACGTGGCCGCGCTTGGGGAAATGGCCCGCGTGATCAAGCCCGGCGGCTACCTGTTCCTTCGCACGAACGCCCAGGCGTTTCCGTTCACGCCCGACGACCCGATCTTCAATTTTCACAAGTACGAGCCGCACGAGCTCCGCGAGAAGCTGGCGGGTGCGGGATTCCGCGTGCTCCGGCTGAGCCGCGTCAACGCGATCCCCGGGCTCGCCGAGATTCCTCGCGAGCTGCGGGCTCGCCGCCAGGCGCACTCGTACCATGGGATTCTGGCCCCCCCGCCGAAGCGGGGCGGCGTCGCGCCGCGCGTGCTGCGCGCCTGGCTCGGCATCGAAGGAGCCGCCATACGGGCTGGCCTGCGATGGCCGCTCGGGCGGTCAATCATCGCCGTGTGTCGCAAGGAAGTCGGTACCGGGCAGCCATGATCATGCTAAGCTGTTGCGGTGTCAGGTGATGGAAGCCGTCGGGGCCGAGTCCTATCGTGACGGGCCGCCATCGACCGGCGGCGGCGCCACCCACTTCGCGTTCGCACCGGTCCACAAGCGGGCGCTCGGGACAGCCGTCGGGATGGTGTCGGGAGTCGGCCTGTTCGCCTTGACGGCGTTCCACGTCCTGCTGCGGCCCGTCCCTGCCCCGGATCTCAATTTGCTCGCCCAGTACTTCTACGGCTACCGCGTCTCCTGGGGCGGGGCGTTCATTGGTCTGTGCTGGGGCTTCGTCACCGGGTTCGTCGCCGGCTGGTTCCTCGCCTTCGTCCGGAACCTGGCCGTTGCCGCGACCATCTTCACGGTCCGGACGGCGGCGGAGCTGAGTCAGACGCGCGACTTCCTCGATCACATCTGAGGGTTACGGGGGACGGGGAGGTGGAGCGCTTGACGCGGGAAGAGCAGCGGCTGCTCAGAAAATCGATCCAGGCTGTGAACGAGCAGGGGTGGGGCATTTCCGTGGGGCTGCTGTTCGGCCTCGGGCTGCTCGTGGCCACGAATCTTCTCGTCCTCAAGGGCGGCGACCGCGTGGGCCCGCACCTGTCGCTGTTGAGCGTCTACTTCCCGGGTTACCGCGTCAGCTTCCTGGGCAGCCTGATCGGCTTCGTCTACGCCTTCGTCGTGGGGTACGGCGTCGGTCGCACCATCACGAGCCTCTACAACCGGCTGACAGCTCGCATGCGCTGAGGAGCCGCGACCGTCTCATCCACCCGCGGGTGAGACGCCCATCCTGAACGAGACGAGCTGCGGATCGAGGTCGGAGAGGGCCAGCCGGCAGCCCGACGCGGCCGAGCCGTACGCGGCCGCAATCACCGCGAGCACATCGCGACCCGTCCGTCCACTGACCGGCGGCTCGTCGTCGCGGGCGAACGCGTCGAGCGCGGCGGCGAACAGCCGGCGCGTCGCTTCGACGATCGGACGCGCTGGATTGCGCGCGATCGTGCGCCGCGCGCCGCCGTGCTCGATCCAGGCCAGCCCGGACCGGCCCCGCTCCAGACGGACATGCGGCGTGGACCGGCGGAGCAGGCCCGCCGACAGGCGAAAACGGCCGCCGTACGACGCCCGCACCGAGACGTGGGGCGTGTCGACCCGCACGTCAAAATAGTGCGCCTCGCCCTTGCAGAGTCGGTTCTGGATCACGTGGGCAAGCCGCCCGCGCGAGAACTCGAGCGTCATCGACGCGACCGCGTCGCCGACCGATCCCTCGATCCCGCCGTTGGAGGTGGCCGCCTGCACGGCGACTGGCAGCTCGCCGAAGAGCGCCACGAGAAAATCGATGAGGTGTGCGCCGGCCTCGAACAGCGTCCGCTCCCGCAGCCGGCCGCGCCACCCGGCTTCGCTCCCCGGCGGGAGGTCCATCAGCTGCCAGACCTGGGCGGCGACAACCTCCTGCGGCGGCGCGTACGCGCGAACCGCCCGGAAGATGGGCATCTCACGAAACTCGTGGTTCGCGGCGACCCGCCGGCGCGCGTGCACGGCCGCGGCAAGCACCCGGTCGGCCTCCGCGACGCTCGAGGCGAACGGCTTCTCGCAGATGACGTGGCACCCGGCGGCGAGCGCACGCAGACACAACGCCGCGTGCGTCTCGGGCGGAGTCCCGACGACGACGACCTCCGGCTGCGCCTTCTGGAGCATGCGATCGGTGTCGTCGTAGACGTCGATGCCGAACGCCGTCGCCGCCTGGGCGCGGCGGGCCGCATCCGGATCGGAGCCGGCCACCACCTGCGCCGATCGGATGCGCACGAGCGCCGGCAGGTGGATGGCCAGCCCCGCGTCTCCCAGCCCGATGAGCGCCACTCGCATGGGGGCCGGCGAAAATATATCACCCGGGACGACCGGCTTCGCGCGCTGTGGTATGGTCTCGAAGGCGCGCCGCGGCGCGCCCCCGCCACACCCACATGCGGCCTTCATCGAACAGCGTGGGGACGTCCAGCCGATGACCCTCCCGACAGGCCTGCGGGCCGCCATCGTCGGCGCCGGCATGATGGGCCGGTGGCATGCCGAGG
>Ga0070741_10019152_pt1 | contig 10968 bp, 9 predicted proteins | sample Coa_R1_4_FD_66440 | JGI IMG/M metagenome (GOLD analysis project Ga0070741, IMG submission 66440) | Surface soil microbial communities from Centralia Pennsylvania, which are recovering from an underground coalmine fire - Coalmine... | ecosystem: Environmental > Terrestrial > Soil > Unclassified ...
TCGACTCCGGCTGCTGCTTCTGCTGGCCTGCCTGTGCAGGAGGTTCACTTTCAAGCTACCGATGGCGTTCACCTTGCCGGGTGGCTGGTGATTGCTTCGGCTCAGGCTCCGACGGTGATTCTGGTGCATGGGTTTAAGGGGTCGCGGGTGGATATGCTGCCGTGGGCGCGCTTTTTGTACGCGGGGGGCTATAATGTGCTGCTGTACGATAGTCGTGGGTGTGGAGAAAGCGAGGGATGGGGCATCGCACTTGGCGCACGCGAGCCTGAAGATGTGCTGGGGGCTGTGCAGTATCTTAAAGCTCGTCCCGACCTCACGACGAAACGTTTCGGGGTGCTGGGCGTCTCTCTGGGTGCAGGCGTGGCTTTGCTGGCGGCTGCGCGAGAGCCTTTGATCGCTGCAACGGTGGCTGATAGCGCCTGGATCGACGAAAGTCCCCAGATCAATCATATGAGAGCCATCGGGCCCTTGTCGGTGCTGCCCTACGAACCGGCGCTGGTTAATACGATGATTGGTGCGCACCTTGCCGATACGCGTCCCCTGGCTGTAATCGGTCGGATTGCTCCCCGCGCCGTCCTGTTGATCCACTCTGCCGATGATGCCAATACGACCACTCCCCTTGTGGGAGAACAGCAGCTCTATGCCGCCGCCGGCAACCCGAAAGAGCAATGGATCGCACCTCACGGCGGTCATGTCGGGGCTATCAACGCTTACAAAAACGAATATGAGCAGCGAGTGCTGAACTTTTTTGGGCAGTACTTGAAGAGTTTGTAGCCAATCTCGCTGTCGCTATAGAGATGGAAACAGGCTATGAGTCAATATCGGCTGTGGCTCCTGTGAGATCGATGCCGGTAAGATCGGCTCCATTGACGTTTGCATCCCTGAGATCGGAACCGCTTAAATTTGCATTGTTTAGATCAGCGTTTCTAAGATCAGCAGCGGAATATTCCCAGTCGAAGATCAGATCCTGCGATGGTGGGGGAGTGTGAGCAAAGAAGTACGATAGATAAGCTTTCCCCAGATCAACACTCCTTAAATCAGCTTGACTCAAGTTGGCTTCATATAAATTAGCTCCACTTAAATTAGCACCGCGCAAGTTTCCTTTGCTTAGATCAGGAGTAACGGTAGGATTTTGCTGCCGCCAGGCGTTCCACTCCTGGACACCTTGTTTCAAGATCGCAACATGCTGCTGATTCGCCATAAAACGTTTCTCCTTTTTCTCTGCTGATGATACAAATTGCCTCGCCCCAAATATGGCATAGGTAAAGTGAAAAAGCAAGAGCTTTGATACACTCTTCCATTCGTCTGTTAGAAGCCTGTTTGATGATTGTTCATTATGGATGACAAAGAATCACGTCAAATGCTCGATGGCTCTGCGTATGCCTTTGATGACATCGACGTAAGCTTTTGCTCTTAGCCTCCATTCGACAATGGTTCTTTCACCGGATGGCAATGGTTCAAGATGACCAAATACCTCATCCGTCCAATCACAGGGACTTAATATCACTGGTATCACCCAGGCTTCTCCATCTTCGTGCCGTTTTAATGCTGGTTGTATTTGAATGGCACGGCAGAGCTGGGAATTGATGAATTTTATGCTTACCAATAAGAGGATTATGTGCGCTTGAGCCAAATGATCTTCAATCTTTTTTTTCCAGTCCTGCCCCGGAATAACGTCGCCGCTATGCCAGATCATAATTTTATAGTTGCGCTTCCGATATTGGTTTCGCATAGCTTCAAGGTGTTCTAGTATTTCTTTCTTATACTTTTCATCATCCTTAACATAGGAAATAAAGATATTAATAACCTTCGCCGGTTCTGAATCCTTTGATGCTGGTGCCAGGGTTGTTGTTCGCCCTATTTTTTGCTCATTAGCCGTCACTATATTTTGTTGATTGGTATCCGGGTAGGTGGTAACCTCCAGTACCGGTAAGATGTCAGGCCATGGCGTTATCTTTAGATACCTATCTTCTATGAAAGCAGAAATATCTGAAGATTGTTCTTTAGAAACATCTAGCTCATCATATAAAATCAGATCATGTTTGGCATGGTGCGTCATCTTTCACTCTCCCAAAAGATGCTACCCTGCTATCTATACCCGATTACTTGCGAAGGAAATATATTATTTCCATTCTACATAAAAATAAACATGTAAACTATACAACAAATGTTCGATTTATCATTCTTTTCCCTATTTTTATTGACAGCAGGAGAGTACAATTATCAAAAAAGACGCCAGGATAGGACAAATGACACTCTTCCCCTTCCATCCATTATGGTTATATTGTGATAAAAGGAAAATTGCAGGAGGCATGTCATGGAAGAGATCAGGGCAGGGGCGAGCCCGGCCCCTACGAGTCATAAGGAGACACAGCCAGGAGAGCAGCATCCGACCATCGCTAAACGACGTAAGCGACGATGGGTAGCCGCGCTGGCTCGCGTTTTGCTGCTGCTGCTGTTTATTGGCGGCTTCGTCCTCTCGATGTTGCCCTGGGGGCGCGCGGTGGCTCGCTCGACTCAAATTTTGCCGGCTCTGATCACGGCATCAGAGCCCGCTTCTCTCATAGCGACAGGTGAGCCTATCGGGCATACGCAGATGACTGTTCCCTCTAAAAGTGGTCCCGTCTATCTTGATATTTACGCTCCCACGTCTCCTACCCCGCTGCTCCCCGGCACGCGCGGCGGAGCACTGATTATTCCTGGTGCGGGCGATAATCGGCAGGTGCCGCAGCTTATCAATCTCTCGGAATCGCTGGCCCGCTCCGGCCTGGTGGTGATGAATATGACCACGCAGATTATGATGAACTACACTATTTCCGTCGAGGATACCGATGCCGTTGTACAGGCGTTTAAGGCGCTGACCCATTTACCTGGCATGACCCAGAACCGAGCGGGTATCATCGCTTTTAGCGCGGGCGTCCCACTGGCATGTTTTGGCGCTGCTGACCCGCGGATACGCGATGAGGTGGCGTATGTGGCAGTCTTTGGCGGCTACTTCGATACCGAGAGCGTGCTGCGCGCCTTTGGTCGCCGCGCGGTAACGGCTGACGGTAAAACGGAGCCCTGGTACCCCGCAGAAGTGCCCATTCAGGTGCTCACCAATGTCATCACGCAGACTTTTTCTCCCCAAGATCGCACTCTGATCACAAATGCCCTTCCCAATGGTACGCCGCTGACGCAGGGTGAATTTGCTCAGCTCTCTCCCCAGGCGCAGGCAGCTTATCAGCTACTAACCGGCAACGCGCCCGACAAGGTCGATCAGAATATCGCGGCCCTTTCGCCGGCGGTCCATGTGCAGTTAGACGAACTTTCGCCCAGCAAGATTATTGATCGGATTCGCGCCCCCTTCTTCCTGCTGCATGACCGCAACGACACCTCTGTTCCCTTCACGGAGTCGCGCGCCTTCGCGGCTGCCCTGGCTCGTCTGCACCATCCCTATGAATATGTCGAGTTCCACATCTTCGATCATGTAGAGGTGCGCTCGAACCTTGCGCTCAACCAGGAGCTAACGGACGGTTCGCGCCTGTTCGACATTCTGACACGCTTGTTGCTCGCTGATTCCTAAAAAAATAGGAGGTTGGTTATGCTTATTCTCATACTGATCTGGTTGCTGATAGGTATGCTGGTCGGACTCCTGGCGACGGCGGCCAGGCTACAACCATCGTCGTGGAGCCGTCGCGTCTGGCTATATATGGCTGGCATAGGCGCGGCAATGGCCTTTTGCGGAGGGCTGCTGGGCACGTTTATTGTGGGAAGATATTTTGCGACAGCGACGGCACTGTGGATCGCTGTTATGGGGGTCGTGCTGCTGCCACGGGTAGTTAGTTTGCGCAAAAGCCAGAAAACGACATAAACCCCCATGAGTAGGGGCAGGGCTTGCCCCTGCCCAGCCCCGCAGTTGTTGGTGAACAAAGGCATAGGAAATTTTTTCTATTTGGGCACGTTTACCTGGTGTATGGGTATGCGTCTCTTCTTTTTTCTGCTACAATGACAGCACTATGGAAGGAAATGCAAACGAGGTGACACGGCTTGAAGGCCGTCCAATGCGTGAAAGTATCCTGGCGGCTGCCATTCAGTTGTTCGCTGAATATGGCTATCATGCAGCTCCTCTGCGCGATATTGCGCGCGTAGCAGGGATACAGGCTGCGAGTATTTATCACCACTACCCAAATAAACAATCGTTGCTTGTCGAAATCATGGAAACGTACATGCAACGCTTAAATACCAGCACGGAACGCATCTTGCACGAGTATAGCGATCCCCTGCGGCGGCTTGAGGAGGCGATTGCGAACCATATTCGCCTGCATACCACCTATAAAGCGGAGTTCTTTATTATTGATACCGAAATTCGCGCCCTCGAAGGTGAAAGTCGCCCATATATCCTATCGCTACGCGACAGGTATGAGGCACTGCTCCAGGAGATTTTGCAGGATGGGATGGAGCAGCATGTGTTTCAACCGTGCGATGTGAAGGTGGCCTCATACGCCATTATTGCGATGTGTACCGAAGTTGCCGCGTGGTTTCGCCCCGGCGGGCGGCTCACGGTGCAGCAGGTGATTACCATCTATAGCCAGCTTATCACTCGGGGCTTGCTTCCCATGCAGGAACCAACGCAGAGACAATCAGCGCATCTCTAATGGGGTGGTGCAGGGGGAGAGGGCAACCGGTAGCTCCCCCGAGCGTGTGGCTCCCCGATTCATCGTGGGAGGAGTTGCCCCTACCGATATGCTGACATCTCAAGCAGAAATTGAGATTATAGATATCTTCAGTTATGCTATTGTAACTACCTTTGGCAGTCAGGAGATTTTGATGAATATGGCATCTCGTACTTGTTCTCAGTGCGGCACTTCTCTGGCTCCTTACGAGCAATATTGCCATAATTGTGGAGCGGCCTTTGTCGAGCCATCAATGACCGACCCGACGCGGCGTTCAAACAACTGGCAAGCTAACCAACCATCGCTGGACCCAACACAATATGCCGCTCCTCCCCTGTCGCAACTGACCCCCTCACCCTATTATCGAGATGCTCAGCCAAGCACGGCCTACGGCTCGCAGAGTCAAGGGTATACCCCTCCTCCGCCACCGCGACCTGCTGAGTACCCACTGCCACATCCACAAGAGCCAGGGACCTATGAGCAACTACCGTTCCCGCCCTATACACCAGGACCGCAATACCCTGCGAAGAAGCGTATCCCGCGCACCTGGCTGGTGCTTGGCAGCATTCTTGTATTATTGCTAGCTTGCAGCGGGCTGCTTTTCGCTTTATCCAGGAAAACCAACAACAATACAGGTAATAGAACCACGACCCCTACGACCGTTACTGCAACCCGGATTGTTACTCCAACGGTCAAACCGCTCTTCGCGGACAATTTTGTGGATAATAGCAAGAACTGGGATGTGGGAAGCGCGGCAGGATATAGCAGTACCATTAGCAATAATGTCCTGACCATGAAAGAGGCCAACCATAAGCTCTTTCGCGAGGCAATACCAACGAACACTTCCTATACCGATTTTTCGATCACGATGACGTTCACCCTCGTACAGGGCGATCTCAACGACAGCGTCGGACTGTTTCTCCGCTCGTCAGCCGATGGGCACCAGGGGTATTACGTTGATATCTATGGCGACGATACCTACGATATTATCAAAATTCAGACCGATACTCATCAGAAAAATCAGGCCATTTATCTCGCCGAACCAACCACTTCATCTGCGCTGCATACGAAGGGTCAAAAAAATATCATGACCGTCATCATGAAAGGGAGTCAGATCATCCTGCTGCTGAACAATAAAGTGGTCAAGGCGCTAACGGATAGCAGCTTTATCGGGGGTCCTGTGGCGCTGTTTATAGAAAATGGCAACTCATCCGATGGCATTATTGCCACATTCGATAACGTGGCAATTTATCCGCCCCCCGATCAACTGCCCCACTAAAAGAGCTTACCTTCAATGCTGTCAATCCTTCGATAGAGCTAGCAGTTCTATCGAAGGACTTTCTGACTATCTCACGACAGCACAGTAACCATCCGCACTTTAAATCGTAATAGCATATTGCAGTATCCTTATCGCATTGCAATATTGCAAAAGGGGATGCAAGGGGCAACGCCCTTTGACTGGGGCGCGGGGGCTGTGCCCCCGACCCTTCTCTTTTCCCGCCGCCGCAGGCGGCAGCGCAAAAAGATGACGGGCGCCCGCAGCCGGGCATTAATAAAGAGAGCGACGCATACACTATGGTTGGTGAAAACAATGATTTTAGCCAGAAATTGCGCGTATTTATTCTAATAAGCTTCCTGCTATTATTATTAATAGGAGGAGCTATCGCTGTCCTCGAAGTGAGCCAGGGGAAGCTTACGTACGATAACCGTGGCACAGTTAGCGCCTCTTCCCCAAAACAGACGCCGACAGTCACACTGACGCCTCAACCGCTGTTCTTCGACGACTTTGTTGATAATAGCAAAGGCTGGTCGGTGGGGGACATTGCCGGCTATACTCGTACCGTTGAGCGTGGAAAGCTAACACTGGCGGGAACCAACCATAGAATCTTGATCGAGAGCCTGCCCACCACGACCGTTTTCAACGATTTTTCGCTGACCACCATCTTCACCCTGATGCAGGCCGACAAGAATGACAAAGTTGGCCTCTATCTACGCGGCGATAGCAATCTGGACCATGACTACCGCATCGATATTTATGGCGATGGACGGTACGCCGTTGAGAAAGAATCGCTAGACTTTTACAATCAGGAGTTTGCTACTCCTCTGATCAATCCCTCGCGTTCGAACGCGCTCAAACCAACGGGAAAGCAGAACACGCTTTCAGTCATCATGAAGGGGCCAGCGCTTGTGCTGATGATGAACGGTACTGTGGTCAATACCGTGAGCGATACAGATTACACGCATGGTCAGATCGCCCTCTTTGTAGAGCATGGCAGCACGTCAGCAGGCGTTAGCGCCGTTTTCAGCGATATTACGATCTATCCCGCGCCGTATCAACTGCCATCTTCTCCCACCCCATCAGCCAGCCTGCCCCATCCACCGCCGCCGGGGGTGGCGATTGTTAAACGGTCGCCGGGCATGGCCCGAAAGTGAAATTTGCCAGGCAGAACGCTTTCGCGCCCCTCGTGCTGCAAGCGGTTTTCGCCACGGGCGCCCGCTTCGCCTCCCTGCAAGCCATAGGGAGCAATGCGCCTGCGCTCGCTCAATAGAGTGACATCCGCCGAAACTTCGAAGGTGATTTCGCGCACCAGCCCATCGCCGCCGCGCGCCGCTCCCCGACCGCCCGAGCCATCGCGCAACTGATACTTCGTGATGCGCATAGGATAGGCATACTCAAACGCTTCGACGGGCGTATTTAGCGTGTTGCTCATATGCACATGTACGCCCGATAGCCCGTCAAGCCCTGGACGCGCCCCCATACCACCCCCCATTGTCTCGTAATAGGCAAAAGGCAATTGGGTACGCGGATCAATGCCGCCCGCGGTGATATTGTTCATCGTCCCCTGGCTGGCTGCCGGGATCACCTGTGGCAAGGCCGCCGCCAGCGCGCCAAAGAGCACATCGGTGATGCGCTGCGAAGTCTCGACGTTGCCCTGGGCCACCGCGGCTGGCGGCCTGGCATTCACTACAGTACCATCAGGGGCAATGACGGTGACAGGGGCAAAGGTGCCGTGATTCATAGGAGCGTCATCCGGCATTAAGCAACGCACGACATAATACGTTGCCGATTTAGCCACTGAGGCAACCGTATTGACATTGCCCCGCACCTGCGAACAACTGCCGCTAAAGTCGGCGGTTAGATGCTTGCCGGATACGGTGATGCTCACAGAGATCGGTACCTGCTTCTCCTCAATGCCATCGTCATCCAGGCAATCGGTAAAGCGATAGACGCCATCAGGAATGGCCTCAATGGTTGCTTCAGTAATGCGCTGTGCGTAGGCAATCAACGCATCGATATGAGCTTCCAGCACCGGCAATCCCCAGCGTTCAACCAGTTCCTGCATACGACGAGCCGCCGTGCGATTGGCGGCAACCTGCGCCGCGAGATCGCCTCGACGCTCATCCGGCGTGCGCACATTGCGCAGCACCAGCCTGAGCAACGGCTGATTGGGCTGGCCTGCTTCCCACAGTTTGACCGGCGGAATGATAACCCCTTCCTGGTACACTTCGGTGGCGAGCGGCATTGAACCTGGCGACATGCCTCCCACATCAGAATGGTGAGCGCGATTGGCCGCGAAACCGACCAGGCGAGATTCCCCTTCGGTCTGGATATAGATTGGCGCAATCAGCGTGATATCGGGCAGGTGCGAGCCGCCAAGATAGGGATCATTGAGCGCGATAATATCTCCAGGAGCAAAAGCGTCAAAGGTGGCGAGCGCGGCAGCGACGGAGTCGGGCATCGCTCCAAGATGTACGGGGATATGCGCGGCCTGAGCAACCATACGTCCCTGAGCATCAAAGAGCGCGCAGGAGAAATCGCGCCGCTCCTTGATATTCGGCGAATAGCTGCTACGCGTCAGCACGACGCCCATCTCTTCGGCAATCGCGGTCAGCGAGCTGCGGAAGATTTCCAGGCTGATGGGATCGACCGATACTGTATTATGCATGAAGCGCCTCCTCCGTTTGCTCTATGATAAGATTGCTTACGCTATCCACCCGCGCCTCCCAGCCAGGCGGTATCACGGTCGTTGTATCGTACTGGCTCACAATAGCCGGACCTTTGAGCGTGGCCCCGGGGACGAGGGAGGCCCGTTCGTAAATCGGCACTTCACAGATAATGGGGCCGGACGAGCCAGCGAACATAGCAGAGCGCATAAAAGCAGGCTGTACCGCTGCGCCGCTTACCCTCTCTTTGCGTTCCAGCTCTGGATGCTGCGCCAATCCACGCGCCTTGAGCCTGACATTGACCACCTGAACGCGCTCGGCAGGATCATTATAGCCAAAACGCTGCTCGTGCGCGGTGTGGAAGCTTTCGACCGCCTGCGCGATACTGCCCTCAAACGGGACAACCAGCTCGTACGATTGGCCCATATAGCGCAGGTCTAGATACCGCTCTATCGCGATCCGCTCAGCCGCGATACCCTCTTGCAGCAGATCATTGCGCCCCTGCTGCTCCAGCTCGGCCAGAGCAGATGCTGCTGCCTCTTGCGCCTCTTCAGCGGGAACCATGATCGTGCGCACGTAGTCTTTGAGCGTATCGGCTACCAGCATGCCAAGCGCCGAGAGCACACCCGGGGTTGTGGGGATCAGCACGCGCGGAATGCGCAAGGCCCCTGCCAGTTCGCAGGCGTGCAGCGGACCGGCGCCGCCGAATGCGACCAGCGTAAACTCGCGCGGATCGCGCCCCCGTTCAACCGAGATGACGCGGATCGCCGCCTCCATATTCGCATTGACCACCCGCACGATGCCCAGCGCCGCCTCTTCGGGAGTTACCCTCAATTGTTCCGCAATCGCGCCTACAGCGTTACGCGCCTGGGCTGCATCAAGCGACATGGTACCGCCCAGGAAGGCTTCGGGGATTAGCCGCCCTAGCACGACATTGGCATCCGTCACGGTCGCTCTGGTGCCGCCAGAGCCATACGCCGCCGGTCCAGGATTAGCTCCGGCTGAGATCGGTCCTACCCGCAAAGCGCCTCCGGTATCGAACCAGGCGACGCTGCCACCGCCCGCACCGACTGTATGAATATCGATCATGGGCAGTCTGGTGGGGTATCCGCCGATCTTGCCATCGGTCGTCTCGGTCACCTTGCCACTGATCAGCGCCACATCGGTCGAGGTGCCACCGATATCAATCGTGATGGCTTGCGTAAAGCCAGAAGCTTCCGCGACAAAAGCGGCCCCGACGACTCCAGCCGCCGGGCCGGAAAGCAGCGTGCGGGCAGCCTCACGCCGCGCCGTTGCGCTTGAAATAGAGCCGCCATTAGATTGCATGATGCGCAGCGTCGTCTGCTGAGGAAGTTCCTGCTCCAGCCGCGAGAGATAGCGGTCGATCAGCGGCCCCACGTATGCATTGAGCGCCACAGTACTTGTGCGCTCGTACTCGCGAAACTCCGGCAATACTTCGGACGATGCGGAGACGTAAAAGCCTGCCGAGCGAGCCGCCGCAGCTACTTTCTGTTCGTGAGCAGAATTGGTAAAGCTAAAAAGCAGCGAGATGGCTACCGCTTCGACCCCTGCATCTTGCAAAGCGGCAATAGCAGTTTTGAGCGATGCCTCGTCAAGCTCAACCAGCACCTCGCCAAGCTCGTTGAGTCGCTCAACAACCTCAACCCGCAGCGAGCGAGGAACGAGGGGAGGAACCTTCTGCACCCTCAAATCATAGAGCTTAGGGCGGGTTTGTCGGCCAATTTCCAGCACATCGCGGAAGCCCGCAGTGGTAATCAGGCCCGTGAGTACGCCCTTGCGCTCAAGTACCGCATTGGTTGCCACGGTCGAGCCATGTACCAGCACACCCAACTCCCCCGCTATCGCCATCTGAGCCAATCCCTGCAAGATCGCGCGCGAGGGATCGTCAGGGGTCGAGAGCACCTTGTGAACGCGAAAGCCGCCCTCTTGCAGAAGGACGATATCAGTAAACGTGCCTCCGGTATCAACGCCAACGAGTAGATTTGCCATTGCTGCCTTTTATCCTTTTTCGCTCAGCTCAGCCAACAGGTCAGATAGTGAAATGCCTTGACTGGTTTCTATCTTACCACAGGGATTTGGGGGGAAAAAAACGCCTGGACATTGCTCGGTCCCGCACCAGGGCAAGCGCAAGGCCCCCTCCCAATCCCCTCACCACCCCTTACCCCTACGCCTCCGGTCGAACATACAGGAAATCGTTGAGATTTTTTTGGGGAACAAGGTACCGACCCCGTTGGGGCAAGAAGGCGGCGGGACAGATGATCATGGAGAGGAACGGTAGGGGCAAGGGGATGGGCGGGGCGGACGTGGGGGCCTTGCGCTTGCCCTCGCTTTGATCTTCTTCATCTGA
>Ga0070741_10019153_pt1 | contig 10968 bp, 12 predicted proteins | sample Coa_R1_4_FD_66440 | JGI IMG/M metagenome (GOLD analysis project Ga0070741, IMG submission 66440) | Surface soil microbial communities from Centralia Pennsylvania, which are recovering from an underground coalmine fire - Coalmine... | ecosystem: Environmental > Terrestrial > Soil > Unclassified ...
CGCCGGACGTCTTCGAGGTCTCCGAAGGACTCCGTCTCACGCTCGTCGAGGGAGAGACCGATGTCGAGTACGACCTGGACCACGTCGCGCTCGTCTCGCCCGACCCGGAGGGGGCTGCGCGCGACTGGATCCGGTACGGGTTCCGCGCCACCGACGACCCGCGCCGCGTGGAGACCGGCGGCGCGTTCCTCGAGCTCGTCCAGGGAGCGCCGCAAGAGTCTGACCGGCCGCTGCTCAACCACCTCGGCGTCCTCGTCGACGCGGCGGCGCCGGCGCAGGAGCTCGGGGTCGAGGTCGCGGACGTCGTCGACGCGCCGAACACGTTCGCGGTCTTCGTCTGGGGCCCCGACCGCGTCAAGCTCGAGTACGTCGAGCACAAGGCGAGCTTCTCGCTGCGCTGATCGTCGTCGCCGGAGCCGGGATGGCGGGGCTGGTCGCGGCCGCCCGCGCGCGGGAGCTGGGAACGAGCGTGCGGGTGCTCGAGAAGGGCGACCGCCCGGGCGGCTCCATGCTCCTCTCGAGCGGCGTGGTCTGGCGCTACCGCGACTTCGAGGAGTACCGGCGGCAGTGCCCGGGCGGGGACGAGCAGCTCCAGCGGCTGGTCTGGGAGCGGCTCGACGACGCGCTCGACTGGCTCGAGAGCATCGCCGGACCGGCGGTCCCGCACACGTCGAACCCGCTGACGACCGGGCGCCGGTTCGATCCGCCTGCGCTCGTCGAGGCGCTGGTCGGCGCCGTCGGCGAGATCACCTACGGGCACGGTGACCTGCCCCCGGTCACGCCGCTCGTGCTCGCGACCGGCGGCTATCCGGTCGCCCTCGCCCGCGAGCGCGGGCTGCTCGTCCGGTCGAACCCGTGGTCGGAGGGCGACGGCATCGCGCTCGCGCGGCGGCACGGCGCCGTCGAGGCCCCGAGCGCCGAGTTCTACGGCCGCGCCATGCCCGGCCCGGTGCCCGAGGACCGGTACGTCGCCGCCTCCCAGCTCTACGGACGGTTCGCCCGGCGCGTGAACGACCGCGGCGAGGACTTCTTCCCCGGAGCGGTCTCGTGGTCCGAGCACGATCTCGTCCAGGCGATCGCGGACCAGCCGGGCGGCCGCGCCTGGTTCGAGCTCGACGCGGAGGGGCTGGCGCGGCCCGAGGTCGCGGAGCGGCTCCCGTACGCGCAGGAGACCGAGCCGCTTCCGGGCGGCGGCCGTCGCATCCGCGTCCACGCGGCGGTCACGCAGACCTACGGCGGGCTGAGGGTCGACGCGTGGGCGCGGGCGGCCGACGGGATCTGGGCCGCCGGGGCCGACGCGGGCGGGCTCTCGAACGGGGGCTACGCCAGCGGCCTCGCCCAGGCGCTCGTGCTCGGCCTCGCCGCCGCCGAGGACGCCGTCCGCTAGCGCACGTCGTCCCTCGGGTCAGTAGCGGTCGAGCTCGCGGAGGCGCTCGTCCGAGATCCCGAAGTGGTGGGCGATCTCATGGAGCACCACCCGCCTGACCTCGACCCGCAGCCGGTCCGGGTCGCCGCCCGTCAGGCGCTCGAGCGGGCCCTGGTAGATCGTGATCCGGTCGGGCGGCACGCCCGCGTAGGCGCTCGTACGGCTGGTCAGCGGCACGCCCTGGTAGAGGCCGAGGAGCGGCGGCCCGGCGGGCGGCTCGTCCTCGACGACGACCGCGACATTGGACATGAAGCCGCGCAGGTCGTCGGGGAGCGAGGCGATCGCCTCCTCGACGAGCTCCTCGAAGTCCGGGGCGGGTGCAGGCATCGGTGACGCGACCGTCGTGCGGAGTTACAGTCTCCCCATGGGACGCGGCTCGCGGCGCATCAGGCGGTGGCAGAACGACCGGCAGCGCAAGAAGAAGGCGCGCGAGCGCAAGGACGCGCCGCCGCCCGCTCCGGCGAAGAAGCAGCGCCTCTAGACCGGCTGGACGTACGCGCAGCGCCGCTCGTCGGCCGGGAGCGGAGACTCGGCGACCTTGGTGACCAGCATGCGGGTCTCGTCCTCCTCGACCTCCGTGCCGACCGCCGGCGCCTCGCCGTCGCGCTCCCGCAGCTCGTACCCGCTCGGCTTCCACACGAACAGGAGGTAGCTCACGGCGGCGATCCTAGCTCCGGGCCGCGTACCCGGGAAGGACGACCGTGACCGCCGTCCCCTCGTCGCCCCGCTCGACCGTGACCGTGCCGCTCAGGTGGCGGGCGCGCTCCTCGAGCTCGCCGACGCCGGAGTGACGGCGCTCGGGACGGCCGTCGTCGGAGACGGTCAACCGTGCGTCCCCGTCCTCGGTGTCGGCGACGGTGATCGAGATCCGCGCGGGCCTGCGCCCGGCCGCCTGGTCGAGCGCCACGCGGATCAGCTGGTAGAAGGTCACCTGCGCCCGCTCGGCGAGCCTTTCGGCCGCGCCGACGTCGACGTCGACCCGGACCTCCTGGTCGAGCCCGGTCCGCTCCGCCAGGGCGCGCACGGCCGGCTCGAAGCCCTGGTCGCGGAGAGCGACCGGCTCGATGTTGAACGAGAGGTCGCGGAGCGACTGGATCGTCGCCCGGTGCTGGTCGCGCGCGCTCCCGAGGACGCGCCGCGCGTCGTCGTAGCGTGCCTCGGCGATCGCGTGGTCGACGGCGTCGAGCATCAGCGCGATCCCGGCAAGCGCCTGCACGGCGCCGTCGTGCAGCATCAGGGCCAGCCGGCGCCGCTCGTCCTGCTCCGCCGCGATCCGCTGCTCGAACTGGCGGATGCGCTCGCGCTCCTCCTTGCGGCGCTCGCCCTGACGCCGCTCGAACGGCGGCTCGGGGGGCTCGGTCACGTCAGTCGATGATCGAGTCGCGCAGCGCGATCGCGACGGCGTGCGTGCGCGTGTCCGCTTCGAGCTTGGTGAGGATGTGCCGCACGTGGCTCTTCACGGTCTCCTGGCTGATGAAGAGCTTCGCAGCGACGTCGGCGTTCGACATCCCGTCCGCGAGCAGCTGGAGGATCTCCCGCTCGCGGGCGGTGAGCATGTCGGTGCCCTCCTTGCCGCTGAGGAAGGCCGGCATCAGCGCCGGGTCGATGTAGCCCTCGCCGGCGGCCAGCTTGTCGATCGCCTTGAGGAGCGTCTCGTGCGGCGCCTCCTTGAGGATGTAGCCCTTCGCGCCCGACTCGATGCCGCGGGCGAGGAGGGAGCGCTCGCTGAACGCGGTGAAGATCAGGACGGCCGTGTCGGGCGCGCGCGCGGCGATCTGCTTCGTGGCCTCGAGGCCGTCCATGCCGGGCATGCGGACGTCCATCACCACCACGTTCGGCTTGCGCCGCTCGACGAGGGCGACCGCCTGCTCGCCGTCGGCCGCCTCCCCGATCACGCGGATGTGCGACGCCCGCGAGAGGGACAGCCTCAGGCCCTCGCGCACCACCTCGTGGTCGTCGACGATCAGGCAGGTGATCTCCTGCGGCATGGCGCGATCATAGAGACGCGGGAGGCGGTCAGACCGCGAGCGTCAGCTGCTCGGCCGCCGCCGGCGGCTCGATCCGCACGCGCCGCCGATCGCGCACGCCGTGCCGCCGCCGGAGCTCGGCGACGGTGCGCCGCACCTGCTCCGCCTGGGCATTCGGTAGGTAGGCGCGGGAACGGTAGAGGCGTTCGTAGCGGCCGAGCTCCTCCGGCCAGTCCTGCGCCAGCGCTTCGAGAAAATGCTCGCGGGTCCCGGGCTTGAGGTGGAGGACGTTCGCCCAGATGCCGGTCGCGCCCGCCGCACGGGCGGCGCGGACGACCTCCTCCAGCTGCTCCGGCGAGTCGGAGATGCCGGGCAGGATCGGCGCCATGCCCACGCCGGCCTTCACGCCCGCGTCGACCAGCCGCGCCAGCGCCTCCAGCCGCCGGCGCGGGGGAGGGGTGCCCGGCTCGGTGCGCCGCCAGACCGTCTCGTCGAGCGTCGGCACCGAGAAGACGATCCCGACGTCCGCCCGCGCCGACGCGTCGACGAGCACGTCGAGGTCGCGGACGACCATCGGGCTGCGCGTGATCAGGCTGAACGGGTTCGCCGCGTCCCGCAGCACCTCCAGGCACGCGCGCGTGAGCTTGTACCGGCCCTCGGCCGGCTGGTACGGGTCGGTGGCGGCTCCGATCGCGACCGTCTCGCCGGCCCACGACGGCCGGGCGAGCTCGCGCCGTAGCACCTCGGCGACGTTCACCTTCACGCGGATCGAGCGGCCGTAGCGGTCGTCCGACGGCCGGTCGGCGCGGAGCTCGAACCCCCGGACGTAGCAGAACGTGCAGCGGTGGGCGCAGCCCATGTACGGGTTGAGCGACCAGCCGAACCCCATGCCCTTGACCCGGTTCAGCGCGCTCCGGCATGGCTCTTCGCGATACTCGACCCCCATCCGGAGATGATAGAACACATGTTCGTACCCGTCCAGGTGGCGGAGGACGTGCTCCGCGTCACCTACCCGATGCCGATGAGCCCCGGCCACGTCCACGGGTATCTGCTGGCCGCCGGGGACGGCTATGTCCTGGTCGACACCGGGCTCGGCCTGCCCGACCTCGCCGAGCGCTGGGCCGAGCTCGCCCCGCGCATCGACCGGCCGGTCGAGACGATCGTGATCACCCACTTCCACCCCGACCACGTCGGCGGGGCGGCCGCCGCCGCCGAGGCGACCGGCGCGTCCGTCCACCAGGGGGCGCTCGACTACGAGCAGTGCGAGAAGGTCTGGGGCGGCGAGGACTGGGGGCCGAGGATCGCCGACTGGTTCCACCTGCACGGCGCCCCGCCCGAGGCGACCGCCGAGCTGCTCGAGGCCGGCAGCGTCTACCGGCCGTTCGTCGGCTTCGCCCGCGACCCGGGGCTGCTGCACGAGGGCGACGAGATCGCCGGCTGGCACGTCGTCGAGCTGCCCGGCCATGCCGACGGGCACATCTGCCTGCTCAGGGACGGGGTGCTCGTCGCCGGCGACCACCTGCTGCCCCGGATCACCCCGGCGGTCGGCCTGTACCCGGAGTCCCGTCCCGACCCGCTCGGCGACTACCTCGCGTCGCTCGAGCGCGTCGCCGGGCTCGCCCCCTCGCTGGCGCTGCCCGGCCACGGCGAGCCGATCGCCGACCCCGCCGGCCGCGCCCGCGAGATCGTCGAGCACCACCGCGACCGGCTCGACGCCGCCGAGAGCGCGCTCCGCGACGGCCCGTGCACCGGCTACGAGCTGTCGTTCGCGCTCTTCCCCGACGACCGCGGCCCGAGCCAGCGCCGCTTCGCCGTCGCCGAGACCCTGTCGCACGTCGAGCGGCTCGTGTTCGAGGGACGCGCCGCCCGGGGAGGTGCCGACGGACGCGTGACCTATACTCAGCCGTAAGTTCCTTGGAGAACGACCTCCCTAGTACGCAGGCCCCGGTAGGCGGGGCATGACCCTCTTTCTCGAGCTGGTCGCAGTCGCGGCCCTCGTGCTGCTGAACGGCTTCTTCGTCGCTGCCGAGTACGCGCTCGTGACCGTGCGCCGCACCCGGCTGCAGGAGATGGTCGACGAGGGCAACCGGCGCGCGAGGCAGGTGCTCGGCCTCACCGCGGTGCCCCCGCGCTTCATCGCCGCGATGCAGCTCGGCGTCACGATCACCTCCCTGGCGATCGGCGCCCTGGGCGAGCATGCCCTGACCGAGCTGTTCGACCCCGTGATGGCGACGGTGATCGCGGTCGTCCTCGCGCTCTTCCTGCTCACGTTCTTCCACGTCGTCGTCGGCGAGCTCGTCCCGAAGGGCATCTCGCTCGGCCACTCTGAGCGGACGGCGCTGATCGTCGCGACACCGGTGCGCCTGTTCTTCCTCGTGCTCAAGCCGGTGATCTGGCTGCTCCAGCGCTCGAGCGAGGCGACACTCCGGCTGCTCGGGCTCGAGCCGCCCGGCGCCGACGGCGCCGTCTACTCGGAGGCCGAGCTGAAGCTCCTGCTCGAGCGCTCGACCGTCGAGGGCGAGCTCGAGGAGGAGGAGCAGGAGATGCTCTACAAGGTCTTCGACTTCGCCGACAAGGAGGCCGCGGACGTGATGGTGCCGCGGCCTGAGGTGGTCGTCGTCGCGGCCGACATGCCGCCCGAGGAGTGCCTGCGCAAGGTGCTCGACTCGCCGTTCACCCGCTTCCCCGTCTACACCGAGACGCCCGAGCACATCGTCGGCGTCCTCCATCTCCGCGACCTGTTGAAGGCGATCAACGACCGCGGGATCGCGGACGTCCAGATCGAGGAGATCCTGCGCGCGCCGTACATCGTCCCCGAGACCAAGGACATCGCCGCGCTCCTGACCGAGTTCCGCCGGACGAACCAGCACATGGCGATCGTCGTCGACGAGTACGGCGACATGGAGGGGATCGTCACGCTCGAGGACGTGATCGAGGAGATCGTCGGCGAGATCGAGGACGAGTTCGACCTCCCCGACGAGTCGGTCGAGCGCCTCGACGACGGCCGGATCCGGATCGACGGGACGTTCCCGATCGACGACTTCAACGAGCAGTTCTCGACCGAGCTGCCGATCGAGGACTTCCACACGATGGGCGGCTACGTGTTCGGCCTGCTGGGCCGGGCGCCGGAGCAGGGCGACGAGCTCGACGACGACCGGCTGCGGTTCACGGTCGTCGAGCTCGAGGGCACCCGCATCGAGCGGCTGGAGGTCGAGTTCCTGCCGCAGCCGGAGCGCGAGGAGCCTGACGAACCGAGGGCCGCGGAGCTCTAGCGGCCGCGCAATAGACTTGCTCCCGTGAAGGCGGTCGTGATCGAGCGCCCGCACGAGGTCGTCTTCGGGGAGGTGGAGGACCCGACCTGCGGGCCGGAGGACGTGCTCGTGCGCAGTCGCTTCGCCGGGCTGTGCCGCACCGACGTCGAGGTCCTGGAGGGCGAGCTCGATCTGCGCTGGGTCCGGTACCCGTGCATCCCCGGGCACGAGTGGAGCGGCGTCGTCGAGGCGGTCGGCGGGGCCGTCGGCGACCTGGCGCCCGGCGACGCGGTCGTCTGCGAGGGTTTCTGCTACTGCGGGGTCTGCCGGCGGTGCCGTGCGGGCGACACGCACCTCTGCGAGACCTACGACCAGCTCGGGTTCACGCGCGGCGGCGGCTACGGAGAGCTGGTGGTCGCGCCGCGCCGGGTCGTCCACCGCCTCCCGGCGGACGTCGGGCTCGACGCCGCCGTGCTCGTCGAGCCGGCGTCCGTCGTGCTGCAGGGGCTCCAGCGCGCGAGGCCGCGGGCGGGGGAGACGATCGGCGTGATCGGGGTGGGGACGCTCGGCGCGCTCGCGATCGTCCTGGCCCGCCTGTTCGCGCCGGCCGCCGTCGTCGCCTACGGGATCCGGGAGGCCGAGCTGGAGGTCGCGCGCCGCCTCGGCGCCGACGAGACGGTCGACCTGTCCGCGGGCCCGGCCGTCCACGAGGGTGAGCTCGACCTCGTCGTCGAGACCGCGGGGGCCGTGCCGGCGATCGAGCTGGCCACGCGGCTGCCGCGCATGGGCGGCCGGCTCGTCGCCCTCGGGATCGCCGGCGGCGGCCGCGAGCTGACGATCCCCGCCGATCGTTTCGTCCTCCGCGACCTGGCGCTGATCGGCAGCGTGGGCTACACGACCGCCGTCTGGACGCGCGTCGTCGAGCTGCTGGGCGCCGGCGTCGTCGACTTCGCCCCGATCGTCGCCGCCCGCGTCCCGGCCGAGCGCTTCGAGGAGGCGTTCGCGCTGATGTCCGCGGGCGACGGCGTCGTCGGCCGGATCCTCCTGGAGCACGCACCCGCGTGAGCGACCGGTCGGAGTTCATCCGGCGCGCCGGAGCTGGTGCGGCCGGCCTGTCGCTCGGGCACCTGCTCGGGCCCGCGGCGGCACTCGCCGGCGACGGCGGCGGCAACTTCCCCGCCCACCCGCGGTGGCACTTCGTCTTCGTCAGCCACGACACGCTCGACCCGCTGCTCGTCGCCACCCAGTTCGGCGCGCAGGACGCCGCCGCGCTCGTCCGCTGCACGATGCAGTGGAGCGGCTCGCCGCGCGGCGACGCGAAGGAGACGGTCGGGGCGCTGCGCTCGGCGATCTCGCACCGGGCGGACGGGATCGCCGTCTCGATCCTCGACGAGGCGTCCTACGCGCCCCAGGTCGACGCGGCGCGCCGGCTGGGGATCCCGATCGTCGCGTTCAACGTCGACTCCGGCCACGGCGGCGGCCGCATCGCCTACGTCGGCGAGGGCCCGCGCGCGTCCGGGGCGAACGTCGGCGCGGAGATCGCGCGGCTCGTGCCGCGCAGCAGCGTGATCGTCTTCGCGCCGGACGAGTCGAAGGTGTGGACCGAGCGGCGCCTCCAGGGGATCCTTGCCGGGCTCGCCGCGTCGTCGCAGGCTCCGACGGCGACGGTGGTCAAGCTCCCGGGCGACGCGAAGAAGCAGCAGGGCACGGTCGAGGCCGCGTACAAGGCACGGAGCGGCGTTCACGGCCTCTTCGCCGTCGACGGCGCCGGGACGCTCGCGTGCGGCCGGGCGATCGCGCGGCTCGGGCTGCGCCGGAAGGGCGTGAAGGGCGGCGGGTACGACCTCCTTCCCGACGACCTCGAGCTGGTCGCCGACGGGACGCTCGACTTCGTCGTCGACCAGCAGCCGTACGTCCAGGGGTTCGCGGCGGTGATCCAGCTCTTCCTGGCCAGGATCTCCCAGGGAGTCGTCATCCCGTGGGACACCGAGACCTCGGTGCTGCTCCGGAAGGGCGACGTGAAGGCGTTCCTGGCGACGAAGAGCCGTTTCGAGGGCAGCTCCAGCCGGCAGGCGTATCCCCTGCGGCGCGCCTAGATGGCGGCGCGGCGCGGGGTCGTCCTCGCCGCGGGGACGTTCGCCCAGACCTCCCAGGCGGCCGCGTACTCCGGGCTGGCCGTCCTGGCGCCGACCCTGCGCGACCGCTACGACCTCAGCCTGTCCCAGGTCGGCGTGATGCTCGGCGTCGCCAACGTCGGGTCGATGCTCACGCTCCTCGCCTGGGGGCTCGCCGCCGACCGGATGGGCGAGCGGGCGACCGCCACCGTCGGGCTCGCCGGGGCGGCCGCCGGGCTCGCCTTCGCCGCCTACGCGCCCGACTTCGCGGTGCTCGTCGCCGCGCTGTCGATCGCGGGGGCGTTCGGCGCCAGCGTGAACACCGCCACCGGGCGCGCCGTGACCAGCTGGTTCCGGCGGCACGAGCGCGGCTTTGCCCTCGGCATCCGCCAGACCGCGGTGCCGATCGGCGGCTTCCTCGCCGCGCTGGCGCTGCCGCCGATCGCCGACCACTCCGGCTCGCGTGCGGCGCTGGTCGCGCTGGCGGGGCTGTCCGCGGTCGCGGCGGTGGCGGCGGTCGCCTGGCTGGTCGAGGGCCCCGTCCACTCGGACGCCGAGGACGAGACGGACGTGCTCCGGCGGCCGCTCCGCGACCGGCGGATCTGGCGGCTGTCGGTGGGCAGCTCGCTCCTGGTCTTCACGCAGGTCGCGGCCACCGGCTTCCTCGTCCTCTTCCTCGAGGCGCGCGGCTACTCGCACGGCGAGGCGGGCCTCGTGCTCGCGCTGGTCAACGTCCTCGCCGTCGCCGGCCGCCTGATCGCCGGCCGCCTCTCGGATCGCGGGGCGCAGAGGATCGCCCCGATCGTGCGGATCGCGCTCGCGACGGCCGCGGTGCTCGTCGTCGTCTCCCTGGCCGTCCACGAGCCGGGCGTGGTGATGCTGCTGCCGCTGATCGTGGCGGGCGGGCTGTCGATGTGCTGGAACGGGCTGGCCGTGACGGCCACGGTCGAGCTGGCCGGAGCGCGGCGGAGCGGAGCGGCGCTGGGCCTCCAGCAGACCCTGCTCGGCGTCGCGATCGTGGTCGCGCCGCTCGTCTTCGCGCCGCTCGTGGCGGCGACCTCGTGGCGGATCGGGTTCGCCTTCGCGGCCGCGGTCCCGGTCCTCGCCGCGGCGGTGCTGCACCCGCTCGGCCGCTGAGCGATACTTGACCGATGGAACGCGTTCTCGTCCTCGCCGGCGACGCCGTCGAGGACCTGGAGCTCTTCTACGTGCTCTACCGCCTCCGCGAGGCGGACTACGAGGTCGACATCGCGGCACTGTCGCGGCGGACGATGCGCACCGTCGTCCACGACTTCGAGCCCGACTCCGACGCCTACGTCGAGAAGCCGGGGCGGAGGGTGGAGCCCGACCTAGCGTTCTCCGAGGTCGAGCCCGAGCGCTACGCGGGTCTCGTGATCCCCGGCGGCCGCGCGCCCGAGTACATCCGCGTCGACCCCGACGTCCGCCGTATCGTGGCGCACTTCTTCGACCGCGACCTGCCGGTGGGGACCCTGTGCCACGGCCCTCAGGTCCCGGCCGCGCTCGGCTACCTCCAGGGGCGGAAGAGCTCCGGCTTCCCGCCGCTCGGCCCCGACATCGAGGCCGCCGGCGGGACCTTCGTCGAGGGCGCCGACGTCGTCGACGGGAACATGGTCTCGTGCCGCGGCTGGGGCGACCTGGCCGAGTGGTCGAAGGCCTTCGTCGCCGCGCTCGAGCGGTCGGCCGTACCGGCCTGATCGCTAGCGGAGCGCTGCCTCGAGCGCCGCGCGGCCGTTCTCGAGGACCGGCTCGCCGTGCGTGACCAGCGCGCGCTCGACGGGCAGGACGAGCAGGGGGCGCAGACCGTCCCGGACCTCGTCGTGGCGCTCGTCCCCGATCCACGCCCGCGGGAGGCGAAGCCCGCCGGCGCGGCCGAGGAGCACGTCGCCGAAGACGAGCGCCCCGTGGTCGGCGATCCAGTAGACCGACTCGTCCCACACCCCGGCGGCGACGTCGACGCCCCTTGTGTCGCCGCCGACCGCGCCGCCGTACCGGTCGGCGAGCTCGGCGGCGCTCCGCCGGTGCGATGCGGTCGTGAGCAGGATCCGGACCGGCAGCCCCACGCGCTCCGCATCGCGGTCGAGCGCTGCGAGGAACCGGTCGCGGTCCTCCATCGGGACGAGCGGATCGAAGAGCACCAGCGCGTCGGGCCCCTCGTACGAGTAGCAGCCGACCTCCTGGTCCCAGCCGTC
>Ga0070741_10019154_pt1 | contig 10967 bp, 9 predicted proteins | sample Coa_R1_4_FD_66440 | JGI IMG/M metagenome (GOLD analysis project Ga0070741, IMG submission 66440) | Surface soil microbial communities from Centralia Pennsylvania, which are recovering from an underground coalmine fire - Coalmine... | ecosystem: Environmental > Terrestrial > Soil > Unclassified ...
TTCTATACGCTGCCGCACGCGAAAATATACATTTTGGAGGAAATGGGAAAGTAAGCAGTAATAAGCACCTTCAGGGCAAGCGCAAGGCCCCCTCACCGCCTTCCCCCGCCCCTTGCCCCTACCGGTCTCCCAACGTCACATCTCACCCACAACAAATCCAAACAGGACCGACCATGTTGGACCGGAGGCGTAGGGGCAAGGGGCGGTGAAGGGATGGGAGGGGGCCTCGCGCTTGCCCTGGTGCGGGTTGGCTTCCCATTGGCATCATAGAGTTTCCCTCGTAGAAAAGGGATTCAGCGCCCGGAAATGGCAATCGCATTTCCGGGTACTTTTTGTCGGGATACGTTTATTCCTGAGGGTACATCGCCATCGGCTCTTCGTATTGCGGTGTCTGCTGGGCCGGGTACTTGTACTGTTGCCCACTCTCCTGATAGATCTCGCTCTGCTGCGTAGGAGAGGGCTGCGCATCGTAGCCCCGTGTGTAAGGCTGGTAGTCCGGCGGCTCCTGATAGTAGGGTTGATAGGACTGCTGATAGATCGGTGGTTCTTGCTGCGGCTGGCCGTACTGCTGCTGATTCCTCGCGTTAGCTGTGCAGAAGAGGATTGGTCTCAGCACAAAGAAAAAGAATGGCAGGCCGAAGAAGACCAGGAGCGAAAGTTGCCAAAGGTGTGACATCGCCAGACTCGCGATCACGATCAACCAGATCAGACCGCCATACCCTCCATAGTAGCCGCGCATCTGCCGACGATAGGCTCTACGTTGTGCTCGATAGTTCATCATTGTGACGTCTCGTTTTCTCCCGTTGGGATTCTCAATGTCTCGGGGTCCTTCTCCAGGGCCTCATTGTATATACGTCCGAATTATAGCGTGGGTTGCGTTCATGGCGCATATGCCTCTGGGAATATTTCTGAGGAGGCTCTCCCCTGATGGCGATGTTTTAGCTTCGTAGGGACCACCCACGCTGAAGCGGGCTCCCACGCTGAAGCGGGGAGCTACAACAGCGCGTCCGATTTAGCGCTCGTTCTTCATTTATCATATGAAACCCATAACGTCGAAAAATATATGATATAAACTGTTTCATTTAGTAAAATTTTTTTGCTATACTATTACCGTGATTTCATTATTGATAACATGGCGCGGCGAATTTAGGGCGGCGGTAAGGATGCGATCAATCTGGTCGCTACGAGGCTGTTGCCGGGGTTCGGCCCGAGAGGGGGATTGGAACTCATATGCTCATGGAGCTTGTGCCATTTGCTCTGCTCATTGAAAAGGAGAGCGGCCCGAGAGGGGGATTGTAATCTATTAAAATATGCGTGTTGTTCCACCAGGGCGAGGTCCCTCACCGCCTCGTCTCGCCTCGCCCTGCCTCTTGTCCCTATCTATACCCCAACGTTGCCTATCACCCACAAAAAATCCGAACGGGATCTATAATGTTGGACCGGAGGCGTAGGGGCAGAGGGAGGCTGGTTGGAGGGGATGGGGTCTTGCGCTTGCCCTGCCTGAGCAAGCGCGTGCGTAATGGTTCCAGGTCTTCGGTCAATAGTGCATCGGCAAAGCTCATGGCTGATCTATCTTCCAGATATCGATGTATCCATCTTTTTCTTTGAATATTGGCAGGTATCACATTGTAAACTACGTTGCCGCACGTCTGAAATCTTACAGTTCACTACCCAAAGCTGGTTAAATAGTGGCGATTGAGTAAGAAAATGACGGGTGGGGCTGCAACGTTTCTCTACCGTGGTACGTGATCCTCTTGGTAGTTGTCGAAAAGCTAGCCTATGGATGAGGTTGTAGCTGCATTGTAGTTTTAGGAAGAGGAGAAGATGAGAATGGCGAAAAAAGGTTTGTTTGGTACGAAAAAGGGTCTGTTTGGGAATAAAAATCCGATGGGTCCAATGTTGAAGATGAAAAAGGCGAAAAAGCGCAGCGATGGTATTATGAACTTCACGGCTATCAAACGCTCGTTTCAGACTCCCTGGAGCTTTAAGCGGCGGGTGGCGCGCAAACCCAACTATTACAGCGAATCGGTGAAATTCTTGCGCGTTCTTCCTAAAAAGGTTTTTGCCCGCTGATAGCTCATACAAGTGACAGAAACTGTTAGTAACGCCTCCAGACGGGCTTGCTAGTAAATATAAATAGAAGCTACTGCCGTTATAGCAGTAGCTTGTTTATTTGGCGAATGTTTTTTCATCATCATTAATGAGAGCATATTTAGCTACTGATTAAGGTTTTGCAGGTACCAGGATATCTCCCCGCGTGCCACAGTTCAGGAAGTGCAGCCCGTCAGCCTGTTGGAGCACATTGGAGCAGGAAGCACTGGATTGGGCGTCGCTGGCGAAGATGGTGAGCTTGCAGGAGCCGCTGAGATGGAAGCCATATCCCAGCGTACCGGATGGTTCATAGCTCAGCTCGGCGGGGTAGCAGCGGTGATAGTCTTGAATGAAACAGCTCTCGGCTGATCTATTGGCGTCCAGGCTATTCTGACTGTACACGGCCCCACAGGACTCGCCGCGTGGGATCACTACCTCCCCATTCCCCTGGCATTGTTTGATCGTAAGGGCATCGGCGCTCTGAACGATGCTTTGACAGGTGTGGATATCGGGCGGACGCTGATTGGTGAAGCCAACCACATACCCCTGTGAAGATTGGCTAATCTGGCAGATGTTGCCCTGCTTCTCAATGGTGAAGGAGCTTTTTGAGCCAGAATCGACGCCCATCCAGGTGACATCCAGCGACCTGGCCTGGCAGTGCTGGTACGCCTGTATAAAACACTGCTCAATCTGGCTGGCGCTTGCGTTATCAACGCCTACCGCGTATTGGCCCTGGCCGTTGAAGGGGAGCGATAAAGATCCGCATGATGGTGCGGCGGCAGCCTGGGTCCAGGCGTGTACCAGGGCAAAACTACCTGCTGCAAGAACTACAATAAATGTTATAAGTAATCCAACCGTTATAAAAAGATGGCGGCGAATCCAGGATCGTAAAGAGCGCATCGTTGTTTTCTCCTTATATATTGCGATTGATTTAGTATGATTTAAACGCTTTACTAAAGAGACGCCCCCACTCGCCAATTGTTCCCTGTAGAGTGTGAATTGGCTCACCATCTGCTAGAATTACGATGATCAAAAATTGCTGTATTTTAGAGGTTTGTCATGATAAAGGAATTGATCATCGGGACGAGCAACGCGGCTAAAAAGAAAGCTATCGGCTCGGTGCTGGCTCCATTGGGCATCACAGTCAAAGGGACAGATGATCTTGCTGTCTCACTATATATTGTAGAGGATGGGGCGACCGCTCAGGAGAACGCACGGAAGAAGGCCCTTGCCTACGCTGGCGCCATTGGTCGGCCCGTTTTTTCGATAGATAATGCGCTCTACCTGCAAGGACTCTCTGACGAGGAGCAGGCTGCCTTCTGGCAAAGGGAGATTGGCAAGCAAATTGTGGAGTTTATCCAGGAAGCATGGAAAAGTAATATATGGCAGTAATAGCGGGCATTTGGTAAATATTGAGAGGGGAGGAGGGGCGCTGAAGCGGACGGGCTGATGCACAGGAACAAAATAATTCGCCCAGAGCGAACATGTTTCTTCCCGCATTTCATCGTTCATGTGCATCATCGGATCGGGACGGGATGGGGGATGGCGGGCACCACCACAGGGCAAGCGCAAGGCATTGCCCCTAGCCATCCGATCTCGCCATTATCCACCATCGCAGGCACCGCCATAGGGCAGAGGGGGTGAAGGGCCAACGGCAGGGCGTCTGGGTAGGGGCAATGCCTCGCGCTTGCCCTGCTGTCCCGTTGCTTCGGCGCCTTGCTTTTTTTGTTAATACGACCAGTTTACGCCGCATTGGGAGCAGTGGCGAGCGGGGGAGTTGCTTTCGAAGGCGCGGCGGAAGGCGTTGTAGCGTTCGCCGTGCCAGATGCTCTCGATTGGCTCCTGGAAGATGTTGCCGAGGATGCGCTCCTCTCGATATTCGCGCGCGCTCCTATGCCCAAAGGGAGCGAAACAGCAGGAGAGTACGTTGCCGCTTGACGTAATGTAGGTAAGCGTGTAGGGGCGGTGACAGCCAGCCCAGGGACGCTCTCCGAAGTCACGTACGATGCTCTCAACGGGCGTTGAAGCGCCTGCCGCCTTGAATGTAATCTTACGTTCCTGACACATCTGTTCGCAGCGGCGGATTAGCTCTATTTCTTCGGGTGTTGAGCGACGAAAGAGGGCCTGTTTGGAGGCGGCCAGACCTGCCTCGAAATAGACCAGGCGCTGTAAATAGACCTCGCGTATGCCCGCTTTGCTTGCCAGATCAACCAGGCCAGGAAGTTCGTGCAGATTTTCGCGCATAGCGGTGAACCAGAGCGAAACAGCGGGCTTCCGGGCATCCTGTTGTCTCTGCATGGTGACAAAAGCTTCCACGTTGCGCCAGATTTTGTCGAAGGCATCGACGCCGCGCACACGAGCGTACATCTCGCGCGTCGCCCCGTCCATCGAGAGACGATACTCATCAAGCCCGGCATCAATCAACTCCTGACCGCGCCTGGCTGTGAGTGCAATGCCATTGGAGTTGAATAAGACGTAAGTACCACGCTCCTTTAAATAGTGGATCATGAGTGGTAATTCCTTATTGAGGAGCGGCTCGCCCAGCCCATGCAGCACCACACGATCTAATACAGGAAATTGATCAACGATCAAACGGAATTCGTCAAAAGTCAAATCTCGATCTTCCTCGCGGGATAGTAGTGTACGCGGACACTGTTGACAGAACTCGTTACAACGGCTTGTGGGTTCAATGTAGATAGAACGAGGTAGCGAGGCAAGCGATGTCATGAATATCAACTCTCTTTCACAGTTCTGGATAGGATGGTTCCCTTTTGTATCACGTTTGAAAGAGCCGTATGTTTACCAAAAAACAACTTCTTTAATAAGGGCAGGGGCAAGCCCGGCCCCTACGGAGCGCAGAAATATTTAGATATATCCAGTTTACCTGTATCCAGGCGTCCTGAGTGGGCAAGATTGGTAAATATGGATTTTATCAAGCGTGATATTGAAGGTACACCGATCCTATTTTGAAATGTTCCGCGCTCCAACGCTGCTGACGCGCTAGCTTCGCTCAGGAGCGCGGAGTCGAAGTATTTTTTTTTCAGGAGTAATAGTTAGCCTTATGACTACGAACCCGATTGCGATTGTAATACCGGCGTTGAATGAGGAGGAGGCGCTTGGTCATCTACTCAAAGAAATTCCCTCTGATTTTGCCCGCTGGGTTATTGTTGTGGACAATGGCAGTATTGATGCAACGGCCCTGGTTGCCGAGAAGGCGGGCGCAATTGTTGTGCATGAGCATAGACGTGGCTATGGACAGGCGTGCTGGAGCGGCTTTAAAATGGCAGTTGAACGGGGAGCCGGGATCGTTATTTTTATGGATGGAGATGGCAGCGACGATCCCGCCGATCTTTCTTGTATGCTGATGCCGCTCCTCGAAGGCAAGGCTGACCTGGTGATCGGCTCGCGTATTGGCGAACGAGCGGAAGCAGGCGCTGTACCACCCCAGGCCCGGCTGGGCAACTGGCTGGTGAGCCGTTTCATCAGTCTTTTCTATGGTGCGCGGCTGCATGATGTGGGATCATTCCGCGCTTTACGCTGCTCAACATTACAATCGCTCAATATGCGCGAAATGACTTTTGGCTGGCCGGTTGAGATGTTGATTAAGGCGGCCCGTGCGCATTATCGTATTCTGGAGATACCGATTCATTACCGTCGTCGCCGTCACGGTCGTTCTAAAGTTGCGGGTACCCTGATCGGCAGCGTAAAGGCTGCGTACATTATGTCGCGAACGACCCTGCGCTATGCTGGAACGAGGAAGAAGTATGTCTGATGTTGCCCTGGTTATTATGGCTCGCTATCCAGAGAAGGGAAAAATAAAAACGCGTCTGGCCCGCAGTATCGGCGAAGAAGGAACGCTGTGCCTCTATCAGGCGTTTCTCACCGATCTCGCCTGGCGCTTTGCTAACTGGACCTGCCACCTGCACTGGGCCTACACGCCTCCAGAGGTCGATTTCAACGCTTTTATCGCCTCCCTCGCTACTCTGGATGCCTCCTCAATGAGCAGCTTTGCGCAGGAAGGGCCGGACCTGGGCGCGCGCCTCTACCACGCGTTCCGCTTTACACAATCTCACCAGTTCCAACGTACCATTCTGATCGGCTCCGACTCTCCCCAGATCAGTCGCGCAATCATCACGCAGGCGCAGGATGCGCTCGATAGCGTCGATGTGGTGCTGGGCCCCGCCGAAGATGGGGGATACTATCTTATAGCCATGAAAGAGCCGCACGATCTCTTTAGCGATATTCCAATGAGTACCGATGCTGTCTTACGGATGACGCTGGAGCGGGCACAGTGTCTGGGCCTCTCGGTCCGCCTGTTAGAGCCGCTCTTTGATGTCGATGAATTGCCCGAGCTGCTGCGCCTCGCCCATCTATTACAGGAGCGCAGCTATCTCGCGATGGCTACCGCCGTCCAAATCGCGCAACTGAAGAAGGAGTCGATCCTGTGATCTTGAGCGTTCGCAGCCACTCGCGTCCCTGGCTATCTTCACTGGCTCTGGCCCTCTCCCTTCTGCTCTTAGTCGGCTGCTCAATCTGGCTAATCGTCGTCGCACCGATAGATGATCCGTACCATCCGCCATTTTTGTACGCCTGGCTGATCTCTTTCCTGCCCTATATTGCTGCCTGCGTGCTGATCTGGAAGATACGACCAGGCTCCGGGCGCTGGCACGAGACCGAGTGGGGGCTGATTATCATGGGAGCCGTGCTCTTACGCGCGCTATTTCTCCCGATCCCGCCCAATCTCTCCCATGACTCCTGGCGCTACCTCTGGGATGCCCGTGTGACGTTGCATGGCTATAGCCCTTACGTCTACGCTCCACAAGATCCCTTATTTAACAATATGCGGGACATCCTCTATCAGAATAGCCGTTTTCGCAACGTGCCAACCATCTATCCACCCGCCGCCCAGGCCGTCTATCTTATTGGGGGGCTGATTGCGCCAACGAATCTAAGTGTGCTCAAGGGCATCTTCATGCTCTTTGATCTGCTCACCTGCGGGCTGCTCGCGCTCTTGCTCAGGCGCAAAGGCTTTGATCCCCGCCTGGTCATCTTCTATGCCTGGTGCCCGCTGCCCATCGTCGAGTTCGCCATGCAGGGGCACGTCGATGTCATCGCGATTACCTTTATCATCGTGGCCTTCTTCTGGAATATGCGTGAAGGGAAGAGGGCGCGTGTGCTAACCGGCGTTTTTGTCGCGCTGGCAACCATGACGAAATTCTATCCGCTGATCCTGCTGGTCGTGTTTATGCGGAGGCGCGATTGGCTCATGCCTCTGGCCTGCTTCGCCACCATCGTTTTGAGCTATATCCCCTTCCTGATCCTGGGTCATGGTCAGGTGCTTGGCTTCCTCTCGCGTTACGTCGGTGAGCTGGGAGGCAATGCCGGACCTATCCAGGTATTGCTTGATAAAGAGATCGTGCAATTCTTCGGGGCTAATCCTCAGCAACTCCAGATAGCGGTTCGTCTGGAACTTGTGCTGGATGCCATCATTGTGGGCGGAGTCTCGCTCGTCGTGTGGCGGCTATGGAAGCGCGGGCGCATCAATATGGAGGCGGTGATATTGCTGCTGATCGGCATCGTGCTGGCCTGCTCCCCGCACGTCTTTCCCTGGTACACGACCGTGCTTTTGCCGTGGATCATTCCGGCGGTGGGACCGGGTCGTGAGGCAGGGGAAGAGATGATCTCTGCCCTGTCACCATCTCCTGACCCATTTGGGCAAGCGCAAGGCCAGATTGTTGTAGGGCAGGCAGGGCAAGCGCAAGGCCCCCTCCCCTTTTCCTCTCCACCCCTTGCCCCTACAGTGTGGTATCGTGCTGATTGGGGGATAATGGCAAGGGTGGTTGCCTTCATGGCGCTATGGTATTTCCCCTGTATTAGCGTCATCAGCTATTTCTGGGCAGGCAGTGGTAATTGGGATAATTACTATGTGATAGCTTACGAGGTGATGGTAGGGGGACTGGGATTGGCGGCTCTGTTGGGATGGTGTGCGGTTTACTTCCCGGTGAAAATAAGCGGGTATGTTCGTGAGAAGAGAGTGAAGGTAGCTTCTTGTGAGTGCGAACAGGATGAGCAATGTAGTGAGGTATCCCAGAGCTATCTGGATGAGCCTGTGAAGTGAGAGGAAGTTTCCATGCAACCAGTCGATTCGTCCATGCCTTCCGGCGAGAAGGCTCTATCTCGTTCGTCGCAACGTATGCGGCTTGCAGGGATGCTTTCACTCCTGTTTGGCGCTCCGGCTGCTGGCCTGATCGCGAGCCTGATCGCTGTCGTATCTATGGGCATATTGCGACTCGTCGCAGGGATTCCGGCTCCGGTGGAACTTTTCGGTGATCGCGTGCTGAAATCGTTAGATGTCTTTACGTTTGTGCGGTTGCTGATTACGTTCGCCCCGAACTCCAAAACCGCTCCTCTGGGGCTTGCCTTGCTAGGGATGATTGCGCTGGGGACGCTTTTAGGGATATTGTATGCCATCCTGGCGCGTCCTGCTCTACCGGTTTCAGGCAATCGACCGGGGAGGCGTGAGTGGCTCGTAGCCGCCGTCTTTGCCGTCGCTATGACGCTGATGGGCGTTATCATCTTCTGGGGAGAGCTCGGGCAGAACCTGTTCGGGCTGCCGTTGCAGTGGGCCGCCTTGCTCTCTGGGCTTGGGTTGGGCATAGATTTTGCGCTGTACGCTCTCACGCTCTGCCTCGTATATCGCGCCCTCCTGCCCAAAAAGCCCCTCGCGGACATACCAGCTCCTGTACAGCAGCGCCGTCAGTTATTCGCCAACGCGGGTGTAGCCGCGCTCAGCATCGGAGCGGGCGCGGGAGCTTTTGGTCTCGTCCGTGGGTATCTGGCCCGCTACGCCTCCTATGATGGCATGACGCCACCGCCACACGCGGGAAATGTCACGCCGCCAATTACGCCGAATAACGAGCATTACGTTGTCACTCAAAATACGATAGATCCGACGCCCAACATCGATCTGTGGCGCTTAGAGATCACCGGTCTGGTGAAGAACCCGGGTACATACACTTATGCTGAAGTAGAGCAACTGCCCTCAATCTCGCGCGCGGTGACGCTGGAGTGCATTGCCAATGGGATCGGCGGCCACCTGATCAGTACCGCGATCTGGCAGGGAGTGAGGTTGCAGACCTTGCTCGACCTTCATGGCGGAGTCAAGCCGGGAGCGAGCCACGTTGCCTTTTACAGCGTGGACGGCTACGCAGTGAGTTTGCCATTACAGGAACTGCTGGCGGTTGATCCCATCTTTGCCTGGCGGATGAACGGGGAAATATTGCCGCAGCGTCACGGCTACCCGCTGCGCGCTCTTATCCCTGGTCGGTACGGAGAAGAGAACCCCAAATGGCTGACGCGCATCGAAGTTACTGACCACTTTGTCGGTGGCCTTTATTCCGACCAGGGCTGGTACAACGGCCCCTTGCACACGATCACGCGCATAGATCGTCCGCGCGGTCAGGTAGCCACTGGTCAGGTGATAGAAGTTGGTGGTATCGCCTTCGCGGGCAACCGGGGCATTAAAAAAGTCGAAATCAACGTCGATGGAGGAGCGAACTGGCAATCTGCAACGCTCCAGCCGCCGCTCTCGCCAGATTCGTGGGTATTGTGGACATGGCACTGGCAGCCCGCTTCCCGTGGCACGCACACGCTCACAGCCCGCTCAACCGACGGCACAGGCGAAACCCAGCCCGCCTTCCAGCAAATCACCGTCCCCAACGGCGCGATGGGCTATCACACAGTAGTCGTAACAGTAGTATAGGACACAAGGGCAAGCGCGAGTTCACCAACCTTCGCTTGCCCTAACCGCCCCACCCCAAATATATAAAATGCTGCAAACCCCGTACCGACCCGATTGATCGCGTCCGCTTTAGCGCCCGTACCCCCATCACCCCACTCCCCAGGCGTCCCAAAGCCAAAATCATCAACACCACCGTGGCGATCAGGTTTACCGCGTCCAATTCATTGTCATTCCCACCCCAAAATCGTACCGTTCCGCCCCAGGGCAAGCGCGAGGCCCCACCCAATCCCCACACCGCCCATTGCCCCCACGCCTCCGGTCCAACATGGTCAGCCCCGTCTAGTTTTTTGGGAAATGGGTGCCGATACCATCGGAAAACCTGACGGGGCAAAAAGGCTACAGCACAGATGATCACGGAGAGGAACAGTAGGGGCAAGGGGATGGGTGTGGGCGGATGAGGGGGCCTCGCGCTTGCCCTGACGCGGTGGCAGGGACGTTCTAATGGATGACAATCCCACGCACGGGCAATCCATCACTCCGACTTGATGTGCAGCCAGGTCGCATTATAGGCTTGCCATGTTACAATCCCACGCACGGGCAATCCATCACTCCGACCAGGAGTTACGTGGACCTGTTGATGGAGTTCTGAGGTTACAATCCCACGCACGGGCAAACCGTCATTCCGACCGGGGGTCTTGTCGTGCCATCGTGATTAATTCTCCGGGTTACAATCCCACGCACGGGCAAACCGTCATTCCGACATGGTGGGTCGGTACAGAGATTTAGCGGAGGCCAGGGGTTACAATCCCACGCACGGGCACTCCGTCATTCCGACCTTCAGCGCTACTTGTATCCCCTACACTGTCGTTGAGTTACAATCCCACGCACGGGCACTCCGTCATTCCGACCAGAAAGGATATCAACCAATGAACTATACCACATTGTTACAATCCCACGCTCGGGCAATCCGTCATTCCGACGCTGAAAAGAAGCGAAGAGGGCTTATCAAACAGCCATTGTTACAATCCCACGCACGGGCAATCCGTCATTCCGACTCCTGCAACCATCGTTCTTTCGGCGATGCGGAGATTGTTACAATCCCACGCACGGGCAATCCGTCATTCCGACTCCTGCA
>Ga0070741_10019155_pt1 | contig 10967 bp, 8 predicted proteins | sample Coa_R1_4_FD_66440 | JGI IMG/M metagenome (GOLD analysis project Ga0070741, IMG submission 66440) | Surface soil microbial communities from Centralia Pennsylvania, which are recovering from an underground coalmine fire - Coalmine... | ecosystem: Environmental > Terrestrial > Soil > Unclassified ...
GAACGACGGCCCGCCGCAGCTCGTCGACCCGACGGTCGTCGTGAAGGACAGCTTCGTGAACGGGAGGGGCGGCAGCGTCGTCGTGGTGGTCGTCGGGCAGTCGCCGACGCGCTTCACGCACGAGAAGTTGAGGGTGTCCTCGTCTTTGACCGGCTTGCTGCTCGCGGAGAGCGCGGTCACCATTACCTTCAACGCCCCCTTCTTGGTCTTCTTCTTTCCCTTGAGCCTCACGGGGATGTCCGTGTAGTCGCCGCACACGGCCCCGGTGAACGACGGCACCGTGAGCAGCTTCTTCGTCACCTTCGGCGCCCGCTTGAGCGCCGTCGAGCTGCACGTGGCGATGTCCGACTGATTGACGCACATGCGCGCTCGGAACGTGCAGACGCCGTCGCACTTCCCGTCCGCGTCGCAGGGATCGCCGTCCATGCAGCGCATCTTGTTGCTCGGACCCGCGCCCTGCACGTCGAACTCGGCGTAGCAGTCGGACTTCGCCTTCCCGCCGCCGGGAACCCGGTCCGCCCAGACGACGCCCGGCGAACCGAGCAAGGCAAGGAGCATGGCGACTTGCCAGCAAACCTTCATTCGATGCATCACGGACCCTCCCCCTCGCGCGACCGCGCGTGTGGCGGGACGATTAACAGCACTCGCCGGAAGCGGTCAACGGCCTCTCCGCGGGATCTCGCGACTGCATCCGCCGAACGGAGGCGACGCGCGCGCGGCGCAGGACGGGAGGAGGCGGCGAGGACGGGCCGTCGCCCGCCCTCGCCGCCGTCGGGACTACTGGAGGAGCTGCGCGTTCCCGCTGAGGCCGATCGCGCCGGGACCCGGGAGGCCGCCGACCGAGTTGATGGCCGCGGAGGCGCTCGCCGGGATGCAGAACGTCGCCGCCAGCACCGACGGATGGCTCGCGCCGTCGGTCAGGTCCCCGGCCGGCGACCCCGTCTCCTTGATCGTCGTGGCGCCGGTCAGGTGGAGCGCGCCCGGCGTCGTCTGCCCCTGGCAGAACGTGCCCCCCGGCCCGTCGAGCATCGTCGCCCCGGTCGAGAGCGGGTTCAGACGAACGGGCAGCGCGCCCTGGAAGTCGCCGAGCGGCACGCCGCACGCGAGGCTCGTGCCCTGGGTCCCCGTCGGCGTGCACGCCGCGCCCGCGTCGGGGCTCGGGTTGCCGCCGCCGTCCCGCCAGCTCGAATCGCACGTGCCGCCCACGCACTTCGGGCACGGGGACGTCCCGTTCGCCGTCAGGTACACCATCGACGAGAGCGGGATGTCGACGGTCGACTCGCCCGTCGCGAGGGTGGCCGTGCCGCTCGCGTCGGTCTGGATCACGTTCAGGACGCAGACCGGCAGCGAGCCGCCGATCGGCAGCGGCGGGCCGAAGTTGCAGTTCGCGTCGAGCGCGCACGATCCGGCCGTCCCGCCGCACTGCGCGTCCGCGGTGCACGAGATCGGCCCGCCGCTCCCGCCGACGCAGTGCTTGCCCGGCCCGGCCCCCTTCGTGCAGTTCTCGCGTCCCGTGCCGTTCCCCGCGACGAGCGGCACCGTGCCGCCCGACGGCGTCCCGACGTCGAACAGGGACTGCGAGGCGTCGGGAATGAGGTTCGCGGGCGTCGCCCCGTTCCCGCCGCCCACGTAGAGGCAGCCGAGCCCGAGGTCGCCGAGCTTCCCGGCCGCGCCGTCGACCTCGCCCGAGAACGGGCCGGCCGGCGGGTCGAAGCCCGCGAACGACGGCCCGCCGCAGCTCGTCGAGCCGACCGTCGTCGTGAACGAGAGCCGCATGCCGCCCGGCGGGCCGCCCATCGTCGTCGTCGTCACCCCCGTGCCGCAGGTGCAGTCCACGTTGCAGCTCGCGCCGGCCGGGCAGCCGGTCGGGTTCGCGGAGGGATCGCACTGCTCGCCGGTGTCGATCGTGCCGTTGCCGCAGCTCGCTCCGCCGCCCGTGCACGTGCAGCTCCCGCTGCACGTCTGCCCCGCGGCGCAGCCCGTCGGGCTGGCCGCCGGGTCGCACTGCTCGCCCGTGTCCACGCTCCCGTTCCCGCACATGCCGGTCCCGCCCGTCGAGCACGTGCACTGGTTCGCGCCGCCTCGCGGATTGCAGGTCTGGCCCGCCGAGCAGCCCGTCGGGTTGGCGGACGGATCGCACTGCTCGCCCCACTCGATGAGTCCGTTGCCGCAGTTCGAGGGCGGGGCGCCGCACGTGCAGGCCATGGCTCCGCTCGCGAGGCAGACCTCGCCCGGGTCGCACGTGTTCGGCAACGCGGGATCGCAGCTCTCGCCCGGGTCGAGCATGCCGTTGCCGCAGGCCTGGCCCGGTTGACCCGCCGTGCACGTACACTGGGTCGCCGTCCCGGGCGCGCCGCAGATCATGCCCGCCGCGCACCCGCTCGGGTTCGCCAGCGGATCGCACTGCTCCCCCGCGTCGCGCGTCCCGTTGCCGCACGCCCCGGTCGGCGCACCGGCGCATTCACACCGGCACGTCTGTCCGGCCCCGCACGCCGGCGTGCACGTGCCCTGGCACGTCGCGCTCTGGCTCTCGCACGCGCAGGACGCGGAGCAGTTCATGCCCGCCGGACAGCCCGTCGGCTGCGCCGCCGGATCGCACTGCTCGCCGGTGTCGACCGTGCCGTCGCCGCAGGTCCCGGCGCCGGCCTCGATGCAGGTGCACTCGTCCGGCGTCCCGGCCGCGACGCACGTCTCCCCCGTGGCGCAGCCGGAGGGCGACGCGACGGGATCGCAGTCCTCGTCGACGTCGATCACGCCGTCGCCGCAGCTCGAGGTCCCGAGGGGGAACTGGATGCTGACGAGCGCCTGCACGGCCTGGCGGTGGGTATGCGCGATGCACGAGTTCAGGTCGGCGCGCGTGAAGGCGCCCCCGTCGTTGACGTCGCTGCACGCCGCCTGGAAGCCCATGTCGGCGAGCATCCCGTCCGTGCACGGGGAGGTGCCCTTCGCGAGCCGCGCCGTCGCGTGCGCGAGCGCCTGATCGAGCTTCGGGCTCCCGATCGACTCCGCCATCAGGCTGCACGCGGTCGCGGGCAGCTTGTTCGCCTGCCGCAGGACGACGCAGCGCTGCGCGCTCTTGAACGCGGCGCCGACGAACTTCGCGCTCGCTTTCGCGAGCGCGCGCTCGCACCGAATCGGCGTCGCGGCGGTGGCCGCCGGCGGGACGAAGGCGAGCCCGAGCGCAGCGATGCAACCGGCAAGGATCCGACGAGCGGTCTGTGTACGCATGATGGCTCCCCTCATGGTCGCACCGTTCCGTCTAGAGGACGCCGCCGTCGGAGGCCTCGAGGAAGGCGCCCGACGGAGACGACGAGCAGCTGCACTGACAGGTCTGCCCCGGGCTGCACGTGCCGGTCACGGCCTGCGCACGCGCGCTCACGTCGGGGAACTCGACCGCGAGCATGGCGCCCACACGGTCGAGGTGGGAATCGCGCAGGCACGAGAGGAGCTCGGCGAGCGTGAGCGGCGGCCCCGTCGGGTCCGCGCAGCGCCGCGCGAACGCCGAGAGGTCGGAGCGCGCACACGCGTCGCTCATGTCCGCGGCGAGCCGCCTCGCCGCACGCCCGATCGCCGCGTCGAGCGCCGGGTTGCCGGTCGGCCGCGCCGCGCGCGGGCGGCAGGTCGGCGCGCCTCCGGTCCGGATCGCGCAGCGCTGGCCCAGCTTGAGGACGACCTTCGCGAACTTCGCGCCCGCGCGTGCGACGGCGCGCTGACATGCGGGCGTCGGGGCGGCGGCCCGTACCGCACCGGGCGCGAGAACGACGGCGAGAAGCGCCAGGATCCGAAAGCCGGTTCGCATGAGGCCATCCTCCTTGCGCGTTTGCTTGTCGATTTGCTGCGCGAGTTGTCCGTCCGCGCGACAATTCACCAGCCGTGGTGCGTGCGGACAATCACCCGCGGGCGGGATGCGCGCTGCGGCCGCGGCCGTGAGCGCGCGGAGCGCCGTCGCACACGCGCCCGCTCCCGGACGATGCGATTGCTTCAGCCCGCGGTGCGCGCGAGCCCCACGCGCGCGTCCTCGAAGCCCGGCCAGAGGCGGAGCGCCGCTTCGAAGTCCCGCCGCGCGGCGGCTACGCCGTCGCGCCCGAGGAGGTAGAGGAGCGCGCGACCGCGCTGGTAGTGGCTCACGGCCTCCTCGAAGGGGGGACCGAGGCGCGCGGCGCGGCGGGCCGCGCCTCCAGAGCGCTCGTCGCCGGTCGCGCCGACGGCGACGCCGCCCCGCTCCCCGTCGGCGAGGAGGACGACGGCCCCGGCGTCGACGTACGCGAGGCGCCACCCGGGGAGCCTCGCGATCGCGCGCGCCAGCTCGAGCCGCCCCGGCGCCGGATGATAGAGCACGGCCGCCCCGACGCCCCAGCGCGCGACGAGCGCCGCGAAGGTGCTCGGATCCTCGAGCGTGCGCTCGTACTCCGCATAGAGCGAGGCCGGGTACACCTGGAACCGCCCATCGATGAAGACGCGCCGGGCGGAGCGGCTTCGCCAGAGGAGGTACCCGCCGAGCACGTCGTCGTTGAAGACCCGCGCCTCGGGCGCCTGCGCGTCGAGGAAGTCGACGGCCCCCGGTGGGAAAAGGAGCGCCGACTGCCCGAGCCCGACCGTGCGCGTGAGCCGCGCCGCCTGGTAGTACCATCCCGTCGCGATCCACGCCGACCCGCTCCCGAGCGCGGCCACGAGCGCGGCGAGCGCCGCGAGTGCGAGCCGCGGCCGGGCCGCGAGTCTCAGGCCGACGGCCGCCGCGGCCGGCGCGAGCCCGTCCGCGACGAGCGGCAGCACGCCCGGGCCGACGAGCGCGACGTTGCGCCGCGCCGCGAGCGCGAGCGCGGCGAAGGCGACGGCGCGCACCAGGTACGAGAGCCGGACGCGTCGCACCGAGGCGACCGCCACGACCGCGAGCGCGACGAGCACGACGAGCGCCGCCGCCGCCGGCGGCGCGAGCGCGCCGAGCGCCGTCGCGCGATGCTCGATCACGGGCGCCGAGGTGACCTCGCCGCCCGTGATGACGCGCACGAGACGGAGCGGGAACAGCGCGCCGCCGACGCCGAACGGCGTCGCGGCCTCCGCGAGCGCGCACCCGGCGGTGGCGAGCCCGAGCGGCCCCAGGTCCTCGCGCGCGCTCGCGGCCCGCCAGCCCGCCGGAAGCGGCAGCCAGCGGGCGGCGGCGGCGCTCCCGAGCTCCGTCGCGACGACGACCAGACCGAGCACGGAGAGGGCGTGCGCGTTCGCCCACAGGACCTGGAGCGCGACGAGCCCCGCGAGGCACGCCGGCGGGAGCCGGCGGTCGTCGAGGACGAGGACGTAGACCGCGAGGAGGCAGAACGTGAGCGCCTCGGGGCGCACCGCGAACCGCTCGACGGCGGCCTGGGCCGCGACGACGACCAGGACGGCGGCGGCGGACGCGCCGAGGCGGCGGCGGACGAGCGCCCAGAGCGCGACGAACGCGCCGGCGAAGAGGACACCGCTCCCGAGGACGAGGGCCGCCGCCCCCCCGAGCCGCCAGGCGGCAAACGCGCCCAGGTCGAAGAGCCACTGCCGGTTCACCCACGGCGCGCCCGGCGCGGTGTACGAGAACGGGTCGGCCCGGGGAACCGCCCCGGTCCGGGCGATCAGGCGGCCGTCCGCGAGGTGCCACCACGTGTCGCCGTCGTCGAGCGTGTGCAGCTGGAGGAGGAGCACGACGACGAGGGCGGCGAGGACGACGAGCCGTTCGCCGGCGCGCGTCGCGCGGCCGAAGTCTCGCGCGGCCGTGCGGTCGCTCGCGGCTTGACCCTTCCGGGAACCGCTGTTACACGCGCTGCCCGATGCCGCGTCGGGCTTGCGTCCTCGTCTCTTCCGCACTGCTCTTCGCGTCCTTCCGGTGCGCGACGGCCGCCGACCCGGCCCCCGCGCCGACGCCCCCGGTACAACAAACCGTCGTGCATGGCACGCTCCCGGACCTCGCCGGGCGCTGGCTCGCGGTCGGATGGATCGACCTCCCGGGCGGGCGCGTGAGCACGACGACCGGGCTCTGGGAGATCGCGACGGCGGACGGCAAGCCGACGCTCACCCATCGGTTCGTCGACCTGCCGGCCGAGCAGAAGGCCGCGCTCGAGAAGGCGAACGCGGAGAGCTGGCGGTGGGCCCCGTCCCCGGAGGGGCTCGCCGCCCTCGCCCGCGCGTGGGACGAGCTTCCCGCGAGCGACTCGAAGGTGGCGAACGTGGAGAGCCAGCTCGCCGGGCACGACGGCTTCGAGGAGGCGTTCACGCAGGACGAGCGCACGAAGGACGCGCGCTTCCTGATCACCCAGCGCTTCGACATGAGCCCCGCCGGCGCGCCCGTCGTCCGGCAGGTGCTCATCTACGCCGTCACGACCGGGAGCGGCGACGGCGACGGCTACGGCGGGAACTTCGACACCGCGACGATCGCCGCGGCGCCCTTTCCGATCCCGATCCACGTGAGCGGCGCCTTCTGGATGTACCCGATCTCGGCGCCGCCGAAGGGGTTCTTCGCCCGCGTCCTCGACGCCTTCGCCGGCTGCGGCCGCCGCTGACGCGCCCGCGGGCTCAGGCCGACGGCGGCACGAGCGGCTGCCCGCGCGTGGGGTCGATGGCGAGCGCGCCGAGGAGCCGGTCGCGCACCATCGCCATCGCGCGCTCGCGCGCCGCCGGGTCGTCGCCGACGTGGATCCGCCCGCCCGCGATCATGTCGTGCCCGCCGGCCGACTTGCTCCCGAGGACGCGCTGGAGGAGCTCGCCCGCGTTCACGTCGCGTTCCGTCGTGCGGACGGAGCAGTGGAGGCAGCCCTGGAAGGTCCCGATCGCCGCCGCCCACTCGACCTGGTCGAGCCGGAGGAGGAAGTCCGCCACCTCCGCGACCATGTCCGGGTACTGCACCTCGCCGAGGACCGAGACGACGGCGCGGTCGTAGAGCACCGCCCGCTCGATCCCCTCCCGGAAGCCGCGGAAGTACGCCCGCGGCACGCGTGCGTTCTCGATCTTCGCGAGCCGGCGCTTGTTCGTATACGGATAGAGGAAGTGGCTCGCGTCGATGTCGGCGGGGGTCGCCTCGCGCCCGAGGTCCTGGGTCTCGGCGGAGATGCCGTAGAAGAGCGCGGTCGCGATCTTCGGCTCGAGCGCGAGCTTCGAGTCGCGGAGGTATTCGGTGAGGATCGTCGACGTCGCGCCGTATTGATCCCGCAGGTCGAGGAACGCGACGCCCTCGTACCGGCCGTACGCCGGGTGATGGTCGATGACCGCGCGCGGCACGATGCCTTCGGGCAGCGAGTTGTTCGGCCGCTTCGGCTGCGTGTCGACGAGCGTCACGAGCGAATCCGGTCCGAACGCGACGTCGCAGACCGGCACGAGCTGGATGTTGAGATACGTGAGCATCGCGCGGTTCTCCGCGCGGCCGACGATGCCGCCGAGGAGGATGTGCGACTCCTTCTTCAACAGCGACGACACGAGGTACTGGACGGCGGCCGCGCTCGCGAGCGCGTCGGGGTCCGGGTTGTCGTGCGGCAGGATGAGGAGCGGTCCCGGAGCGTCGAGCGCTTGGAGCAGGCCCGTCAGGAGGCTGCGAGTGGCGGCGATGGCCATTGAGCAGTCTCGCGCGGCGTACGGAAGCCCGGCGCAAGCCGGCCGAGTATGGCACCCGGCCTGCCGGGTGTCCATGATCCCGACAGGCCGGCCCGTGCCGGCACGCACCTACCCGCCCGACTCCCGTCGCGCCGCCCGCACCGCGACCTCTGCCGCGCGAAGCCCGGCGAGAACGCCGTCCTCGTAGTTGAACTCCGCGCTCTCCATCAGCGGGGCGAAATCGTGCGGATTGCGGAGATCCTCCGGCGTCAGGTGCGGGACGATGCGACGTGCGAGCGCCAGCACCTTCGCGTCCTGCATGGCGACCATCTCGGCGAGCAGCCGCTCCACCCGGGCCCAGCTCATCGCGCGGTGGATGGTAGCGCCGACGGAATCGCTCTGCTAGCGTGACGCGAATGCCCGAGACGAGCCCGGAGCGCTTCTTCGCCGACCGCTTCCAGCTGTCGCCGGGTGCGCTCGAGCGCGTGCTCGGCACGGCGATCGTGCGCGGCGCCGACTGGGCGGATCTGTACTTCGAGTTCCGGACGGCCGACACCGCCTCGCTCGAGGACGGCGTCGTGAAGAAGGCGACGCGCACGGTGAGCCAGGGCGTCGGCGTCCGCGTCCTCGCGGGCGCGAAGAGCGGCTACGCGTACTCCGACGAGGTCTCGCTCGAGCGGCTCGAGATCGCCGCGCGCGCCGCGCGCTGCATCGCCGACGACCGGGGCGGACGGACGTCGGTCGCGCCCGCCCGTCCCGCTCGCGCCGCGCACGACCTCTACCCCGTCGACCGTGCGCCGATCGAGACGCCGCTCCCCGACGAGGTGGCGCTCCTCGCGCGGATCGACGCCGCGGCCCGCGCGGTCGACCCGGCCATCGTGAGCGTGCTCGCGGGGATCGGGATCGAGCACCGCATCGTCTGGGTCGTCACCTCGGGCGGGACGTTCGTCGGGGACGTGCGGCCGCTCGTCCACCTCTCGGTCACGTGCATCGCGGAGCGCGGCGGCGTCCGCCAGCAGGGCACGTACGGGGGCGGCGGGCGGTTCGCGTTCGACGTCGTGACGGACGGCCGCGCCGAGCGGTTCGCGCGCGAGGCGGCGCGCCAGGCGCTTCTCAACCTCGACGCCGTCGACGCGCCGGCCGGCACGATGACCGTCGTGCTCGGGCCGGGCTGGCCGGGCATCCTCCTCCACGAGGCGGTCGGGCACGGCCTCGAGGGGGACTTCAATCGCAGGCGCACGTCCGCGTTCACCGACCGGATCGGCACGCGCGTCGCCTCGGAGCTCTGCACCGTCGTCGACGACGGCACGATCCCGAGCCGGCGGGGTTCGCTCAACGTCGACGACGAGGGGACCCCGACGAGCCGCACGGTCCTCATCGAAAAGGGCATCCTCCGCGGCTATCTCCAGGACCGCCTGAACGCGACGCTCATGGGCATGCCGCTCACCGGGAACGGGCGGCGCGAGAGCTTCGCGCACCTCCCCATGCCGCGCATGACGAACACGTTCATGCTGGCGGGCGAGGACGCCCCCGAAGACATCATCCGCTCCGTCGGCCGCGGCCTCTACGCGGTCTCCTTCGGCGGCGGGCAGGTCGACATCACGAGCGGCAAGTTCGTCTTCTCGGCGAGCGAGGCGTACCTCATCGAAGGCGGCCGGGTGACGCGCCCGGTGAAGGGCGCGACGCTGATCGGCAACGGCCCCGACGTGCTCACGCGCATCAGCCGCGTCGGCGCGGACCTCGCGCTCGACGAGGGGATCGGGACGTGCGGCAAGGACGGGCAGTCGGTGCCCGTCGGCGTCGGCCTCCCGACCGTCCGCATCGACGGGCTCACCGTCGGCGGCACGCGAGCCTGAAGCGGTGGATCCGACCGACGTCGCCCGCGAGCTCGTGGCGCGCGCCCGCGCGGCGGGCGCGCGTGCCGCCGACGCCGTCGTCACGGAGAGCGAAGGGCTCGCCGTCGGCGTGCGGCTCGGGGAGGTGGAGAAGTTGAAGCGCGCGCGGCGGCGGCGGGCGGGGCTGCGGGTCCTCGTCGGCGACTCGACGGCCATCGTCTCGACCGCGGACTTCACGCGCGACGCTCTCGCCGCCCTCGCGACCGACGCATGCGCGCTCGCCCGGGTCACGGCACCCGACCCGCACGCGGGCCTGCCCGACCCCGACGACCTCGCGCGGGACACGCCCGACCTCGCGCTCTGGGACCCGTCGGTCGAGCGCGTGGAGCCGGACGACGCGATCGCGTGGGCGCGCGCGGCCGAGCGTGCGGCGCTCGATGCGAGCCCCGAGATCACGAACTCCGAGGGTGCCGAGGTCGCGACCGACTCGGGGACGGTCGCGTACGCCTCGAGCCTCGGCTTCGCCCGCTCGTACCGCGGCTCGCACGCGAGCCTCTGGGTCGTGCCGGTCGCGACCCGCGACGGCGGCATGCAGCGCGATTCCTGGTACACGTCCGCCCGCGCGCTCGCCGCGCTCGACGCGCCCGAAGCCGTCGGCCGCGAGGCCGCGCGCCGCACGCTCCGCCGGCTCGGCGCACGCCGGGCGCCCACCTGCGAGTGCCCGGTCGTCTGGGACCCCGAGACCGCGACGTCGCTGCTGCGCCACCTCGCCGGCGCGATCGCGGGCGGGAGCCTCTATCGCCGGATGTCGTTCCTGCTGGACGCGCTCGGCACCCCGATCGCGTCGCCGGCGGTGACGATCGTCGACGATCCGCTGCGGCCCGGCGGCTTCGCGTCCCGTCCCTTCGACGGCGAAGGCGTCGCGCAGCGGCGGCGGACCGTGGTCGAGCGCGGCGTCCTCGCGACGTACCTCCTCGACTCCTACGCCGCCCGCCGGCTCGGGCTGCGCACGACGGGCCACGCGTCGCGGAGCGTCGGCGACGCGCCGAGCGCGGGCCCCACGAACTTCTACCTGGAGGCCGGTCCCCACGCACCCGCCGAGATCATCCGCTCCGTCACGAAGGGACTCTACGTGACCGAGCTGATCGGCTTCGGCGTGAACCTGACGACGGGGGACTATTCGCGCGGCGCGGCGGGGCTGTGGATCGAGAACGGTGAGCTCGCCCATCCGGTCGAGGAGATCACCATCGCGGGGAACCTGCGCGACATGCTGCGCGGCATCGCGATGGTCGGCAACGACCTCGCGTTTCGGGGCGCGATCGCTGCGCCGACGATCAAGATCGAGCGCATGACGGTGGCCGGGACCTGAGCCGTCCGCTCACTCGTCCTCGTCCTCCTCGTCGTCCTCGAAATCCTCGTCGTCGTCGAAGTCCTCGTCGTCCTCGAGATCCTCGTCGTCCTCGTCTTCGAGGTCCTCGTCGTCCTCGCGCAGCTCGAAGAAGACGTCGGCTGGCAGCGTGAGCCATTCGGGCATCGGGGTTTCCTCCTCGGACGGTCCGCGGTGAATGCGCGACCCCCTCA
>Ga0070741_10019156_pt1 | contig 10967 bp, 9 predicted proteins | sample Coa_R1_4_FD_66440 | JGI IMG/M metagenome (GOLD analysis project Ga0070741, IMG submission 66440) | Surface soil microbial communities from Centralia Pennsylvania, which are recovering from an underground coalmine fire - Coalmine... | ecosystem: Environmental > Terrestrial > Soil > Unclassified ...
ATTGAGAAGCAAAGCGCCATGCGCTTTCCCCTTCGGCTTCCCGTCGAATTTCATTCCCAAAATGGCGATCAGGCCGGCGAGACGCGCAACATCTCCGCCAATGGAGTGCTGTTTCAGGTGGAGAGCGAAATGCCGATCGGCTCCAGTGTGGAGTTCGAGATTTCCATGTCCCCTGAGATTTTAGGGGCGCCCATTGATGTTGCGGTGAAGTGCCGCGGGCGCGTGGTACGCAGTTTTCAAGAAGGCGATCAGCGCTGGGCTGGTGTCGTGATTGACGAATACAAGTTCCAGCGGCGTTAAGGGTTCGTAAGGGGAGAAGATGTCCAGCAGCACGGTCAAAATGACGGAAGCAATTACCCCGCAGGAGGGTAAGCTGCCGCCCATCCGGCTGATCGTAGCCGATAGCCAGACCATCTTCCGCGTCGGTCTGCGCAAGATCTTCGCTGTAGAAGATGATGTTCGGGTTGTTGGCCAGGCCGAGACCTATGGCCAGGCAATCTCGGCGATCAGCAAATTTACCGCTGACGTCATTTTGTTTGAAGCCGCTCTTGCCGGCGATCCCGCGGAAGCGGTAACGGAATTGTTACGCCGTTCTCCGCAATCGAAGCTGGTAGTGCTTACTGCCAACTCGGACAAAGATCTCACTCTGGAAATTTTCCGGCGTGGCGCGCAGGGTGTAGTGGACCGCGCAGTTGAACCAGAACTGCTGGTGAAGTGCATTCGCAAGGTAGCGAGTGGCGAGGTCTGGCTGGACCAGCAAGCAGTGAACTGGGTGCTGCACGCATATCGCAGTCAAGCTACCCGGCCGATGGCCGCTGCTCCCAAGGTGCATCTCACGCAAAAAGAAATGAACATAGTTGCCTGCGTTTCGCAGGGTATGAAGAACAAAGAAATTGCCCAGCGCGTAAACACCACCGAGCAAGTGGTAAAGAATTATTTGCGAAAGGTGTATGACAAGCTAGGCGTTTCCGATCGCCTTGAGTTGGCGCTCTACTGCCTGCATCATCGGTTATTGGAAAATTCTGAAGGCCTCACTGGCCCAGTTGCTCAGCCTGTCTTTCGTAGGCCTGAACCCGCCTCCACCCCAGAAGTACCTGGAACCCAAGCTCCTACCGCAAAGTCCCATGCCGAGAGCGTAACTGAGCCGGCCACGGTTGGGCCGACAGGGACTAAAGCCGAATAATCGCGCAAATGAATTCCAGCCAGTGATCTCCTGGACTGATTGCGCCCTGGTTTGCTCCGAAGTAATTTCGACCAGTACAATCCAGAGAGAGCATTGCGAGTAGTGGGTCCTGAAATAACTCAGCCAAGCCCACGTTGCTTCCTTTAAGCGGAGAGATGGCCGAGTGGCTGAAGGCGCACGCTTGGAAAGCGTGTTTAGGGGAAACTCTAACGTGGGTTCGAATCCCACTCTCTCCGCCAGACTTTACTTTTAGGCGACACAGCTCACCATCCGATAAAACTTGCCCGTGTAGCATTTCATCTAGCCTTCAGTCTCTCTTAATCTGCAGCCCGTACAATTAGTGGGGCTCCGATAACATCGGGCAGACCTTCAGGAGATGAACATGAAATCGCGCTTGGCCGTTTTATTCAGTTTCTGGATGTTCTGGGTGGCGAGCCTGCACGGGCAGGCTAATCCACCATTGAAGTTTCTGCAGAGCATCGACATGCCCAATGTAGAAGGCTACTTCGACCACCCGGCCGTTGATGTTAAAGGCCAGCGCCTGTTCGTTCCCGGCGAATTCCAAGAGACGCTCGAGGTCCTGGATCTTCGTGCCGGCAAGACGATTCACTCGATTACCGGTTTGGGCGGGCACCCGCGGAAAGTCATCTATATCCCGGAATCAAACCAGATCTGGGTAGACCTGGGAAGCGGTCAGTGCAAAGCGTTCAGCGGCGATTCGTACCAGCTGCTCAAAACGGTCCAGCTGAATCCTGATTCGCCACCGGAAGCCGGACGGGAACCCGATAACGGTGTGTACGATCCCGCCACACATTTGTTTTATATCGGCGATCGCGGTGACCGTTCTAAAGAAGATACGAAGGGTTCGATCGAAATCGTGGACACCAAAGCCGGTTCGTACGTAGGTGCGATCACTCTGGACGACAATGATCCCGCCGGCCTGGCGCTTGACCCTGGCTCACCAAGGATGTATGTCGTGCTGGGGCAGACGAGCCGTGTTGCAGTGATTGACCGGGAGAAGCGTGCCGTTGTTGCATTGTGGCCGATCACGGGAGGGCCGCTGCCACATGCGCTGGGTCTCGATGCAGCCCATCGTCGCCTGTTCATCGGCAGCCGCGTTAAGAAAGGACATATTTACAAGCCCGGGAAGATGGTGGTGATGGATGCCGACAACGGCAAAATAATTACGGTCATAGATAGTGAGGGTGGCGTGGATGAAGTGGAGTATGAACCTAAGAGTCAGCGCGTCTACTTCACCGGCACCACTGGCGGGGTAGACGTTTTCAAGCAGGTTGATGCCGATCACTATCAGCGGTTGGCACTGGTTCCGACAAGCCCTATCGCCAAGACATCCCTGCTAGTGCCTGCGCTTAAACGGTTCTACGTGATCGTTCCGAAGCACATCATCCTCACACCACCGATTCCGCAGGAGAAGGAAGCGAGTATCGAGGATGCGAAAGTGATGGTGTTCGAAGTGCTGCCATAGGATGGTTGAGTGGAGCGCGTGATCGGTTTCTGAACAACATTTCACTTCCTTTTCAGACGGAATTCATGTTTCGTATGTAGTTTCAGAGGGCACCAAAGCCGGAATAGGTTTTGTAAACGTGTCAAAGGGAGGATTCTCTTGAAGCTCTTCCGCTTAACTCGCATCGTGATGTGTCTGTCAGTACTTGCCGTGTTTGCGCCCAATGCACTCTCGGAATCTGGTTATCATTTATCCAAGACATATAAATTCGGGGCGGCGCCGGGAGGTAAGGAGTATTTCGACTACATCACGGTAGATGCGCCCAACCGTCGCGTTTATCTCTCCCATGGCAGTGAGGTGCTGGTGGTGAATGCAGACACGGGCGCGCTGGTGAAAAAGATTTCCGGGTTCGACCGGAACCATGGAGTCGCACTGGTGAAGCCACTTGGACGCGGATTTGTGAGTGATGGCGATGCGGGCAAGGTCGTCGTATTCGACCTCAAGACTCTGAAGACCATTGGCTCGGTAAAAGCTGCGGAGGATGCTGATTGCATCGTTTACGATCCGGCATCAAAGCGCATCTTTACTTTGAACGGCGACGCCGGTACTACCACAGCGATCGATCCCCAAGCCCAAACTCTGATAGGGGCGGTTGAATTGGGCGGAAAGCCCGAATTTGCCGCAGCGGATGGGAAGGGTACTCTTTACGCCAACCTTGTGGACAAGAATGAAGTGGTCGCCGTTGACACTCGCGCGATGAAGGTAAAGTCTCATTGGCCGGTGGCGCCAGGCGGTGCTCCTGTCTCCATGGCGATCGATCGAGTACACCGGCGCCTCTTTATTGGAGCGCGGGATCCCAAAATGCTGGTTGTCATGAATGCTGATAACGGGAAAGTTGTCCAGAGCTTGCCCATCAGCGGGGGAGTTGACGCTACTGTTTTCGACCCAGAAAGTGGCACCGTATTCACTTCCACGCGGGAAGGGAAGATTCACATATTTCACGAAGACTCGCCCGATCACCTCAGTTCCGTGGAGACGGTTAATACTGAGGTCGGTGCCAAGACCATGGGGTACGACAGCAAGACCCACAATCTGCTAACGGATACGGCTGACTTCGGAGCGCCTCCGGCACCGACCGCGGAAAAACCGCACCCCAGTCCGGCGGCAGTTCCGGGAACGTTACGCCTTCTGGTTTACAGCAAGTAGCGACCCTCGGGAGGGCAAGGGGCAGGTTGGAGTACTGAGTTGGGCGTTCAGCTTCGCTGAAGCAATGGCCGCAGCGATCTGATGTCTTCTTTGTGATCGAGATTCAATACCGCGTCAATCAACGCCGTGCATTTAGCGGAATCCAGGAATGTTGCCAGCAGGTCGCGAGCTTTCTGAACCACTTCGTCGCGCGTCATGGGATTTTCCACGGTTCCACGTACCGCCTCCACTCGTTCGGTCAGATGTGTCCCATCCTTGAGAGTCAGCTCCAACACTGCCACTCGCTTGGGATAGAGTCGTTCCAACTGCTCATCCGGAACAAGCTGTACCTTGGCGCGCTGCCGGAGGATCACGGGGTCCTGCATCCGCGCCTTATCATGGGCTGCGCGAAATGAGGCATTTTTATCTACCAGCATGACGGCCATCATGTGCTGCAGACAAATGTCGGGCATCTCACGATTGTTGACCGTGTGTGCCTCGCTGTTCGCCATCCGCACATCCAGCTTCTGCACCTCGTCGGCTTCGAACGGGTGGCGTTTGCGTAGGTTCTCCAGCGCGTCTAGGGGGGCCTGGATGGGCGACCCGACAGTCCACTTCTTGATGTTTGTCCTGGTCACCTCGTACCTGCTCCCGAGTTTGTCAATCAATCCGGTTGGATTGGCGCTGGGGGAAAACGCTAGAAGAAAGTTATCTGGGCCCGAAAAAATGTCCTCGACACCCGTCCCCCCGGAGTGGATCAGCAATGCCGCGGTAACCCCGTTGCGCGCCGGCATTCCGGCAAATACAAAAGATTTCTCGATGTGCTGAGTATCGCGCTGCCAGGCAGCTACACCTGACGCCTGCTGTGCGGCATAGTCAAGCAACCATCGCATCTGCTGCGCATTCAATCCGGCAGCACAACCAGCAGCCGCAGCCGATCCAAAGTTTCCTGCAATGCAGTGGTTACTGCGATGGCTCTGCATCTGGTACTGAAAACCTCCCAGCGTCATGGTTACGCGCGACCCGATGTCGTATCCGAGCGCCACGGCGCGCAGGAAGCGCGCGCCACTGATACCAAAATATTCGCCAGAAGCAAGGGCCGCGGGAACTACTGAACAACCAGGATGGGAATGTGAGGGAGCGTGGGAGTCATCGGTTTCGTCGGAGTGGGCCAGCATGCCATTTGCGATTGCCGCTTCCAATGGGCCACAAAGCAGGCTGGAGCCCACCACGGTCGCGGTTTTCTGTCCCGATTGCGCACCTGCAAAGCTGAATGCAACCTTGGCAGGCGGTAAGTCGGCGCCGGAAATCATGGCAGCGATAGTATCCAGAATGTGGTGCTTCGCCTTCTCCAATGCTTCCTCGGGAAGTGGGCGATCCCCGGCGCTGCTCATGTAAGCGCTGAGTTCTTGAATGACCGAAACGGCAGGCGGTGACGTCGCACCCGGAGCTTCTGTTTGCGTGATCGCTTTGAGGGGCAGTGCGCTAGCGGCCAGCGCGAACCCCGTGCCTTTCAGCAAGCCGCGGCGGGTTACCTTGGTCGAGCTCTTTTGTTCAGAGTGTTGTGGTTGCCGATTTGCCATTTTTTGTGTCTCGAAATGTTGGGAAGGCTGGGAGCTATTTGGCCTACTCTACCTTGTAAGCATAGATCTCACCCCGCGAAGTTCCTTGCGGGGGTATTGCAACGAAGTACCGCTGGATGGAATTCACCAGGATTGCATTCTTTCCCAGAGGACCCGAGGGCACTTGCGCCAGAGTGTCAAATTTGTCGGGGTCCTTCTCCTGGATTACCGCAATCGCGCCACTGCCGCCTCCAGAAGCGGCATAGATGCGCTTTCTCGCGGCGTCGAAGATCAGCTCATCGACATTCTTTTCGATAGGAACAGCTTCGATTTCCTTGCCCGTATCCGTGTTGAGCACAACCACCGCGCCACTCCGGCAGCCGACGAACAAGCGATGGTTACCCTCATCAAGCGCCATGGCCACATTCACCTTGCCACGCGTGATTGGCCAACTCGCCACCACGGCCCGCTTCTCACGATCGAACACCTCAACCTGATTCTTTGCCCGATTATTGATGTAAATCCGCGGACTGGATTTGGCTAATGCCATCGCCTCAAGCGTCTCCCCATCAATCTTGACGTCGGCAATCTTCTCCCCTGAAGTGGTGTCCACAATGCTGAACATGGAGAAGCTGTCGTGGGCGTCGCCCCCGCCGTTGTCGATGTAAAGATATTTGGTAGCTGGATCGTAGCCCACGGAATCGGCATCAACCTTCAGTCCCACAGTCTTCAATAATTTATAGGTCTTTCCATCGAAGATCTTGAGATCGCCAGTGCCGCCATCCGTGACGTAAAGCCGGTCCAGATCGTCGCGATAGAACACGGCGTGCGGAACCTGCACCCCGTCTATGTTGCGGATCCACTCTCCGCTTTGGAGGTTGAAAACCAGGACGGCGTGTGCCGCCTCTGCGGCGAGGAACAAGCGATTGCCTGCAACATCAACTCCGAAGTGGTCGAAGCGGGTCGCCTTGATGGTCTCCGGCATTGGATATTTTCCGACCAACGTCAAAGGGCCGGCCGCGTAAACGCTGGTTGCAAGAGCCGTTACAACCGCCGCCAGTGCCAGCTTTTTTACGAGCAACATCTGACTCTCCTCGACAAGCCGGAATGCAACTGATCCCCTCTTGGGCTACGGGACCACCGCAAGCTGAGGTATACCACCCTATGATTAAGGACGCATGAAGATGAAATTAATTTGGGACCCGCCGAAAGCGGATCCCACTCTACACACCTGCCGATACTCTGTTCGAAGGCGAACGTTCCAGGTCCGTTCCACCGCCGGCCTGGTCAGTGAATGGCACCGCTTTCTTTTCCGGTCCGAGAGCGATCACGGTTGCGGCAAAAGCAAAAAGGAAGAGCATAGTGAAACCGAGCGCCTGTTTGTAGGTGAAGTGTTCGGCCAGAATGGATTCAACATAGGCTACTCCGGACGCGCACAGGACCCCCATTTGATAGGCGAAGCCGGGGAAAAAGCCGCGAATTTCGTTGGGAGAAAGCTCGTTCAGGTGCGCGGGAATAATGCCCCATGCTCCTTGCACCATAAACTGCATCAAAAACGCCCCGACCGTGATGATCCCGATCTTCGGTATCAGTATCCAGAAGGGAATCAGGCATGCTCCTAGCGCTGCCGCGGTCACCATCGCACGCCGCCGTCCCAGAGTGTCTGAGATTCGGCCGAAAAATAGTCCCCCACAAATTGCACCTATCATGGAAATTACTGTAATGGTCGCCGTCGTCTGCACGCTGAAGTGATAATGATGGCTCAGGAAGGTGGGATAGAGATCCTGTGTGCCGTGCGACATGGAGTTCATGCCTGCCATCAGCACGACCAAATAAATAAAAAGTCGCCAGTTCTTGGCAAGGGCGCGCCGATACGTCGCCCACGGCATTCGTGACGCATGCCAGACGCGGCTCTCCTTCACTTTTGCGCGGATAAAAAGTGACAGCAATGCCGGCAGTCCACCGATGAAAAACATAGGGCGCCAGCCCCAATGTGGAAATACGAAATAGTACACAACTGCCGCCAGCAAATAGCCGGCGGCGTATCCCTCCTGCAACAAGCCGGACACTATTCCGCGCCATTTTGGCGGGATAGACTCCATTGCGAGCGAGGCGCCTACTCCCCATTCGCCACCCATGCCAATTCCATAGATCAACCGCAAAATGAGGAAAACCGTATAGGTCGGCGCAAGCCCTGAGAGGACCTCAACCAACGAGTAGAGGACGATATCGAGCATGAGGGGGAGACGCCGTCCATAGCGGTCCGCCATCAGCCCAAATATCAGCGCTCCTAGTGGACGGGTTGCCAGGCTGGCGGTAAGTGTTAGTGCGATGGCTGGGATGGTGCGGTGAAAATCCCTGGCGACGGCGCTCATTACCATCACCAGAATGAAAAAATCGAAAGCGTCCAACATCCAGCCCAGAAAGGCTGCAATCACTGCGTTGCGTTGATTGGCGCGTTCCTGTGCGACGGCAGAATTGCTAGCCATGTGGCGCTCCTCCATGCTGCTTACTGCCGAACTGGTTATCTACCAAGCCGAGCGTGTGGTCAGGACTTTCTTTGTAATTGGGCGTAGCCTGCTTCGTGTACCTCGGAAGGAATTTTCGGCGGCGGCGCAGGAGTCTGGCCAGTAACTGCTCCAGTGGCTAACGGCAATTCCACTCGGAAAGTACTGCCTCTACCTTCTTGGCTGGACACGCTGACGTTTCCACCGTGAGCGACGCAGATGGATTTAACAATAGACAGCCCCAGACCGGCACCGCCGGAATATCGGGATCGCGCTTTGTCGGCCCGGTAGAAACGTTCAAACAAGTGCGGCAGCGATTCAGCAGAAATTCCTGCTCCATTGTCGGAGACTTCCAGAATGGCATTGCCAGCCTGGGTATACACCGCGATTTCTACCCAGCCTTCCTCCCCGGTGTAACGGATGGCGTTATCCAGGAGGTTGACTAGGATCTGTCTGAGACGGGAAGGATCGCCCTGTACCCTGATTCCGGGCTGCAACCTGTATCGCAGAGATACCAATTTCTCGTCAGCGAGCAGCTGCATCTGTTCCGCGGTAGTGCTCGCCAGATCGGCAAGATCAATTCGTTGCTGCTCCATCCGCGTCTCGCCGGCGTCAACCCGGGAAATAGCGAGAAGGTTCTCCACAATTTTGGTCAGCCGATCGATTTCTTCCAGAGCACTGCCCAGGGTATCGAGCACTTCCGGAGCCAGCCGTTGCCGCTCGGTGACGTACTCCAACTCTCCGCGCAAGATCGTCAAGGGGGTGCGCAGCTCGTGAGACACATCTGCCGAGAAGCGGTTGATGTGTTGGAAGGCTTCATCCAGCCTGGCAATCATGCGATTCAGGGCGGTGGATAGCCGCTCAAGTTCATCGCCAGTTTTCAGAACAGGAAGCCGCTCGCTAAGGTTTCTGGAGGTGATCTGCTCGGCCTGCCGAGCAATCTCGTTGACCGGGTACAAGGCGCGATACATCAGCAGGTATCCGCCCGCAATCGCGCACGCCAAGATAAACGGCAATCCCACGGCTAACACCACAACCAGCCCGTGCAAGGCATGTTCGATAGGCTGAAACAATGCGCCAGTCTCCACCAGGAAGCGCTTGCCATCGGGAGTCGTAACCGGCATCGCTTCGACGATCAGGCGCCGAGCATCGGGCAGGGTTCGGTCCGCTGAGATATCCTGTTCTACCTGCCCTGAAATTCTGGGAACTTTTTGTGGATCAAAACCTTTGTCTGCCGGGGCGATGGATTGGTATAGCACGCTTCCGTCTTGTCGGCTGACGCGAAGGAACATCTTGTTATTGTCGAAGTCCTCGTTCATCTCGTTGGCAAACCAGGGTTCCCCCTTGGCAGGCACTTTGGCAACGTTCAGGGCGACGTCCTTGGCCTTGTGCCGAAGAGAAGTTCTGAGGGTCTGCTCGAGATATCTTCCGAGACCCATGTAAACGGCAAAACCGAAAAGGACAACTGTGACTGCCAGCACGGCTGCGTACCAGGCTGCCACGCGGAAGCGCAGGGAATGAGTATTCATGCTTCCGCCTGGTCGCTGATCACATAGCCAACACCACGAACTGTACGGATGAGCTTGCGGTCGTGCAGTTCATCCACTTTGTTGCGGAGATGGCGAACGTAAACGTCCACGATGTTGGTGATACCGTCGAAACTTCGGTCCCACACGTGTTCAATAATCATGGTCCGCGAAAGCACTCTCCCCGCGTTCGACATCATGTACTCAAGCAGAGAGTATTCCTTGGACGTGAGCTCAATGCGCCGACCGGCGCGCTTGACTTGCTGAGACAGGCGATCCAGTTCCAAGTTGTCGAGCCGGATGACGCTTGAACGGTTGACGGGACCGCGCCGCAACAAAGCTTTCACCCGGACCAATAATTCCGCAAAAGCAAATGGCTTCGTAAGATAATCGTCGGCGCCGGCCTCGAAGTTCTCCACCTTGTCCTGAATGGCATCGCGCGCCGTAAGCACCAGGACGGGCACCTTGGAGTTCGTGCGCCGCACCTGTCGCAGGACCTCTGTGCCCGGGAGTCCCGGCAACATGAGGTCGAGAATAATCATGTCGTACTCGTAAGTTTGAGCTAGTTCCAGCCCAGTTTTGCCGTCTCGCGCCACATCCACGGCAAACCGCTCGGCAGTGAGCCCACGACTGACAAAGCTCGACACCTTTGCCTCGTCTTCGATCAACAAAACTCGCATTGTCCCTCAGTATAGCGGTTCAAATGAAGCTGAAATGAAGTGAAGATTAAATGTTGTTCAAACAACAACAAATGCCGGGTATTTGCGCTCCAGCCGCGCATCTGGCAGCCATTTTACCCTGTGTTGGCGTGGTACTATCCTGCGCGCCCCGGGAGATCTGCCAGATGGTTGAGTCAGCCGCGATAGACAAGCTCGAGATCGCACCCTCACGACAAAAGCTTACTGGGAACCAGGTCCGTGGTTTCTGGGCGGCCTGGGGCGGCTGGGCCCTGGATGGAATGGATTCCTTCATTTATGCCCTGGTTATGGTGCCGGCCCTGCACGAGTTGTTGCCGCGCTCCGGGATCCCAGATACGCCGGGTAATCAAGGTTTTTATGGAGGGCTGCTGTTCGCCTTCTTCTTGGTGGGCTGGGGCTTGGCGATGCTGTGGGGCCCATTAGCAGACAAGTTCGGCCGGGTTCGCACCCTTATGCTTACCATAGCCTGGTATTCCTTATTTACATTCCTGGGTGCAGTTGCCCATAACGTCTGGCAATTGGCCGCTTTTCGCTTATTGGCGGGCATCGGCATCGGCGGAGAGTGGGCCATGGGAGGCACTTTTATTGCCGAAGAATGGCCCGAGAGCCGCCGCGCCATGGGGGCTGGCCTGATGCATACCGGCTACTATTTCGGCTTTTTTCTAGCCGCGCTATTGAACTATGCGGTTGGAGCTCATTACGGCTGGCGGGCGATGTTCGCTGTGGGTGGAACGCCCGCGTTGCTGGTCGGCTTGATCCGCTACGGAGTAACCGAACCTCGCCGCTGGACGGAGAAGGTACAGCACATCAAGCGGAAATCGATAAGCCATTCCTTCCTGAT
>Ga0070741_10019157_pt1 | contig 10966 bp, 10 predicted proteins | sample Coa_R1_4_FD_66440 | JGI IMG/M metagenome (GOLD analysis project Ga0070741, IMG submission 66440) | Surface soil microbial communities from Centralia Pennsylvania, which are recovering from an underground coalmine fire - Coalmine... | ecosystem: Environmental > Terrestrial > Soil > Unclassified ...
CGTGCTGCTCGCGAAGACGCTCGTGCTCGCCGCGATCGAGGGGTGGCCGACCGTCGCGCTCGGCTCGCTCGCGGAGAACCCGTTCCCCGACGCGACGCCGGAGTTCTTCGCGTCGCTCGCCCGCATCGCGTCGGAGGGGCTCCGCGCACCGCTCGCGGTCGTCGCGCCGTTCCGCGGGCTCACGAAGGCGGACGTCGTGCGGCGGGGACGCGATCTCCCGCTCGCGCTCACGCTCTCCTGCGCGCGCCCGACGCCGGCCGAACGGCACTGCGGAACGTGCAGCAAGTGCCGGGAGCGGATCGAGGCGTTTGCCCGCGCCGGGGTCCCGGACGCGACGGCGTACGCCGCGGGGCGGTGACCGCCCGGGGCGACCCGTCGCGTTGCGGTCAGGCGCGGAGGTTCAGCCGGTAGACGAGGCATTCCGCCCAGAGCAGCGGGTCCTCGGTGCCGGGGATGTCGAACAGCTCCTGGTTCCCGTGGCGCTCGAACGACGGAATCCCCTCCCGGCGGCAGAACCGCTCGAGCTGCCAGAAGAAGACCGGCGTCACGTGGTAGTCGACGTCCGGCGTGAACCAGTGGAGGTAGCCCGTGCGGGCGAACACCTCGCGGCTCTTGAGCGACACGACGTTCGGCGTCGTCACGATGAGCGCCTTGCGCGTGACGCGCCTGAGCTCGCGGAGAAGCGTCCACGGGTCCTCGACGTGCTCCACGACCTCGGAGCACACCGTCACGTCGAAGCGCTCATCGGGGAACGGCAGCGGGGCGTCGGGTTCGATCCGAATGTGGTTCGGGAAGTCGAAGTCCTTCGTGTCGCAGGAGTGGACGGGGAAGCCGAGCGTCCGGAGATACCGGCTCCCGTGCGTGCCGCACCCGTAGTCGAGGACCGTGTCCGTGCGCGGAAACCCGTCGAGCAGGGAGACGACGACCTCCGCGGTCCCCGGCACCGACTGCATCTGGAGCGCGCGGACGCGCATGCGCCGCGCGCCGACGAAGACCGTTCGCTCGGCGATGCATTCTGGCGGGAAGCGCGCGTAGAAGGCGTCCCACCGCGGACGCGTCGTCGCCTTCGGAAAGACGGCTCGCTTCACCACCGTCTTGATGGCTCGAAGGACGGCCATGGGGACGCCGGTGCCTCCCTCTGTAGGAAGCACCGCGCTGCTCGTCAATAAACCCTTCCCGGTGGCGCCGCCGCTCGCCCGCGGGCTTGCATCGCCGCGGGCGCCCTGCGAGTCTCGCCCGTCGGGAGGGATCGCACATGCGTGAAGCAGTCATCGTCGCCAGCTCGCGAACCGGGCTCGCCAAGTCGTTCCGCGGCTCCTTCAACCTGACGCGCCCCGACGACATGGCGGCGCACTGCGTGAAGGACGTCCTCCGGAAGACGCCGCAGCTCGACCCCGCCGAGATCGACGACGTCATCATGGGCACGGGCTTCCCGGAAGGACCGCAGGGCTTCAACGTCGGGCGGAACGTGGCGCTCCTCGCCGGGCTCCCGGTGACGGTGCCGGGCGGGACGGTGAGCCGGTTCTGCTCGTCGGGACTCAACGCCATCGCGGTCGCCGCACAGCACATCATGAGCGGCGGCGCGGACGTCATCGTCGCCGGTGGTCTCGAGTCGATCACGATGCTCCAGAACGACTTCAACAAGAAGAACCTCTTCAACCCGTGGTTCAAGGATCACCACTCCGCGATCTACATGCCGATGGGGCAGACGGCGGAGGTGGTCGCCCGGCGGTACGAGATCTCGCGGCAGGCGCAGGACGAGTACGCGCTCAGCTCGCAGCAGCGGACGGCCGCCGCGCAGAAGGCCGGGTTCTTCAAGGACGAGATCGTGCCGATGAAGACGACGATGGAGGTGACCGACAAGGCGACGGGCGAGAAGTCGCTCAAGGAGGTCGTCGTCGACCGCGACGAGTGCAACCGCCCCGACACGACGCTCGAGGGTCTCGCGAAGCTCCCGCCCGCGTTCGACCCCGAGGGGACCGTGACGGCGGGCAACTCCTCCCAGTTCTCCGACGGCGCGTCGGCGACGCTCGTCATGTCGGCCGAGAAGGCGAAGCAGCTCGGCGTGAAGCCGCTCGGCGTCTTCCGCGGCTGCGTCTTCGCCGCGTGCGAGCCCGACGAGATGGGCATCGGCCCCGTCTTCGCGGTTCCGAAGCTCTTGAAGATGGCGGGCCTCGGGCTCGCGGACGTCGACGTCGTCGAGCTGAACGAGGCCTTCGCGTCGCAGGTCGTCTACTGCCGCGACCGGCTCGGGATCGACCCGGCCCGGCTGAACCCGAACGGCGGCTCGATCTCGATCGGCCACCCGTACGGCATGACGGGCTCCCGCATGACGGGAACGCTCCTCTACGAGCTGCGGCGCCGGAAGGGGCGCTACGGCATCGTCACGATGTGCATCGGCGGCGGCATGGGCGCCGCCGGGCTGTTCGAGGCCACGCACTAGGGCTATAGGACGCCTACCTCGTTCGAGAGGAGGGCTTCGGAATGGCCGAGAGCGTCTACAAGATCATCGAGCTCGTGGGCACGAGCACCGAGTCCTGGGAGAAGGCCGCGGCCGCCGCCGTCCAGCGCGCGTCGAAGACGCTGCGCGACCTCCGCATCGCGGAGGTGGCGCAGCTCGACGTCCAGATCGAGGACGGCAAGGTCGTGCAGTACCGCGCGAAGGTGAAGCTGTCCTTCAAGTACGAAGGGGATTGAGCCGCGCGTGAAGGCGAGGGAGGCGACCGCGGCGGACCGCCCGTGCGCGGTCCCTCCCGCCCGTCCCGGCGAGTTCCGCCCGCTCGCCGTCGGACCGCTCCGCGTCTGGCCGCCCGTCGTCCTCGCGCCGATGGCGGGCGTCACGAACTATCCCTTCCGCCGGCTCTGTCGCGACTTCGGCGCCGGCCTCTACGTCTCCGAGATGATCACGGCGCGCGGGTTCCTCGAGGGGAACGCGTTCACCCGGCTTCTCGCGAGCGGCGGGGCGGACGAGCGCCCGCGCTCGGTGCAGATCTACGGCAGCGACCCCGCCGAGGTCGGTCCGATGGCGGCGGTGCTCGCCGACGAGGGCGTCGAGCACCTGGATCTCAACTTCGGCTGCCCCGTGCCGAAGGTCACCCGCCACGGCGGCGGCAGCGCCATCCCCGTGAAGCCGCGCCTCATGGCGGCGCTCGTCCGCGCCGCGGTCCGCGGCGCCCGAGGGGTGCCCGTCACCGTGAAGGTCCGCAAGGGCATCGACGACGGCCTCCTCACGTATCGGGACGCCGGGCGCGTGGCCGAGGAGGAGGGCGCGGCGGCGATCGGGCTCCACGCGCGCACCGCGGCGCAGCTCTACGCCGGCCGCGCCGACTGGGGCGCGATCGCGGACTTGAAGACGCGCGTTCGCATCCCGGTGCTCGGGAACGGCGACGTGTGGGAGCCGTGGGACGCGCTCCGCATGATGCGTGAGACGGGCTGCGACGGGGTGATCGTCGGCCGCGGATGCCTCGGCCGCCCGTGGCTCTTCGCGGAGCTCGCCGCGATGTTCGACGGCCGCGCGCCCGCGCCGGCGCCGACGCTCGGCGAGATCGTCGCGGTCATGCGGCGCCACGCCGCGGCGCTGGTCGAGTTCTTCGGGCCGCATCGCGGCGTCCTCCAGATGCGGAAGTGGTGTACCTGGTACGTCGCGGGTTTCCGCGGCGCCGCTCGGGCGCGCAGCGCGCTCACGCGCATCCGGACGCTCGAGGAGATGGACGCGATCCTCGCGCGGCTCGACGCGGGCGAGCGCTGGACCGGCGCGGCGTCGCGGGCGACGAGCGCCGGCCGCGTCCAGGAGCGGGTTCGGCTCCCGCACGGCTATCTCGCCGACCGCGACGACGCGGCGCCGCCCGTGCTGCCGGCGGCGGCGTGGGCCGCGGCCGCGGACGGCGGGTAGGGCGCGCTGCGTCGTCCGGTCGCGGTCGCGCGGCGGCACGCCGGGCTCGCCCTCGCGTCGCGCCTCGTCCTCCTCCGCACGCCCGCGGCGGGACCTGCGCGTGCTCGTACGTCTCGCGCTCCGCGGGACGGTTGCGGACGCCGATGTGCCGCCGTGCCCTGCTCCACGGTGTTGCGCCGCACGACGGCCGCTCTACGCTCCGTCCATGACGCCGAAGACGAAACGCCGCCGGAGGCCGGCCCCGCCGACGAAGAAGCGCACCGCGCGCCGGTGGTCGCGCGCCGTGACCGAGCGGAGCAACGCGCTCGATCTCGAGCCCGGGGTCTTCACGCTCCCGACCCCGCGGGCGATCGCGGAGTCGCTCCGCCGCTCGGCCGAGCGGAGCCGGCGGCGGAAGGCGGACCCGTTCCGCTCCGCGATGTCGATGCTCACGTTCTTCGTGAACCGGGCGGGGAGAAACCTCGCCCCGGAACGCCGCCGAACGCTCGAGCGGGCGAAGACGGAGCTCCGGCGGCTCTACGGGCGCGCGTGATCGCCGCTTGAACCGCGTCGGGCGGAGCGATAGCTCGTCCGCCATGCGACGCGACGTCTTCACCGAGGACCACGAGATCTTCCGTGCTCAGTTCCGCCGGTTCGCCGAGCGCGAGATCGAGCCGAAGATCGCGCGGTGGAACCGCGACGGCATCACCGACCGCGAGACGTGGCGGCGGATGGGAGAGGCGGGCTTCCTCGGCCCCGCGATGCCGGAGGCGTACGGCGGCGCGGGCGGCGACTTCCTCTACGACGCGATCGTCATGGAGGAGCTCGCGTGGCGCCGGGCGCACGGGCTCATGACGGCCGTCCATTCCTCGATCTGCATGCCCTACATCGCGACGTGGGGCACGGAGGAGCAGAAGCGGAAGTACCTGCCGCCCGCGATCGCGGGCGAGCTGCTCCTCGGCATCTGCATGACGGAGCCCGGGACGGGCTCCGATCTCGCGAACATCCAGACCCGCGCGATCCGCGACGGCGACCACTACGTGCTGAACGGGTCGAAGACGTTCATCTCGATCGGCCAGCTGGGCGACCTCTTCATCGTCGTGGCGAAGACGAACCCGGACGCGACGCCCGCGCACGCGGGCATCAGCCTCCTCCTCGTCGAGGCGACGAGGCCCGGCTTCGTCCGCGGCCGGAAGCTCGAGAAGCTCGGCCTCCCGGCGCAGGACACGAGCGAGATCTTCTTCCAGGACTGCCGCGTGCCGGTCGCGAACCTGCTCGGGAAGGAAGGCCAGGGGTTCAAGATGCTGATGGAGAAGCTCCAGCAGGAGCGCATCTGCATCGCCGTGTCGTCGATCGCCTCCTGCCGGCGCGCGCTCCACGACACGATCGAGTACACGAAACAGCGCCACGCGTTCGGCAAGCCCATCGCCGCGTTCCAGAACACGCAGTTCACGCTCGCCGAGCTCGCGACCGAGGTGGAGATCGGCCAGGCGTTCGTCGACCGGCTCCTCGCGGCCCACGTCCGCGGCGACGACGTCGTGATGGAGGCGTCGATGGCGAAGTGGTGGACGACGGACCTCCAGAAGAAGGTGACCCGCGAGTGCCTCCAGCTCCACGGCGGCTACGGCTTCATGCTCGAGTACCCGATCGCGATGGACTACGCGGACGCCGCGGTGCAGTCGATCTACGCCGGCTCGAACGAGATCATGAAGGTGATCATCGCCCGGCGGATGGGGCTCCCGGGGGCCTGAGCGGCGAGCTTCCCCGAGGGGCCCGGGCCCGGTATGTGGGCGCGATGCGCCGCCGCCTCGCGTTCGCCCTCCTCGCGCTCGCCGCGCCCGCCGCCGCGGCGCCCCTCTTCCTCTCCATCCTCCCGCCCGGGCAGGACGGGCTCGTGCCCGAGAGCGGCGCGCCCGGCCCGCACGTCGGCGACCAGGTGGCGCCCTATCGCGATCTCGTCGTGGCCGCGCCCCTCCGGCGAGAGGCGGACCTCCTCCGCTACTTCCACGACGCGTCGATTGCTCCGCCGCCGACGCCCGAGCGCGTCGAGACGCCGCGCGCCGGCGTCACGATCAGCCGCGACGCGGCCGGCGTGCCGCACGTCGTGGGCGCGACCCGCGGCGACGTCTTCTTCGGCGCCGGGTATGCGAGCGCCGAGGATCGGCTCTTCCTGATGGACGTCTTCCGCCACGTCGGGCGCGGGCGGCTCTCCGAGTTCCTGGGCGCGATCCTCGGCCTCGACGCGACGCTCGCGATGGACCGCGCGATGTACGCGACGGCGGGATACTCCGAGGCCGAGCTCCAGGCGCAGGTGGACGCCTTCCCCACGACCTATCCGCAGTTCCCCGAGATCGTGAACGACCTGAACGAGTTCACCGCGGGCGTGAACGCGTACATCGCCGAAGCGCGGATGGACGCGACGAAGATGCCGAGGGAGTACTCCGCTTTCGGGGTCACGCTCGAGGACTGGCTCGCGCGCGACGTCGTGCCGATCACCGTCCTCTTCGCGGCGACCTTCGGCAACGGCGGCGGCGGCGAGCACCTGAACGCCGTGCTGCGCCAGGCGCTCGAGGCGCGCTACGGCGCCGCGACGGGCGACGACCTCTGGGCGGACCTGCGCGAGGCGAACGACCCCGAAGCGCCGGTGACGACGACGATGAGCTTCCCGTATCTCACGGGCGGCCCGGTCGACGCGGCCGCCGTCGCGATCCCGGACGCCGGCTCGATCGACGCGAAAGACCCGATCGCCGTGCTCGCGGACGTCCGCCGGACGTTCGCCTTCCCGCCGGCGATGAGCAACTTCCTCGGCATCGCCCCCCGGCGCGCGAAGGGCCGGCACCCGATCGGCGTCATGGGGCCGCAGACGGGGTACCGCGGGCCGGAGGTGCTGATCGAGCTCGCGCTCGAGGGCGGCGGCATCGCCGTCCGCGGCGCGACGTTCCCCGGGCTGCCGTACGTCGCCCTCGGGCACACGCCGCACTACGCGTGGAGCGCGACGTCGGGCGAATCGGACCTCTCCGACGTGCGCGTCGAGAGGCTCTGCGACCCGGAGGGCGGCCCCGCCGGCGGCGGGACGCTCTTCCAGGGGACGTGCCGCCCGCTGGTCACGCGCGTCGACACCTGGATGGCGGGCGGGACGACGGTGACGGCGACGGTCGAGCGGACGCCGCACGGGAACGTCTTCGCGCGCGCGACGGTGAACGGCGCGCCGGTCGCGCTCGTCGCGGAGCGCTCGAACTTCATGCGCGAGATCGAGTCGGCCCCGTGGCTCGCGCTCCTCGACGCCGATGCGGCGCGGACGCCGGAGGATTTCCGGGCGACCGGCGCGTACCTGAACCAGACCTTCAACCTCCTCTACGTGAACGGCACCGACCTCGCGTACTACCACTCGGGCCGCTTCCCGATCCGCGCCGCCGGCGTCGACCCGGACCTGCCGTCGTGGGGGACGGGCGAGTGGGAGTGGCAGGGCGTGCTCGCGAACGAGCGCCACCCGTTCGAGGTGAACCCGAAGCGCGGCTTCTTCGACTCGTGGAACAACAAGCCGGCGCCCGACTGGCGCGCGGCCGACGCCAACTACGCCTGGGGGCCGGTGCACCGCGCCCTCATGCTGGAGACGCGGCTCGCACGCCTCGTCCGTCACCGGGCGGAGCCCGTCCACGTCGTGAACGCGATGGCCGACGCGGCGACCGTCGACCTCCGCGGCGCGACCGTCCTGCCCGAGGCGCTGCCGCTCGCACGCGCCGCGCGCTCCGTGCGCCGCGCGGTGGCGCTCCTCCGGCGCTGGGTGGCCAAGGGCGCCCACCGCGTCGACCGCGACGGCGACGGCCGCTACGACGACGACGCGGCGGTCGCGCTCATGGACGCCTGGTATCCGAAGCTCGTCCACGCCGTCTTCGACCCGCAGCTGGGCGGGCTCTACGACCAGATCCCGCTCGCCTTCGACGACGCCCCGGGCTCCCACGTGGGCTCGGCCTACCAGGCCGGCTGGTACGGCTACCTCGTGCGGACGCTGCGCGCGGCCCGACGGAAGAAGGGCATCCACTACCGCGTCCTCCACTGCGCCGACGGCACGAAGCGGGGCTGCGCCACCGCCGTCGCTTCGAGCCTCGCCGCCGCGGTCGCGGAGCTGAACGCGGCGTTCGGCTCGATGAGCCGGTGGCACGCCGACCCGAAGCAGGACGAGATCCAGTTCGCCCTCGGCGGCTTGGCCGCCCAGCCCGCGATCCCCTGGCAGAACCGCCCGACGTTCCAGCAGGTGGTCCAGATCCGGTAGCCGGCGCGGCCGCAGGTCGTCGATGAGCGCCATCTGCACGTTCTGGATGGCGGTCAGCGAATCGAGCAGGTCGTGGGCCTGGAAAACGCGTCTACGCCGTGAGCTTGCGATACTTCAGCCGGTGCGGCTGGTCCGCCTCGGCCCCGAGCCGGCGCCGGCGGTCCGCTTCGTAGTCCTGGTAGTTTCCCTCGAACCAGACGACGCGGCTGTCGCCCTCGAAGGCGAGGATGTGGGTGGCGACGCGGTCCAGGAACCAGCGGTCGTGGCTGATGACGACGGCGCAGCCGGCGAAGGCGACGAGCGCCTCCTCGAGCGCGCGCAGGGTGTCGACGTCGAGGTCGTTCGTCGGCTCGTCGAGGAGGAGGAGGTTGCCGCCGCTCTTCAGGAGCTTCGCCAGGTGGAGCCGGTTCCGCTCGCCCCCCGAGAGGTCGCGCACCTTCTTCTGCTGGTCGGCGCCGGTGAAGTTGAACGACGCGGCGTAGGCGCGAGAGTTCACCTCGCGCCTGCCGACCATCACGACGTCCTTCCCGCCGTCGGAGATCTCCTCCCACACGGTCCGGCCGCCGACGAGCGCGTCGCGGCTCTGGTCGACGTAGGCGAGGACGACGGTCTCGCCGACGCGCAGCGTGCCGGCGTCGGGCTTCTCCTGCCCGACGATCATGCGAAAGAGCGTCGTCTTGCCGGCGCCGTTCGGCCCGATCACGCCGACGATCCCGCCGCGCGGGAGCGTGAAGGTGACGTCCTCCATGAGGAGCCGGTCGCCGTACGCCTTGCGGACGCCCTTCGCCTCGATCACGAGGTCGCCGAGCCGCGGCCCGGGCGGGATCGAGATCTTGGTGAGATCGCGCCGCGCCTCGGCCGCCTGCTCCTCCGCGAGGAGCTGCTCGTACCGGCTGAGACGTGCCTTGCCCTTCGCCTGCCGCGCGCGCGGCGCCATGCGCACCCACTCGAGCTCGCGGGCGAGGGCGCGCTGGCGGGCCGACGCCTCCTTCTCCTCGAGCGCCAGGCGGCTTTGCTTCTGCTCGAGCCACGACGAGTAGTTCCCCTCCCACGGGATGCCGAAGCCGCGGTCGAGCTCGAGGATCCAGCCGGCGACGTTGTCGAGAAAGTAGCGGTCGTGGGTGATGGCGACGACCGTCCCCTTGTACTCCTGGAGATGACGCTCGAGCCACGCGACGGACTCGGCGTCGAGGTGGTTCGTCGGCTCGTCGAGGAGGAGGAGGTCGGGCTGGCGCAGCAGCACCTGGCAGAGCGCCACGCGTCGGCGCTCGCCGCCCGACAGCGTCGTCACGTCGGCGTCGGGCGGCGGGAGCCGGAGCGCGTCCATCGCGACCTCGAGCGTCCGGTCGAGCTCCCACGCGTTCGCCGCATCGATCGCGTCCTGGAGGCGGCCCTGCTCGGCGAGCGCCTTCTCCATCTCCTCGTCGGACATGGGCTCCGCGAGCTTCGCGGAAAGCTCCTCGAAGCGCGTGAGGAGCGCGCGCTTGTCGGCCACGGCCTCCTCGACGTGCTCGAGCACGGTCTTCTTCGGGTCGAGCTGCGGCTCCTGCGGGAGCCACCCGATGGTCGTGCCCTCGGCGGGAGACGCGTCGCCGGCGAAGTCCTGGTCGACGCCGGCCATGATCCGCAGCAGCGTCGACTTCCCGGCGCCGTTGGCGCCGATCACGCCGATCTTCGCGCCGGGGAGGAAGGCGAGGCGGATGCCCTTCAGGATCTCCTTGCCCTGCGGCGTGATCTTCCGCAGGTCGCGCATGGTGAAGATGAGCTCGCGTGCCATGTGGGGATTCCTACTCGTGGACCGCCGTGGCGGCCGCCGTGCATTCGAGCCGGGGCGCCCGGCCGGCCGATACCATCACCGAACGATGCGGGTCTCCGCCGCCAGCTCGGGTGTGCAGCTCCTCGCGCGCGCCGACGCGCTTCTCCAACGGAGCGCGAAGACGTTCCGGCGGGCGAGCGGCACGCCGCCCGACGACGGGGCGCCGGATCCCTCCGCCGACCTGCCGGGGGCGATCGTCGACGTCGTCGAGGCGCGCGTCCAGGCCCGGCTCGGGGCGCTCCTCCTTCGCACCGACGACGCGGCGGGGCGATCCGTCCTCGACATCCTCGCCTGACGCGTCGCCCCCGGCTTCCGCTACTTCACGATGTCGAGCAGCTCGACGTCGAAGACGAGCGTCGCGCCGGGCGGGATCGTCGGCGGCTGCCCGCGGTCGCCGTACGCGAGATCCGAGGGGCAGACGAGCTTCGCCTTGCCGCCCACCTTCATGAGCTGCACGCCCTCGGTCCAGCACTTGATCACGCCGTTCAGGGGGAACGTCGCGGGTTCGCCGCGCTGCACGGAGCTGTCGAAGACCGTGCCGTCCGTGAGCTTGCCCGTGTAGTGCACCTTCACCTTGTCCGTCGCCTTCGGCGACTCCCCGGTTCCGGCCTTCACTTCTTCGTAGACCATGCCCGACGGGAGCTTCTTCGCCCCCTTCTCGGCGGCGGCCTTGTCGATGAAGCCCTGGCCCGCCTTCTTCTCCTCCGCCGCCGCGGCGGCGACGCGCTTCTGTCCGAACTCGTTGATCCTCGGGAGGTACACCTTCGGGTCGTACTTCTTCTCCTTGTCCTCGTCGTTGAAGCCGGCGCTCACGAGCTTGAACTCGTCGGGCGTCAGGTGGAACTGATCGAGGTTGTGCCGGAGCGCGACGCCGAGCGCGTAGAGCGTCTTCTCGTCGTCGGTCGTCGGCTCGGCAGCCGCGCCGGTGCGGGGGACGGCGGCGATCAGGACCAGCAGGACGGGGATGATTCGCAGCATCGGGGGGCTCCTCTCGCGGCTCGAAGGG
>Ga0070741_10019158_pt1 | contig 10966 bp, 8 predicted proteins | sample Coa_R1_4_FD_66440 | JGI IMG/M metagenome (GOLD analysis project Ga0070741, IMG submission 66440) | Surface soil microbial communities from Centralia Pennsylvania, which are recovering from an underground coalmine fire - Coalmine... | ecosystem: Environmental > Terrestrial > Soil > Unclassified ...
GAAGGCAGCCGGCGTCGCGCGCTTCCTCTTCTCGTCGTCCTGCTCGACCTACGGCGCCGCCGAGGACGCCGGGCTCGTCGACGAGGACGGAGAGCTGCGCCCGCAGACGGCGTACGCGGTCTCGAAGGTGCGCAGCGAGGAGGCGCTCTCGGCGCTCGCCGACTCGGGCTTCGCGCCGGTCTACCTGCGCAACGCGACCGTCTACGGCCTCGCGCCGCGGCTGCGCTGCGACCTCGTCGTCAACAACCTCGCGGCCTGGGCCTTCACGACCGGGCGGATCGTCCTGCTCAGCGACGGCACGCCGTGGCGGCCGCTCGTCCACGTCGCTGACGTCGCCGCCGCGTTCGCCGCGCTGCTCGAGGCGCCGCGCGAGGTCGTCCACGACCAGGCCTTCAACGTCGGCGCGCCGGAGGAGAACTACCGCGTCCGCGACGTCGCTGCGATCGTCGGCGAGGCCGTCCCCGGCTGCGCGGTACAGCTCTCGGAGGACGCCTCGCCCGACACACGCAGCTACCGCGTCGACTTCTCGAAGATCGCACGCCTCGTCCCGGCCTTCCGGCCGCGCTGGACGGTCGCGCTCGGCGTGCAGGAGCTGCTCGCCGCCTACGCGCGGGTCGGGCTGACCGAGGCCGACTTCCAGGGAGCGCGCTACGTGCGGCTGCGGCGCGTACGCGACCTCCTCGACGGCGGCCTGCTCGACGCGAACCTCCGTCTGCCGGAGGCCGCGTGACCGGCTCCCGCTGCCGCTTCTGCGACGAGCCGCTCCGGCACGTCGTCGCCGACCTCGGGATGACCCCGATCGCGAACGACTACCTGCCGCCCGAGCGCGCGCACCGGATGGAGCCGTTCTATCCGCTCTGCGCCTACGTCTGCGAGCGCTGCCTGCTCGTGCAGGTGGGCGAGTTCGCCCCGGCGGAGGAGATCTTCGCCGACGACTACGCGTACTTCTCGTCGTACTCGACGAGCTGGGTGGAGCACGCGCGCCGGTACGTCGAGGAGGCGTGCGAGCGGTTCGGGCTCGGCCCCGGCTCGAAGGTCGTCGAGGTCGCGAGCAACGACGGCTACCTGCTCCAGTGGTTCGTCGCGCGCGGGATCCCGGTCCTCGGCGTCGACCCCACCGCGGGGACGGCCGCCGCGGCAGCGGACAAGGGCGTCCCGACCGAGGTCGCGTTCTTCGGGCGCGGGACGGCCGGGCGCCTCGCCGCCGAGCACGCGCCCGACCTGATGGTCGCGAACAACGTGCTCGCCCACGTCCCCGACCTCAACGACTTCGTCGCCGGCTTCCGGATCCTGCTCGCGCCGCACGGCGTCGTCAGCTTCGAGTTCCCGCACCTCGTGCGCCTGATCGAGGAGGGCCAGTTCGACACGATCTACCACGAGCACTTCTCGTACTTCACGTTCCTGTCGGCGGCGCGCGTCCTCGCGGCGCACGGGCTCGTCGCCTTCGACGTCGAGGAGCTGCCGACGCACGGCGGCTCGCTGCGCGTCTGGGCGCGGCACCAGGAGAACGAGGCGCTCCCGGTGGGCGAGCGCGTCCGCGAGCTGGCGGCCCGCGAGCGAGCGGGCGGCTACGACACGCTCGAGCCGTACCTCCGCTTCGCCGAGCGCGTCCAGCACGAGAAGCGGCGGCTGCTCGACTTCTTCATCCGCGCGAAGGAGGCCGGGCAGCGGATCGCCGGCTACGGCGCGCCGGCGAAAGGGAACACGCTCCTCAACTACTGCGGCATCGGCCGCGACTTCATCGACTTCACGGTCGACCTCAACCCGGCGAAGCAGGGCCGGCTCCTGCCCGGCACCCGGATCCCGGTCGCGGCGCCCGAGGCGATCGCGGCCGCGCGGCCGGACCTCGTCTTCGTCCTCCCGTGGAACCTCCGCGACGAGATCGCGAACCAGCTCGCGTACGTGCGCGAGTGGGGCGCGCGCTTCGTCGTTCGGGCGCCGCATCTGGAGGCCGGGGTTGAGGTTTTCTGAGCAGCCGGTCGCAGGCGTCTTCGCGGTCGAGCCGGAGCCGGTGGAGGACGAGCGCGGGCACTTCGCGCGCGCGTTCTGCGCCGAGGAGTTCGCGGCGCGCGGCCTCGACCCTCGCGTCGCCCAGTGCAGCGTCTCCTTCAACCGGCGGCGGGGCACCCTCCGCGGCCTCCACTACCAGTCCGCGCCGCACGAGGAGGCGAAGCTCGTGCGCTGCATTCGCGGCGCGATCTTCGACGTCGCCGTCGACCTGCGGCCGGAGTCGCCGACGTTTCGGCGCTGGGTTGGCGTGGAGCTGACGCCCGCGAACGGGCTCGCGCTGTACGTGCCTCCCGGCGTGGCGCACGGCTTCCAGACGCTCGCGGACGAGAGTGAGGTCTGGTACCAGATCTCCGTCCCGTACGCGCCCGACCACGGCCGCGGTGTCCGCTTCGACGACCCGGCCTTCGGCGTCGAGTGGCCGGAGCCGGTCACGGTCGTTTCGGAGCGCGACCGCAGCTATCCCGACTTCGCCGCGTGAGTCGCGTCCTCGTCACCGGTGCGACCGGCTTCGTCGGCCGTCACACGCTGGCGCCGCTCGCGGAGCGCGGCTTCGAGGTGCACGCCGTCGCGCGCCGTCCGGGCACCGGCCCGCTCGCGACGTGGCACGAGCTCGACCTCCTGCGCGACGACCCGGGGCCGCTCCTCGCGCGGCTCCGCCCGACGCATCTCCTCCACCTCGCCTGGAACGTCGAGCCGCCCGGTTACTGGCACTCGGCGGAGAACCTGCGCTGGCTCGAGGCGAGCCTGCGGCTCCTGCGCGCGTTCGCGCGCGCGGACGGCCGTCGCGCGGTTGCGGCGGGCACGTGCGCGGAGTACGACTGGAGCGCCGCTCTCTGCGACGAGGCCGAGACGCCGCTCGCGCCGGGGACGCTGTACGGGACCGCGAAGGACGCCCTGCGGCGCGTCGCCTCGGCGTACGCGCGCGAGGCCGGCCTGTCGCTCGCCTGGGGACGTATCTTCTTCTGCTACGGCCCGGACGAGCACCCGTCCCGGCTCGTCGCCTCGGTCGCGCGGGCGCTCGCGCGCGGGGAGGAGGCGCCCTGCACCGAGGGGCGGCAGGTGCGCGACTTCCTCCACGTCGCCGACGTCGCGGAGGCGTTCGTCGCGCTCGTCGCGTCCGATCTCGGCGGCGCCGTCAACGTCGGCTCCGGCGACGGCGTCCCGGTGCGCGAGGTCGTCGAGCGGCTCGCCGCGGCCGCCGGCCGGCCCGACCTCCTGCGCGTCGGCGCGCTGCCGTCGCGGCCCGACGAGGCGCCGGTCGTCGTCGCCGGCGTCCGCCGCCTCGCCGAGCTCGGCTGGGCGCCGCGGATCGACCTCGACGCAGGCCTCGCCGACACGCTCGCCTGGTGGCGGCGGCGCGACCTCGCCCCGCGCGCCGCGTGAGGTCGGCCGCGCCTAAACGGGGGCCGCGGCGCGCCGATGACTCGCCCGTCCGGTGACCGTCGTCCCGACAACCGCTTCGTCTCGCGCCGAGCTCGCGCTCGACTGCCGCGAGCTGGCCGTGCTGCTCGCGATCGAGGACGCGCTCGCGCGGCCGGCGCTCCTGACCGGCTTCGCGCGGCGCTTCCACGCCGGCGACCCGGTCTCGCTCGTGCTCCACGCGCCGGCGGCGGCGATCGAGCGCTCGCTGCAGGCGGTCGCGGCCGCGCTCGGGCCGCTCGCGCTCGAGCGGCCCGAGGCGCCCGACGTCGTCGTGCTCGGCGTGCCGTCCGGAGCCGAGGAGCAGCTCGAGCGTCTCGCCTTCGCGCGACTCGGGCCGGAGACGCCGCTCGCGGTGCGCGAGCGCGTCGACGCCCACCTCCAGCAGACCCGGGAAGGAGAGCCGGTGACGCTGGGCGTCGGCAGCTACCTCGGCGAGCGCAGCGTCCTCCGCACCTGGGCCCCCGGCGAGCGGATCGTCGTCGGCAGCTACACCTCCATCGCGGAGGACGTCACCGTCCTCGCCGGCGGCGGACACCGCACGGACACGGTCTCGACGTTCCCGTTCGACCCGTGCCTGCTCGGGACGAACTTCCCGGCCGCCTGGCAGGACGATCCGTCGGTGAACCGCTCCTACGTCACGTCCGCGCCGACGGTGATCGGCAGCGACGTCTGGATCGGCCAGCGCGCCCTGGTCTCCTCCGGCGTGACGATCGGCCACGGCGCGGTGGTCGCGAGCGGCTCCGTCGTCTTCCAGGACGTGCCGCCGTACGCGGTCGTCGCCGGCAACCCGGCCAAGGTCGTGCGCTTCCGCTTCAGCAAGGACGTCGTCGAGCGGCTCCTGCGGCTGCGCTGGTGGGACTGGCCGGAGGACGTCGTCCGCGCCGACGTCGACTGGTTCTACCGGCCGCTGCCGGAGTTCCTCGCGCGTTTCGACCCGATCCCGCCGGAGGAGGAGACATGGACGAGCTGATCGCGCTGATCCGCAACGAGCTCGAGCTGACCGAGCCGATCGACGAGGCGACGCCACTGATCAGCTCCGGGCTCGTCGACAGCTTCGGCGTGCCCGCGCTCCTGTCGGCGCTCGAGGAGCACTACGGGGTGCGGATCGAGTCGGACGAGATCGGCGCGGACAACTTCGACACGCCCGCGCAGATGCGCGCGCTCGTGGAGTCGAAGCGGTGAACGGCCTCCTCGCCGAGGTGCTCGCCGCAACCGCCGTGCGCCGCGGCGACGCGCCGGCGCTGACGTTCCTCGACGCGCGGCTCGAGGGCCGCACGTACTCCTACGACGAGCTCTTCGCCCGCGCGACGCAGCTCGCGGACGTGCTCGAGGCCCGCGGCCTGCCGCCGGAGGCGCCGCTCGGGATCCTGCTGCGGCGTCAGGAGGAGCAGACGCTCCACTACCTGGCCGCGCTGCTCGCGGGACACGTGCCGGCGATCCTGACGCCGCCGAACCGCAAGCTCGATCCGGAGACGTTCGCCGCGACGATCCACGCAACGACGGCGGCGGTCGGCTTCGGCGCCGTCGTCACCGACCTCGAGCTCGAGCTCGCGGCGCCCACGCTGCGGCCGTGGACGCTCGAGCCCGCTGGCGAGGGAACGGTCGCGCCCTCGTCCGAGGCGGGTGGGCTCGCCTTCGTCCAGTTCTCCTCCGGCACGACCGGCCTCAAGAAGGGCGTGGCGGTCGGGCACGAGGCAGCCGTCGCGCAGCTCGACGCCTACGCGCGCGCGATCTCGCTCACCACCGACGACGTCATCGTCAGCTGGCTGCCGCTCTACCACGACATGGGCTTCATCGCCTGCCTCAACCTGCCGCTCGCGAGCGGCGCCCACGCAGTGATGCTCGATCCGCTCGACTGGGTCGCGGCGCCGGATCTCTACCTCCACGCGGTGGAGCGCCACCGCGCGACGCTCGGCTGGCACCCGAACTTCGCCTTCGCGTTCATGGCCGATCGCGTCCGCCGCTCCTGCGAAGCCGACGTCTCGTCGCTGCGGGCCTTGTTCAACTGCTCCGAGCCGGTGACGCACCGCAGCCAGGAGCGCTTTCGCGAGCGTTTCGCCCCGCACGGCCTCCGCAGCGGCGTGTTCCACGGCTGCTACGCGATGGCGGAGACGACGTTCGCCCTCACCTACGGGAGTGAGCTCGACGAGGGCGGGCTCGAGCGGAGCTGCGGCGGGATCGTGGTCTCCGTCGGCGCGCCAATCGAGGGCGTGGAGCTTCGCGCCGTCCGCGCCGACGGCATGCCGGCGGCCGAGCGCGAGGTCGGCGAGATCGAGGTGCGGGCGCCGTTCCTCTTCGCGGGCTACTACGAGAACCCGCTCGCGACCGCCGCCGCCTTCGACGACGGCTGGTACCGCACCGGCGACCTCGGCTACGAGAGCGGCGGCCGCTGGTTCGTCTCCGGCCGCTCGAAGGACCTGATCATCGTCGCCGGCGTGAACGTCCACCCGCACGACGTCGAGGAGCTCGTCGGCGGTCTCGACGGCGCGCGTCCCGGCCGCGTCTCGTGCTTCGGCGAGCGCGACGAGCGGACGGAGACGGAGCGGCTCGTGGTGCTCCTCGAGGCGGACGGCTCGCAGGCGGAGCTGGCGGCGCTGCGGACGGCGGCGCGCACGGCCATCCTCGCCACCTTCCAGGTCTCCAACCTCGCCGTCGAGGTCGTGCCGCCGCGCTGGCTCGTCAAGAGCTCGTCGGGGAAGATGGCGCGCGGCGCGAACCGCGACAAGTGGCGGCGGGGCCGCCTCTCGACGGCGGCATGAGCGGCTCCGCTCGCGCGAGCTACGTCGTGCTCGCCTACAACAACTGGGCGTACACCGAGCGCTGCCTCGAGTCGCTTGTCGCGAGCGCCGGCGACGCGCTCGGCCGCGAGATCGAGCTCGTCGTCGTCGACAACGGCTCGACCGACGAGACGGGCGAGCGGCTGCGGGCCTGGGAGGAGCGGGCGCGCGTCGTGCGGCTCGCCCCGAACCGGAACTTCGCCGGCGGCATCAACGCCGGTGGGAACGCCGCGACCGGCGAGGTCCTCGTGCTCCTCAACAACGACCTCGAGATCGCCCCGGGCGCGCTCGAGACGCTCGTCGAGCAGGCGCTCGAGCCCGAGGTCGGGATCGTCGGGACGCGGCTCGTCTACCCCGACGGCCGGATCCAGCACGGCGGCTTCGCGTGGCGCGACGGCGACCTGCTCTCGACGCTGCACATGTTCCACTTCGCGCCCGGCGATCTTCCGCCGGCGCGCGCCGTCCACGAGCTCGAGGTCGTCACCGGTGCGTGCCTCGCCCTGCGGCGCGACGTCTGGCAGGAGCTGGGCGGCTTCGACGAGGGCTTCGTCAACGGCTGGGAGGACGTCGACCTGTGCCTGCGCGCCCGCGCCGCCGGCTATCGCGTCGTCTACCGCGGCGACGTGCACCTCCTCCACCACGAGTCCGTCACCGCCGGCCAGAGCTGGAACACGGAGCGCAACCTCGCGCTGCTGCGCGAGCGCTGGGGTGAACGGAGCATCGGCGACGAGACGCGGGTGCGGGAGCTGTTCGGCGGGACGCTCGCGCGGGCGCCGTGGGAGCTGCGGCCGCTCGCGAGCGCCGACGGGACGCTCGTCGAGCTGTGCGCGCCCGTCGGCGCGCTCGGCCCGGCGGGGGACGAGGCGCGCGCGTGGCTCGAGCTTCTCGAATGGATGACGCTCGCGCCGGCCGTGTGCGACACGCTGGCGGTCGTGCCGCGGGCGGCGCTCGGCGCCGACCAGGAGGCGCGCCTCGCGGCGGCTGCCGCGCGCCCCCCACGGCACGCGCCACTGCGCGTCTGCCTGGGCGTTGCGCCGCCGCCGGCGCTTCTACGGCTGGCCGAGCTGCCGGAGTCGCTCGACGCGCGCGCGCTGGTCTGGACGGCGACGCCGCAGCTCGCGGAGGCGATCCGCGCCGCGCATCCGCGCGTCCGCGCCGAGTGGCTTCCGTCGCCGCTTCCCCCGTATCCGGCCGGAACCGGCGCAGGCGGAATCCTCGCGCTCCTGCCGGCGCACGAGCCGGCGCTCTGCGAGGCGGTGCTCCGCGACCTGGCCGCGGTCGGCACGGGGATGCGGGTGCGCCTGCTGCCGACGGTCGCCGACGCCCGCTTGCCGCGCCTTCTCGCTGCGAGCGGGCTCGCGGCCGAGCTGCTCCCGCCGGTCGCCACCGAGCAGCAGTTCGCGCGCCTGGCCGCGGACGCCGACGTCGCCGTCTGCCTCGACCCGGCCGACGCCTACCAGCGCCGCGCCCTCGTGGCCGCGGTCGTCGGCGCGACTCCCGTCGCCGCGGCGGGCGGCCAGGCCGAGGCGGTGCTCGGGCCGCTTCTTGCCACGACGCTCGCCGAGGCGCTCGCCTCGCCGCGACCCCGCGCCCCCCTGACGGCGGCGGTGACGGAGCGCTGCGGCGGTGCCGCGCTCGCCGGCGCGGTCGCGTCGGCGCTCGCCGTCTCGCTTGCCGCTGTGGCTTAGGCGAGGCCGGAGCGGAGGATCTCCGCGTAGCGCCGGGCGAGCACCGGCCAGTCGTACTCGCGCTCGCAGATCGCCCGCGCGGTCGCCGTCCGCTCCGTCCAGTCCGTCTCGAGCGCGAGCCGGACGGCCTCGGCGAGCTCCTCGGCGCCGCCCTCGTAGGCTGCGAAGCTCGCGACGAGCTCCTCGGAGAAGCCGCGGGCGCCGACGGGCGTCGTCAGCACCGGCAGCCCGGCGGCCGCGTAGTCGACGACCTTCAGGTTCGAGCCTGAGCCGCCGTGCATCGGGTTGAGCGCGAGCGTCGCACTCGCGAAGATCCGCTGCTTCACCTCCTCGTCGACGAGCCCGTGCCGGAGCAGGTTCGGCGGCGCCTCGGGCGGGACGTGCCTGCCGACGCTGCCGACGACGTGGAAGTCGACCTGGGGGAGGAGGCGCGCGACGACGGCGATCTCCTCGACGGCGCGGATGTTCGGGCCGTGGTCGCTGCCGGCGAAGACGCAGCTCGGGCGGACGGCTGCCGCCCGCTCCTCCCAGGGGACGAACGCGGCGCGGCGAACCGCGACCCCGTTCGGGACGACTCCGCAGCGCTCGAGCGGCATCCCGTAGCGCTCGTGCAGCGCCACCCGGTCGTCCTCGGTGCACGTGATGACGACGGCCGCTTCGAGGCACGTCTCCGCCTCGAGCGCGCCCACGGCGCGGGCGAGCTCGCGGCCCTCGCGCGTGTCGGCGTAGAGCTCCGCCTTGAGCGCCGCCTCGACGTTGTGGCAGTCGTACACGAGCGGGACGCCGGGCAGGGCCGCTCTCGCCTGCCGCGTCGAGAAGCAATGCGCGACGACGACGGCGTCCGGCTCCCAGGTGCGCGCAAGCGCCAGCGCCTCGACGAAATGGTCGCCGGGGCCGACCGTCAGCGCGGCCGCGAGGTCGCCGCAGGAGGCTCCGGCGGCGAAGTCGAGGAGCTTCGTGGAGGTGAACGCGGCGGGCGGCAGGGCGGCCTGGATCTCCCGTCCCGGGCGCGCGTCGGTGAAGCTGCGCAGCGCGCGGAGCGGGTGCCGGTAGCTGCCGAGGGTGAACGCGGTCGCCCCGACCTCCGCCGGCATCGACCCCCACAGCTCCGCCATCCGCATCGCTCCGCCGCAGAGGGGCGGGTCGATCATGTAGGTCGAGACGAGCACGACGTCGAGCGGCGCCTCCGCGCGCTCCGGCGCGTGCAGCGGCCGGCGCAGATACGTCTCCGCGACGGGCGGCAGACCCGCTCCCGCGACGACCCGCTCGCGGCCGAAGCCGGCCTGGACGAGCCGCGCGCGATCCGCCTCGCCGCCGACGACGACGCAGTCGAGCGAGCGCGCAAGCTCGACCCGCTCGACGAGCTCGACGCACTCGTCTGCGAGCAGCACGACGTTCCGGACGCCGGGGACGGAGAGCGCGACGAGCGCGAGCTGCGGGTCGGTGCTGACGAGGGCCTCCGGCGACAGCCGCCGCAGCTCGCGCAGCGCGATCGCCTCTCCCTCGAGCGCCGGCACGTCGTAGCCGGCACGTGAGAGCTCCTCGGCCAGCTCGGGCGCGCCGACGACGACGACCCGGCTCCGGGCGTCCGCCTCGGCCGCGAGCCGCGGCGCGCCGGTCTCGTCGGCGGCGGCCGCGAGCACCTCGCAACCGCTCGCGAGCACGGCGTCGGCGCGGCTGACGAGCCGGCGCACGTCGGCCTCGCTCGTGCAGACGACGAGCTGGATGTCCGCCTCGAGCTCGACCCCGGCCGCCGCGGCGGCATCCTCGATCGCGACGGCGACGGCGTCGGCGCGGCCATCGCGCACGGCGATCGCGAGCGTGACGCCCGCATCCTCCCCGTAGCGGCGCGCGAACGCCACCGCCGCCTCGACGCCGCCGGCCTCCGCCGCGCCGAAGGCGGAGGTGACGAGGGAGGTCCGAGTCTCGAGCGTGCTCATGCGGAAAGGGGCCCGGCGGCCCGCAGGTAATCGGCGCCTGCGCAAGGCGCTTGAGCTAAAGGCCGCGCACCGGAGGCCGATCACCCGCGCGTGGCCGTCCCCACCACGCTGCCGCTCGTGTGGCATGCGCCGCTGCGCGACCCGTCCGGCTACGCCGACGAGGCCCGCGCCTTCCTGCTCGCGCTCGAGCGTGCCGGCTACGCGGTCGCGGCGCGCGAGATCGCGTGGGGAGCTGCCTCCACCGACCTGCCGGCCGAGCACGGGGCCGTACTCGAGCGCGCGCTCGCGCGGGAGATCCCGGCGGGAGGCGTCCTCGTCGAGCATCGCATCCCGCTGCCGAACGACAGCTACCGCCGTGAGGAGCTCTGCACCGTCGCGCGGACGATGTTCGAGACGGACTCGATTCCGCGGCACTGGCTGCCGGCGCTCGCCGGCGCGGACGAGATCTGGGTGCCGTCCGAGTTCAACGTCGAGACCTTCGAGCGCGCAGGGCTGCCGGGCGACCGGATCCGCGTGCTGCCGGAGACCATCGACTTCGAGCTGTTCGACCCGGCCCGCGCCGAGCCGCGCCCGGTCGGCGGCCTGCGCGGCTTCACCTTCCTCTCCAACTTCGACTTCACCGACCGGAAGGGCTGGGACCTGCTGCTCGATGCATGGGCGGCGGCCTTCGCAGCCGACGACGACGTGTGCCTCCTGCTCAAGTGCGTCTCCCTGCACGGACTGCGTGCGGCCGACATCGAGGAGCGGATCCGCCGGTACCTCGCCGGCCGCGAGACCGCGCCCGTCGTCGTGATGAACGACCTCCTGCCCGCGGCGGCGATGCCCGGTCTCTATGCGGCAGCCGATGCCTTCGTGATGCCGAGCCGCGGCGAGGGCTGGGGCCGGCCGTACATGGAGGCGATGGCGATGGGGCTGCCGACGATCGGCAGCCGCTGGAGCGGCAACACGGCCTTCATGCACGACGGAAACGCCTGGCTGCTCGACGGCGAGGTCGTGCCGGTCGAGAGCTGGTCGCAGGTCCACTCCGACCTCTACCGGGGCCACCGCTGGTTCGCGCCCGACCTGGACGCGCTCGTCGCGGCGCTGCGCGAGGTGCGAGCGGGCGGGGAGGAGGTACGCGACCGCGCCG
>Ga0070741_10019159_pt1 | contig 10965 bp, 8 predicted proteins | sample Coa_R1_4_FD_66440 | JGI IMG/M metagenome (GOLD analysis project Ga0070741, IMG submission 66440) | Surface soil microbial communities from Centralia Pennsylvania, which are recovering from an underground coalmine fire - Coalmine... | ecosystem: Environmental > Terrestrial > Soil > Unclassified ...
CGATCTGGATAAGCTCCACCGCAATGGGGTGCGCCTGCGTCACCTTGGCCGCCTGCTTGATCTCTCTCCCGACATTCAACGCGCCGTGCGCGAGATGGTTGAGCTGACAAAGAATAATACGAGGATTATCCTTAACGTTTGCTTTAATTACGGTGGCCGCGCCGAACTGGTCGATGCGGTGCGTCAGATCATCGCCGATGGACGTGATCCCGCTTCGATCACCGAAGAATTGATCAGCTCCTATCTGTATACGCGCGATCTGCCCGATCCCGATCTAGTGATTCGTACAGCGGGGGAGATGCGCGTCAGTAATTTCCTGCTCTGGCAATCTGCTTACAGCGAGTATTACGCGACTCCTACCCTGTGGCCCGATTTCGGACGCGGCGATTTGCTGGAGGCGCTGGCGAGTTTCCAGAAGCGGCAGCGGCGCTTTGGCAAGCTGGGAACTTCCTGATGATCTGGTATGCTAATAGTAGGGCAATCTATTGGCGGGCTGTACTTTGAAAACGTACCCTCGTGGTACATGACCGGGAATATGCGTGCAACAGGCAAGTGAAGAAAAAAAATCAACGGATTCGCCGGAGAAGGCTGATAGGCAGTGGTTTCGTTCTGTCGGCCTGAGGCTGATTACTGCCTTTGTGGGCATGCCAATCGTGCTGGCGGTAGCCTGGCTAGGAGGCTGGTGGGCCTTTGCAGTCGCTGCCCTGGTCGCCCTCCTGGCCATCTATGAACTTCATATGATGATGTTACACGAAGGCTATCACCCGCTTATCCTGGTGAGTTGCGCGCTCGCGTCGCTCTTTATGGTGGCCGCGATGTTGCCCCGACAGCGCTTGCCGCTCCTGGAAATCGGGATTAGCGTGGCTCTGCTGGCTTCGTTTCCTTTTCTCTTTTCCCGTAAAAAGCTGGAAGGCGCGATGCTTGACTGGTCGCTGACACTGGCGATTGCTTTTTATGTCGGCTGGCCCATGAGCCTGCTCCTTGTTTTGCGCGGCTACCAGGCGGGACTGGGAGCGGGCCTGTGGTGGCTATTTGTTCTCTTTGGTGGCGTCTGGGGCTTTGATACTGGCGCCTTCTTTGCGGGTCATTTTTGGGGCCGCCACAAGCTTGCCCCCAGGATCAGCCCCGGCAAAACCTGGGAAGGTATCTTTGGTGGCCTGATCTTTTCGATTGCCGCCGCTGTTCTCTTTGCTGCGTTGCCCCTGGGCATTCCCTGGTACCTGGGAGTGTTGCTGGGCATTCTGGTAGGCGTGGCAGCGGCGCTGGGCGATCTGGCCGAATCGCTGATCAAACGCCAGACCCATGTGAAGGATAGCGGGCAATTTTTCCCCGGTCATGGCGGCGTCCTGGATCGCATAGATAGTCTTCTTTTCGCGATCCTGGTGATCTATATTTTCGCGCTGCTCGTAGGGAAAATATAGGGCCCGGGTGTTCTGATCCGGCTCCCGGGTGAGTGCGAAATTCTTGCTGTTCTTGCGTGCTATAATCTGAAAAGGAGGGCGAACCGGACGTTCGCCCGTTGTTACAAGGGAGTGGCAGAGGACGTTCCTGCCGTTGAGATAGAGATGACTGGCTTTCCCAGGCGTATCGCCTTATTAGGAAGTACTGGATCGATTGGCCGGCAGACGCTGGATGTGGTGCGTTGCTTCCCCAATCACTTTCGGGTGGTGGCTCTGGCGGCTCGCCAGAACGTTGCGCTGCTGGCCACTCAGGCCCGCGAATTTGATGTGCCTATGAACGCCTGCTTTGCTGAGGCGCCAGAGGTGGCCGAGGCTGCCCGCGTGGCTCTGCCCGGCATTCTCCTGGGCGAGCAGGGACTGCTGGAGGTTGTGACCCACCCGGAGGTGGACGTTGTGGTGGCGGCCACCTCTGGCCTGGTTGGCCTGAAGCCCACGCTGGCGGCGGTGCGCGCCGGCAAGGCGATTGCCCTGGCAAATAAAGAGACGCTGGTCATGGGCGGGCACCTGGTGATGGAGGAGGCACGGCGCGCGGGCGTCTCAATTCTGCCAATCGATAGCGAACACAGCGCGCTCTGGCAATGCCTGCGCGGTGAGGAGGCTGGCAATGTGCGCCGCCTGATCATTACTGCCTCCGGTGGTCCTTTCCGCCGCTCTTCGCTGGACGAGCTTCGTTCGGTGACGATTGAGCAGGCCCTTGCTCACCCCACCTGGCGCATGGGACCCAAGATCACGATCGATTCGGCAACGCTGATGAATAAAGGCCTGGAGGTGATTGAGGCTCACTGGCTCTTTGGTATTCCCTATGAGCATATAGATGTGGTGGTGCAGCCTGAGAGCATTATTCATTCGATGGTCGAGTTTGTAGATGGTTCGCTCAAAATGCAGGCCAGCCTGCCGACGATGCATCTGCCGATCCTGTATGCTCTGAGCTATCCCGCGCGCCTGGATACGAGCGGCGCCGGCCTGCTGCGCGAACTGAACTGGCCCGATGTGGGCCGGCTCAATTTTGAGGCGCTTGACATGGAGCGTTTCCCCTGTCTGCGCCTGGCACGCGAGGCGGCGGAACGAGGGGACACCTACCCAGGCGTCCTGGTTGGCGTGGATGAAGAGGCGGTCGCACTTTTCCTGGCTGGCAACATAGGTCTGTTAGATATCGCGACGCTGATTGAAGAAGTTCTGGAGCAGCATCAACCTGTGACCAACCCGGATGTGCCTGCGATTCTGGAAGCCTGCGCCTGGGCACGCCAGCGTGCGCGTATGGTATATGAGCAGCGTTATGGGAGGATGGTCAAATGACTTTAACCAACCCCTGGTTCTTACTGGCCGCGATTCCTGTCTTTGGCCTGTGCATTCTGATTCACGAGTTGGGGCACTTTCTGACCGCCAAATGGGCGGGCATTCGGGTTGAGGAGTTTGGCCTCGGCCTGCCCCCGCGCATGGTGGGTTTTCGCAAGCGCGAAAGAGGTGGCTGGGAGGTCATCTGGGGACCACGTACCCCGGAGGATTATTATGAAGAGCGGCATCCAGTAGAAAAAGCTGCAGGTGACTCTTTTGGAGATACCGCCGTCTACGGGAGTGAGCCGGACGGATCTGGACCTGAACGCCCGGAACAACATCACACCATCTACTCACTCAACTGGCTGCCAATCGGCGGTTTTGTGCGCATGCCCGGCGAGAACGGCGAAGTCCATGATGAGAACGGACTTTATGATCCGGGCAGCTTTGCGGCCAAGACAGCAGGCAAGCGTATCGTTGTCCTGGTCGCGGGCGTGACGATGAATATTATCCTCGCGATGGTGCTATTTATGGTTGCCTATGGCGTTGGCCAGCCGGTCGCGACCACGCAGATTGGTCAGGTTGTCGATGGGTCGCCCGCGCAGGCGGCTGGACTGAAGCCCGGCGATACGATCATCTCGCTCAACGGCCAGCCGGTACACACCTTTGACGATGTGGTGAATGTGACCAACAGCATTGTGAGTCAGCACCCGGGCGCGAAGATTGTTCGGATCATTGTGGTTGGTCGCCACCAGGGGCAGAAAGGAACGTTTACGACGCCGGTGGATGCCAATCCCAATCCCACTCCCGGCAAGGGCAAGATGGGCATTAGCTCTTCAAATAATGTAACGCTGGTCCGGTATCCTTTCTGGCAGGCGCCGGTCAAAGGAATTGAGGAAACGTATACTGTTACTACACAGTTTGTCCAGACGATTGGTCAGATGATCGCGGGCCAGATTCAGCCGCAGGTTATGGGGCCGGTCGGCATTGTGCATTTTACCGGCGAGGTGGCACAGTCTGTACCCAGTCAGGGCTGGTGGCCAATTCTCAGCCTGACGGCGATTTTAAATATCAACCTGGCAATTGTAAATATTCTGCCTTTCCCCGCGTTGGACGGCGGGCGCATCTTCTTGATCCTGATCGAGTTGCTGCGAGGCGGCAAGCGGCTCAGGCCGGAGGTCGAAGGGATTATCAACCTGGCCGGCATGGCAATTCTTTTAACGCTTATGGTTATTATTACGGTCAGCGATGTCTTGCATTGGAATGGATAGCTCATCGCCGTCCGGCTATGATAAAGGGAGAGTAGGCAGAGGTTATGCGACGAAAAACCCGGCAAATTCATGTTGGCGACCTGGCTATCGGAGGTGACGCACCAATCGTGGTGCAGTCGATGACTACCACGTACACCCGCGACGTGGCCAGCACGCTTGCTCAGATCCACCGCCTGGAGGATGTGGGCTGCGAGTTGGTGCGAGTGGCTGTGCCCGAATTGGAGGATGCGCTGGCGATTAGCGAGATTACGCGTCAGATTCATATTCCTCTGGTTGCCGATATTCACTATAAACATTCGCTGGCCCTGGAGGCTATTCGCCAGGGAGTCGATTGCGTGCGCATCAACCCCGGCAACCTGATCAACGGTCGCAAGTCGCTGGAAGAGATTGTGCGCGCCTGCAAAGAGCGCGGCGTGGCTATGCGCATCGGAGTCAATTCCGGCTCGATCGATGCACTCGACCAGCGTGGGCAGATGGAGCGCATCCAGGTGCGTCTGCGCGACGATGGGACGCTTGAGCGCAGTGATCCCGCTGAGGCTCGTCGCCGTGAGCGCGAACATCTGGCGGAGCGCATGGTGAGCAAGGCGCTGGAATACATTGGCTGGTGCGAGGAACTGGACTTCCATGAGATCAAAGTCTCCTTGAAGTCCTCGACGCCGCTTACCGCCGTGGAAGCCTATCGCCGCTTCTCCGAACGGTCAGACTATCCACTCCATCTTGGTATCACCGAAGCCGGCACAGTTGTGACCGGCGCGGTGAAATCGGCGGTTGGTCTGGGTCTGCTGCTGGCCCAGGGCATCGGCGATACTCTGCGCGTCAGCCTGAGTGCCGAGCCGGAGGAAGAGATTCCTGTGGCCTACGAGATTCTGCGCTCGCTCGAGCTGCGCAATCGTGGCGTAACCTTCGTCTCCTGTCCCTCCTGCGGACGCGTCGAGATCGATGTAGTCAGCGTGGCGAACGAGGTTGAGAAGCGCCTGGCGAAGGTTCAGACGCCTATCCAGGTGGCCGTAATGGGTTGCGTGGTCAACGGTCCTGGCGAATCGCGCGATGCCGATGTGGGCCTGGCAGGTGGCAAGGGACGTGGCGTAATTTTCCGCAAGGGCAAACCGATCAGGACAGTGCCGGAAGACCAATTTCTGGATGCCGTTCTCAAGGAGGTAGCCAGCCTCCTGCCCGAGTGCGAGGCCCGCATGGTCTATCCCGAAGGCGGCATTCACGAAACCGCCGGTGTCCATCGCACACGCGACGAAGGCATCGGTCTCTCGCTGTCAGCGAAGCAATAGCTTTTCACGTGTGCCTGGCTCCTACTTCCACATCCCGCGCTTTCCCGAACATTGATTGGCGCGAGCACGCGCTCAAGGAGATAAAAGCATTGTTCACAATACTTTTATCTCCTTGAGCGCATGCGCGCACCTTTATCTTTTCTCCAGCGGAGCGGGCGAGGAAGCCAGCTCGATACTTTCAGTGGCCTGGTTCGCTCTTGCTCGCTTTCTGATCAGGAAAAAGAGCAGTAGCGCGACCAGCACAACGCCCAGGATGGTCTCTGCCCACTGGGGTGTGTTCATGGGTAGCATTGGCACCCATGATGGAAGCGGGTGCGTTTCACTGCCTACTGCCATCGGGGGTGTACCGAAAGGCGCAAGGTGAATGACTCCGCTGGTGCTGATGCCCAGGTCGTAAGTAACCTGCTCGCTTGGCGCATCCAGGCTGAGGTAGGTGAACCAGCTATCCGGCCATACCCAGCCCATGTTGCGGTCGCTAGTAAGATCCTGGTAGAGCTGCGTGGTCATCTTCTCCTGAAAGGCCAGCTTAAAGCCCGTTGCTCCTGGAATCTCGCTGCCGACCGCCGATTGGCCGATGCGGGCGTTCAAGTCCGAGATATTAAGGGGCATGTCAGTCAAGAAGTAGAGGTCGGCCTGAACCTGCTGACCATCGAGTGCCAGTACCTCCAGCGGCACCCAGGGATGGGGAACCCTCATGGTGATGAGCAGTGGCACCCCATCTCCTTGCAGCTGGTGGCGTGCCTGAGCAGCTCTGGTATCGTATTTTGCGGCCATAAAGATGGGACTACCCTGGGCGTAGGCGAGCAGGTGGTCGTGCGTCTCCTCGTCCAGGTAAAAGCCATTCTGGACCGCCCAGCTCACTATTTGCTGCCCGCTGCCCTTAATCACCGTCACGTCGAGCGCCTCGATCTGCACCTGCTCGATCACTTGTGCTGAACTTGCGGCGGTCTGGACATTAGGAGCAAACAGCGCGCGCTGCGGCGGATGGCTTTCGATGTTGAGCCTCTGAAGCGTCCAGGCTCCGCCATCCTGAATGCTCTCCGGGATCGCCGGCAGGGGAACAATCCAGCCTACGCCAGAGGCCGAACCCTGGTAGGCGAAACTGGTCAGGTAATGCTCCACGCCGTTGTGCCAGGCAATCAGCGTCGAAGCACGTTCCAGCCGTACATCGCCATCGGGCGCAATCAGTCCCCCGCAGGCCAGGGCAGGTTGTGTCTGAAAGAGAAAAAGGGCCAGCGCGCACATGGGCATGGCCAGGGAAATAAGCAATCGTTTCCGCATCGTGGTTTCCTCCAACTCGGTGTAGTCAGTCTTTCTATCCACGATGACGTTATAAGGCGAGAGAAAGTTCCTATCCATAGGAGGAGGCGCTTCTCTTCTAGTCCTCCAGTGCCACTATGCGACTGAGATGGCATTCAGAGCGCCTGAGTGCTGTCCATCACTTTCCACGCTGAAAGTGGCGCTGGAGGACTGGCCTCCAGTGATTCAGAGGGGCTTCTGGTGCTTGCAAAGACCCTGCTGACCTCATCGACGATAGCGGCTAACGACGGTTTGCCAGGGGCCAGAGCGTTCTGGCAATGCGCGCCAGGACGAACCATCTGTAGCCTTCCCTCAACCATACGCCGATGATCGATGGCTAGCGAGGCCCATGTGAGGCTTTTGTGCTGGTAAGAGCGAACGAACCGCTCCCACGGAGCATCTGTGAGGGCAGGGAAGCCTGGCAAATGGATCGGTTCAGGAACTAGATCAGAAATCGCAGGGACCTGACGCGCGCGGCGTTGGACATGACACGCTCTGGCCCTGGCCTGATGGCCCCGACGGAAGCGCGATCACCTCTCCTTGAGGAACAAAGCTGACCTCATCAGGAATGCCTGCCTCCCGACAGGGAACGCAGTCGATCGCCTATTCTTCTGGTAAAGAGAGAACTCGGTCCAGCAAGGTCGCTCCCTGGCTGCTTGCAGAGAGCAGAAAAACTCCAACCTGGCTGTTTGCTCGATGTCCGGCAGTCCCACTCTTCTGCCGAGCAACCCCTGCCGATTTCTTCCCTTGTTTGACGACGCCTGTTTCGTCCATCCTGCTTGACTGGCGTTATGCCAGTGTCCCCAGCCACCGTTCGGCACAGGGTAAGACGCGGCTTTACACTCAATGCACAGGTTATCCCTGGTAACGAAAAAGAGGTTGTCTCATATAAGACAACCTCTTCTCGAATATGGGCTGTACAGAACTCGAATCTGTGACCTCCACGATAAGGTAGATAACCAGCGCGTTATCAACTGGGAGTTGACACGTTTCCAATTACCCCCTTCCGAACCGGACAGGCACCTTTCGACGCATCCGGCTCTCCATGTGCGTCGTCTAACCGTCTGATCATATGTACCCTCCGGTACAATCGCGCGATACAGCGACTCCGCACACTGCACCCCTTCCCCATGTATCAGGCATTACCCCGATCATTTGAGTACTATGAGTGCTCTGTCACCATGAGCCTCTCGGCTTTTAGGTGATCCCGCCGTCTCACTTTAACACAATCCCGTACGTAGGTTTCCTTTTCGCTGGTATCCCTTCTCATTGAAGGTAGGCCCGGAGAGATACCTTCCACCCGATTGACATCGTCTCGGATGGACCTCCTGGTATGCCCAATAGTACCGTGATGGCATAGGGTCCACGCATTCCCCCGCAGCTAGGATTCGAGCAGTGTAGCTCTAACCGTATACGGATAACTGAACGGCTCAGGGACAGGTACGTTCCCTGCCCGCCCTTTATTCCGCCATGCTATTGTCCCCTTCGAGTTTCCCCGTCAGGTAAGGCGTTGTTTTATCCACTTTGGTATCAGTGGTCTACCCTTCGGTAGAGTGTGTTAAGGTGCCTCAGCGGCGCACATGCCAGAGATAGAACTGGATCAGTTCAGCGCACCATTTGACGCAATGCCGCAGGCGGGAAAGGCGCTTGGTGCCCGCTGGCGCCCGTTCCGGGGTGTCGAGATAGCCTCCTATTTCCGAGAGCAGCAACCCGTTGACCCGATCTCGGAAGGTCAGGATAACTGCCACCGTTTGCAGAAAGGTCCGCACCAGTCGCTTATCCATACGCGCATCCAATTCCATGCGCAACGGGGTCAGAAACCGGGCCAACGCGGCGTACAATCCCTGCGCCATCTCCGCTGCCTCATACCGCAGAACTGGCGGAGCTTCGACCCGTGTGAGATACTGTGATGACAGAAGAAACACCTCCTGGCGCATTTGATTGAGTCGGCTTTTTCTTTGGCTCTCTCCGTCTCGCTCAGGAGGGGTCTTTTTACAAGGTCATCCTTCCCTTCTACAAGCTCTTCTGTAAATCCGCGATGACTCTTGTCTCTTTTTATGGTGACCCGTTGCTATTGCTGCCGGAATTTTTAGCGCTGCCAGGCATTTTGTTATACACGTCGAGCCAGTTGGTGGCAATCTCGATCTGGGCCTGTTGCAGCGCGATCGCGCCCGAACATACCTGGTCGTGCAGGTAATTCTCCACCTTGTCCTTTTCGTGGAAGCCGGGTTTGGGGCTGGCAGCTTCGGGCCAGAGGTTAGAGATATCGTTGGAACCGCCCAGTTCCAGGCTCACAAGGTGGTCAACCTCGTACTCTCCCGCTATGTGATGGGTGATGCCATATGCGGCATAGACTTTATTTTTCGTGCTGGTGGTGACATTGCGCACCGACGAGGCATAGCCGGACCGGCAAACCTGATCTTTGGTAACGTTGGACAGAATATCGCCGGGCGTGCATTCTGTGTCCTGTAGTGGTCCCCTTACTGCGCACCCGGAGGAGTTGGTCTGCACACCCCAATTCGGTGCCGCCCCCGACGTGCTGCCTCCCGGTGAGGAAGAAGAGGATGGACCATTCGTCGTGATGGATACGCCGGCGCAACCGCTCAAGAGCAGGCAAGCCAGCATTGCCAGAATAGAGAAGCGTTTCACAGGACCTCCTTCGTTGTCATTGCTCTCCCAGGCCCACTTGCCCGGCAGAGGTTGTGCGTTAAAAACACATCGATGTCATTCCGACTGCAGCACCAGCCAGCCGGAATCGAAACAGCGAGCCTGTAGATCGGCCTGCTTGATCCAGTAGTATACCATCCCGTTGTTGGCCCAGCGCATCTTCGCAGCCGCATCAGTATCCAGTTGCAACAGCAGTTGCCAGTCCTTCGCGCCAGCCCACAGGGCGGACGCGCGTGGATCATCGCTCGCGGTCACGCCCTGAGAGACAAGCTGGCATTGTTCGCGCATATCGTCCTGGATGGTATCGGGATAGCCAAGCAAGCGATGATGCGGTAAAGCGCGGTCTGCGCGATCTTGCAGTGCATCGAGCACCTGCTCGTACGCCTGTTGCTCCTGATCGGTCCAATGAGCGTCGGGCAGTTCAAGTGCCGGCTCCGGGGTCAGGGTAAGCTCGCTTCTGAAAGTAAGCGCGCAGGGTTGAAAAAAGCTCCCAACAGGCAGGTTCGCTGGAGCGACCGCGCGCCGCAGGCCCGCGGAGGGATTACCACTAAACAGAATGCGCCAGCCAGCGCGATCTTGCGGCTGCTCGCCGAAGGTCTGCTGACCAGCATCGTAAAAAAACCAGAGCATACCGTGGGTGGGAAGCACCCGGTCCTTATCAAACGGCTGCACATCGGCCAGCCGGATCTGAGCCAGAAAGGACTGTGGCTGCCCATTGAACTCCAGCCAGCACACGCCGGGCGGCAGATCGGGAGAACCGCCGATTTTCGAATCGCCCGGCGGCAGGGTGCTTTCATCCACCGGTCTGGGGAACAGCCGGATCGAATAGCGGGTCAGCGCGTCAATAGTCTGCACGCGCGACTGCAGACCAGCGTTGATAAAAGCTCGCTCAATATCTACCTTCTCCATAACTCATCCCTCTCATAGTTGAAAAACGTTTTATCTGTACCTCTTCCTAGCTTAAACGTCTGGCATGAATGTACGGACTCATTGCATATGGCGACTGCTATTCCTGTGTTACACTGTGTCTGTGGCACGGCTGGCCATACGATGAGAAGAGAGGAACAAACATGGCTGAATTGACCGCTGAGATGATTGTCGATCAAACGCTCCCCAACGATGTGCAGCTTTCACCCGATGGAAAACAGGTGGCATATACTCTGGCTCCGCGCGGAAAAAGAGAAGAGCATGAGACCAGCGCGCTCTGGATCGCCAGCACTGATCACCCCAGAGGTTCCCGACAATTCACCGCAGGAGAGGCGCACGATTGGCATCCACGCTGGTCGCCAGATGGCAAACAACTGGCGTTCCTTTCCGACCGAGCAAAGCGAGGTACAGCCCAGCTTTACCTCATCGACACCGATGGCGGTGAGGCGCGGGCGCTCACTTCAATCAAAAACACAAAAAGCATAGAGGATTTTGCCTGGTCGCCGGCAGGTGGGCAACTTGCTTTTACCAGTGCCGATGAACCAACCGACGAGGATGAGAAAAAAGAGAAGGAGCGCGATGACGCGCGCATCTATGGCGAAAAATGGTCGTACGCGCGCTTGCGCCTGCTTTCATTAGCGACCAGAGAGATCACGACGTTAGTCACGGGCGAGCGGCATATTGCCGATTTTGCGTGGCATCCTCGGGGAACAGAGGTGGTCTATATGGTCCAGCAAACTCCCGATCTGGAAGCGCAGGCACACGAGGTAGTAATTGAACGCA
>Ga0070741_10019160_pt1 | contig 10965 bp, 9 predicted proteins | sample Coa_R1_4_FD_66440 | JGI IMG/M metagenome (GOLD analysis project Ga0070741, IMG submission 66440) | Surface soil microbial communities from Centralia Pennsylvania, which are recovering from an underground coalmine fire - Coalmine... | ecosystem: Environmental > Terrestrial > Soil > Unclassified ...
CCGGCCACCCGAGGTTGACGGCCCCGGGGGCGGTGTTGCTCGGGGTGCCGCCGTCGGGCACGTCGAAGGACAGGTCGCGGGGCAGTACCGGCCCGTCGAAGCCAACGTTGTCCCACACGAAGGTGTGGTTGCACTGGCTGTTGAACTTGCAGGCGTTGTAGTGCACGTCCTCGAGCCAGATGAGGCCGCGGGTGAGCGGCATGGTGAAGCCGGTGATCTTGTCGATGAGCTGCTCGCTGGAGGCGGGAGCGCCGGCGTTGGTGGCGTAGACGTCGACCTCGTGGAGGCTCACGTCGATCTCGAAGTGGTTGAGGGCGGTGGGGCTGCCGGGGGTGACGCAGCCCATCGGCTGGACGGTCAAGCCGGTGGGGACGTAGTCCTGGGTGGTCATCGCCTGGTCCACGCCCGGGCAGCCGCCGTTGGGCTGCCCGGAGGGGTTCTCGGCCATAGACATGACGAAGCTGTTGCGGGCGTAGCCCTGCATGCCGGGCAGTGGCGCACCGTAGGGGGCGGGCGTGGGAAGGTCGGTGATGGCGAAGGCCGGCCAGGCGGCATGGATGCCCTGGCTGTCGTCGCCCAGGTCGAACACGACGTGGCCGGTGCGCCCGGCGAAGTCGAAGGGCTGCTTGGGGTAGGCGGCCAGCACTGTCTGGTCCCCGCAGCCGAGGTTGCAGCCGAACTGGTGGCCGTCGTTGGAGGTCTCGGCGAACTGCCCGTTGCATACCTGCACGTCGTTGGGCGAGTTCACCGGCGCGGTGTTGCACACCGACGACGTCGAGGGGAACCACACGTCGTACTGGGACTGGCCGATGTTGTAGTCGTCGCTGATCCGGCTGACGCCCCACACGGTGCCGTTGAGCTGGCCCGAGCGGTTCCCCGTCCCCATGGGCTGGTCGAAGGTGTCGCAGAACGCCGGCGCAGCACCGCCGGAAAGCACGCAGCCCGACCCCGACGAGCCCGCCTGCACCCCGCGCTGGTGTGCCCTTTGGCCCCCCCTCGAGCTGCAGGCGGCGAGCGCACAGGTGATCCCGAGCAACGCGAACAGCATTTTGGGGCGCGGGCGGGCGCGCCCAGTTGCTGCCCCTTCAGTGCCCCGGGTCACCGCTCGCGGAGCATAGCGTGGGCCGCCGGTGCTGCCATGTCAGCCGGCCCCTCGCTAGGGAAAGTTCACACTACGATCTTCCGGGCAAAGAAGGCCTCCGCGAAGCCGGATGGTGACCCTGCTTCTGCACCCCGTAGCCGCAGGAGGGCGAGGAACGCGTCCTCGCTGAACCACCGCTTGTCCCGTTGGCTCCCGAACGTTCGCATCAACATTTTGACTTTGCGTGTCGCGGTGACCGCGTCGAGTGGCACATAGAGGTTCGGCTGACCGATGTCGCCATCGATCTTGAAGATCTCGTACTCCAGGATCAGGTGGTCGCGAAATGTGTTGTACGTCAGGTCCGACACGAGTCGGTGGTCCTGGTGGCGGTCCTCGCGGAAGTGAGTGAAGACGATATCGGGGGTCACCTCGCGCTTGAGCCCTTCGAAGAACTCCTTGATCTCTACGGCCGTGTAGGGAAAGAATCCGTCGCGGAAGTTGGCCTGGATGAGGCGCGCATCCTTTTGTCGGCCGAGCACCTGTCGGGCACCGGCGCGGGCCTCTTGTGCGCGCTCTGCACCGCCCGAGAGCACGACCCATGTGACTCGCGCGAGGGGTAGCTCACGTCGGAGCCGGAGGATCGTGCCGGCACAACCGATCTCGAGGTCGTCGCTGTGAGCTCCGACGCACAGCAGGTCGAGCCCATCGCGACCGACGCCGGCAGGCATCAACGGGAGCATCATGGGGATCTCAGCGCGCAAGTGTGCGGTCGCGCTTCCAGACCTCCCAAGGCGCACAGCCGCCATTGAAGAGGTCAGTGAGCTGCTGCTGCTCCTTGAAGGTGTCCATGCACCAGAACCGATCGTACCGGTACCCGAGGAGCTTCCGCTCCCTGATGAGCCGGGCGAATGGCTCGACAACGAGTTCCTCGCCCGGCTGGATGTAATCGAATATCTGCCGGCGCATAACGAAGTACCCGCCATTGATAAGGAGGCCGGCGTCGCCGACAGGGCGCATACCGTAGACGTCACCCTCCGCGCTCACGTCGACGAGGTGGAAGCTCTGCGATGGTGGCACTGCGATGAAGGACGCGACCTTGTCGGTTGCGGTAAACGTGTCGACCATCTTGGGCAGGTTGGCGTCCGTCAGGCCGTCCGAGTAGTTGGCAAGGAACATCTCATCGTCCTCAACGTACTTACGGACCGCGACGAGCCGCTCACCGATGTTCGCATGCAGGCCGGTATCGATGAAGGTGATGTGCCAGTCTTCGATGTCGTTGTTCTCGAGTTCGAGATGCTGGCCGCCCTTTGACAACGTGAAGTCATTGGAAATCCACTCTTCGTACCGAAGGAAGAACTCCTTGATAACCTCTGCTTTGTAGCCGAGGCAGAGGATGAAGTCCTTGTGTCCGAAGTGTGCATAGTACTTCATCACGTGCCATAGGATGGGCCGATAGCCGATCTTCACCATCGGCTTGGGGACCTCGCCAGTCGAATCACGCAGACGGGTACCGAGGCCTCCGCAGAAGAGGACAACCTTCATTCCTGATCAGTCCTCCTCGTCGCTGCCGGCACGAAAGTAGTCCGGGTATGAGCGGTCGCGGTCTGAGATCACTGCGGGCGTTGTAGGCCACGCGATCGAGAACGCCGGGTCGTCCCAACGAGCCCCGCGTGCAGCCGTCGGCGCGTACGGCGTATCCATCTGGTAGAGCACCTCCGCTCCGTCCGTCAGCGTGAGAAAGGCGTGACCGATACCAGGCGCTAAGAATACAGCCCGGCGGTTGTCACTGGTGAGTTCAAACGCCAAGTGTGACAAGAACGTCGGAGACTCCGGCCGGATGTCCACCGCGACATCGAGGATCGCTCCGGCCGTGCACCGGATGAGCTTGCCCTCACCGAATGGCTCTGCCTGCCAGTGGATTCCCCGGAGCGTGTGTTTTCGGTCGTTCCAGGAGATGCTGCACTGAGCGATCTCTCGTGGGAGGCACTCCGCGCCGAATTCCTGCGCACACCACGTCCGGGCGAAGAAACCTCGATCGTCGAGCCGACGCTCGAGATCGACGACAACCACTCCTTCGATTGTCGTGCAGTTGAAGATCACGGAACGATGTGCGCTTGGGGGATAGGTACGATGAACTGGCCGCCCCAGTCACGGATATGGGCCATCTGCGCCATGATCTCCTGCTTGACGTTCCAGGGCAGGATGAAGACGAAATCCGGTCGGGAGCGATCGATTTCCTCGGGCGGCAATATCGGTATATGCGTGCCGGGAAGGAAGAGCCCCTGCTTGTAGGTGTTCCGGTCGACGGTGAAGTCGAGGAAGTCCGACCTAATGCCGCAGTAGTTCAGCAGCGTATTGCCCTTACCGGGCGCGCCATAACCGGCGATGTGCTTCCCATTCCGCTTGAGATCGATGAGGAGAGCGAGGATCCCCCTTTTGGTCTCCTCCACCTGGCGCCCGAACGAGAGGTACCTGGCGATGTCGGTGATACCGAACCGCTCCTCGCGGGCAAGGAGTTCGCCCACTGAGGCACGAATGGAAAGGTCCGGCTCGCTCGCACGGGACGCGAAGATCCGCAAGGACCCCCCGTGAGTCGGGATTTCTTCGACATCGAAGATCGTCATCCCATGATGGGCGAAGAGTGCGACGGCGGTGGTGAACGAGAAGTACGAGAAGTGCTCGTGATAGATCGTGTCGAACTGGTTCTGTTCGAACAAGGTCACCAAGTGAGGGAACTCCATCGTCACGACTCCACCAGGCGCAAGTACCGCTCTCATGGCCGCGACGAATTCGTTGAGGTTGGGCACCTGGGCCAAGACGTTGTTGCCGATAAGGACGTCTGCCCGGCGGTCTTCTGCGGTCAGCTCGTCGGCGAGGTCGGCACCGAAGAACCGGACCAGGGTGGGGACGCCCTTATCCTCCGCCGCTGCGGCCACGTTCGCTGCCGGCTCGATCCCGAGGCAAGGTATGCCTGCTTTGACGAACCATTGCAGAAGGTAGCCGTCGTTGCTCGCAAGCTCGATCACATTGCTGTGCGCTCCCAAGGCGAAGCGATCGATCATCATCGTGACGTAGTCTTGGGCGTGCTGGACCCATGACTGCGAGAATGACGAGAAGTAGGCATACTCGGAGAATATTGCGTCGCTGCTGACGTACTCCTCGATCTGCACGAGCCAGCAGGTGCGGCAGACCAAGACGTGGAGTGGGTAGAAGGCCTCCATCGAGTTCAGCTTCTCGGGGCGCACGTAGCTTTCGCAGAGCGGTGACATCCCGAGGTCGACCACTGTGTCCGTCAGCGGCTCGCTGCAGAACCGGCACCTGGCCGGCCCAGCCGAGATAGGACTCACCGTCGGGCCGCCGCTTCTGACACGCGCCGCTTCGGGACCGTGGTCATCGGTCCGTCCCGGCCGATCTTCCACTGGTCCACCTGCTTCACTTTCCTTCCACTGCGAGAATCATCAGTCACGTTAATCGGCGATGACACAGCCGGTCAAAGCTTCGGACGCGGCGAGGCTGATGTTGTCGACGAGTTGTTCGTTCAGCCGAAGACGTTCTCGGCTGTCCAATTTGTACCGATAGTGAACTACGGCCCCGGCCGAGACCGGCCGACCGGCGCCACGTGGAGCCCCGTCGCGCCGGATAAGGCGCATCGCTCTTGGCGCAAGGGTTGTTCGGCGCCAGGGCTCACGATCCCGTACATCGCCGCCGATGCAAGAGAGGGAAATTGAGACTTCGGGTGTCGCGCGCAGACGCGCTAGATTGACGCAGGCGGAGACCGAGGAGACGGGAAGTAAGTCGTGGGCGTGGGCACCTCTCCGAAGCCGAAGGTCACCGACAAGGCTTCGCTGGGACCTCCAGGCAGTCGGGGATCGACGGTTCGCGTCCCGCGTGGTTGCCGTTCAGGCCAGCGCCGATGACGATGACGAACGAGCGGAGCGCGACCTCCGGAGCGGGAGATAACCGTACGCCGCGTCGGCGGGACCTCGACGTACTGCTGCTCGACGGTCAGTACCGGCAGGCGTTGACATGCATGCGTGCACTCGCCCGTTCAGGGCTCCGGGTTGGCGCCGCGGCATGCGTGTCGGAGGCTTCGGCTGCGCCCAGCCTGCGCTCGCGGATGTGCACGATGCGCGCGAGCCTCCCAGACCTTGGCTCCGACCCAGACGTGTACGTCGATGCACTGCTGGACCTGCTCGACACGATCGCCGTCGCCGTAGTGCTCCCCGCGCACGACGGTTCCATCGAGGCGCTGCGCCTGCGGCGGCCCGAGGTCGAGAGCCGTTGCGCGCTCCCGCTGGCGAGCAACGAAGCCCTTGATATCGCCGTGAGTAAGGAACGTACGCTTGCGGTCGCGGCGACGCAGGGAATTGCGACCCCCGAATCCCTGGCGGTGACCTCCGAGGGAGACCTGCGCTCCGCCTTGGCCGCGGTCGGCATCCCCGCAGTCCTCAAGCCCGTCCAATCGTGGGTGACCAGCCGTCAGGGGGAAGGCACGCGGCTCACGTCCGTCCTCGTCCGGGATGCCGAAGAGGCCGCCCGCACGTTCGGTTGGATCCAGGCCGTCGGAGGATCGGTGCTCGTCCAACCGTGGCTACCCGGCATCCGTGAGGCGTGCACACTCTTCTATGCCGAGGGGCGGGTCTGGGCGCGCTTCGGGCAGGTGTCCCACCGGGAGTGGCCCGCCCTTGGGGGCGTTTCGGTCCTCTGCGAGAGCATCGAGCTCGACCCACGCATCGCAGCATGGTCGGAGCGGCTGGTCGAGGCCATCGGGCTAGAGGGCTGCGCCATGGTCGAGTTCCGGCGCGACGTTGCAGGTCGACCAGTGCTGATGGAGGTCAACCCACGGCTGGGCGCGACAACGGCGCTCGCGCTGCGGTCGGGCGTCGACTTTCCACACTTGTTGTATTCCTGGGCGGTCGGGGAGCCTCTTACGTCTGTCACGGCCTACCGCGTCGGCCGTCGTTTGCGCTGGCTCACGGGCGAGGCGTGGTACCTGAGGAGCGTGTTCGGCCAGCAGGGGAGTCCAGAGATTCCGACCCGTCGCCGAGCGGTCGCCACGGTTATGTCGGACTTCGTGGCCCGCCCGAGTCACGTCGATGTGTGGTCTTTGAGGGACCCCTGGCCAGGGTTCGTCGAGACGAAGGCGGCAGCAAAGGAGTTCGCAATGCCACGGATCGAGAGATGGATCGGGCGATGACGAGCTTGGGGTTCCCCAGCGACAGCGTCGATGTCGCCATCATCGGAGCAGGCCCCTACGCGTTGTCGCTTGCCTCGCACCTGCGCGCGCGTGGGATCGAGTACCGCGTCTTTGGGCCTCCCATGGAGGCATGGAGAGCGATGTCGCCCGGCATGCACCTGAAGTCCTTGGGGTTTGCGACGAACATCTACACGCCGAATGACTACCTCACGCTGCCGCAGTTTTGCAGGGCTCGTGGCGAGGAGGATTTTGAGCCGATCCCGATCGCGACCTTTGCGGAGTACGGCGTCGTTGTCCAAAAGCGAACTGTCCCGGATCTCGAGGAAGTATTGGTCGAAAGCTTGGCAAGGGCGAACGGCAGGTTCCGACTGATGCTCGCGACGGGTGAGCTTGTGACGGCTCGTCGTGTCGTAGTGGCCACTGGGCTCACCTACTTCGAGCGCATCCCGCCGCCCTTCGACAGCCTCCCGCAGGACTTGGTTTGCCACACCTCGCAGCGTGGGGACTTCACAGGGTTCGAGGGCTGCGACGTGACGGTAATAGGAGCCGGGCAGTCGGCGCTGCAGGCGGCGGCGCTCTTGCACGAGAACGACGCAGAGGTGCGCATCCTTGCCCGGGAAGAGGTGCACTGGGGAACGCGGGGACGGCCTGACAACGAGAGGAACATCCTCGAGCGGATCCGCGTACCAATGACGGTGCTCGGTGGCGGCCGCGACAACTGGGTTCTTCAGCACCTTCCTTGGCTAATGCACCACCTGCCCGATGCGCGACGACTGAGGTTCGTCCATTCGCACCTGGGTCCCGGTGGCGCCTGGTGGTTGCGTGACCGAGTCGAGGGCGTCATCCCCATCGAACGCTCGACCAGGGTCGTTGGTGCCGTCCCGGAGGGCGGGAAGGTCCGGCTGACCCTTGTCGAGAACGGTGAGTCGCCCCGCGACCTCGTCACCGAGTACGTGGTGGTCGGCACGGGGTACGACGTTGACGTCGACCGCATCGCTTTTGTGTCGCCGAGCCTTGCATCACAGGTCCGTCGTCTCGAGCGTGCCCCGGCACTGTCGCGACACTTCGAGTCCTCCGTGCATGGCCTCTATTTCGTGGGGCCGTCGTCGGCGGCGAGCTTCGGCCCGTTGTTCAGGTTTGTCGCGGGGGCCGCCTATGCAGTGCCGACCGTCGCGGAGCACCTCGCACGTGGCCGTCGGAAGCAGCCGTCCGACGGGCTCCCGGAGCCATAGGCCAGCGTCGCTCGCCCTACTGTGGCCCAGGCGGGTCTGCCGGCTCGAGCCACCCTTCGCGCCAGTACGGGAAGATGGCGCGCGGGCAGAACCATCGCCCAGGACTGTTCTCCCCGGAGCAGACCGCACCATCGAGCGTGACGCAGTCGCTGCTCAGCTCGATCAACCGCCCCGTCTGGTCGTCGACTAGCTTCGTAACGCGCTGGCGTACCTGCAGGACCTCGCCACAGAACCGGAGCATCTCACGATCGAACCAGAGGCCACGGTTCTTACCGTTCTCGTTCAGCGTCGCCTCGATCTCGCTGCGGCTCTTCACACGCACCCAGTCGCCGGGTTGGAGTCCCAGGGTGGGGAGACGCGGCGACGACGGCCCGTGCCCTTTCACCGAAGGTTCTGATGACCGCCCCAGGTTCCTCGCAGTTTCGACTGCGACCGCGTGGCACATGACACGGGCGAAATGGGGCAGGGACACGTTCCCGTTCGTCCACTGGCGCACGTACGAGCGCGGGTCCTTCGGGGACAGCTGCACCGATGCCTCAAATGCCTGCGTCGCTTGGCACCGGTACCGCTCAGCGCCCTCAGCATCCACGGTGACGGAGTTCAGCCGCGCCCGTTCCATCAGCTCCGCCGATGCGTCGGGGCCGGGAGCGACGGGGGCTGGCGGAGCCCCCGCCCCCGCCCGCCTGAGCCATGCCTCCTTCCAGTAGAGGCGGCACTCAGCGGCGCACCCGGAGTGGCCCGAACCGTCGCACCGCAGGTCATCGAGCAGCACGGTGCAGGGCATCGACCGGGCGCCGCTCCAGTGGATGGTGTCGCATACCCGGTCTGCCGTGGCCAGCACGGTGAACTGCTTGCCGCACAGAGCCACCATCTCGGGCATGAACGGGACGGACTCGAGCTCGGCTCGCTCGTCCAGGGTGGCAAGGACTTCTGCCGCGGACCGCACCTCCACGCGGTCGCCCCTGCGGAGAGGACGGTCTCTCACGTCACAGCTGTCACCGCGATCGATCCCGTCTCGAGCACTCCATTTCGGCACCGGACCCAGACCACCTCGATCCAACAACAAATACGCAACAAACAGACTTGGGACCTGCCGGACACTGTACACGCTTCGACACACGGACCGGCCTGCCGAAACAAATGTAAGATGATGGTCTGAGGTGGTCACGAGGAGGCTGGCGTGGGCGCGGTGATGCTGGACGATGATTGGGCCGTTGATCGTCGTCGGCGAGCTATCTTCGCTGGCGACTTGTTCGTCTTCAGCCCCAAGCCTGCCGCGCTGGCGATGGCGGAGCTGGCGCGCCGGCTCCTCGAGGAGGCGTTTGCGCCGTTCGAGCCGACCGACGCCCAGCACCACATGCCCGTTGATGCCTACGCAGCGACGCTCGCCACCGTGAAGCCACGGTTCATCCACCATCCGGACTGCAAATCGTTGATCCCTCAGTTGATGCAGGAACTCGGGGCGGACCTGCGGGACGTGTACTTCGATGTTCCTCGGCTCCGGTCGGCGACCGCGCACTCGTACCTCACCTCGGGGATTGCCTACGCCTTCCATCCCCACCGGGACACCTGGTACTCGGCCCCGCAGGCGCAGATCAATTGGTGGTTCCCCGTGTACGAGATCGAACGGGACAATTGCCTCGCCCTCTATCAACAGCAATTCTCTGAAATACTCCCGAACAGCTCCGAGACGTACAATTACTACCGCTGGAACCAGACTGGGCGCACCCTCGCGAGCGCACAGATCGGGGACGATACGCGAGTACAGCCGAGGCTGACAGCGGACGTGAGCCTCGGCCCAGAGCTCCGGCTCGTGGTACCGGTCGGGAGCCTCATCGTCTTCTCGGGCCACCAGCTTCACGAAACCGTGCCCAATTCGACCGACGTCACGAGGTTCAGCATCGACTTCCGGACGGTGCACCGGTCCGACCTTGTGGACGGCGTCGGTGCTCCGAGCGGCGACGTCCATTGCACGGGTACCACTCTGCGGGACTTCCATCGCTGCACGGACATGGCCCCTCTGGATGCGGAGCTGGTCGCCCGGTACGACGACGAGTCTGCATTGGAGTATGCAGAAGGGCTCGTGTTCACGCCCAGTGAGAACTGAGGTCGCTGGCCAGGTCGCCCTGGTGACCGGCGCCAGCCAGGGGATCGGGCTTGCCATCGCGTCGCAGCTCGCCGAAGCAGGAATGCGGGTTTGGATGGTCGCGCGGCGCAAGGACGTCCTCGACGCTGCTGCGAAGGCGCTGGGCGGCGAGGTACACCCCCACGCTGTGGACCTCACCGATCCCGCCGCCCGTGAGGGGCTCGCGGCCGCGCTTCACGCGTCTCCGGGAGGTCTCGACGTCCTCGTCCACAACGCCGGTGTAATCCATTTGGGCCGTACGGAGCAGTCGTCGGACGATGAATTCGATGAGCAGTTCAGGGCGAACGTGCTCGCTCCCTATTCGCTTACTCGCGCCCTGCTTCCGCTCCTGGAGGCGAGCCAGGGCCAGATCGTGTTCATCAACTCGTCGGCGGGCAGGTCAGCCAACGCCGGTGTCGGTCAGTTCTCGGCGACGCAGCACGCAGTCAGAGCTCTGGCGGAGAGCCTTCGGGCGGAGGTCAACGAGAGGGGGATCCGGGTGACGATCGTCTTTCCGGGCCGAACGGCAACACCTCGGCAAGCCGCGATTCATGACGCGGAGGGCAAGTCCTACCGTCCAGAGCGCCTGATGCAACCGTCCGATGTCGCTGAACTGGTGCTCGCTGCGCTGCGACTGCCGCGTACAGCAGAGGTGACTGAGATCGCGGTGCGGCCGATGCTAAAGACGTGAGCTGGGGATCTCCCCGCCCGCCACTTCGCGGAGGAGAGTCAGCGTCCGGCGCGCGTTGGTCCGTACGTCGAAGCGCTGCTCTGCGAGTTGCCGGGACCTCCGGCCCATTGCCTCTCGAAGTGTGCGGTCATGTACGAGTGCGTCGAGCGCGGCACAAAGGCGCGGCAGATCGCCGGACCGCGTGATGAAACCGTTGGCGCCGTGATCGACGATGTCACCAGTGCCGCCGACGTCCGACACGACCACGGGCAGGCCGGAGGCCATCGCCTCCAGCGTGGCAAGACCGAAGCACTCCGCTAGGCTGGGCAGCGCAAAGAGGTCGGCGCTCTGGTAAAGCCGGCGCAGCTCGTTACTGTTGGGCGCAATGTGGTGGTGGACCGTCAAGCCTGGGCGGGGGACCACGTCGTCTCTCGTGACGACGTGCAGCTCCACCGTGCCGGGGGGCTGGCTGCGCAACCACTGGAGGAGCAGCTCGCCACCCTTACGAGAGAAGTCGCCCCCCACGAAGAGGACGCGTGCCGGGCCTTCGCTCCAACCCGGACGGTGATGCGGCTGCCAGAACGTGAGATCGACGCCCGGGGGATTGACGACGATTTTCGACTCCGAGATGCCGTAATCGGCGACGACGCTCTGCTTGGC
>Ga0070741_10019161_pt1 | contig 10965 bp, 9 predicted proteins | sample Coa_R1_4_FD_66440 | JGI IMG/M metagenome (GOLD analysis project Ga0070741, IMG submission 66440) | Surface soil microbial communities from Centralia Pennsylvania, which are recovering from an underground coalmine fire - Coalmine... | ecosystem: Environmental > Terrestrial > Soil > Unclassified ...
TCGTCTTCCCATCCCGCCATGGTCAGCCCTCCAAGAGCCGACCACCCATGAATCATTGAAAAATTGATTCGGGAATCCTATAAAGCACGCAGAACCGACATTCTGCCAAAGTAGTGCTAGCTAGTCAATAGCGCTCACCGAGGTTCCAGCAGCTCGCGCGCGACAATCAGCTTTTGGACTTCGGTCGCGCCCTCGTAGATGCGAAGCGCGCGGATTTCGCGATACAGGCTTTCGACGACCTCGCCCTTGCGCACGCCGCGCCCTCCGAACATCTGCACGGCACGATCGATGACGCGTTGCGCGGTCTCGGTGGCCGTGAGCTTCGCCATGGCCGCCTCGCGCGTGGTCGGAAGCCGCTGAACGTCACGGCGCCAGGCCGCGCGATATGTCAGGAGCGCCGCGGCGTCGGTGTCGGTCGCCATGTCGCCGAGGGCGGCCTGGGTCAACTGGAGGTCGCCGAGCGTCGCGCCGAACATGTGCCGGCTCCTCGCATGCGACAGTGCCTCATCGAGCGCGCGACGCGCAAAGCCGAGCGCCGCCGCGGCGACCGAGGCGCGGAAGATATCGAGCGTTTGCATCGCGAGCTTGAAGCCGCCGCCCGGCGCGCCAAGCCGACGGCTGGCCGGGATACGGCAGTTCGTAAACCGCAACGTCGCCAGCGGATGCGGCGCAATGACCTCGATGCGATCTGCAACAGCGAATCCGGGATCATCCGGGAAGACGACAAAGGCCGAAATGCCCCGGGCGCCCGGCGCCTCCCCGGTTCGCGCGAACAGCGTATAGACGTCGGCGATGCCGCCATTGGAGATCCACGTCTTCTCCCCGTCGATGACGTAGTCATTGCCATCAAGACGTGCCGCGCAAGACATGGCCGCGACATCCGAGCCTGCGTCCTTCTCCGAGAGTGCAAAGGCTGCCAGCCATTCGCCCGAGCGGACCTTGGGCAGCACGGCCCTGCGCAGCTCCGCAGAGCCCGCCAGCGCGATAGCACCCGAGCCAAGCCCCTGCATGGCGAAGGCGAAGTCAGCGAGACCATCGGCATAGGCGAGCGACTCGCGCGACAGGCAGATCGAGCGGGAATCGATCGTGGTGGCATCACCATCGGCTGCCGCGACGGCGCAATCGAGCAGCCCCGCCTCGCCCATCGCACGCACGAGCCTGCGGCAGGCGCTGTCGACATTGTCGTGGTCGATCTCGTCCAGGCTCCCCGACCGCACGAAGCGGTCAAGCGCCCCGGCCAGCGAATGATGGCGCGGCTCGAAGAACGGCCAGTCGAGCCACTCGCGCCTGATCGCCTTGGCAACGGAGCCCATCTGTTGCTCCTCAGCTCACCTGTGCCGCCGCCGCTGCGGCAGCGCGCGCCAGATTGGTCTCGTATTGCCCCTTGGCGGACAGATATTGCTTCGGCCAACTGACCGCGGTGATCCCGATGCGCGCAGCTTCATGCAGCGTCCACGCCGGATCAGCCAGATGCGGCCTTGCAATGGCGCAGAGATCGGCGCGACCCGCTGCGAGGATCGAGTTGGCATGATCGGCCTCGGAGATAGCGCCAACCGCGATGGTTTCGACGCCGACCTCGTTGCGGATCAAGTCCGCAAACGGGGTCTGGAACAGGCGTCCATAGATCGGCCGTTCCTCCTTCCAGACCTGCCCGGAGGAGCAGTCGATCACATCTGCACCCGCCTGCTTGAACATCGCTGCGAAGATCGCGGCATCGGCCGGTGTGTTGCCGCCTTCGGTCCAGTCGTGGCAGGACAGGCGCACCGACATCGGGCGATCCGATGGCCAGGCCGCGCGCATTGCCTTGAACACTTCCAACGGAAAACGCGCCCGATTGTCGTGGCTGCCACCATATTCGTCGGTGCGACGGTTGGTCAGCGGCGACAGGAAGCTCGACAGCAGGTAGCCGTGGGCGCAATGCAGCTCGAGCCACTCCACGCCGGCCGCCGCGGCGCGATGCGTTGCCGCGACAAAATCGTCACGCACGCGATCCATGTCACTGCGGTCCATCGCCCGCGGTACCTGACTGTGGGGCAGATAGGGCAGCGCAGAGGCAGAGATCAGCGGCCAGTTGTCAGACAGCAGCGGCTGGTCGATCCCTTCCCACGCCAGCCTGGTCGACCCCTTTCGTCCGGCATGGCCAAGCTGAATGCCCATCTTGGCGTGGCCGAGGCTGTGGACCAGATCGACCAGGCGGCGCCATTGCGCGGCCTGAGCGTCGTTCCAAAGCCCGAGGCACCCGGGCGTGATCCGCGCATCCGGCGAGACGCAGGTCATCTCGGCGAAGATCAACCCGGCTCCGCCCATGGCGCGCGCGCCGAGATGAGCGATATGGAAGTCGTTAATCAGCCCATCTTGCGCCGAATACATCGCCATCGGCGAGACCATGATCCGGTTCGCAAGCGTCAGGCCGCGCACGCGGTGCGGTGTCAGCATTGGCGGCGGCGCACGCTGCTCGTCCTTCACCGCAACGCCGGAGCGCGCCGCGAACCAGCGCTCGAACCCCTCCAGCCAGCTGCGATCGCGGACCCGAAGATTTTCATGGCTGATACGCTGCGACCGCGTCAGCATCGAGTAGAAGAATTGCGGCGGCTCGAGCGTATCGGCATAGCGCCGGCCCACCACCTCGAACCATTCCATTGCATTTCGGGCCGCGTTCTGAATCCGCGCAACGTCGATCCGCCGTACCTCCTCGTAGGCCTCCAGCACGGCTCCTATCTTGTCGCGATCGTGACCATGACGGTCGAACTGATTGGCCAGTTCGATCGCGTCATCGAGCGCCAGCTTGGTGCCCGACCCGATCGCGAAATGTGCCGTGTGCGCGGCATCTCCCATCAGCACGACATGCGAGCGGCCGTTGAACACGCTCCATTTGCCGCAGATCAGACGGCTGAAATTGAGCCAGGCCGAGCCGCGCAGATGGCGTGCGTTGGTCAGGAGCTTCGCGCCACCGAGCGTCTCGGCAAAGAGCCGTTCGCAGAATGCAATCGAGCCCTGCTGATCGAGATCGCCGAGACCATGGGCATTGTAGGCTTCCTCTGTGGTCTCGACGATGAAGGTCGAGGTCTGGCCGTCGAATTTGTAGATGTGCGCCTGGAACCAGCCATGCTGGGTCTTGCGGAAGTCGAAGGTGAAGGCATCGAACAGCTTGTTGGTGCCGAGCCAGATGTAGCGGTTCGGCCGGATCACCATGTCGGGCTGGAATTGCCCGGCGTAGCGGGCGCGGATCCTGGAATTGACGCCGTCGGAGGCAACGATCAGGTCGGCATCCGGAAACTCGAGATCGGACTCGACCTCGCGCTCGAAGACGAGTTCGACACCCAGCGCCTCGCAGCGCTTCTGCAGAATATTGAGCAGATGCTTGCGTCCGATGCCAATGAAGCCGTGGCCGGAGGTACGCTGCCGTGTCCCCTTGAAAACGAGCTCGATATCGTCCCAATGATTGAAGGCATCTTCGATCTCGGCGGCGCTTTCGGGATCGGCGATCCGCATCGCCTGCATCATGGCGTCCGAGAACACCACGCCCCAGCCGAACGTATCGTAGGGCTTGTTGCGCTCGACGACGGTGACGAGATGTTCCGGATGCCGGCGTTTCATCAGGAGACCAAGATAGAGCCCGGCCGGGCCGCCGCCGATACAGACTATGCGCATCATCCCTCGCTTTCGCGCGCCGCGCCGCTTGCTGAACTGCCGCCATCGAATTATTTTAAGTATAAAATATTTCGCCGGAGTGCCGCTTGTCAAGACGCTTGTCGACGGCCGGCGGAGACGCCCGGTTCTGGACCCGAGCGATAGGCACGCTTTCTCGCGGCCATGCAGCCAATTGGCCTCTTTGGGGAGATAGAGGACGTCGTCGACGTCGTTCTCTATCTTGACAATGCGACCTTTGTCACAGGAGATATCCTGGAAGTCGACGGCGGCGCCAATGCAGCGCGGCGGTGGCCGGGTGGATCTCCGGAAGTCAAACTCACCGCCCTAAGCCGTCGCTTTGCTTGCGGGTCGCGTTCAATTCAGCCCGAGTTCACGCGCGCTGGCCACGATCCGGTCGCGCTCTTGGACATCGTCGGCAAAGACCTCGAGGCCGCGCGATAGCGCCTGCCGCGCCTGGTCGATCTCGCCCAGCACCATGCGCGAGCGGATCAACTTGATCCATCCGTCCGCGTCCCGTGGCGATTGCTCAAGTCGTTTTGCCAGGCGCTCAACCATACCACTGATCATGGCCGACCGATCCGTCGGGGACATTGCCTCAGCAGCCGCGACATCCTGTGCATTCGGCCCGTTCTCGGCCAAGCGCGGCGTCTCCACGTCCCGTTTCAAGCCCTCGACCACTTCGCTGGAGATCGCCGAGTTCGGCCCTGCAGCAGGCGTCGCTGTCTCGATCCCGAGATCGCGCTCGATTGCCGCTATCGTACTCTTGAGTTCCGGCAGCCACGGCTCGTCGGGCTTGATCTCCTTCAACAGACCGACGCAGTCGGTCAGGGCGGAGGTCTTGTCGCCCTGCTGCTCTTTTGCCAGAGCCTTGAAGAACCGCGCACGCGCATTTCGTGAATCGCTTGTGAGCACGTCATCAATGACATGACTGATGTCGGGCGTGATCTTGCCGCCCGCGGCACGGACCATTGCGTCGATGCGCGCTGTTTTCAATTCCACGTTGCCGGGACTGGCGTCGATCGCTTTCGCGTAGGCATCGCTGGCCTCGGCAAACTGCCCGGTGTTGAAATAGGACCAGCCAAGCGTGCGCCAACCTTCGCTATCGGCCGGGTTCTTCTCAAGCCGAACGAGCAGGCGTTGGATCATCTCGTCGACTGACGGCAGACCGGATCGCTTCTGCGGCTGCGCCCAGCTCTCGGGTGCCGAGCTCTGTGCCAAGGCTGCAAGGCGCTTCACGGCTGGCGCATCCTCCGCAGGCGGCGCGGGCATTTGCTGTGCGGATACGGGATCTGCCACCTTGGTCGCATCGAACTCTCTGCTCGTCGTGTAAAATCCGACCGCGCCCGCTATCAGAATTCCAGCGACACACGCCAATGCAAACTCCGGGACGCCCCTGGAACGCATGGAGACGAGCGGCGATGATCGGCGAGCCAGCGCACGCTCCACGACCTCACGCCGGGCGGTGTCCGCCTCGGCTTTCTGGATCGATCCTTGTCGGAGCCCGCTCTCGATTTCTTCCAATCGATCCAGACAGGCTTCGACATCGACGGCTCCGTCCGCCCGCGGCAGCCCAAACCGTCGCACAAAAACAAGGGATAGCAACACCGCGATCATGGATGTCGCAATTGTCTGAACGAGCCATAATGTCATCAGCTACTCCTCACGCTCGGCAATGCCTCGAAATTGCGGCTCAATCGATCCGCCGTTCTCCCCCAAAGCCCCATTATCTTCCGGCTGCAGCGGACTGAGAGCAATTACCATCGGGGCGGGCGCTATATCTGCACAAGGCGGACGCCGCGGGCGCCCCGAACTTGCTCTTCTCGTCGCTCGGCTTGCTGTTGCCGTCGGTGTAGAAATCGTAGCGAATGCCCATCGTGGCCAACAGGTCGGTGGTCTGGCTCTTGATGCCGCTTTGAACGGTGTTCGTCCATTGCGCGCCCACCTCGAGCTCGAGGCTGAGATTCTTGGTCCACTGGTAATCGACCAGGACCGATGGAAGGACTGTATATTCCGTCAAGGCCGTGCCCCCACGGCCCATGGTGTAGCCGAGCCTCAAGCGCGGACTGATGCGTAGGTCGGGCGTCACCGGAAACCTGCTGTTGAAGTCGAGGACATACATATTCGACGTTGTCATCTGCGAGTAGCGCAGCGCTGCGATATACATGTCGCCGTCCCTCATGATGTTGTTGGCGATAAGCTGGGTTGAATAATAGTATTCGTTGCCCGCCGGCAGCGCGGCCAGCGCCGGGTCGAGGCCGACCACCGGCGCAAGCGGCTGGGTCAGGTTGACGACGGTGGCATCCGCGCTCACCTGAAGCTTGTCATTCAGCGGATGCGAGAAGCCGATCATGGCCGACTTGTAGATTGGGGTCTGCTCGAGCGCAAGCTGCTGCAGCGGCGCGTTGGCATTGGCCTTGAGCAGGTCGTAGAGCGTTGCGAACGGCTGGTTGAGCAGAGCGTTCCAGGTCGAGAGATAGGGAGTCCTGCGATAGTCCGCGCCTCCGTAGATCGTCGACTTGTCGGGCAGAATCCATGATCCCGAGAAAATGGCCGCGTTCAACCGGTTGAAATAGACGTCGTAGTCGACGTTACCGAACATGAACTTGTTCGCGTCGTAGTAGCGGGCATCAATCCCGACAGCCCGGCGATCCAGCAGCGAGCGATCCCGTTGCTCCGTCACGTACAGCGTCGTTTCAAAGCCGCCAAAGAACGGCCCGAGGCCCACGCCCGCGCTATAGAAATACTTGTTGTCCTTGAACGGCAAATCGAAACGACTGAGCGCCGGCGAGCCGGCAACGACGTCAAGTCTCAACATGGTCAGCGGCTGCCAGCTCAGCAATGCACCGTCAAAGCGACCAAGCACGCCGTCGGTATTGAGGGTCTGACGACCGAATACCGAGCGGACGTTCCAGTCTTTCACCAATGTGTCGACCGAAAACGCGGCGATACCGACGAGATCCTGCGAGGCAGGGCTGAACATATGTTCTTCGCTGCCCGAAAACCGGATCTTGCCCTTGGTCTGGTCGTTGTTCCAGGTCGCAGTCGCATCGAGGCTCGAGAGTATTTCGTTCTGGTGCACGCGGTGCGTATCAGGATCCACATTGGGATTGGGCGCCAGCGTCGGATCGCGCGCCGCGGTAAAACTGTCGTTCCGGATATAGAACGCGGATGCGCTGCCGACGAGCGTCCAGTTGGTTTCGCCGCTCCGCGTGAATTTTCCAGCGGGAAGCATCGCGGGCGGGGTACGCAGCGGGCCGCTCGCCTCGCCATTCGGCGCAATTGCAGTCAGCCGCTGCCTAACACGATCACTCGCCTCACCGATCGGATAGCGGCGGAGATAGTCCTCGTATTGCGCCCGCGCCTCTGCCGTCTGGCCGTTCTTCTGATAAGCGAGAGCGAGAAATTCCTGCGCTTCCGGGCTGTATTGATTTTCCGGATATCCGAGAATGCGGCTGAAGAGCTGGATTGCTCCGCGGGGATTATTCTTGTGCAGCGCCGCCCTTCCCTCGTCCATCCAGGCGGCAACGGACCTGAGATCCTGCTGGGAAATCCTGCCAGGGGGACGATTGCCAGGAGATCCGACGGCGGCCGATTCAGGGAAGACCGGTTTGCAGGCCGGCGATGGCTTAGCCCCGGCAATCGCGACGACAATGCTCTGGGTATCGGAGTCTGCGGCGACCCGATAGGCAACGGGATGGTCGAAATTGATCCGCAGCACGGGCCCGGTCGGATTTGCGGTCTCGAGCACGATGGAGTTGACACCCGCTCGCTTGTCGGCGGGAACGGTGGCAGCCTCGCGTTTCAAGCCCAGAAGTGCTGTTGCTTCCTTGCGATCCACCGGATTGACCGTGATCCGCAATTCATCGCCACGTTCGAGCGGAAAATGACTCGCGTAGCGAATGCGAATATTGAAGTTGACCTTGAGGATCGCGCACCCCTTCTGAACCACCATTTGCGCGTCCGCCAGCGCCTGATCCACGACGGGCTCGGCCGAAGCGCCGCGCACGGCCAACATCACCGCGGTGGCAGCAATAAGCGCCAGCGTTTGGCGACAAGCGGTTCGTTTCATTACCAACCGCCTCCGATGGCCCGGTGCATACCGGTCCGCCGCGTCTGGATCGTTCGTTGCGTGTTGTCCGTGTAGATGTGACAGGCCCCCGCACAATCCTTCAGTTCCATGGCGGTGTAGTAGACCTGGACTGGATGCTCGAACTTCACATGCGCCGGCGGGCGATACTTGTCCGCATGACAGCCCGCGCAGTCCGGTTTCATTGCCGGGAATTTCCAGGGCACCACCTGCGCGTTCGATACGTGGCAGCTGTTGCAAGCCAGCGCCGGTCCATGATCGACAAAGGCCGGCGAGGTGTGCCGGTACGTCACCGGGGTCCAGGTCACGGTTCGATGGCACAACTCGCACGGCAAGTTGGTGACGAAGTGCCGGGTCGGCTTGCCCTCGGCTGTCGCGCCGTTGTGGCAGCTCGCACACGGCGCACTGACCCGGCTGTGATCGAGCCGCGCGCCTGCAAAGGTCACGGTGCTCCGGTGACAGGTCTCGCACGGGGCAGTGGTCGGGATGTGGCTCGTCGGCTTGCCGAGCGCGATCACGCCGTTGTGGCAGCTCGCGCAATTGCCGGTGATGCCGGTGTGATTCATCTGCGCGCCGGCAAAGGTCACCGTGCTCTTGTGACAGGTGTCGCAAGGCGCATTGGTGATGACGTGACCGGTGGGCTTTCCGAGCGCGGTGATGCCGTTGTGGCAGGTCACGCAGCCGCTTGTGATTCCGGCATGATTCATCCTGGCGCCGGCGAACGTCATCGTGCTCTTGTGACAGAGCTCGCAGGGTGCGCTGGTGGCGATATGACCGGCCGGCTTGCCGAGCGCGGTGACGCCGTTGTGACACGCGGCGCAACCGCCGGTAATTCCGGTGTGATTCATCCTGGCGCCGGCAAAGGTCATCGTGCTCTTGTGACAGGTCTCGCAAGGCGCACTGGTGGCGATATGACCGCTCGGCTTCCCGAGCGCAGTGACGCCGTTGTGGCATGTCGCGCAGCCGCCGGTGACCGCAGGGTGATTCATTTTGGTCGGCAGCGCGGAGCCCGCGATGTTGGGCATCGCTGAAGGTGCGGCTGCGGAACCGGGGCCAGTGAAGCCGGGCGGTGCCGCAGGCGCGGGAGCGGCACCGAGCATCGCTGCTCCAGGTGTCAACGCGCCCGGAACTGTCGCCAGAGGCGCGACAAATGGCGTCGCAGGAGCAGCCGCAATCAATGGCGCGTTCGTTGCCGGAGCGGCTGGCGTGACGGCAGGCGCCGCCACGTTGGCGGTCGCAATGTTTGGCGTTGCGGTCACGGGGGGCGCAGCGACGAGCCGAGATGCGGTGGCGGCGGTGCTGGGCGTGGTCGCGGCCGGCGGCGCGGCGGTCGCGAGCGCAGCGGCTTGTTTCGCCACGGCTGAAGTCGGCGATGGCGACGGAGCAGGCGTCGGCGTTGCCGTTGCCGTAGCGGCAGCGGCCGGCCGGGACGCGGTTGCTGCGGCATTGGGTACTGCCGTCGCCGTCGGCTGCGCGGCCGTCGTGAGCGCGGCAGCTTGTTTCGCCACGGCTGAGGTCGGCGATGGCGACGGAGCAGGCGTCGGCGTGGCCGTTACCGTAGCGGCAGCGGCCGGCTGGGACGCGGTTGCTGCGGCGGTGGGCGCTGCCGTGGCCGCCGTCGGCTGCGCGGCCGTCACGAGCGTAGCGGCTTGTTTCGCCACGGCTGATGTCGGCGACGGCGACGGAGCAGGTGTCGACGTCGGCGTCACAACAGCGGCCGACTTCAGCGTCGTCGTCGCAGCGGTGGACGTTGCGGTCGGCGTCGGCGTCGCCCTGTTCGCGGTCTGTGTGCCGGTCGATTGCGCTCTGTCTCCCCTCGTCGGGCTTGGTGTTGGCATCGGCGACGGAGTTGGCGTCGAACTCCCTGTCGGCTTGGGGGTGGGCGTCGGCGTTGGTGTCCCAGTGGGCTTCGGCGTGGGCGTGGGCGTGGGCGTTGTGGTCGCACCCGCAGAGTAGTTGCCGCAGGCGGTATCCTTTGCCTGGTGGCATTGGCCGCAATTGGTACCTTGTCCGTGATTGCCCTTGGCGTTGACGCCGTTGTGGCAGGTGGCGCACGTCACTCCAGTTACCGCCGCATGGACCATCTTACATGTCGCGGATGAGCCGCCACTGTCGAAGCTCGTCGTGCTTGCGTGACAAGTGGTGCAATCGGCCGGAGCTGTCGGGATATGTCCGCTCGGCTTGGCTTCGGCGCCGATGGTGCCTTGGCCGGTGTAGGAACCATTGTGGCAGGAGTCGCATCGGCTCCCTGCCACGGCAGTATGACTCATCGTGTATGTCGTGAAGCTCGTTGCCGTATTGGAGTGGCAGTTGCTGCACTGGATTCCGGTCACGGGGATATGCGGCGGTGTGACCATGCCGGTTGCGGTGGTGCCGTTGTGGCAGCTGGAGCAATTGGTGTCGGTTGCGGTATGGGTGAATCCGCCGCCGGACCAGCTGGTGAAGCTGGTGGCTGCGCTGGCATGGCAAGTGATGCAGTCCTGGCCATTGGTGGCGACATGGCTCGGGAACGACGCTGTGCCCAGCGCGCCTTTGGTGCCCTGACTGGTGTAGGAGCCGTTGTGGCAGGAGTCGCAGCGGCTCGCGCTCACCGCCGAGTGAGTCATGGTGTAGGTCGTGAAGCTCGCCGCCGTATTGGTATGGCAGCTGCTGCACTGGATACCCGTGACCGGAATGTGCGGTGGCGTGGTCAGACCGGTCGCCGTGGTGCCGTTGTGGCAGCTCGAGCAATTGGTGTCGGTTGCGGCATGGGTGAATGCGCCGCCCGACCAGCTGGTGAAGCTGGTGGCCGCGCCGGCATGGCAGATGATGCAATCCCGGCCGTTGGTGGCGACATGGCCCGGGAACGACGCGGTGCCCAACGCGCCTTTGGTGCCCTGGCTGGTGTAGGAGCCATTATGGCAGGAGTCGCAGCGGCTGGCGCTTACCGCCGAGTGAGTCATGGTGTAGGTCGTGAAGCTCGCCGCCGTATTGGTGTGGCAGCTGCTGCACTGGATGCCCGTCACCGGGATGTGCGGTGGCGTGGTCAGACCGGTCGCCGTGCTGCCGTTGTGGCAGCTGGAGCAATTGGTGTCGGTCGCCGCGTGCTTGAACGCGCCTCCAGACCAGCTGGTGAAGCTGGTGGCCGCGCTGGCATGGCAAGTGATGCAGTCCTGGCCATTGGTGGCGACATGGCCCGGGAACGACGCGGTGCCAAATGCGCCTTTGGTGCCCTGGCTGGTGTAGGA
>Ga0070741_10019162_pt1 | contig 10965 bp, 7 predicted proteins | sample Coa_R1_4_FD_66440 | JGI IMG/M metagenome (GOLD analysis project Ga0070741, IMG submission 66440) | Surface soil microbial communities from Centralia Pennsylvania, which are recovering from an underground coalmine fire - Coalmine... | ecosystem: Environmental > Terrestrial > Soil > Unclassified ...
TAGTATATTTTTGTAATGAATCACTCATGTTTCATTTGGTCTAGGGACTTTATAGTGAGGGAGTAAGTCGCTAAAGTCAAGAAGTTTGCGCAAGACTGCGCAGACGCTCGCCGCCCCAGCGCAGCCGGCTCTTATCGAATCGGCAAAGAGGAGAAAAAGGCTTGTCCACACGTGAGACAAATTCCCACCTTAAACGAGTGCTCGGGCTTTGGGACCTTGTGTTTTACGGTGTCGTGCTGATCCAGCCCATTGCAGCGGTGGGTCTCTTCGGTGTGGCACAACAGCTGTCCCGCGGTCAGATGGTGACCACCGTTCTCATTGCCATGCTTGCCATGATGCTGACTGCGGTGAGCTATGGGCGAATGGCCTCCGTGTACCCGTCGGCCGGGTCGGCTTATACGTATGTATCCCGTGGGTTGAATGAGCACATTGGATTTCTGGCCGGATGGGCGATGGTGCTGGATTATCTGATTGTGCCCGTCGTCAGTACGGTCTATGCCGCACTCACGCTCACGCGAGTGGTGCACGGCGTTCCGTATGCCGCCTGGGTCGTGCTGCTCACCGTAGGGATCACGGCGCTGAATGTGGCTGGTATCCGTTCCGCAGCTAAATCCAACATCGTGTTGCTGTTTTTCATGTGCGCAATCATCGTCTGGTTCTACGTAACGACGATCCGCTACTTGACGCTCCACGGCGGCGCCCCCGCTCTGTTCAGCTTGCAGCCCATCTATAACCCATCTACCTTCAACTGGCACGCAATTTTTACCGCTACCTCCTTCGCAGCGCTAACCTATATCGGTTTCGACGGTGTGACCACACTGGCGGAGGATGTCAGAAATCCCCGAAGAAACGTGCTGATCGCAACGGTGCTCGTCTGCCTGCTGACCGGAATCATGAGTTCGCTGCAGATTTATCTGGCAGCCCGGGTATGGCCTACCTATAACGACTTCCCGAATGTCGAGACCGCTTTTCTCGATGTCTGCGGACGCGCCGGCGGTTACTGGCTCTTCGAGGCAATGGCCGCAACTCTCTTCGTAGCTTGCGTCGGCAGCTGCCTCGCGGGCCAATTGGGTGCGGCTCGACTGTTATTTGGAATGGGCCGCGATGGCGTCCTGCCGAAGACTGTTTTTGGGCGGCTGAATGGGCGTGGCACACCGGTGATCAACATGCTGATTATCGGCGCAATTACCCTCGGAGGCTCGCTTTCGATTAGCTACGAACATGCGGCTGAAGTACTGAACTTCGGCGCCTTCATTGCGTTCATGGGCGTCAATGTGGCAGCCATACGGATCTTTTATCGCCGCGGAAGCTTTGCGAGCCTGTTACGGGATGTTGTCTTGCCGCTCGGCGGTTTCCTCTTCTGCGCAGCCATCTGGATCAGCCTGCCGCACCTCGCCAAAGAAATCGGAGCCATCTGGCTGCTCGCCGGCTTGCTATACCTCACGATACTCACGCGCGGATTCCGCAGAGCTCCCGTACAACTTCACTTCAGCGAATAAGAACGAAGGAAGCAAAATGACTCAACTACAGCGCAACAAATCTTTGGTCGCGGTAATCGGGATGGGGCTGATGGGCCGCAGCATCGCAGCGTGCCTGCTCGCCGCCGGGCACCACGTGACGGGTGTGGACACTGACCTTGAAGCCAGCGCAAGCGTGCCACAACGGATTCGCACTCTGCTGGTGGAGATGGCCGAGGAAGCTCTGCTGACCGAGCCGGTCGACTCCGTCATGCAACGCTTCCGTCTCACGTCCGAGCTCAGCGACATCGACCGGTCGGAGCTGGTCGTGGAATCGATTACCGAGGACCTTAACGTAAAGCGCGAGCTGCTGCAGCGCGTCGAACAGGTGGTCACACCCACCTGCATTCTCGCAACCAACACCTCGGCAATCCCGGTTTCCCTGATGCAGGAAGGGACAAAGCATCCGGAACGGATTCTCGGCCTGCATTGGGATGAGCCGGCACATGTGACCCGCTTCATGGAGATCATTCCGGGCAAGGCGACCGCCCCGGAGTATCTGGACACGGTGACGGAGCTCGCATTTGCATGGGGCAAAGAGCCTTCCAAGCTGCGCAAAGAGATTCGCGGGTTTATTACCAACCGCATCTCCTATGCCATGTTTCGCGAGGCATGCTATCTGGTGGATTCCGGAGTTTGCAGCGTGGAGGACGTTGATCGATCGCTGCGCAACGACGTAGGCTGGTGGATTCCCTTCGCCGGGCCGTTCCGCTATATGGACCTGATGGGCGTCGCAGGATACGGCCGCGTCATGCGCGATCTGCTGCCCGATCTATCCAGCAGCCCGGAGGTTCCCAAGCTGATGCGAGAGGTCGTCGAGAGCGGTGGTCGCGGCATCTCGAACGGCAAGGGTTTCTACCAGTACACGCCCGAACAGGCAAAGGCGTGGGAACAAAAGTTCATCGAGTTCAATTACAAGATCCGCCGCCTTACAGCCCAGTATGCCGACCTGGATCGCGGCGTTAGTGACACCTAGGAGTGAGGCCGCTACCCTGCTCTACTGCGGTGTAATCAGCAGATCGTGCAGCGAAGGCAGTGTTTCGCCGGTGTGGAACTGGCGCCGGAAATCCTCGAAGTTGCGTTGCGCCCGCAGCCAGAACTGGAACTCGGCATCCCAATGACCCAGCGCCGTATTCATGCGATAGGGCGTGTACTGTTCGAGCCATGCTTTGCGATAGAGCTCACGCGTGCCCGTGAGTTCGTCCATCATGTCCATCATGCGGCTGTGCGTTTCATTCGAAACGTTCCTGCCTACCGCGTCATCGAACTGCTCGCGTGTGGGATGTGGCGGCAGCGACTGCCACGCCTTGGCAATTTCGCCTGCGTAGATGAATTTCGTGGCCGCCAGATCGACAGCCTGCGCGCCGAAGATAAATGTGTCCAGGTGGGGCGTTGCCGGAGCAGCCTGCTGGATGACATAGAGATGACTCAAGGCGTCCTCGGCTTCCACACGGCTGCGGTGCAGGTTGTCGTATTTGCCTTCGAGAGCAGTGAGCGATTTTGTGGTGAAAGGATCGCGCCAGAATTCGCGCGTCGTCTCCTCGCCCACAGCAGCGTGCAGGTCTCGCTCGGCCTGATTCAAACTGGTGAGCGCCGCGGCGAAATCCGCCGCGATTCCTGCAGAGTATTGAATGCGCGCATAGTTGGTGAAAAAGGTCTTCTGCTGCATCGGAGCGTGTTGCCAGGCCGCTGCGGCTCCGTAAGCCATGCCCGGCCACGACATCTGCATCAGCATCTGGTCGTTATCCGTCCACAACGTATTCAGCAGTCCCAAAGAATGCGAGCGACGGCCGGCGACGAGCAAAGTGTCAATGTTGTCGAAAGTAACCGTGAAATCCGGAGCAATCTCATCCCAGCTCATTACGCCGGAGCTGACTATATTAGGAATGTTTTCGGCGATGAGCGGATCGAGCCAGTGGTGGTACTCCGGATCGGGTTTTGCTTCGTATGCCCAGGGCAGAGCGATCACGCCCTTCGGGAGGCGCTTCACAATGCCCGGAAACTTCACCATGATGTCCGCATACGCCATCACGGTTTTTCCCTGCGCCTGAAAAAGATTGGCAACCGTCGTGAGCTGCTGGATAAAGAGCTGCACCGGCGTCGAGTTCGCATCCTGCGCCGCTGCCTTCTCGATGCTGAAGGTCTCATCGAAACCCACGTCGACGAAAGGGCTGGGAAAGAGCGACCCAATCTGCGTCGCCCAGTCGGCAAGCACCGCCTTCACGCGCGGGTTGGTGGGATCAAACTCACCTCCGTGCGGAAAATCCGACAGGCTCGAGTAGGCTTCGATTCGAAACATGTCGTGCAGGTGTCCGTACATTTCAATGGCAGGGACTACATCGATATGGCGCTCCCGTGCGTAGGCCACGATTTCGCGAATCTGCTGCTGGGTAAAACGGGCCTGCGGATTCAGGAGCGGGTAGCCGCGCAACTCGATGTTGGCCTCTGAGTAAAAGAAGTATTGGTTCCCTTTCCATTCCGCGATGAAGTCGATCTGGTGCTTTACCTCGTCGAAAGTGAGCATGGGACCTTCGGAGCCGGCGTCCATCAGTGTGGCGCGATAGGCCAATGCCGGCCAATCTTCCACATGAGCATAGGGCAGCCGCAAGCTGCCATCCGGGGCGTGCTCGATCATCTGCAGCAAAGTCTGAACACCGTAGTACTCGCCGGCCGAGGAACGTCCGCGCACCTGCACACCGTCAGCCGTGATATCGATCGTGTAGGCTTCCCGCGATTCAGGCCCGGGGGTTTCACCGGGCAAAGGCAGCGCGTCCACGGGGCCGCTCCGTCCAATTCGTATGGTCGCCTTCTGTTCGTCCGTGCAGGAAGACAGCGCGCCGTGCGCACCCTGGACGAGCGTCTCCAGCGCAAAGGCATCCTCCGGCGCCGGGGCTGGGAGCGGGGCGACGCATACTCCTGCCAGTCCTAGGAACCCGCTGCCGTATTGCACTTTGGCAGGAACCGGCAAGAGCGCTGGGTGTTGCATCTGCGCACGGATTGACGTTGCGAAAAGGAGAGAAGCGACGCCAGCGAAAATCACCGGGCGACGAGTCCATGCATGCATATTCATCCGTGCACCTTCTGAACCCTCATGATCATATGAAAAAGGTGGAGCGCCGAGCCGGCTGGATTCCGTATAAGAAACTGGTAGTTCGCTATTGACATCGAGAATCTACACTGTATAGATATAACTGACAAGCCCCTTCCCCTTCCGTCGCGCGCTGCCGGCGCAGACGGGCAGGTTCCGGACGGTCTGGGAAGAAAGTGTGGAGCAGGATCTCTAACCCTCTGGAGTGGCATGAAGAAACTGCTGATTGTCGCGTTGATGGTAGTCGGCGCGCGGACGGACGCCCAACAATTGAGGCTTGGGGTGGCGCAGGTTGATATTTCGCCACCGATCGGAGCGCCCCTTGCCGGTTACTACTACAACCGTGAAGCCACCGGAATACATGATCCACTGCATGTGAAGGCCATGGTGCTGGAGCAGGGCGGCGTGAAGATTGCGATGGCGGCTCTGGATCTTGTTTCGCTTCCCCGCGAAATTGTGGAAAGCGCGCGAGCCATCGTGCAGCAGCGCATTGGCCTCGCTCCAGATCACGTGATGATCAGCGCGACGCATGCCCACACCACGCCTGTCGTCCTGACCAATCCATCCCGCTACAACCTCGAAGGCAAGGACAAACAGGTCGCGCAGGAATACACCGATTCGCTCGCCGGCAAGATCGCGGATGCTATCGTCCAGGCAAACGGAAAGATCGAACCGGTAGCGATGAAAGCTGCAGCAGGCAAAGATACGACTCTCGGCTTTAACCGGCGTTTTTTCATGAAGGACGGAACTATCGGGTGGAATCCCGGAAAGCTGAATCCGAAAATCGATCTGCCGGCCGGCCCCGTCGATCCCGGCTTGCCGGTCCTTTATTTTGAATCTCCGGATGGCAAGCAGCCGATCGCCGCGTACGTGAATTTCGGCATGCATCAGGACACTACCGGCGGCTTCAAGATCTCGGCAGATTTTTCCTACACTCTGGGCGAGGTGCTAAAGCTCGTGAACGGGCCAGACTTCTTTCCCATGTTCACAATCGGGGCTGCGGGTAACGTCGTTCATCTGGACGTCTCGCGTCCAGGCGAGCAACGGGGCTATCAGGAAGCTGCGAGGATTGGCGCCGAGCTGGCTGGCGATGTCCTGAAAGTAATCCAGACCGCTCCTGCCGTGAACGTGTCGCAGATTCGCGTCAGCGATGAGATTCTGCATTTCCCGGTACCGCACTACACCCAGCAGGAGATCGACTGGGCCACCCGCACGCAGGCCACCTACAACACTCCACAGGCTGCACCCTTTCTCGACCTCGTGAAGGCTGCCCGCATCCTGGAACTAAATGCGCAGCACGGCAAACCCCTCGACGCTGAAGTACAGGTGTTCACACTGGGAGACCAGGTCGCAATTGTGGGGTTTCCGGGAGAGATGTTTGCCGAGTTCGGTTTGCAGCTCAAAGAAGATTCACCATTCCCTGTCACGATCGTGGCCGAGCTGGCCAATGGCGCGCTGGTCTATATACCCAACAACATTGCCTATGAAGAAGGCAACTACGAGCCCACGGCCGCGCGCCTGCCGCAGGGCGCCGGTGAGAAACTGGTAGACTCCGCGCTGGATCAGCTGCTGAAGATCTTCCGGGAAAATGCCCATGGCAAGTGAACGACGAATGCGTGTCGCAGAAGTCTCGACCCCTGCTGTCGTGATTGACATCGATGTGCTTGAGCGGAACCTGGATCGAATGTCGAGCTACTGCGCCGCGCACGGGCTCGGTTTGCGGCCGCACACGAAAACGCACAAGACTCTTGAAGTAGCTCGCATGCAGCTTGAGCGGGGAGCGCTCGGCCTCACCGTGGCAAAGGTCGGCGAGGCCGAGGTGATGGCCGAGAGCGGCACCCGGCAAATCCTCGTTGCCCATCCCATTATTGGCGAAGAAAAAGTTCGCCGTCTGGCTGCATTGGCCTCCAAAGTGGACGTGCTCGTGGCTCTGGATTCTCTGCGTACAGCCGAGGGACTATCACAGGTAGCGCAGCAATCCGGATGCACGTTTGGTGTGCTCGTTGAGTTCGATTCCGGCTCGCACCGCTGCGGCGTGGCAGCCGGACAGAGCTGCGCCGATCTTGGCAAGGCTATTCAGGCCCTCAAGGGTGTTGAGGTGCGCGGCCTGATGACCTACTTCGGCAGTGTGTGGGGCGACGAACAGCAGCGCCGGGACGAGATCGCACGCTTGAGCTCCGATGTGGAACTCACAACGAACGCCTTTCAGCGGGCGGGGCTGCCCGTGGAGATTGTCTCCGCCGGATCAACCCCCGCCGCAGAGCTGTCTCACCTGGTACCCCGCGTCACGGAGATTCGCCCGGGCACGTACGTGTTTAACGATCTCAATACGCATTTCCAGGGTCTTTGCACCCTGGAAGAATGCGCCGTTCGTGTGATCACGACTGTAGTCTCCACCGGCGTGCCGGGCCAGGTGATCGTAGACGCGGGATCCAAGACATTTTCCTCCGATCTGTTGAGCGCCGGGCCGAAGCGTGGCTATGGACGCATCATGGAGATCGACGGGGCCAGCCTGTCCAAACTCAATGAAGAGCACGGCTTTGTCGAGGCGAGCGATTACGACGCGTTTTTTGTCGGCCAGGTACTTTCCGTCATTCCGAACCATGTGTGCACCTGCATCAACATGCACGATGAAATTTACGTAGCCCGCCGTGGTGAGATTATCGGTTCTTGGAAAATCGCCGCGCGCGGCAAGATACGTTGAGCTGTCCGGCAGGTTCTTCAATGCCGAAGAACAAATCCGTCTCATCGAGACACAGTAGATTCATATCACCCGAACCTCTTATCTCCAGTTTGGAAACGGCCGGGGCCCGCGAAACAATATGCAAAGCTGATGGGAAGGATTTCATGCGAGTAACACGGCGCAGTGCCATCAGGTTATTGACGGCAAGCGCTCTGCTGCCGGCAATGGAAAGCCTTCCTGCAGTTCCGGCATCCCCCAACACCAATCGCGGAACCTACAAGGATGCATCCCTGCCAATCGAAAGGCGTGTTCAGGATCTACTGGCCCGCATGACCGTCGAAGAAAAGGCGCGCCAGCTGGATATGTATGCAGCTCTGACCGATGGCGTGCAGGCGCTTGCGAATGGGACGCACACTTTCTCAGGGAGAACGCTTCACACCTTGCCGGTTCGAAGCCATCACAGCCCGAACCCGAGCTCGATGTCAAGACGAACAAGGAAGCAGTCTTTGATCCGCACGCGGCGGCAAAGATGTGGGGAACGGCCGGCGTGGGCGCTATCCATGGCTTATATCCGACACCGGTGCTCGCAAACACGATTCAGCGCTGGCTGACCGAAAACACGCGGCTCGGCATCCCCGTGCTCTTTGTGGAAGAAGGTCTTCACGGCTACTTCGACAGCACAATTTTTCCTTCAGCAGCTCGGCGGAGTGCTCATAGTTCATTGCCATAGAGCAATCACGCAGCGCCTAATTGTGCGGTGAGCGTGCTCCGTTCATCGCTTCCCTTCCAGCGCAGAATCCGGAACTCTCGATATCAGATCGAGCGACCTTCTTGCTTTCCTCGATGCACTGCGATCCACTATAGTGTTAGCTCAATGGAAAGATAATTAGTTCAATACAAAAATACTAGTTGAGATGCTTGATCCCACTTCACGCTCCGGCGAGCCGTCGTCCGGATATGCCTCCGGCAGAATTCGCCGCATTTCGCTCTACGTTGAAACAGCTTTCGCTCGAAGGGAACAAGCATGAAAATTCTGGTTAGGTCTGCCGTGCTCAGCGCTGTGATCGCAGCTTTTGCGACTTGCTCCGCGCAGGCTCAGGGTTCCGGCGGCTTCGAGCACGTCGCGAGCTATCGCTCTCTGGGCGGCCTCGTGGCTACCGCTGTCGCTCCAGGTCCTACGCCTGCCTCGCAGCGCGTCTACGCAAGCTATCTCTACGATGACATCACCTTCGATGTGATCGCGATCAATCCGCGAGACGGCTCTGCGCAGGTCTTCCATAATCCAGTCCCGGGAGAGTTCGGCGCTCGTAACTTGGCTGTCGCGCCGAATGGCGATGTGTATTTCGGCACGCTGCCACATGCGCACTTTATGCGCCTCGACTCGGCTACGCGACGCATCGTCGACCTCGGACGGCCCAGCGCCAGCGAAGAATACATTTGGGATACGACCTTCGGCCCGGACTCCAAACTCTACGGCGTTACGTATCCGCAGTGCCGCCTTGTCCGTTACGATCCCGCCACCACAAAACTTGCGGATCTCGGTCGGATGGACCCCACCGAGAAGTATGGCCGCTGGATCGTTAACGGACACGATGGCTACCTTTACATCGGCATTGGCACTGCAAAAGCGAATGTAGCCGTCTTTGATACGCATACCGGCCAGATGCGCGAAGTTCTTCCTCGAGATGCGCAGATTGCGGACACGGCAGAGCCATATCTCGGCGTCGACGGCAAAGTCTATGCGAGTGTCGGCAATCGGCTGTTTACGCTTTCCGGTTTTACTATCCATGAGATCGACGCGAAACAACACGTTTCCAGGCTGCACGACAACACGTTGAAGGACGGTACGAGGGTCACCGTCAGTCCTGATGGAATATTGCTGCTCAAAGATCCAGGAACCGGACGCGAGACGAGCCTGCGCATCGGATACGACGGCGAGCCACTTCAGATCTTTCGGATAACCCTTGGTCCGAACGGATCGATATACGGGAGCGCCATACTTCCGGCCCGTCTGGTCCGTGTAGATTTGGCCGCACACAAGGTGGATGATATCGGCCTGCTTGGCGGCGGTGAGCTGTATTCCCTTTTGGCGCATAACGGCCGCATTGCCATGGGAGCATACGCGGGGCTCTCACCGCTGATGTCCTACGATCCCATGCAATCGTTCCATCCCGCGTCGCACGGCAACCCGAGCTTTGCGAATTTCCCAGGCGCCGACGAGCATTGGCGCCCGCAAGCGATGATCGAAGGGCCCGACGGATTACTTTACATTGGCGGCACAGCCGGTTATGGGCAGCTTGAAGGACCGCTAGTCGCATGGGATGGAAGGAGCGCGCAGGCAACCGCGTACGGCAATCTGATCCACAATCAAAGCGTAGTTTCGCTGGCTGTGTGGCGCGATGAGATCGTTGGAGGAACTACTACCGAGGGCGGCGGCGGAAGTCATCCGACCGAGAAGGATGCGCAGGTTTTCTTCTGGACCCCAGCGACCCATAAGCTGCTTTGGAGCATTGTTCCAGTATCGGGCGCAGCCTTCGTGACCGATCTCATCGCGTCGCGGTCCGGCCTAGTGTACGGCGTCGCGGTGCAGAACACGACGCATACGCTGTTCGTCATCGACCCGCAGCGCCGCGAAGTTCTCTCAACGCAAATCCTTCCCTTCCGGTCAGTTCCCTATAACAGCGTGGCGACCGACAGGCGGGGCACAATCTGGGGGTTGGGAGGCAGTGGGATCTTTTGGATTGACGATCGGAGCCATCGGGCAGTGCTCGCAGCGCGCTCTTCGCTGCCGATTACTGCGGGCATGGTTTTGCAGGGGCGCAAGATTTATTTTGTCTCGAACTCTGAGGTCTATTGCTACGAGCGGTTGGCGGAAGACGGCAGGTGAGGGGGTACCCCCCTCCCCCCTTTTTTTGCGCAAAATCTTCAAAGCAGAGAATTTAGGGGTGGACCTCGGTATGCACTTCAAGAGGGCAGGAGGCTTGGGAGGGGGGTCCCGGGGGTCGCGTTTTGTCAAGTGGGCTTCCGTGCGTTGTCGGGCCACGGCAGCCAAGTTTCGGCGGCGGAAGGCCGCGCCTGGCCAGGAGAGCGGGGCAGCTAGACGTTATATTTGACGGCGACCTGGAGAATCCGGCTGGAGTTGGTGGGTGCAGCCGACGTGATCCGGCCGAACAGCGATGAGGTCACCGAACCGTTCGGATTGTTGAAGTTGACGTGTTTGCGAAGTCAAAAGCTTCCAGGCGGAACTGAACCACATTCGATTCTTTGATATGGAAATCCCCGCAGCAACACAAGATCTGTCTTGCGTAGGCCGGACGCACCGACAGAACTGCAACGGCGGCGAGAGCGAAGACAAGTACACGTCGGAGCGCTAGTAATGCCTTTCTAAACCTCACGCACGGCCGACACACAACGCAGTCTGGAGAATGGCAAACTATATCGCCGGCGCAAAAGGTTCGGTCAATAGAAATATCCTCGGTTTTCTAATGAAATGCGCCTCGGCCGGGAGACCGGTCATTGCCCGCATCGGTAAGCGATCACGCGTTCGATTGAGCTGATATCCGGAATTGAGTTGTACTGACGCTCGGCGCCTGGTTTTGACGAGTAGTGATCGACTGCTTTCCAGGTAGCGTCTAGATCTTCAGAAAAATCTTCTTACGATGGAGCACCCACACTGG
>Ga0070741_10019163_pt1 | contig 10965 bp, 10 predicted proteins | sample Coa_R1_4_FD_66440 | JGI IMG/M metagenome (GOLD analysis project Ga0070741, IMG submission 66440) | Surface soil microbial communities from Centralia Pennsylvania, which are recovering from an underground coalmine fire - Coalmine... | ecosystem: Environmental > Terrestrial > Soil > Unclassified ...
ACCGACCGCCCGCAACGCGCCAGCTCGATCGCCGCGGCCAGGCCGTTCGGACCGGCCCCGACGACGACCGCGTCGTAGCGGCGGCTCACCAGACGGGGTCGTGCGCGCTGGCCGGCCGGTGCTCCAGGCGTGCGAACAGGTAGGCCAGCGTAAGGGCGAACGAGAGCGCCGCCGTCCAGTGCAGCAAGGTCTCGCGTGTCGGGCGCACCTCGACCGAGCGCTCCGTGCCCGTCTGCGTGGCGACGCCCCAGGGCGAGAACGCCAGGGTGTAGATGAGCGCACCCAGGAGCGGCCCGCCGACGTGCGGCTGGGCCGGGCGCCACCGCTGCAGCAGCGCGTAGACGACGCCCCACCAGGCGGCGTAGCCGAAATGGAAGCCGCCGGCGACGACCCACCGCAGCGCGGGACCGACCTCCGCGTCGAACCGCTCGGCCACCCGCCGAACGAAGCGGGGGCCGATGTCCGCCCGGTCGCCCGGCAGGTCGAGCACCCGCGCCTCGGCCTGGGCCAGGATGACCTGCGGCACACCGGCCGCGAGGCCGGCCGCCGCACCCCTACCGAGCGTCGTGGTCAAGCTGGACATCCGGGGACGCCTCCTCCACAAGGTCGGCACGCACCCTCGCAGAATGTGGGCCGCGCCTGCCCCACACACCGCCTTGTACAACACCCGACGGCGAGGCGCTCTGGGCGCTGGCACCTCTAATGCACCGCCGAGGCCAGAGCCGCCGCTGGTCGCGGCCGGGCCGGACGAGTCGGTGCCGCCCCGAGGCACGCCGGTTCCTCGACCGGTCGGAAACCAATCCTCGACACCAACGCGCCCCTGTGCTTGGCGACGGTCCAACCGTGACCTCGGCCGCTGGTGCACGGCGGCGCGCGTGGAGGGGGAACGTGAGCGAGTCGACCCCGAAGGGTTCCCGGCTGAGGCGGCGCACCGTCGTCAGGGCCGCCGCCGCGGGCGCTGGGCTGGCGCTGGGCGCGACGTACGTGAGCCCGTCGCTCACCTCGGTCTCGGTCCACGAGACCGCCTACGCCTCGGGCGGTAAGCGCAAGCACCACCGCAAGCACAACGGCGGCGACGACGCCGACGGCGACGACGACCGGTAGGAGCGAACCGGCTGGGCGGCCGGGCAGTGCTGGGCCCGGTCATATACTCCCGGCGAGATGGCGGCTGTGCCCGCGCGGTCGGTTCCGGAGGCGTTCCTCGCCTCGGCCGCCCGGTGTCCGGATAAGGCGTGCATCCTCTTCGAAGGGCAGACGGTCACCTACGCCGACCTGCGGCGCGGGGCGATCCGCTGGGCCGAGGGGCTGCGCGCCTGGGGGCTCGAGCCAGGCGAGCGCGTCGCGCTGTTCCTCGAGAACAGCCCCACGTTCGTCGCGGCCTACCTCGGCGTCCAGCTCGCCGGCGGCGTCGTCGTGCTGGTCAACACGCAGTACCGGCAGGTCGAGCTGCGCCACATCCTGCAGGACGCCGGCGTCCGGGTCGCGGTGACCGACCCGGCCGGGCGCGCCGAGCTGGCGCGCGTGGTCGGCGAGCTGGTCGCGCTCGACGCCGTCGTGACCGTCGGCAAGCGCGCCGAGGAGCCGGAGGAGCCGGCGCTGCTCGCCGCGAACGTGCGGGAGCTGGGCGACGCGGAGCTCACCGCCGACGCGCCGGGTGCCACCCCGCCGGCGCTGCCGGTGGGCGACGCGGTCGCGGTGCTCGGCTACACGTCGGGCACGACCGGCCGCTCGAAAGGCGCCATGCTGACCCATCGCAACCTCATCTCGAACGCGGTCGCGGTCACGACCGCCTGGCGCTGGACCGAGAAGGACCGGCTGCTGCTGGCGCTGCCGCTCTTCCACGCGCACGGGCTGTTCGTCGGGATGCACGGCACGCTGTTGACCGGCAGCACCGCGGACCTGCGCCGCAAGTTCGACGCCGCCGACACCTTCGAGACGCTCCTACGCGGCGACACGACGATGTTCTTCGGCGTCCCGACGATGTACGTGCGGCTGGTCGCCGAGGCGCGCAAGCGCGGCGTGCGGCCGCCGCCGATCCGACTGTACGTGTCGGGCTCCGCGCCGCTCTCGCCGCAGACGTTCGAGGAGTTCGCCAAGCTGTTCGGCCAGCCGATCCTCGAGCGGTACGGGATGACCGAGACGATCATGAACCTCACCAACCCGTACGAGGGCGAGCGCCGGCCCGGCACCGTCGGGATGCCGTTTCCTGGGCAGGAGGCGCGGATCGTCGACGTGCTGACCCGCCAGCCGATCGAGGACGAGACCCCGGGCGAGATCCAGGTGCGCGGCCCGCACGTGTTCAAAGGCTACTGGAACCGGCCGGACGCGACGGCCGAGGCGTTCGACGCCGACGGCTGGTTCAACACCGGCGACCTCGGCTGGCGCTCGAAGGACGGCTACTTCACCATCTCGGGCCGGGCGCGCGAGCTGATCATCTCGGGCGGCTTCAACGTCTACCCGCGCGAGGTCGAGGAGGTGCTCGAGGCGCACCCGGCGGTCGCCGAGGCCGCGGTCGTCGGCCTGCCGCACCCCGAGTTCGGCGAGCAGGTCGTCGCCGCCGTCGTGCCGAGGAAGGGCGAGCGGGTAGACGCCGACGCGCTCGTCGAGCACTGCCGCGACCAGCTCGCCAGCTTCAAGAAGCCTCGGCGGGTGTTCGTGGTCGAGTCGCTCCCGCGCAACGCGCTCGGCAAGGTGCAGAAGCACGTGCTGCGGGAGCATCTGCTCGCGAGATGACGTCCCCCCCACTGTCTGGCCTGCGCGTCCTGGAACTCGCCAACTTCATGGCCGGGCCGTTCGCGGGGATGCTGCTCTCCGACCAGGGCGCCGACGTCGTGAAGGTCGAGCAGCCCGGCGTGGGCGACGCGTCGCGCCACAGCCCACCGCTCGTGAGCGGCGAAGGCGCCGGCTTCATGAGCATCAACCGCGGCAAACGGTCGCTGGCGATCAACCTGAAGGCGCCCGAGGGGAAGGCCGCGTTCCGGCGGCTGGTCGCGGCCGCGAGCGAGTGCCCGGCCGACGTGCTGATCGAGAACTTCCGGCCCGGCACGATGGATGACCTCGGGCTCGGGTGGGACGCTTTGCACGCGCTCAACCCTCGGCTGGTCTACTGCTCGATCTCGGGCTTCGGCCAGACGGGGCCATGGCGCGAGCGGGCCGGGCTCGACCTGATCGCGCAGGCGACCTCCGGGCTGATGAGCGTCACCGGCGAGCCCGGCGGGGCGCCCGTCAAGGCCGGCGTGCCGGTCGCCGACCTCACGACCGGGTTGTACGCCGCGTTCGCCGTCCTGGCAGCGCTGCGCGAGCGGGAACGGTCCGGGCTGGGGCAGCACGTGGACCTCAGCCTGTTCGAGTCGGCGCTCTCGCTCGGCATCTGGGAGACCAGTCTGTACTTCGCGACCGGCGAGGTGCCGGGGCCGCTCGGCTCGGCGCACCGCGCCTCGGCGCCGTACCAGGCGTTCCGCTGCGCCGACGGCTACGTCGTGCTCGGCGCGACGACGCCGAACACCTGGGCCGGCTTCTGCCGCGCGCTCGGCCTCGAGGCGCTCCACGACGACCCCCGCTTCGCGACGAACGTCGTGCGCAAGGCGAACGAGAAGGAGCTCGCCGCGCTGATCGAGGCGGTCACGCAGACCAGACCGCGCGCGCACTGGCTCGCCCGCCTAGACCGCGAGGGCGTCCCCGCCGGGCCGATCAACCGCTACGACGAAGCGCTCGTCGCCGACCACACCCAGGCGCGCGGCATGGTCGCCGAGGTCGACCACCCGCGCGCCGGCCGTCAGAAGCTGCTCGCCAGCGCCGTGCACATGTCCCGCACGCCGCCCAGGCGCCCGTGCCCGGCGCCGCTGCTCGGCCAGCACAGCCGCGAGGTGCTGCGCGAGGCGGGCCTGCCCGAGCGAGAAGTCGAGGCCCTGGTCGCTGCGGGTGTGGTCACGGAGCCATAATTCCGCTGGAGGGTCCCTTGGCGGTCGAGCTGCGGCACTGGCGGTTCACGGTCGACCAGTACGAGCGAATGGGCAAGGTCGGCATCCTCGGCGAGGACGACCGGGTCGAGCTCATCGGGGGGGAGATCGTCGAGATGGCAGCCATCGGCGAGCGGCACGCCGGGGCGGTCAACCGCGGTAATCGGGTGCTCGGGCGACGGCTGGGCGACCGCGCGATCGTGGCGGTGCAGAACCCGCTGCGTCTTCCGCGGGACGACGAGCCACAGCCCGATCTCGTCGTGCTCCGCCCGCGCGACGACGACTACGCCTCGGCACACCCGACCGGTGCCGACGTGCTCCTCATCGTCGAGATTGCCGACTCCACCTTCCGCTACGACCGCCACGTCAAGGCGCCGATTTACGCACGGCACGGCATCCCGGACTACTGGATCCTGCACCTGCCCCGTGCCGCGCTCGTGGTGCTGCGCGATCCGACGCCGACGGGCTACAAAACGGTGCGCATCCTCCGCCGCGGCGAGTCAATCGCCCCGCTCGCCTTCCCCGACGTCGACTTCGCCGTGGACGAGCTGCTGCCGCGCGTTTAGGCGCGCCGCGGCCAGGATCCGCGCGACGTTCGCCTCCGAGAAGAACCAGCGTGGCGAGACTGTCCCGTCGCCGATGCCGTAATAGAGCGCGGTGTCCGCCTCATTCCCACGCAGCGCCGCCCGCAGCGCGAGGTCCTGGGCGGTCGGCTCGGCCATCTCGGCCACCCTGCACGTGTGCTCGAAGATCTCGTCGGTCGCGGCGTCGCGGGCGCGGTGGTAGGCGGCCAGGGCGTCGTCGAGCGAGCGGGCGCCGCCGAGGCCCACGGCGATCGCCGACGCGAGCGCCTGGGCGTCGCGGAAGGCGTCGCGGATGCCCTGGCCGGTCTGCGGGTCCTTGTGGTAGCCGGCGTCGCCCACGAGCGCCCAGCCGGGACCCCACGGCACGCGGTAGAAGTTGTCGAGGTCGGCCGTGCCGAACAACCGCTCCTCCTGCCGGCCGCCGACGAGGCGGTCGGCCAGGCTCTCGACCATCCCCAGGCGGCGCCGGTATTCGGCGGCCGGGCTCCGACGGACCGCCGCGAACTCGTGGATCGGCGCGGCGGTGATCACGCACGCCAGGCCGTCGTCGGTCGGGAAGACGAAGAAGCCGCGGCGGCCGCGCCGGTACGCCTCGAGCACGCCGCGCGAGACGCCGCTCCAGTACGAGTAGTACTGGAAGGCACGCGCCCGCACCATCCTGTACACCTCGGCGCCGGCCGCGCGGGCGACCAACGAGTGCTTCCCGTCCGCGCCGACCACGATCCGGGCGCGCTCCTCCGCGCCGCCGGGCCCGCGCACGCCCACGACCCGGCCGCCAGCCCAGACCAGCTCCGCCACCGGCCAGCGCTCGCGCAGCTCGGCGCCGGCCTCGACCGCCGCGTCCACCAGCAGCGTGTCCAGCGTCGTCCGGCGGGGCGCGTAGCCGCCGACGATGCCATCCACCGGTGGCGGTCGGCCGACCAGCTCGTAGTCGCCCCAGTCGGAAAGGAAGTCGACGATCCGGGGTGCCGTCGTCGCCGCGAGCCGGGGCAGCAGCCCCCAGTCGCGCAGGTAGGCGACGCCCGCCTGCGGGACGTAGTGCGTCGAGATCGTGTCCGAAGGGAACGAGGCGCGGTCGACCAGCAGCACCCGCAGCCCGCGCCGGGCGAGCAGCATCGCCGTCGGCGAGCCGGCGCAGCGCGCGCCGACCACGATCGCGTCGTACATGCGCGGTGAGGATAGGAGACGAGGGCGCGCCCCCACCGTATCCCTCCCCCAGAAGGAGAGGCGACCTATACTGAGGCCACGATGACGACCGAGCTGACGCGCCCCCGCCGTACGGAATCCGAACGGCGCGAGCTGGCGCAGAAGCTCGTCGACATCGTCGGGCCGCGGTCTGTCCTCTGGGAGGACTACGACCTGATGCTCTACGAGTACGACGGCTCGATCGACAAGGCCATGCCGGACGCCGTCGTGCTGCCGTCGAGCGCGGAGCAGGTCGCCGAGATCGTGCGGCTGTGCAACCGCGAGCGGGTGCCGTACACGGCGCGCGGCGCCGGGACGGGCCTGTCCGGCGGGGCCATCCCGCTCGACGGCGGCATCCTGATCGGCTTCGCCAGGCTGAACCGGATCCTCGAGATCGACCTCGACAACCTGCGCGCGATCGTCGAGCCCGGCGTCGTGAACCTGCACGTCTCGAACGTGCTGGCGAAGGACGGGCTCTACTTCGTCCCCGACCCGTCCAGCCAGAAGGCCTCGACGATCGGCGGCAACGTCGGCGAGAACTCGGGCGGGCCGCACACGCTCGTCTACGGCGTCACCACCAACCACGTGCTCGGCCTCGAGGTGGTCACCCCGGACGGCGAGATCGTCCACACTGGCGGCAAGGCGCTCGACGCGCCGGGCTACGACCTGACCGGTCTGTTCGTCGGCTCCGAGGGGACGATGGGGATCGTCACCAAGGTGATCGTCAAGCTGACGCCGCTGACCGAGGTCGTCAAGACGCTCCTCGGCGTGTTCGAGACGGTTGACGACGCCTCGCAGGCGGTGTCCGACATCATCGCGTCGGGCGTCATCCCGGCCGCGCTCGAGATGATGGACCAGCTCTCGCTCCAGGCGGTCGAGCAGGCGACGCGCGCCGGCTACCCGACCGACGCGGGCGCCGTGCTGCTGGTCGAGCTCGAGGGCATGGCCGAGGGGATGGACGACCTCGTCGCCGGGATCGAGCGCATCTGCCAGAAGAACCGCGCGCGCGAGGTGCGGGTCGCCAGGAGCGAGAAAGAGCGCGCCCTGCTCTGGGCCGGGCGCAAGAACGCGTTCGGCGCGATGGGGCGCGTCTCACCCGACTTCTACGTGATGGACGGCGTCATCCCGCGCTCCACGCTGCCCGAGGTGCTGCGCCGGATCCAGGCGGTCTCCGAGAAGTACGGGCTGCGGATCGCCAACGTCTTCCACGCGGGCGACGGCAACCTGCACCCGCTCTGCCTGTTCGACGGCGACGTGCCGGGCCAGATCGAGCTGGCGCGACAGGTCGGCGCCGAGGTGCTGAAGATCTGCGCCGACGTCGGCGGCGCGCTGACCGGCGAGCACGGCATCGGCGTCGAGAAGCGTGACCTCATGCCGCTCGTCTTCTCCGAGGCCGACATGGACGTGATGCGCCGCGTCAAGGCGGCGTGGGACCAGCACGGGCTCTGCAACCCCGGCAAAGTGCTGCCGACGCCGGGAAGCTGCGTCGACGTGGCCGAGACCCGCCACGGCCGGGCCGTCCTCGTCGGGTGGTAGCTTGCGGTTCCCTCTCCCGGCGGGAGCGGACGAACGAGTGACGCTCGAGGCCAGGAGCGAGACGCTCGCGTTCACCGCGCTGCACGACAAGGCCCGGGAGCAGCTCGCGGTCGACGGCCTCAAGCCGCGGCTGTTCGTCGCGCCGGCGACGCCCGAGGAGGCGGCGCGGGCGCTCGCGCAGGCCCACGCCGAGCGGCTGGCGACGAGCGTGCGCGGCGGCGGGACGCGGCTGGGGCTCGGCAACCCACCCCGCGCGCTCGACCTCGTGCTCTCGACCGAGAAGCTCAACCGCGTGATCGCCTACGAGCCGGCGGACCTCACGATCACCGTCGGCGCCGGGATCGCGTTCGCCGAGCTGCAGCGCGTCCTCGGCGAGCGGAACCAGTTCCTGCCGCTCGACCCGGCCGCGGCGCCGGGGTCCACGATCGGCGGGATCGTCGCCGCGAACGCGAGCGGTCCCTTCCGGCTGCGCTACGGGTCGGCGCGCGACCTCGTGATCGGCACGCAGGTCGCCAACCCGACCGGCGGCCTCGCCCGCGCCGGCGGGCGCGTCGTCAAGAACGTGACCGGCTACGACCTGAACAAGCTCTACGTCGGCTCGCTCGGCACGCTGGCCGCGATCACCGAGCTGACCTTCAAGGTCACCCCGAAGCCCGAGGCCGAGGCGACACTCGTCGCTCGCTTCGGCGACGCGGCGGCGGCCCACGCGGCCGCCTACCGCACCCTCCGCTCGCCCCTCACGCCGAGCGCGCTCGAGCTCATGCCCGACGAGGGCGGTGCGCGGCTCGTCGCGCACCTGGCCGGGTTCGCCAGGCCGCTCGCGCGGATGTTGGACGACCTCACGCGCTTCGCGACCGAGGCCGGCGCGAGCGCGGTCGACCGCGTCGAGGCGGGTGAGGCGGAGCGGCTCTGGCGCCAGCTGCGCGACGGGCCGGCCGTGCCGGAGGGCGGCGCGCGGCTGAAGATCGCGGTGCCGATCAGCCAGGTGGTCTGGGCGATCGGGGCGGTCGAGGCCGCCGCGAAGGCGAACGGACTCACGGCGACGACCTACGCCGGCGCCGGCACCGGCGTGCTCCGCGCCTCGCTCGGCGGCGGCGAGCTGCTGCCGGCGATCCGGCGGCTGCGGGCCGAGGCGGGCGAGCACCTGGGCTCGCTCGTCGTCGAGCAGTGCCCGCTGGCGCTCAAACAACAGTTCGACGTCTTCGGCGACCTGCCCGATAATTTCGAGGTCATGCGGCGCCTCAAGAACCAGATGGACCCGGGCGGGATCCTGAACCCGGGCCGCTTCCTCGGCCGGCTCTGATGGCCGCGACCGCCGAACGGACGCACAACCCGCGGCTCGACGTGCCCCGCTCTTTCATCAAGCAGTGCGTCCACTGCGGGCTCTGCCTGAACTACTGCCCGACCTACCGCGTGCTCGGCAACGAGCTCGACTCCCCCCGCGGGCGCATCTACCAGATCCGGGCACTCTCCGAGGGGCGCATCACCGCCGACAACCCGAAGTTCCGCGAGCACATCTACCGCTGCCTCGACTGCCGCGCCTGCGAGACGGCCTGCCCGTCGGGCGTCGACTACGGGCGGCTGGTCGAGGCGGCACGCGCCGAGATCGAGGCGGCGACGACCGGCGAGAAGGTCACGCGCGACGTGGTCTTGAAGCGGGTCTTCACGTCTCCGACCGCGCTCGACGCGTTCGGGACCGCGACGCGGCTCTACCAGAAAAGCGGCGTCCAGAGGATTGTGCGCGGTACCGGTGTCTTGAACAAGCTCCCGGGCCCGCTCAAGAAGCTGGGCGAGATGGAATCCATGCTGCCGGAGATCCCGGGTCCGCTCCTGCCGACGCGGCTGCCCGAGACGGTCGCGCCGCGCTCGGGCGCCGCGACGTACCGCGTCGCGCTCATCTCGGGCTGCGTCGCGCAGCAGTTCTTCGCCGGGACGAACGAGTCGACGATCGCGGTGCTCGCGCGCAACGGCTGCGAAGTCGTGACCCCGCGCGGGCAGAAGTGCTGCGGCGCCCTGCACGTCCACGCCGGCGAGCGGGAGACGGCGCGGCAGCTCGCCCGCCACAACATCGCGACCTTCGAGCGGACCGGCGCCGACTTCTACGTGATCAACGCGGCCGGCTGCGGCTCGACCCTGAAGGAGTACGGCGAGCTGCTCGAGGACGACCCCATCTGGGCCGAGCGGGCGCACGCCTTCACCCAGAAGGTTCGCGACGTCAACGAGCTGGTCGCGACGCTGGACTTCGCCCACGACCTGGGGCGCATCGAGAAACGGGTGACCTACCAGGACGCCTGCCACCTCGCGCACGGCCAGCGGATCCGCGAGGCACCGCGGCAGATCATCCGCGCGATCCCTGGCGTCGAGCTGGTCGAGATGGCGGAGCCCGACTTCTGCTGCGGCTCGGCAGGGATCTACAACCTGACCCACCCGGACATGGCCGCGCGGCTGCTCGAGCTGAAGATGGCCAACGTCGAGGCGACCAGGGCCGAGATGGTCGTCGCCCCGAACCCCGGCTGCATCATCCAGATCGCGGCCGGCGTCCGCCAGCGGGGGCTGCCGATGGAGGTGATCCACCCCATCGACCTGCTCGAGCGCTCCTACAGGCTCGGCGAGGCGCGTTAGCGGATCGATCGGACCGAGGCGACCTCGCCTGGCAACGCGGTCCACGAATGGTCAGCGGTTGCGACGGTCACCCCGAGACGCCGACCGAGGGCCAGGCAGGCGCGATCGGCGAGCGAGAGGCCGAGCTGTCTCGTGTGCGACCAGAGGTTGGCAGCGTCCTCCGCGTCGGTCGCCGTGAAGTCGACGATGTGCAAGCCGAACGACTCGATCTCCTCACGAAGACCGACGACGTCCACGCCATGGGCGAGCGACTTCTGTACGACTTCGGACCAGTTCACGGATGAGATTGCAGCGCCGTCAAGCAACGGCCGAACGTGCCCGCCGCCCGGCTCGCCGTGGAGGTAGGCGAGCAGCGCCGAAGCGTCGAGCACGACGGCGTCATCCACCCGCGAGCTCCCGCCGCGCCTCGGCTCGACGGTCAGCGATGAGCTCGTCGGCGAGGTCGACGTCGGACGGAATATGAGCGAAACGCTCACGTATCCGGCGTTCGACGTTCTCGCGCGACTCTATGATCACCTGCCCATCGCGCGTGTGGACGACGAGCACGTCGCCCGGGCCAATTCCTGCCTCCCGCCGCACCTTCGTCGGAATGACCAGCCTGCCTTGCGGCCCGAGACGCACTGTGTGTGCTGTGTGTGCTGTGTGTGCCACGACTCTCGAAGTGTGGCACGCTCGGCCGATTTATGCCAGCGCTTTCAGGAACTCGCGCACGTTCCGGCAGAAGGCGAACGGTGCCTCGCCGTGGATGCCATGCCCGACGTCGGGGAAGTACTCGAACGTGCAGTCGGCGAGCAGCGTCCGGGCCTTCGTCGCGCGCTCGTCCTCGAGCGCGCCGCCGAGCGCGACGTTGCCTTGTTGCAGGAGGACCGGGCAGGCCATGCGCCGGAGCCGGGTCTCGAGCTCGTAGCCCTCCTTGGCGCGGTCCTCCAGGATCAGCGTCAGCACGTCGGGGTCCATCTGGCTGACCGTGACGACGCGCTGGCCCACCGTCGCCGCGTCGACGCCGGGCATCTGCTTGCTCAGCGCCTCGAACAGCGCGACGGGCGGCAGCCTGGCGCGCGCCAGGTCGCGCGTGGCGA
>Ga0070741_10019164_pt1 | contig 10964 bp, 9 predicted proteins | sample Coa_R1_4_FD_66440 | JGI IMG/M metagenome (GOLD analysis project Ga0070741, IMG submission 66440) | Surface soil microbial communities from Centralia Pennsylvania, which are recovering from an underground coalmine fire - Coalmine... | ecosystem: Environmental > Terrestrial > Soil > Unclassified ...
CCGGGCAAGACACGGCTCGCGAACGTGTACCGCGTACAGCGGTCGTCGCCGTTCTACCTGGTGGATCTCCCCGGATACGGGTTCGCGCGGGCGCTGCGACACGCGCAGGGCGAGCGGGAGACCGAATTTCGCGGGCTCGCGACCGACGTCGTGCAGCAGGTCGACGCCGCGCTGCTGCTCGTGGACGCGCGGCACCCGGGACTGGCGAACGACGTATCGGCGTGGGCGTGGTTGACCGACACCGTCGCGACGCGTGGCCTCGTCGCGACCAAGATGGACAAGTTATCGCGCGCCGAACGGCTGCGCGCGATGCACGAGATCGAAGCCGTATTTGATCATCCCGTCACCGCCGTTTCGGCGACGACGGGCGAAGGACTGGACGAACTGTGGAAACTGATCGACCGACTGAACAGCCGCAACCCGCCGCCCCACCGCAGTCCCCCGCCGCCAAACCCAACGGCAGCGGTGGACAGGCCGCGGCACCGCCGCCAGAAAAACTCGAGCTCTCGACGCTGAAAGACATGAGCGTCGGCGCGCTGACCAAGATCGCGAAGGGACTCGACGTCCCCGGCGCGACCGGCATGCGCAAGCAAGAGCTCATCTTCGAGATCCTGAAGGCCCGCGCGCAGAAGAGCGGCCTCATCTTCTCGGAGGGCGTGCTCGAGGTGCTGCCCGACGGCTTCGGCTTCCTGCGCGCCCCCGACTACAACTACCTGCCGGGCCCGGACGACATCTACGTCTCGCCGTCGCAGATCCGCAAGTTCGATCTGCACACCGGCGACACCGTGTCCGGCCAGATCCGGCCGCCGAAGGACGGCGAACGGTACTTCGCGCTGATCAAAGTCGAAGCGGTCAACTTCGAGCCGCCGGAGCGGGCGCGCGAGAAGGTGTTCTTCGAGAACCTGACGCCGCTGTACCCGCAGAACCGCATCGGCCTCGAGACCGACGGCGAGAACCTCTCCGCCCGCGTCCTCGACCTGATGACGCCCATCGGCAAGGGACAGCGCGGTCTCATCGTCGCGCCGCCGCGCACCGGGAAGACGATGCTGCTGCAGAACATCGCTAACAGCATCACGAAGAACCATCCCGAGGTGTACCTGATCGTGCTGCTCATCGACGAGCGGCCGGAAGAGGTCACCGACATGCAGCGGTCGGTGAACGGCGAAGTGATCTCGTCGACGTTCGACGAGCCGGCGCAGCGTCACGTCCAGGTCGCCGAGATGGTGATCGAAAAAGCCAAGCGCCTCGTCGAGCACAAGAAGGACGTCGTCATCCTGCTCGACTCGATCACGCGCCTCGCGCGCGCCTACAACACGATCGTGCCGCCGTCGGGCAAGGTCCTGTCGGGCGGCGTCGACAGCAACGCGCTGCAGCGGCCGAAGCGCTTCTTCGGCGCCGCGCGCAACATCGAGGAAGGCGGCTCGCTGACGATCATCGCGACCGCGCTCATCGACACCGGCTCGCGCATGGACGAAGTGATCTTCGAAGAGTTCAAGGGCACCGGCAACCTCGAGATCCACCTCGATCGCAAGCTGACCGACCGCCGCGTCTTCCCGTCGATCGACATCACCAAGAGCGGGACGCGCAAAGAAGAGCTCCTCATCCAGAAGGACGATCTGAACCGCGTGTGGGTGCTGCGCAAGGTGCTCACGCCGCTGTCGGCCGTCGAGGCGATGGAACTGCTCCTCTCCCGGATGGCGAAGTCGAAGACGAACCAGGAATTCCTGGCGTCGATGAGCAACGGCAAGAGCTAGTCGTGACCGGGGCTCGTTGCGTCGCGTGCGGCGCGGCGGGCCTGCGCACCGTCGAGCGCGTCTCGGCGGCCCAGATCGCCGACGGCTTCCGCCGGGAAGATCTGGCCAACGGCCAGCCCGCCGTCGCCGAACGCCGCCGCGCGGCGCTGCTCCGCCTGCTTCCCGAGTCCATCCGCTTCGACCAGTGCCCGAGCTGCGGGACCGAGATCTCCGATCCGTGCCGCGTGTGGTCCGCCGAAGAGTACCCCGAAGATCAGAGCTATCCGCCGCGGTGGGAGTTCGTCCGCTGCCTGGAGGACCTGGGCCCCGCGCCGCTCGACGTGCTCGAGATCGGGTGCGGTCCCGGACAACTGCTGTCGCGCCTCGCCGCGCGCGGCCATCGTGCGATCGGGATCGATTTCAGCAAGAGCGCGGTCGCGGTTGCGCGCGCCGCCGGGCTGCCGGCCTTCGAAGGATCGCTCGACACGATCGGCGAGCATGTGCCCGCCGCGACGCGGTTCGACGCGATCGTGCTGTTCCACGTCATCGAACACGTGCCGGATCCCGACGCGCTGTTCGCGTCGATTGCGCCGTGGGCGCGGCCCGGTGCGCGGCTGTTCATCTCGTGCCCGGGCCCGCGCCGCTACTCGCGCCTGATCCGCGAGCAGCAGGTGGACCGAAGCGACTACTGGGATCATCCGCCGCTCCACGTGTTCCGCTGGACGCTAAAAGGGCTCGAAGCCGTCGCCGCGCGACACGGCTGGGCGCCGATCGCCGCGATAGAAGAGCCGCTCGACTGGACGGGTGCGGCATCGCACATCGGTGTCGCGCGGGCGATCCACCGCGGCATCCTGGGTCGTCCGCTGCGGCGGCGGCTGGCGATCGCCGGCGCCTGGGCCAGCCTGGCGGCCGCCCCGGCCGCCTTCCGGGCGGGGACGTCGATTTACTTCTCCGCCCGCCGAGGATGAGCGCGCGGGATGTTCTTGGTATAATGGAAGTTTCCCGATAGCTCGAAGGAGTTCGCCGTGAAGGACAAGATTCATCCCAAGTATCACGAAGTCGAGGCGCGCTGCGCCTGCGGGGCGACGTGGAAGACGCGGTCGACCAAGCCCGAGCTGCACCTCGAAATCTGTTCCAACTGCCACCCGTTCTTCACCGGCCGGCAGAAGCTGATCGACACGGAAGGGCGCGTCGAGCGCTTCACCAAGAAATTCGGTGCACAGACGGCGGCGAGCCGGAAGACCGCGGCCGCGGCGAAGAAGACGACCGCGAAGAAGCCCGCAACCGTCCGTTAGCCCGCGGCCGGACCATAGTGGAGCCGGTGGCCGCGCGCGATTGCCGGCCGCTCGATCAGGTTCCAGCACGCCACCGCCACCAGCGCGTTGCTCGCGCAGAGCAACGCGCCATACATCGCGTAGGACGCGGCGCTCTCCCGCGGCGCCATCGTCCACGTCAGGACGTTGCGAATCGGCAGGTGAAAGAGATAAATCGAGTAGGCGCCCAGCCCCACGGCGCCGACGGCGCGCACGAGCGCTGACGTGGTCTCGCTCGACCTGCCGGCCGCCACCCACACGATCACCCCGTAGAACAGCGCAACGAACGAGAAGCCGGCGATGGAGACGTACTCGGCCAGCCAGGCCCAGTGCTTCGCCATCGGCACGAGCAGCCCCAGCACGGCGGCGACGGCGGCGACCGCGCCGAGCCGGCCCGGACGATCGATCGCGTCGCGCCAGCGCGGTTCGCGCGCGGCGTACGCGAGCAGCACGCCGATCGCGAGCGTGTCGATCCGGCACGGCAAGAGCACGAACGCGGCGAACGTCGCCTGCGTGGCCGTCAGGCGCCACCAGAGCAGCGCGCGCAGAATGGGCGCGCCGACGATCGCAGCGATCAGGATCCGCGGCAGCCGCTGTGGAGCGACCGCTCGAATCACCAGCGGCGCGAGCAGATAGAACTGCTCTTCGACGGCCAGCGACCACGTCACCTCGAGGTTCGGCAGCCCCCACGACGACGTCGCGGCGATGAAGGCGTTCTGCTGGAACGTGAGATACCAACCGAACGTTTTCCACGTGCCCGCGAGGCCAATCGCGAGCGCCGCGCCGGCCAGCAGCACGAGGTAGAGCGGCAGGATGCGCCAGACGCGGCGGATGTAGAACGTGCGGTAGTAGTTCGCCGCGGCGCGGTTGTCGAGCAGGATGCCGCCGATCAGGAACCCCGAGAGGACGAAGAACAAATCGACGCCGCTCCACGATACGGCGTTCAGGTCTCGGATGACGGCGAACACGCGGCCGTGAACGGGATACCAGGGCTGCGGCAGGTAATGCCACAGCACGACGAGCGCGATGGCGACGCCGCGCAAGGCGTCGAGCGGCACGGCGCGTCCCAGCCGGCGGGGACGGTCGACGGCAAGAATGTGGGTGATACGGCGATTGTACGCTACGACAACAGCGTCGGCGAGGCGCTGACCGCGATCTTCCGCTCGATCCGCGCCAGGCGGTGCCGGACCGCGCGCGTCCACAACACGCGCGCGGGGGCGGGCGGCGCGACGTCGTCGTCCAGCCCTTTGAGCGCAAACGCGTGCGCCGCCGCGAGATCGCGCACGCGGTGCTCGTGATGGATCGCGAGCGCTTCGGCCGCCTCGCGCGCGACCGGCGCGGGGCAGCTCCGAATCTGCAGCAGTTCGTGCCAGCGCGCGGCGGCGCGATCGAACTGCCGTGCGCGGCGCCATGCGAGCGCGAGCGCGCGCAGCGCATCGATGCGCGTCGGATCGTACGCGCCGGCGGGCGCCGCACAGAGCGCGAGCGACCGCTCGAACGCCTCGCGTGCCTGCGACTCCATGCCCGCGCGCGCGAACACATGACCGAGCGCCAGCGCCTCGCGCGCGCTCCGCGCTTCGCTCGGTCCCAGGCGCGCCAGATGCAGCAGCCGCGCCGCGAGCGCCGCGAGCGTCAGCAGATCGAGACGATTGTGCTCGAACACCGGCGCGAGCGGACGCGCGTCGCCCGTTCGGACGAACTGGAAGTAGCGCGACGGGATCTCGAAGCCAGGGACGTCGCCGACGCGCCGCGCGCCGACCACGTGACGCTCGAGCGAGACGAGCGAGCAATCATCCATCGCCCAGAACCGCCGCGCCGGGTGCAGCACGTCGACGTGCGGCAGCGCCGCGCCCGCCCAGCCGAGGCGGTGGAACAGGTAGCGCGTCTCGAGCACCGGCGCGTCGAACGACTTGCCGTTGAAGCTGACGAGCGCGCCCGCCGACTGCAGCGTGCCCTGGACGGCGCCGAGCATTCGCTTTTCGTCACTCGTCGACGTCAACACGAACTGCCGCACGTGGAAGGCACCGTCGGCGTCGAACGTCGCGCAGCCGATCAGAAACGCCTGCGTGCCGGCGCCGCCGCTGAGGCCGGTCGTTTCGAGATCGAAGAAGACGAACGGCGCGCGTGCCGGCGCACCGCCGGCGAACCACGACGCGTGCGCGGCGGCGTCCGCGAGCCGATCGGCGATCGCGCCGACGGTGTCGCGGCCGTGGCGCGCCGATCGCTCGTAGCGGCGTTCCACGACGTACGTCCCGTCGTGCCAGCCGCCGCCCAGCGCGGACAGATCCTGACACGCGGCCGTGTGGATGGCGGACGGCGGATGCGAAGCCGCCGCGGACGGATGCCCGACGACGGCACGGATGCGATCGGTGAGCGCGCTCACGCCGATGCCTCCAGCGCGGGCGCCTGCAGGCCGATCAGCAGATCGAGCATCCGCAGCGCCGCCGGCTTCGCCATCGGCCCGACGTCGCCGAGCGGGCCGACGCAGCCGGGACAGCCGTGCTCGCAGTCGCACTCGGCGATCAGCTGACGCGTCTTCGCCAGCAACTCGTCGTGCATCTGGAACAGCGGCGCGCTGAAGCCGATGCCGCCCGGGTAGTTGTCGTAGACGAAGATCTGATCGCTGTCGGGATTCGGGATGCGCGACTCGGGGTTCGTTTCCGAGTCGATCGAGATCCCGATGTCGTGCGAATCGCACATCAGCAGGAGCTGCGCGACTTGCTTCATCGCGTGCGCGAGGCCGACGACGCCGTCCCGGCGGTCTTCCGACGTGTAGGGCAGCGATCCCATCACCGCGGGCGGAATCGTCAGCCAGTACGACGTCGTGTGCATCTGCTGCTCCGGCAGATCCAGCTCGCCGGAGCCGACGTTCTCGTTCGTGTAGAACTTGATCTTCTTGAAGCCGACGACGCGCGACACGACGTGCACTTCGCCGTGCGACCGCACGCTCGGCTGCCCCGCACTGGCGTCACCGGTCGCGAACGTGTCGATCGGCGTCACCTTCGTGTAGGTGATCGCGTCGGTGTAGTAGTCGCAATCGACTTCGCGCACGAACGCTTTGCGGTTCTCGAAGTCGAGCTTCTCCACCTGATACAACTGCCCTTCGACGATGTAGATCGCCTTCGGATGGAGCGTCGACGGCCCGCTCGTGAAATCGGTCTCGCCGATGACGCGCGTCTCGTAGGTCGTGTCGACGATGACGAAGTTGTCCGACGACACCGAGCGCAGGCTGACCGCGTCGGCCGGATACGATTCGTTCGTCCACGTCCACGTGTCGTCCGCCTTGTGGACGAGCCCCTGCTCCGCGAGCACGCCGAGAATCTCCTGCACGTCGTGCTTGCCGAACGCCTCGTCCGCGGCGAACGGCAGCTCGAACGCCGCGCACTTGATGTGATCGACGAGGATATGCAGGTTGTCGGGATCGATCAGCGCGCGTTCGGGCGACGCGTCGAAGAAGTACGACGGATTCCGGATGACGAACTGATCGAGCGGCGCGCTGCTCGCGACGAGCACGGCCGCCGACCGCCCCGACCGTCGTCCCGCGCGCCCCGCGCGCTGCCACGTCGCCGCAATCGTCCCCGGGTACCCGGCGAGCACGGCGACGTCGAGCGCGCCGATGTCGATGCCCAACTCGAGCGCGTTGGTCGAGACGACGGCGCGCACGGCCCCGTCGCGCAGCCCTTTTTCGATCTCGCGCCGGCGGTTCGGCAGATAGCCGCCGCGGTAGCCGCGGATCGTCTCCGCCGCGCCGGGCACGCCCTGGAAGTCCTCTTTGAGATACGTCGTCAGGATCTCGGTGGAGAGGCGGCTCTGCGCGAACACGATTAGCTGCAGGTGGCGCTTCAGGAATTCCGACGCGATGCGCCGCGTCTCGCCGAGATACGAGCGCCGGATGCCGAGCTGCTGGTTGACGACCGGCGGGTTGACGAACACGAAGAACTTCTCGCCGCGCGGCGCGCCGCTGCGATCGACGAGCGCGAACGGCTGCGCCGTCAGCTGCTCGGCGAGCTCGCGCGGATTGGCGATCGTCGCCGACGAGCAGACAAACACCGGATCGGATCCGTAGTGGCGGCAGATGCGCCGCAGCCGGCGCAGCACGTTGGCGAGATGGCTGCCGAACACGCCGCGGTACGCGTGCAGCTCGTCGACGACGACGTAGCGCAGATTCTCGAAGAGCTTCGCCCAGCGCGGATGGTGCGGCAGGATGCCGGAATGCACCATGTCGGGGTTGCTGAGCACGATGTGCGCGCGCGATCGGATCGCGCGCCGCGCGTCCTGCGGCGTGTCGCCGTCGTAGGTGAAGACGCCGATGCCGGCGTCGAGCGCCTCGCTGACCGCGTGCAGCTCCGCGAGCTGATCCTGCGCGAGCGCTTTCGTCGGAAACAGATACAACGCGCGGCTCGAGGGATCCTGCAGGATCGCGTTCAGCACCGGCGCGTTGTAGCAGAGCGTCTTGCCGCTCGCCGTCGGCGTGATGATGACGACATGGCGGCCGTGGAGCGCATGGTCGATCGCCTCGGCCTGATGCGTGTAGAGCTGCGCGACGCCGCGGCGCGCGAGCGCGTCGACCAGACGCGCGTCGAGCGCCTCGGGAAACGGGGCGTACTGCGCCGGCGACGCCGGAAGCTGACGCACGGCGGTGACGTGCAGGTCGGGTGTGTCGGGTCGATCGATGGCGCCGCCGGCCAGGCGACTGAGCGCGGCGTCGAGGGCGTTCTGCTTCGCGGCGACCGCCGGCAGCATGGCCGAGCATCGTAGCAGCAGGGCGAAGAAAAGACAAACCTCGGCGCGACCGGCGCCGCGCTGTGGCAGCCATGTTGCTCGAACCTGCACCCATGACCAGAACCCAGCAGACGGCGCTCGCGGCGGGCGCAGCAACGATCGGCGCCGCGCTCGTGACCCGCGCGCTTCGGGCGGCGCGGCGTACCGATTTTTCCGGCAAGGTCGTCGTCATCACCGGCGCCCGCGGGCTGGCGCTGAGCATGGCGCGCCAGCTCGGACAGGAAGGGGCGCGCATCCTGCTCGCGGCGCGCGATCAAGGCGAGCTCGATCGCGCGCGCGACGAGCTGCGCGCGAAGGGGGTCGAGATCTCGACCTTCGCCTGCGATCTCATGAACCGCCAGGCGGTCGAGGAGCTCGTCGAGCAGGCGGTGAAGCGCTACGGCGCGATCGACGTCCTCATCAACAACGCCGGCGTGATCCAGGTCGGCCCGATCGATCACATGGTGGTCGCCGACTTCGAGGAAGCGATGGCGGTCCATTTCTGGGCGCCGCTCCACGCGATGCTCGCCGCGATTCCGCACATGCGGCAGCAGGGCGGCGGACGCATCGTCAACATCTCGTCCATCGGCGGCCGCGTCGGCGTGCCGCATCTCGCGCCGTACTGCGCCAGCAAGTTCGCGCTCACCGGCGTCAGCGACGCGCTGCGCGCGGAGCTCGCCGACGATCGGATCACGGTCACGACCGTGCTGCCCGGGCTGATGCGCACCGGGTCGCCGTTCAACGCGTGGTTCAAGGGACGCCACCGCGACGAGTTCACGTGGTTCGCGGTGTCGGACTCGATTCCGGGGATCACGATCGATGCGGCGCGCGCGGCGTGGCAGGTGATCGACGCGTGCCGTCACGGCGACGCGGAACTGGTGATCACGTGGCCGGCGCGCCTCGCGATCATCGCGAACGCGGTCGCGCCCGAAGCGGTCGCGCTCGGCATGAGCATCGCCAACCGCGTGCTGCCCGGCCCGACCGACGATCGATCGGGCGACGAGCGGCACAGCGGCTGGCAAAGCGCGTCGCGCTGGGCGCCGTCACGTTTGACGACGCTCAGCGAGCGCGCGGCGGCGGAGAACAACGAGCTGCCGCACTAGTGGACCGTCGGCGACGCGCCGCCGTGAGGCTTCAGGACGACCTTGATGCAGTGCTCTTTCTCGTCACGGAACGTCTTGTAGCCTTCCGCGGCGCGGTCGAGCGGCAGGCGATGCGTGATCACGAATGACGGATCGATCGCGCCCTGCTCGACGAGATCGAGGAGCGGCTTTAGGTAGCGCATCATGTGCGTCTGCCCCATCTTGAAGGTCAGGCCCTTCGAGAACGCGGCACCGAACGGGATCTTGTCGAGGAACCCGCCGTAGACGCCCGGGATCGAGACGATGCCGCCCTTGCGGCACGCGTGGATCGCCTGTCGCAGCGCGTTCGGGCGATCGGTCGCCATGAACGTCGCCGTCTTCACCTTGTCGTAATACGAGTCGAGCGTGTGGCCGTGCGCTTCGAGGCCGACGGCGTCGATGCACTTGTCCGGGCCCATGCCGCCCGTCATGTCCTTCAGCTTCTCGAACACGTCCTCCTGCATGAAGTTGATCGTCTCGGCGCCGCTCTGCTCCTGGGCCATGCGCAGGCGCGCGGGCACTTCGTCGATCCCGATGACGCGCTCGGCGCCGAGCAGGTACGCGCTCTTGATCGCGAACTGCCCGACCGGTCCGCAGCCCCACACGGCGACCGTGTCGCCCGGCTCGATGCTGCAGTTCTCGGCCGCCATGTAGCCGGTCGGGAAGATGTCGGTGAGGAACACGACCTTCTCGTCGGGGATCCCGTCGGGGATCTTCATCGGTCCGACGTCGGCAAACGGCACGCGCGCGTACTCCGCCTGGCCGCCGGCGTAGCCGCCCATCATGTGCGAGTAGCCGAAGAGACCGGATCCCGAGTAGCCGTACAGCTTCTCGAGCATCCACGCGTTCGGGTTCGAGTTGTCGCAGAGCGACCACAACTGCTTCTGGCAGAAGAAACAGTGGCCGCACGCGATCGTGAACGGAACGACGACGCGATCGCCGACCTTGAGCTTCTTGTTCTCGCGTCCGACCTCGACGACTTCGCCCATGAACTCGTGCCCGAGGATGTCGCCGGCTTTCATCGTCGGGATGAAGCCGTCGAGCAGGTGGAGATCGGAGCCGCAGATCGCGGTCGTGGTGATCTTGATGATCGCGTCGCGCGGATTGAGGATCGCCGGATCCGGCACCCGTTCGACGCGCACGTCATTGGTCCCATGCCAGCATAGCGCCTTCATGACTTCCCTCCCCGCGGCTGTCCCGCCGTCGTCGGAATCTCGCCTGCTTCCATCAACTGCTTGAAGTGCCGGAGATCCTCGAGCACGGTCTGCGACGGCTCCTTGCCGAAGATCCAGGCGACGGCCGCGCCGACCTTGCCGCCGGGCGGGTCGTACTGCATGCGCACGCGCACCTGCGTGCCGCGGCCGCCGGGCGCCGGGACGAAGCGGACCGAGCCGGCGCTGATGACGTCGGCGCCGTCGAGCGTGCGCCAGCCGATCAGCTCGTCGGGGATCTCGTTGATGATCTCGGCGTCCCACTCGACATGGCGACCGGCGGGTCCTTTGGCGATCCAGTGCGAGCGGCGCTGGTCCAGCTGCCGCACCGATTCGAGATACGCCATGAAGCGCGGAAGCTGCTCGAAATCGCGCCAGACGCGATAGAGCTCGGCCGCCGTGCGATTGATCGTCACCGCCTCTTCCACATTGACGCCGCGCGCGCCGGCGAGGTGCTCGCGCGTATCGTCATGGCCGTTCGCTGTATTGATCCCTGCCGCCGAATACATCGGGCAGTGTCCGGTCGCGCCGCGGACGATGAGCGCGGTGCCGGCGGCGGCGAGCGCGGCGCCGGCGGGCGATCGGTCCGTGAGCTGCTTGATTCCGTAGGCCGCGATCGCCGCGCCGCCGAGCGCGGAGGCCCATCGTTCGACATCAGCGACGTTCACCTCTGAGGTCATCTATGGCTCCTTGTTCGCGGGCGAGGGTTCATTAAGCGTGCCGTGTTACGCTTCGCGCCACGATGGTGCCAGGCGAGTGCCAGGTAAGTGCCAGGCAGGTGCCAGGCGAGTGTCAGGCAAGTGCCAGGCAGGTGCCAGGCGAGTG
>Ga0070741_10019165_pt1 | contig 10964 bp, 10 predicted proteins | sample Coa_R1_4_FD_66440 | JGI IMG/M metagenome (GOLD analysis project Ga0070741, IMG submission 66440) | Surface soil microbial communities from Centralia Pennsylvania, which are recovering from an underground coalmine fire - Coalmine... | ecosystem: Environmental > Terrestrial > Soil > Unclassified ...
TCGCGGGCGGTGAGCTTGGCGTCGAGATGAACGATCGATGCGCCGCCTTCCGCTTTGGGCAGCACCACGGCGTCCGGCTTTGCGGCGATGGTTGCATCGAGGTCGGCATCGGTTAGTCCACTGCCGAGGCCGTTGACTCGCACGAACAGGCGAGGGCGGTCGGGCGTGTGCGCAACCTCGTTCAGGAAAGCTACGGCATTCGCGCGCGCCCCCTGCTTTTGCTCCGGCGCGACGGCGTCTTCCAGGTCAAGGATCACGGCGTCGGCGCCGCTGGTCAGCGATTTTTCCAGTTTGCGCGGACTGTCGGCGGGAACGAAAAGAAGCGAGCGCATCAGACGCTTCGCATGCGCATGAAAACCTGGCGGCGGCATTCCGCCACCATGGTGCCGTCGTGTTTGAAGGCGCGGTGATGAAATTCGACGATCCCGGCGCCGGGATGTGATTTCGATGGACGCTTGCTGACGACTTCCGTCGTGCAATGCACGGTGTCGCCCTCGAACAGTGGATGCGGGAATCTCACGTCGGTCATCCCTAGATTGGCGATCGTGGTACCAACCGTCAGGTCATTGACCGAAATGCCGATCATCAGGCCGAGCGTGAATAGCGAATTCATCACCGGCTGACCCCATTGCGTCTCGGTCTCGCAGAAATGCCGGTCGATGTGCAGCGGCTGCGGGTTCAGCGTCATATTGGAGAAGAGCATATTGTCCATCTGTGTCACTGTGCGGGTGAGGCGGTGATGCACCAGCTCGCCGATGACGAGATCCTCGAAATAAAGCCCGCCCCGCTGATGCCGTTCGGCCGCTTTTTCCTGCATGGTTTCCGCTTCCCCGGCGGGCGCCCCCGCGTTAACCGCTCATTTACCATAATCGCGCAAGCTGGCGCAGGCTGAGTCCATCTGCGCGCCGCGCGGCTCGGGCCGGGCAGACCCTCCATGACAGCCGATCCCATCAGCAGCGCCAATGCTGCGCTGTCACAGATCACCACCGCCATTCGCCAAGCGGCGCAGGCGGTCGGCACGAGCTTTTCTTATCTACTGGCCACTGCCAAGGTGGAATCGAATTTCGACCCCGGGGAAAAGGCGAGCACGTCCTCGGCCCAGGGGCTGTTCCAATTCGTCGATCAGACATGGCTGGCCACGCTCAAGGAAGCCGGGGCGCGCTTCGGCTATGGCGATTATGCGGATGCGATCACGGCGACGCCGAACGGCCGCATGGAAGTGAATGATCCGGCGTTGCGCGGCGAGATTCTCCGGCTGCGTAACGATCCGGCGGCGAATGCGGCGATGGCCGGCGTCTATACGCGCAACAACGCCGAATATCTCACGGAAAAGCTCGGCCGGGCGCCCACGGAAGGCGAGCTTTACATGGCGCATTTTCTCGGCGCCGGCGGCGCCGCCAAATTGATCTCCGCGGCAAATTCCAATGTCAGCGGCGAAGCGCTTTTCCCCGCCGCGGCGCGGGCCAACCGCTCGGTCTTCTACGATTCACAAGGACGCGCCCGCAGCGCGGGCGAGGTCTATGCCACCCTGAACGCCCGCTACGCTGCGGCCCGCGCCCGCACTGGGCCGCTGGTTGCGGCGGCGGCGCCCCCGGTCTCGGCCAAGCCGACAAAGCCGGTTCCGGACACCGCCGGCACGGTGCAGGCATTTGCCGCCGGCGATACCACCCCACCTTTGCGCGATTCCGAGCCGGTGTTTTATGCGCTGTTCCACACCGGCCGCCGCGTCGGTGCGCTGGCCGCGCGCGTCAACCAGCTCTGGAGCGTGCCCCTGCCGACGACGCAGGTTGCCACAGCAGATGCCTCCGGGCGGCCGCTGGATCTTTTCCAGGAGGCGCAGCCGCGCGTCCGCGAGCTGTTTCACGGTCAAGGCTGACCTGAAAATCCCCGCCATCCCTGCAAGCTTATGGTGAACCCTTTGTTAAGCGGCTGCCATTAGGATCGGCTGTGCTGGCGCCGTGCGCCGATGCCGCGGGGTCGCGGTTTGTTTGTGAGTAGTCGGGCCCATGATTGTTCGTGAGTTCCTGTCCTGGCTGCAGAGCGCGCCGCCGAGCGAGCGCGCCGAAGGCGCCAGTGCCTTGGCCCGGGCCTATCTCTTCTCGCCGCTTTCCATCGACGACCGCGCCGCTGCCGAAGGGGCGATGCTGCTGCTGCTCGACGACCCGTCGCCGCTGGTGCGGCGCGCGCTGGCGCAGGCCTTCGCGTCCAGTCAGACGGCGCCACCGGCCGTGGTGCATGCGCTCGCCGCGGATCAGGCAGACGTGGCGGCCGTCGTCCTCGAACATTCCCCGCTCTTCGTCGACGCCGATCTCGTGGATTTCGTCGCCGCCGGGGCGTCTGCCGTGCAAACCGCGATCGCGCGGCGGCCGCTGCTGCAGCGTTCGGTGGCTGCCGCCATCGCCGAGGTCGGTTCCGCAGCGGCTTGCCTGGAGCTGATCGAGAACGCCGACGCGGATATCGCGCCGTTTTCGATCGATCGCATCGTCGCCCGCCATGGCCATCTGGCAGCCGTCCGCGAATCGCTTTTGGCGCGCAATGACTTACCGGTGCCGACGCGGCAGGCCCTGGTGGCGAAACTGTCGCAGACGCTCGCGGATTTCGTCACAGCGCGAGCCTGGCTCGCGCGCGAGCGCGCCGCGCGCATTGTCAGCGAAGCTTGCGAGAAGGCGACCGTGGTGCTGGCCGCTGAATCCGGCCATGGGGAGATGCGGCCTCTGGTGCGGCACCTGCGGGAAACCGGCCAACTTACTGCGGGGCTGGTTTTGCGCGCGCTGCTTAGCGGCAATTCGTTGCTCTTCGAAGAATCGCTGGCGGAACTGTCAGGCATGCCGGTGGAGCGCGTGACCGGCCTCGTTCACGGCAAAGGCAATGCCGGATTCCGCGCTCTCTACGAAAAAGCCGGTTTGCCGGCCGCAACCTTTCCAGCCTTCCGCGAGGCAATCGCGGCGATGCACGAGGACGGCTTCCTCGGCGACTGCGGCGATGCCAGCCGGCTCAAGCGGCGCATGATCGAGCGCGTGCTCACCCGCTGCGAGGAAGCGGCGCTTGACCACGTCGATTCATTGATGACGTTGCTGCGGCGCTTCGCGACGGAAGCGGCGCGCGATGAGGCGCGCATGTTCTGCGAACAGTTGGCACGCGCGCCGGCCGATGATTTCGTTGCCGAGCGGCTGATCGCCGCGCCGGTCTATGATTTCGCCCCCGAGCGTCTGGCTGCGGCTTGATCCTCAATTCGGCCAAATTGTCCCCAGCATGTGGCCGGCCGCCTTTGGAGCTTCCATTTTAAGCTGCAGGTGGAATTTCATGCCCGCATTCAATAGCCGCTTTGCCTATGGCTCCGTCTCCCGCGCCTTTCATTGGCTCACTGTCGTCTTGGTCCTGGCCGCCTACATTCTCAGCAGGGGTGGGCCCGAGCAGCGCGTCTATGCGGCGTCTTCGGATTTCATTCGGCAAACCCATGAAAGTCTGGGAATGCTGGTATTCGCGCTCGTGCTGCTGCGGCTGATGTGGCGGCTGGTCGATCCCACGCCGGAAGATCCGCCAATGCCGGCCTGGATGAGTGCTGCGGCGAGCGCGGTGCATGGTCTGCTTTATGCCTTGCTCATCGCCATTCCGCTCACCGCGATCGCCGGCGCCTGGCTGGAAGGTCATCCGGTCAACTTGTTCCTGCTCGGCGACATCGGGCCCGCAATGCCGCTGGCGCACGCCTTTGGCGCCTGGCTCGCGGAGCTTCATACCTGGCTGGGCAACGCGATCTTATGGGTCGCCGGCCTGCATGCTGCGGCCGCGCTCTACCACCATTTTATTCTGCGCGACGAGGTGCTGGTCGGAATGCTTCCTTCCATACGCCGCGTGACGACGCTGCGGCCCGAAGAGAAGACCTAAGACGCTTCCGGCACCAAAGGCGGACCGACGATGCCGTCGAGATATTCCGGCCGGTGCCGGTTTTCGTCGAGCAGGAATTCGTCGGTCACTTCGCGCAGCCGCTTGGTCAGCCTGTCGGCCATTTGCTGGGCGTCAGAACGCGCATACTCGCGATAGATGGCGCGCACCGCATCGACGTGCTGATTGACGAGGGCCAGGGGGATGCGGGTCATTTCCGGCGTGTGCTCGATCAGCCGGCAAAGGCTGTCAGCAGTGCCGGCGAGGGCAGGGAAGCCAAAGGTTGCCGCTTCCCCTTTGATGTCATGCGCGGCGTGGAAAATCGCGTCACGCGTCTGCTGATAGAAGCCTTTCTCCGTCACGGCTTGGCGGGCCCGGTCCAGACGCTCGCATTCACTGTCCATCCATGCCGCGAATTCGCTCGACAATTCGGCGAGCGCCGCCTCGGCGCGGGCCACCGGATCGTCCTGCGGCTCGGCAGGATCGGCGGGCACCGCCGCCTCGCGCAGGGCATGCGGCGGCAGGATGACTTCATGGTCCCCGTAAGTGGTGATGGCTGGTCGTTCCTTCGCAGGCATGACTTTCCGATACTCCTGATCTCAGCCGGGAGTTTTGGCCTTTTCCAATAGCGATTGTTGCCGGATGACATCGGCCTTGCCGCCCCGGCGGCGTTCGGGCCCGACGTAGTTGGCATTCACGTTGCGCCGCCGGTCCGGGCCAAAATAGGTTTTTGTCTTGATGAATGGGCGCGGATTGACGACGACGTTAAGGACACGCTGGTAGAGCGCCTTGGCCGAAATCGGCTTGGCGAGAAATTCAGTGACGCCGGCGTCGCGCGCGGCCACCACGCGCTTCTTTTCAGAGTGGCCGGTGAGCATGATGATCGGCACATAAGGATTGGCATTGGCGCCAGGCTGACGGATCATCTGCGTCAACTCGAGGCCGTCGAAGATCGGCATCGCCCAATCGGTAAGCACGATGTCCGGCATGTAATGAGTGAAGGCTTCGAGCCCCGCTGCGCCGTCTTCCGCTTCATAGACCTCCCGGGTGCCGAAGCCGTGCAGCAATGTGCGCAGGATGCGGCGCATGTGCGCGTTGTCGTCGATGACGAGGAAACGCAACCGGTTGAAATCGATGCGGACCATCAATGGCTCGATGAAGCGGCGGGCCCACGACCCGCGTCCATCTAAAGGTAGCTTGATGCCGTTAACGCCGGGTTAAGCATCTGGGCATCAAATCTTCATGATTTCAATGGCTTAGATGGGGATCGGGGCGGTGGCTGGATCTTCAATAGCCAAACTGTTCGCGCAGGATCCGTTCGTCGAGGCTGTGCCCGGGGTCGAACAGCATGTGCATGGAGATGCTGTGGTCCATACGCACGTCGACCGACTGGACCGAGCGCACCTCGTCGTGGTCGGCGACCGCGGCGACGGGCCGCTTCTCCGCCTCGAGGATTTCCACGGTGACCGTGGCGGTGTCTGGGAGCAGCGCGCCACGCCATCGCCGCGGGCGAAAGGGGCTGATGGGCGTGAGCGCCATCAGCGGCGCGGCGATGGGGATAATCGGCCCTTGCGCCGACAGGTTATAGGCGGTCGAGCCGGCCGGCGTAGAAACCAGCACCCCATCGGCGATGAGCTCGGCAAGCCGTTCCTTCCCATCGATCAGGATGCGCAGATGCGCGGCCTGGTGCGTCTGGCGGAACAGCGAGACCTCGTTGAAGGCATAGAATTCCTGGGTCCCGCCGGCAGTCTTGCGCGCTTGCATCAGCAGCGGATGAATAACCGCGACCTCCGCGGCGGCGAGCCGTTCCTTCAGATATTCCAGGGAAAACTCATTCATGAGAAAGCCGACGGTGCCGCGGTGCATGCCGTAGATCGGCTTGCCTGATTTCATGAAGCGATGCAGGCTTTGCAGCATGAGTCCATCGCCGCCGAGCGCGACGATGACGTCCGCGGTCGCCGGATCGGCATCGCCGTAACGGCGGGCGAGGGCGGCATGCGCGGCGTCGGCGTCGGGACTGGGGCCGGCGATAAACGCGATCCGCTCGTAGCGGCGCGGGGACTGGCTCATAGGCGAACCTTGTAAAAGCCCGGGCGTTTTCCCGTAACGTCGCGATATCGGCCACCGGCAGGATGAAAAACAGGATGACCGACAGGGAGCGCGTAGTTTTCGTCTATACGACCTACCCGTCCATTGTCGAGGCGGAGGAGGCGGGGCGGGCTCTGGTCGAGCAGCGGCTTGCTGCCTGCGTCAACATCCTGCCGGCGATGATTTCCTACTACCGCTGGCAGGGAGCCATCGAGCGCGGCGAGGAAGTGGTAATGATCATCAAGACGCGTGCCGCACTGGCGGAGCAAGTTCGCGCCGCGGTCAAGGCTCGCCATTCCTATACGATGCCGGCCATTCTCGTACTGCCGATCGAAAGCGTGGATCAGACCTATCTCGACTGGATGATGGGGGAGACAGAGCAGGCCGTTTCGACATTGGAAAGATAGCGCGAAGCATCTATACAAATAGCGGCAATTGCCCGGAAAATGCCTGTTTGAGGGATATTAACGGGCGGCGTCCAGGCTGAAGTCAGCGTGCAGGACAACGGAACGCGGCAGGCCGTTCCTTCAACCACTGGGATTTCATGTCGGTACTCAGACCGCACCATGCGGGACAGCAGTCGGAGCTATCGCAAGCGCTTTCCGCCTGCCGTCTGGCTTTCGTCGGCATCGGCGTCTTCAGCGGCGTTACCAATATCCTGATGCTGACCGGCTCTTTTTATATGCTTGAGGTCTATGATCGCGTGCTGCCGAGCCGGAGTGTGCCGACACTGGTCGGACTATCGATCATTGCGGCGACGCTTTTCCTCTTTCTCGGCATCGTGGATTTGATTCGCGGCCGCGTGCTCGTGCGCGTTGGGGCGTCACTCGATCAGGCGCTCAGTGGTCGCGTCTTTGACGCCGTCGTGCGCTATCCGTTGAAGGCGGGAATTCGCAGCGACGGTCTGCAATCGTTGCGCGATCTCGACAACGTGCGGACCTTCCTTTCCGGCAGCGGGCCCTTGGCGCTTTTCGATCTGCCCTTCATGCCGCTCTACCTGGGAATTTGCTTCCTCTTTCATTTCTGGATCGGCGTCACCGCGCTTGTCGGCGCGTTGATTCTCGTATCGCTGACGCTGCTCACCGAATACCTGACGCGCGAGCCGGCCAAGACCGCTACCGGATTCGCAATCACGCGAAACGGGCTGGCGGAGGCTAGCCGGCGCAATGCCGAAGTGCTGGCGGCGATGGGAATGGGCAAGCGCATGCATCAGCGCTGGAGCGAGGCCAACGATAAATATCTCGCCAGCCAGCAACAGGCCAGCGACGTCACTGGCGGCCTCGGATCGATTGTCAAGATTCTGCGCATGATGCTGCAATCCGCCTTGCTCGGCGTCGGCGGCTATCTGGTTGTGCGCCAGGAGGCGACCGCCGGCATTATCATCGCCGGTTCCATTCTGGGTGCGCGCGCGCTGGCGCCAGTCGATCTCGCCATCGCCAATTGGCGCGGCTTCGTCGCCGCGCGGCAAAGCTGGGAACGCCTGAACAAGCTTTTGACGCTGCTGCCGCCGGTGGCGGAGCCGATGACGCTGCCTGCGCCGACCGCGACATTGGCGGTGGAGAACGTCAGTGGCGCGCCGCCCGGCGTGCAAAAGCTGGTGGTGCAGGACGTCCATTTTTCGCTCAAGGCCGGCAGCGGCGTCGGCATTATCGGACCGAGCGCGTCCGGCAAGTCGTCGCTTGCGCGTCTGCTCGTCGGTGTCTGGCAGCCGCTGCGCGGCAAAGTCACGCTGGACGGCGCTTCGCTCGATCAATGGGGTGCCACAGGCAAGCACATCGGATATTTGCCGCAGGACGTCGAATTGTTTGCCGGCACGGTGGCGGAGAACATCGCGCGTTTTGAGGCCGACGCCAGGTCCGAGGACATTCTCGCGGCAGCGGAGGCGGCGGGCGTGCATGAGATGATCCTCAAATTGCCGGCCGGCTACGACACCGATGTGGGGGAGCAAGGCACGGCTCTCTCCGCCGGCCAGCAGCAGCGGATAGCGCTGGCGCGCGCGCTGTATGGCGATCCGTTTCTTGTCGTTCTCGATGAGCCCAATTCCAATCTCGACGCCGATGGCGAGATCGCTTTGACCCGGGCCGTGCAGGGCGTCCGCAACCGCGGCGGCATAGTTGTCGTCGTCGCGCATCGGCCGACGGCCATCGCGGCGGTCGATTTCATCCTGGTGATGAACCAAGGTCGGGCCCAGGCCTTCGGGCCGAAAGATGACGTGCTTGCCAAGGTCTTACGCCGCGATGCCGGGGCGCCTGGTGCGTTGAAGGTGGTTTCCGACAAGCCGGTGCAACAAAATGAAAGGATCGCGCCGTGAGCGCGCAGAGATTGCTGCCGCCGCAGGATTCGATCCGCCGCCATCTATTGACGGGCGGGGTTGTCGTGTTGCTGCTGGTCGGCGGCATCGGTGGCTTGGCGGCGACGACGCAATTTGCCGGGGCGGTGATCGCGCAGGGCCAACTCGTTGTCGACACCAGCGTCAAGAAAGTGCAGCACCCCACCGGCGGCGTGGTCGCGAAGTTGTTCGTGCGCGAAGGGGCGCATGTTAAAGCCGGCGAAACCCTGGTGCGGCTCGACGACACGCAAACCCGCGCCAATCTCGGCGTCATTAACGCCGCGCTCGATGAGGCGGTGGCGCGCGCCGCCCGCGACGAGGCCGAGCGCGACGGGGCCAAAGACATCAGCTTTCCGCCGGAGCTTCTGGCGCGGCAGGACGATCCGAAAGTCGCGCGGCTGATCGGCGGCGAGCGCAAGTTGTTCAATACCCGCCGGGAAACGCGCGAGGGCCAGAAGGCGCAACTCAACGCGCGCATCGCCCAATTGCGCGAGGAGATCAGCGGAAACGAGGCCTCGCAGCAGGCGAAGGATCAGCAGATCGAATGGGTGAACAAGGAGCTGCAAGGCGTGCGCTCGTTATGGGCGAAGGAGCTGGTGCCCTTCGTCCGCATCGCGACACTCGAGCGCCAGGCCGCGGAGCTTGCCGGCGAGCGCGGCCAGACCATCGCCACGGTGGCGCAGCTCAAGGGCAAGATCAGCGAGATCGAACTTCAGATCCTGCAGATCGATCAGGATATGCGCACCGAAGTCAGCAAAGAGCTTAGCGACATGCGCGCCAAGATTTCGGAATATTCGGAAAAGAAAATCGCCGCCGAGGACAGCCTGAACCGCATTGAGATCCGCTCGCCGCAGGAGGGCGTGGTGCTGCAATTGGCGGTGCATACGGCGGGTGAGGTGATTGCGCCGGGTGAGCAGATCATGCTGATCGTGCCGGAAGCGGAAGCGTTGACCGTTGAAGTCAAGATCAATCCGCAGGATATCGATCAGGTTCAGCTCGGCCAGCCGGCGACGGTGCGCTTTTTGTCGTTCAACTGGCGCACGACGCCGGAAATCAACGGGACGGTGAGCCGCATTTCCGCGGACGTCACGCAGGACCCGAAGACCGGCGTGTATTTCTACACCGTGCGTATCGCGATTCCGCAGGCGGAAATAAGCAAGCTCGGCGACGTCAAATTGATCCCCGGCATGCCGGTCGAGGCATTCATGCAGACCGGAGAACGCACCGTGCTGTCGTATCTCACCAAGCCGCTGCACGATCAGCTGATGCGGGCGTTCCGGGAAAAATAAGGCGAGCGGATTGCCGGTCCGCGCACCGGCGACCGTTACTTTGCCATAATTATTTTTAATGCTGTGCCTTGAGCCTGAGGCAACGGATCGCGCCGCCATGGATGACCAAGAAGGTGCCTAGAGCGGGGAAAATCGGCTAGAAATCTAAAAACCTGTTCCAGAAATTGGAGCATTGTTAGGGTAATCAAATCTATAGATTACCTGCGAGCACCTGGCCGTCCAGCGGGCCGTTAGAGCGCGTGGAGATTCTCGAAAGATGGCTACTGCCGTTTCAGTGAATGCGACCGGCAACGCGGATATCGACGGCGTTCTTGCCGGGGTGCGTTGGAGCGGTCCGGTCACCTACAGCTTTCCGGATTCCCCCACCGATTATGCTTCCGGTTACGGCTATGGCGAGCCGCACAGCAATTTCAGCCAGATCGCCGCCGGGACTCTAGCTGCGGTGGATGCGGTCATGGCTTCGCTCGAAGCCCTTACCAACATCACTATAAACTACGCTGGGACGAACGGCGCAGACGTCATGCTGGCAAAATCGTCCGCGGCCAATCCGACCTCCTATGCCTATTATCCGGGAAATTACGCCGAAGGCGGCGATGTCTGGTTCGGCACCGCTTACGATTACTCACATCCGCATCCCGGCGATTACTACTACGCCACCGTAGTGCACGAGATCGGTCACGCATTCGGCCTCAAGCACGGGCAGGAAAGGGGCGGCCCGGCGAATGTCGCGCTGCCTTCGCAGCACGACGATCTCGAATATTCGGTGATGACCTACCGGAGCTATATCGGCGGATCGACGACCGGCGGCTATACAAACGAAGACAACGGCTATCCGCAAACCTATATGATGAGCGACATCGCCGCCCTGCAGGCGATGTACGGCGCGAACTTCAATACCAATAGCGGCGACACGACCTATTCCTGGGATCCGGCCACCGGCGAAATGTCCGTCGATGGGACCGTCACTCTTACGCCGGGCGGCAATCGCGTCTTCGAGACAATCTGGGACGGTGGCGGGAACGATACCTACGACTTCTCGGCTTATTCCGGCGGTGTGACTGTCGATCTGCGGCCTGGCTCGTCCAGCATCACCTCGCGCGCCCAACTGGCCTATTTGGGCTACGGCCATTACGCACGGGGGAACGTCTACAACGCCTATCTCTACCACGGCGACGCGCATTCCTACATCGAGAATGCGATCGGCGGGGTGGGCAACGACACACTGATCGGCAACGACATCGCCAACACTTTGCAAGGCGGTGGCGGCAACGACAATCTGGACGGCGGCGCCGGCGCGGACGATCTCATCGGCGGCGCCGGGAACGACACTTACACCGTCGACAACGCCGGCGACGTGGCCGATGAAACCGGCGGCG
>Ga0070741_10019166_pt1 | contig 10964 bp, 7 predicted proteins | sample Coa_R1_4_FD_66440 | JGI IMG/M metagenome (GOLD analysis project Ga0070741, IMG submission 66440) | Surface soil microbial communities from Centralia Pennsylvania, which are recovering from an underground coalmine fire - Coalmine... | ecosystem: Environmental > Terrestrial > Soil > Unclassified ...
TCGCCGACGGGATGGTTCCCCATGGCATCAGGCGATGACTGCTGCCTGATAGTCGCTCGCGCCGACGCTCTCGAAGATGTCGCGCTCATGAATCCAGCGCTGAGTCGACTCGAAACTCTCGCGTGAGTAGGGCAAGAACACCACGCGCTCGCCGGGGCCAAACAGCCGTACGTCCACGCGCTCTCGATAGCGCGGCGGCAGCTCCTTCGCAAAGAGCGGCTTGTAGTGCTCCGGCGCGAGATCGATGTCCACCTGCGCACGCTTGAGCGCCTTGAAATAGCGCTCCACGTCCTCGAGCGGAGTCAGCGGTGGAATCATGAACGCGCCCATGAATGTGGCATCGACGATCTTGCGCATCCCGAGCTGTTCGCAAACGTAGAGTGCCGGTCCCCATACGGTGGTCGCGGCCACGTCACCGTCCAGAGCCGCATCGACGCGCGCCCAGGGCATACCGCCAAATTTCAACTTGATCTGATCGCGAGGCAGGAACGGCTCGAGAGCCTGAATCGTGGTGTAGTGGCTCCCCGATCTGTAGCCCACCCCGATCTCCACCCCCGCCAGGTCCGCTGGGCGTCGGATCGGTGAGTCATCACGAACCATGACGGCGGCCGGCATGATGGAGTACGCGCTCCCCCACATCCGGCCCACGTTCTTCACGACGGCCTCATTCACCGTCCAATGGCAAGCGCAGCTCACGTCCGAGTGCTTATCTCCTTTCGCGCCGCCTCCCTGCTGATACATCTCGTACGCCCCCGAGCGCACGTCCCGCAACGCTCCCGTCGCCGGATCGATTGCCTTGGGGCGACTCTCTTCCTCATCCCCCACGAGCCGATAACTCAGCCCTTCTTCCCGAAAATACCCTTGCTCGTCGGCTATCCAGTCGTGCAGACGCCCATGTGGTCGGATGATGAACTCAGCCATTCTTACCCCCTCAACCGGTTTCACCCCCCATGATCGGCGTCCTCGGCTCCGCCCGCAATAACGGGGCGGGTCACGTCCGGAGGCTGGTTAAACGACCACCCAGCTCCAGCCACCAAGGCCGGCCGGTCACGGTCCAATGCGCAGCTTGCGCTGCGGTCGTGTTATCGATCGATAACCGCTGCTCGACTGACTTTTCTACCGGCGCGGTCGCAAGCTCTCCGCACACCGTAAAGGAGAAATCACAGTGGCGACCCTGCTCCTCACGCCGAATCCCTCCGACAGGATCCAACGCACGCTGAGCTCACCATCGCTGCGCGCATGGCTCGGTGATGACTGGGCGATGCTCTTCTCTCACCCGAACGACTTCGTCAGTTATGACCTCGAGATGGATCGGTGGGTGGTGATCACGCGGCGCGCCTTCGCGGATCGTCATGTTCGGCCCATCGCACTCGACGCGCCGGGCCACGACGGAGCGCAATGTTGGGTAACACAAGTGAGCGGCGACCAGCGAACCGTGCTGCTGGAAGATCCAAGGCGAGAGCATTTCGGTCCCGTGGACCTGCAAACCCCGGTACTCCGTGAGGAGATCGAGCGGACGGAACGCCGGTTCGTCGTGATCATCGACAACGGGCTGCGTATTCAGAAGAAGCTCGCCTACGGGTCGCTGTCTGACCTGCCGTCACCCTTGGAGTTGCTGGGCTGGGCGGACGCCCTGCGCGCCAAGCAGATCGCCCGGCAAACCGCGCCCATGGAGGCGGACCGACGCGCGCCTCCCGCCCTGCATGTCCATCCGTTTTTCGCGGCACGACGCCACAAACACCGCATCCCCGAGGTCGCCTGCGCACCCCTGCCCCATGCCCGAGCCGTCTGAGCCCTCGCCGGCTCAACGCCCGGTCGGGGCGGCGCCCCTCGACGCCCATACCTCTCCTCCACGACTTGTCAGCCCCCTGACAGATATTCGGGAGTTGTCAGTTCGCCTGACAAACTCCCGAAACTCGTCAGCCCCCTGACGAGTCCCGGGGGGATACCCCTTCTGTGCGCCCCTCGCGATCAAAGGCCTGGACGAGCCGTTAATTAACCGTTATTAACGGTTAAAATGCCGTCCATATTCAAAGGGTTGTAGTCAAATACACTCCGCCGTCGGGGCCGCCCGCGAGCTCGTCTCGCCCGCCCGACCGCCGAACCGTCCCCATTCAAGGCTGAATTTGATGAGACCTCTACGGCGGGTGGCCGCCCGCGCGACACTTGCCGCGCTCCTGGTGGTCGGCCCGCTTGCCGCGGTCGCGGAGCCCATCCATCAAGATGCCCTCGAGGAAGTCGTCGTCACGGCACAGCGACGGCAACTCATCGGGACGACAACCACCGCCAGTGAAGGGATCGTGGTGAATGAGGAGCTGGCGTTGACGCCGGCTTTCCGTCCCGGGCAACTGCTCGAGACCGTTCCCGGGCTCCAGGTCACCTCCCATAGCGGCGAGGGCAAGGCCAACCAGTACCTCATGCGAGGCTACAACCTGGATCATGGAACCGACCTCGCCGTCTCCGTGGACGGCATGCCCATCAACGGTGCGACCCACGCCCACGGCCAGGGCTACACGGATCTGAACTTCATGATCCCCGAGCTGGCCACGAACATTCAGTACACCAAGGGCACCTACTACGCGGACCAGGGCGATTTCGCCTCGGTGGGATCCATCCATATCAGCTATCTCGATCGCATCGCCAACCAGGCCACCCTCACGGCCGGCACGCTCGGGTTCCAGCGGCTATTCGCCTCGGGAGCGATCAGCGCGGCCGCGGGCAACCTCCTCGGCGCTCTCGAGCTGCAGCACTATGACGGGCCTTGGACCAGCCCGGACGACCAGCGCAAGGTGAACGCGGTCCTTCGCTACAGCCGCGGCGACAACAGTGACGGGCTGTCCATAACCGGCATGTTCTATCACGCACGATGGAATGCCACGACCGATCAACCCTACCGCGCGGTTTCGGAGGGCCTCATCGGCCGCTTTGGGACGCTCGACCCCTCCGACGGCGGGAAGGCTCAACGCAGCAGTGTCTCGGCCCAGTACCACGTTCCGCTCGGCACAGGACAGCTCGACGCCAACGCCTACATCGTCAACAACCAACTCACGCTCTGGAACAACTTCACGCATTTCCTGGGCGACCCTCTGCACGGCGACCAGGAGCGACAGCACGAGGACCGGGTGCTCGCCGGGGGTGGCGCGAGCTATCGCGTGGCGCTCAACCTCTTCGGCATCACCACCGACTGGCTCACCGGCGCGCAACTCCGCTATGACATCAACGACGTGTCCCGCTTACCCACACTTGCCCGAACGGTTCTGACCGCGGCCGCCGAACCCCTGAACTTCAGCGAGGCCGACCGCGTGCATCTGCTCGACTTATCCGCGTACGAGCAAGCAACCACACACTGGGCGAGTTGGTTTCGGACCGTACTCGGGATACGCGAGGACTACATTCATGGCGTCGATAGCGGCACCAACCCAGGGAGCCAAGGCGCTTCGATCTTTCAACCCAAAGGCAGCCTGATCTTCACGATTGCGCCGACCACTGAGGTTTACGTGAGTGCCGGCCGAGGATTCCACAGTGATGATCTGCGTGGCGTCACGCACGCTGCAGCCACCGGGCAACCGAGCGCGCCCCTCATCGCGAAGCAAGATGGCGAGGAGATCGGCGTCCGCCAAGAGCTGCTCAACGGGAAAATCACCGCCACATTGGCGGTCTTCAACCTGGAAGCCGAATCCGAGACAACCTACGACCCGGACGCTGGCGAGGACAGTGCCGGTCCCGCAAGCCGCCGCTACGGCTATGAAATCAACATCACCTACCAAGCGCGCCGTTGGCTGGAGTTTTACGCCAGCTACTCCGGCGACCACGCGCGCTTCAAAACCGATTTCGATGACGGTACCGGCCACGTCGGCCGGTACCTGCCCAACGCCCCCGGCGCGACCGGTTCTTTCAATATCTATCTCAAGGACCTGGGCCCCTGGAGCGGCGGGCTCGAATACCGCTACCTGGGCCGCCAGCCCTTGTCAGCCGACAATCAGGTCCAAGGTGGCGGTTACGGCGAATGGAATGGGGACCTCCACTACGCCTTCGGCGACTCCTGGACCCTGGGGCTCGGGCTCTACAACATCCTCGGCGCGCGCGCGAATGCGATCGAATTCTGGTACATCGACCGCCTGCCCGGCGAACCCCCGGACGGCGTGGCCGATATCCATTCTCACCCGCTCGAGCCCCGTACCGTGCGGCTCACAGTAGGAAAAATATTCTAGCGACGAAGCCGTTCGCGTATGATCCGCACCACGCACGAGGTTCCCGCAAGGGATTCAAATCGGAACGCGGTGTGGGCGCTCGTCAGCGCCTGAAGCCGCGGCTGCCCCCGCAACTGTGACCGGCGAGCGAATGTCCCTGAATCCACTGAGGTTCCGGCCTTGGGAAGGAGGACAAACGCCATGACCCGGGAGCCAGGACACCCGCCTCGCGCCGTCGTCCTGTTGCCAGCCGGGGTGTGCTGATGACTGCGGGAGAAACCGTCGAGACGACAGTGTTGGAATGTCGCCGCGGAGTCTCTCGTGCAAAAGTCGCCCTTTCTTCTCCTTCTCCTACCAGCAGCCGCGGGCTTGTCGCCGTTGGCATCAGCCGCTGATGCGAACGAAGCCGCCGGGGAAACCGTCGTGGTGAGCGCCACTCGCACTCCAACGCCCGAATCCCAGGTGGCGAGCAGCGTGACGGTCATTACCGCGGATGACATACAGGCCAAGCAGAGCCAGACACTACCCGACCTGCTCAAAGACGTCCCCGGACTGAATCTGGTGCAGACAGGCGGACCAGGAGGGCAAACCTCCATTTTCATGCGAGGCACCAACGCCAACCACACCAAGGTGCTGATGGACGGAATCGATGTCGGCGACCCGACCAGCGTGGATGGATCATTCGACTTCAGCCGATTTCTGACTGAGGATATCCAGACCGTCGAAATTCTCCGCGGGCCGCAAAGTGGGCTGTATGGTTCCGACGCCATCGGCGGCGTGATCAACATCATCACCAAAAGCGGCTCCGGACCCGCGCGCCTCACCGCGACCGTACAAGGCGGCTCGTTCGACACCTTCAATCAAGCCGCGGGTGTCAGCGGCTCCAGCGGGCAGTTTCACTACGCCGCGAGCCTCGATCATGTCCACTCCGGCTCCACACCGGTAACGCCGCTGGAACTGCTTGCACCGGGGGAGCCGCGCAATAACGATTATTACGATAACCTCAGCGCCTCGACCAAGCTCGGCTTCGACGTAACGAGCCATTTCGATCTCGGACTCGTGGCACGTTACACGGATAGCCATCTGCGCCTCACGGCCGATGATCCCTTCACCTTCCCGTCAACACCGGAGGCACAGGAGAGCGCAAGCAATACCCACCAGTTCTATACACGTGCCACAGCGCACGCGCTCACGGAGAGCGGAACGTTCGAAGAGACAATCGGCGTCGCTTACAGTCTGTTGGACTCCTCTCAATTCACTCCGCCCGCGGACGGGCCGCCCAGTTACTTCTCCGGCGAGCGGCTGAAGGCGGACTGGCAGGGAAATGTAAAGCTCGCCGCCGCTGAGATGCTGGTTCTCGGCGCCGAGCACCAACGCGACGAGCTCCGTGCTCCTGTGGGAGCGGATCAGTCGATCGACTCCGGTTACGCCGAGCTGCAATCGGGATTCCACGACACCCTCTTCAATACGCTCAGCATCCGCTATGACCACAACGATCGCTTCGGTGCGCGGGTGACCTATCGCATCGCGCCGGTCTATGTCATCAAGGCGACCGGAACCCGCCTCAAAGCCAGTGTCGGAACAGGCTTCAAGGCCCCCACGCTCGATGAGTTGTTCCATAGTTACCCGGTGTTCGGGTTCTTTGCGAACCCTGACCTCCGGCCAGAGAGCAGTCACGGGTATGAGCTAGGCTTCGACCAGACTCTTTCGAGCGCGCAAATTTCGTTTGGCGCGACCTACTTCCGCAACAACATCCACAATCTCATCACCAACAACGCGGACTTTACCTCTTATGCAAACGTCGGACGCGCACGCACCGATGGGGTGGAAAGCTTCGTTGCGTACCGGCCCACGAAGGCAGTCACCCTGCGGTTGGATTACACGTATACCGAAGCCGTCGATGAGATTCTCAACCAGGAGTTGCTACGCCGGCCGAAGCACAAGGCGTCTTTGAACGGCGCCTGGCAAGCCACGACCCGTCTGTCATTCCATACCACCGTGCTCACCGTCGGAGACTGGGCGGACGGAAACCGCAACTTTTCCATCCCACGCCTGCGAGCACCCGGCTATACCACGGTCGATATGGCGGCCAACTTCGACCTGAGCGAGAAGCTGGCCCTGTTTGGGCGGATCGACAATCTTTTCAACCGCCGTTATCAGAACCCAACCGGATTCCTCCACCCTGGAGTGGGTGCCTACGCCGGAGTGAAGCTGCGCCTCTGAATCGTCTACAACACTCGGCAGCAGTTGCGGCCGCCGTCTTTGGCCCGGTAGAGCGCGCGATCCGCGCGATCGAAGATGGTTTCCGGCGTATCGTCACCGCGGAAGGTGGTGATTCCGCAGGAAGCCGTTACGGCGACCGGCTTGTTGTGGAAGTGGAAACCCATATTCTCGATGCCGGTGCGGATCTTGTCCGCCGTCACGGACGCCTGGGCGGAATCGGTGCCGGTGAGAATCATGACGAATTCCTCGCCGCCATAACGAGCCACGAAATCGGTGCCCCGAACGTGCTGCGCCAGGTGTTGCGCGATCACCCGCAGCACCTTGTCACCGGCGCTGTGCCCATAGGCGTCGTTGATCTCCTTGAAGCGATCGATATCCCAGGCCAACACGCTGACGGGTGTGTTTTCACGTTGCCAGCGCATGAACTCGTGCCGGATACGGTCATCGTAGGCGGCCCGGTTGGGGATACCTGTCAAGGCATCGATCATCCGGAGGGACTGTTCCTCCTGGAGACTCTTGTGCAAGCCATGGATCTCGCGCTCCAGGTCGGAGACTCGCACTCGCATGCGCTGCGTGCGATCGAGTTGTGCCGAGACACGCGCGCCTTCGCGCGCACGGAACTCCTGGAGATGAGACGTAATGATGTTGAGGCGGCCCCGTACCCGTTCACGTAACACCGCGATGTCATCACCACGCTGTATGTCCGCGTCCAGGTTGCGGACCTCGTCCATGACCGCGAAATCGAGCTGTTGTGTGCTCGTTTGGGATGTCTTCTGGTCGGCAGCATCGGCGGCGAGATAGTTGGCGATCTCGGCGAGACGGCTGTCCATCTGCTGCAGCAACTCTTCGATCTCGCGCTTTTCGCGCAGCAGGCTCGCACGTTGCTCGCCGACTAAACGTGCGACGCGCTCGAGTCCTTGCGCGAGCTCATCCGGCGATAACGAGCCCTTCGAGCGCTCACAAAGCTCAGCGAGCGCTGGGCGCAATTCCGGAAGACGCGCAAGTCTGTCCAGCACTGCAACGATGACCGTCTGAACCTGGGTATCCCGTTCGATGGGGTCCACCAAACCCGCCGCGCCAGGCTCAGGTGGAGCGCGCTCGGTATCTTCATCCAGTGGAGGGACATAGCCCGCGAAGGCCAGGGCGCGCGACGTCGTGGTGGCGCCCGTACTGGCGCCCGATTCCATTTCGTCCAGGGCTGCGATAGCCCGCGACAAGGGCTCCAGGCATTCCTCCAGCACGCCGAGATCACGGCGACCGCGAACCAGATCGCTCACCTTGCGCAGCTCGACATCCAACGGGGCTGCTCGCCCACGAGCCGCCAGGCAGAGCCGCCCGATGATGCGGCGCAGCGTCACGTCGAGTTGCGCCCAGCGTGCCTCACCGGCCTCGAGCTGTGCGATCGCGTCGACATACTTCTGCCGCAGATCGACGTCTCGCTTGACCAATGGATCCCGCGCGCCCGTGGTGCTCATACCGCAATTATCGGCATCGCAACGCCACGCCTGGAGAAGTCGCAAGCACTTTTAATGCAAAGATCGGTACTGCGTCACAGCTTTACCGTTCCGCCTGCGAGTGGCGACGGACTCACCGCGTTTACGGAAATGGTAAGGCCGCCTCAACGCTTCTCGAGGTCGATCTCCAGCGCGACCAGGAAACGCGAGACCATGTTATATGTAGCAATGACGCCGACGAGCTCCACGACCTGTCGCTCCTCATTCAGGGCCGCTCGAACTTCCTCGAATGTCGCGTCGGCTACCTTCACCTCGCGGGTCATCTCGATGGAAAGCCGCAAAACAGCCCGTTCGAGGGCATCGAACCCGCGAGGGAGATCAGCGGACGGATCCAGCGTTTTGAGCGCTTCCAATTGATTCGTACTACCGCCCGCGCGGAGCCACTCCGGTGCGTGATGCGCAAGCTCATAGTCCGCGCCGTTCAACACGGCGACCGCACAGATCGCCAGCTCGCGCAGCTTCGGGGATAGGCTGAGCTCGGTTCGGACCGCCCCCAGGTGCGCGTTCCAGCCAGCCGCGAAAGGCGGACTCTTCAGAAGGTGTCGATCGAGATTCAGCAACCCGCCGCCGCGGCGGGCGCGAATGCGCGTGACCAGCTCGGATTCCGGTGTTCCGGTGGAATCACGGTAGGGAGTGATTCGGCTCATGTCACCTGGTCTGCCTTTCGTAGGCCGCGCAGAGGCTGGAACGATCGAGATAACGATCGTGCAGAACGCAAATGCCGTCGGCAGCGCGTACCGCCCCGTATGCAGACCCTAGTGTACGCATTCCCGGCAGATGCGCCTCCACTTCCGCTGGCGCACCGTGGAAGTGACGACAGGTCCCGCATGACGGCGGGAGCGCCCAACCGGGCGCGTGATGCTCAGCGGCCTTCACTGCCCCAGCTTCGTCCAGAAGTCGACAAAGACCTGCGTCGACAGAACGTAACCCAGAACGATGTTGATGACCACGCCAGTCGTGAACGCATAGAACGGCTTACCGCCAACCGTGACGAACTCCCGAAACCGGGTGGTCAAACCGATCGCAAGAAACGCGAACGTGAACGCCCAGGTCCGCAACGCCTGCAATGGCGCGACGAGCGCGGGCTGCAGCACCTTCTTGTAGTCCGCATAACTATAACCATGCGAAATGAGGGTCACGATGGCGGATGCCATCAGGAATCCGAGCACGAATTTCGGAAAGCGTCGCCAGATCTCCATCGGATTGGGCTTGGTTTGAATACCGGTGCGCTCCCATCGGGTCGTGGCGACAATAGCCAGCACGAACGCCCATACCCCGATCCACACGTCACGGCCGATCACCTTCATCAAGGTGAAAGCATTGACAGCCGCTTCCGCGCTCCCTTCGATCCCCGGCACATGTCCCGCGTAACCGCCGTATGCCTGCGCCGCTGCAAGGCCCGCCGCATCGGCGAATTCCGAAGTTCCGATCCACGCGCCGGCCACGCCGGTCGGCAGATTCAGGGCGCGCGCGGCAAGCGGCAGCAGGAAGATCGTCAGGATCGCCCAGAAGATCACCAGCGAGATCGCGATGGACGCATGTTCCTTCTTCGCACCAACCGCACCCGCTGTGGCGATCGCTCCGGAGACGCCGCAAACCGCTCCGCCGGTTCCGAGAGTCGCCGCCAGTCGCCGATCCAATCCCAGCCGCACGCCCGTGAAGTAGATGACACCAAACGTGACGAGGGACACGATACCGGCCTGTACGATCGCCACGGGCCCCGCCCAAGCGATCAGTGTCAGTGGCAAGCCTGCGCCCAACAGCACGATACCGGTCTTGATATAAAACTCCACGCGCAAGCCGGCATCGGCCCACGCCGGCGCACCGACCGTGTTGGACACGACCAACCCGAGCGCAAGCGCCACCAACGGCGGCTCGAGGTTGTAGTGTGACGCCTGGTCCCATTGCCCCAGAAAATAAAGAACCAACGTGATGGCGAAGACCAGCGCGAAGGCCGGCAGGAAGCGCGCTACCCTGAATCCGAGTGCGCTCGTACCGATGCCCAGCAACACGGACCAAAGAGCGAATAATGCGACGTACTGCAGCGCGTGATCTCGCAGCTGCGCGATCGCCTCGCTCGGATGACTCCACTTCGTGGGGGCAACCGCCACCCATTTGATGCTGCTGCCGTTCGCCAACAGCAACACGGCCACCGCGACCAGCCCGAGCCCGATCCAGATCGCCCACCAGTCTTCCTGCCGGAAGAGCTGGAGTCCCGATTCACGCCGCAGGCTTTCGCCCCGATCCTGGATGAGTTCTGCCATGGGAGCTCTCGCTTGATGCCAAACAGCCGCCGTGGGCTGGGACCGCAGCGGGTCGGCAGAATAGGCCAACGGCACGGCTGCCACCACTAACCGCCGGACCTATGTTGATAACGGTCAGGATTGAAAGCCGACCGGCGCGAGCCGCAGCGCGCTGACGGCATCTGGGCACGGTACCTGCTGCCGCGTTCCAGCGAAAAATGCTTGGAGCGGTTATGGATCACGCCAACGGGACGAGCGGCATCGGTACTTTCGACAGCTCGAATCCCGGAACGCCGGAGAGCTTTTGGGGCGCATTGGCTGCGACAGACTGGTCGCCCCCGGCGGGGCCGCTGATGGTCCTCGCTCCCCATCCAGATGACGAGACCCTCGGAGCGGGCGGTCTCATACACACATGGGCCCGACTGCACCACCTGCCTGTCACCCTCATTTCCGTCACCGATGGCGAAACGGCGTGCCCCGAAATCCACGATTTGAGGTCCGTTCGCCGCCGCGAGCTCGAGGCCGCATGCCGCGATCTGGCAGGGGAAGGGATCGAGATCGTTCACCTGGGACTCCCGGACGGGCAGGTCGAGCGCCACCGCGACGAGCTTCTCGAGACGATCAAGCGCATCACCCCGGAAGGCGCCACCCTCGTCGCGCCTTTCGAGCAGGACGGCCATCCTGACCACAATGCAACCGGTTGGGCGGCGTGGGAAGTGGCACGAGAGCACAACCTGACGCTCGCCGAATATCCGATCTGGGCGTGGCACCAAGCCACCCCAGTGATCTTCAAC
>Ga0070741_10019167_pt1 | contig 10962 bp, 9 predicted proteins | sample Coa_R1_4_FD_66440 | JGI IMG/M metagenome (GOLD analysis project Ga0070741, IMG submission 66440) | Surface soil microbial communities from Centralia Pennsylvania, which are recovering from an underground coalmine fire - Coalmine... | ecosystem: Environmental > Terrestrial > Soil > Unclassified ...
GCCCTGGTGGGCCCCAAGTTCCACGGCGACGCCAAGTCGTGGGTGGGCTGGATGCTGGTGCTCGAAGCCGGGTGCCTCGGGTCCTTCCTGGCCCTCGACCTCTTCCTCTTCTTCCTGTTCTTCGAGCTCACCCTCGTCCCGATGTACTTCATCATCGCCGGGTGGGGCTACGAGAACCGGGTGTACGCCTCGCTGAAGTTCTTCCTGTACACGCTGTTCGGGTCGGCCTTCATGCTCGTGGGCATGCTGGCGCTGGTGTTCCTGTCCACCAAGGGCGGCCACCACATCACCTTCGACCTGGAGACGCTGGCCGACCGCCAGGCCTTGGCCGCCACCACGGCCCGGTGGGTGTTCCTCGCTTTCGCCATCGGTTTCGCCGTCAAGGTGCCGCTCTTCCCCGTGCACACGTGGCTGCCCGACGCCCACACCGAGGCACCCACGGCCGGCTCCGTCATCCTGGCCGGCGTGCTGCTGAAGTTGGGCACGTACGGCCTGCTGCGCTTCGGCGTGTACCTGTTCCCCAAGGCCGCGGCCGACCTGGCACCCCTGCTGCTCACGCTGGCCGTCATCGGCATCACCTACGGCGCCCTGGTGGCCACCGTGCAGCGTGACCTCAAACGGCTGGTGGCCTACTCGTCCGTGGCCCACCTCGGGTTCATCGTGCTCGGCACCTTCGCCCTCACCACCCAGGGCCTCTCGGGCGGGATCGTGCAGATGGTGAACCACGGTCTCACCACCGGTGCCCTCTTCTTCCTCGTGGGCATGATCTACGAGCGCCGCCACACCCGCCAGATCGCCGAGCTCAACGGCCTGCAGAAGACCATGCCGTTCCTCGGCCTCACCTTTCTCGTGGTGATGCTGGCGTCCGTCGGCCTGCCCGGCCTCAACGGCTTCGTGGGCGAGTTCCTCATCCTGCTCGGCACCTTCGTCACCCGCCGCTGGTACGCGGTGGTGGCCACCACGGGCGTCATCCTCGCCGCCGTCTACCTCCTGTGGGCCTACCAGCGGGTGTTCCACGGCGAGCCGTCCGAGGAGAACCGCCACCTGCCGGACATGACCTGGCGGGAGAAGGCGATCATGCTCCCGCTGGTCGGCCTCATGGTGTTCCTCGGCGTGTACCCCAGGCCCGTGCTCGACCGCATCAACCCCTCCGTGGAGCGGTTGGTACAGCACGTCGAGAACCATTCCACCTTCCAGCAGCCGGGCGTGGCCGCCCGCGGGAGCCAGGCACCGTGATGCTCGCCCAGATGCTCGCCCAGATGCTCGCCCAGACCTCGTCGCAGCTCCCGCCCCTGCAGACGCCCAAGGTCGAGTACTCGGCCTTCGTGCCCGAGCTCATCCTGCTGGGCGCCGCCCTCCTCCTGTTGCTGGTGGCGTCACTCGTGCGCACCCGGCCCCGCAAGGGCACCTATGCCACGTACACAGTGGTGGCCGCGCTGGCCGCACTGGTGGCGTCGTGGCTGTCGTGGCGGCATGTGCTCCACCACGGTCCGTACGGGGCCGTGTCCGACGCCATCGCCGTCGACGGCTTCACCTGCTTCATGTTCGTCGTGCTCTCGGTGTCGGTCGTCCTCGGCGCCCTGTTGGCCGACTCGTACCTGCGCCACGAGGAGCTGGACGGGCCCGAGTTCTACGTCCTCATGCTCCTGTCCGCGGCCGGCGGCATGTTCATGGCCACGGCCAACGACCTCATCGTGCTGTTCCTGGGGTTGGAGACGCTGTCCATCGCCCTGTACGTGCTCACCGGGTTCCACCGAGCCCGCATGGCCTCCCGGGAAGCGGCCATGAAGTACTTCGTGCTGGGCGCCTTCTCGTCGGCCCTGTTCCTGTACGGCGTGGCCCTGATCTACGGCGCCACCGGCTCCACCAACCTGGTGGAGATCGGCGGCTTCCTGGCTCGCAACGTGATCACCAGTGACGGCGTGCTGCTGGCTGGCGTGGCCCTGCTGCTCGTGGGCCTGGGCTTCAAGATCGCGGCCGTTCCCTTCCACACGTGGACGCCCGACGTGTACCAGGGCGCGCCCACGCCCGTCACCGGGTTCATGGCCGCGGCGGCCAAAGCGGCCGGGTTCGCCGGGTTGCTGCGGGTGTTCTTCTCCACCTTCCAGACGCTGCGGCTCGACTGGCAGCCCCTCATCTGGGGACTGGCCGTGCTCACGCTGTTGGTGGGGTCGGTGCTGGCCATCGTCCAGAGCGACATCAAGCGCATGCTGGCCTACTCGTCCATCAGCCATGCCGGCTACGTGCTCATCGGGTTGCAGGCCGCCACCAGCTCGGGCCTGGCCGGGTCGCTCTACTACCTGCTCGCCTACACGTTCATGGTGCTGGGCAGCTTCGCCGTGGTGGCCGTGGTCGGCCGCCGGGGCGGCGAGGCCCACGCCCTCGACGCCTACAAGGGCCTGGCCCGCACCCGGCCCGGCCTGGCCCTGGCCTTCACCGTGTTCCTCATGGCGCAGGCCGGCATCCCCTTCACCACCGGGTTCCTGGCCAAGTTCTACGTGATCTCGGCTGCGGTGGAGAGCCGGTCGTACGCGCTGGCCCTCATCGGCATGCTGGCTGCCGTCATCGCCGCGTTCTTCTACCTGCGGGTGATCGTGCTCATGTACTCCTCGGTCGGCGAGGACGCGGCCGGCGCCGAAGCCGACACCGCCACTGCCGCCACTCGCGTCCGCGTCCCCGGCAGCACCGGCGTCGCCTTGGCCGCGGCCCTGGCCTTCACCGTGGCCTTCGGCATCATCCCCGCCCCGGTGATCCACTTCGCCACCCAGGCTTCCCGCCGCCTCCTCTTCTGACGGGCCCACCACCCGTTCCTCGTGCGCCAACTCGCGATAGTCGCGAGTTCCTGCACACGAAACGCCCGGTCGCGCCGATACTGATGGGGTGGCACGGGAAGCGACGGTCAAGGCCTACGGCGGGCAGGCCATCCTCGGGGGCGTGATGATGCGGGGTGCGGCCACCTGGGCGGCAGCCGTGCGCCGGCCCGATGGCACCATCGTCACCACGGGCGGCCGCGTCCCCACGTGGTCCCGCCGCTGGGGCAAGGTGCCCGTGGTCCGAGGCGTGATTGCCCTGGTCGACTCCCTGCGCCTGGGGGCCAAGGCCATGGAGTGGTCGGCCGAGGCGTCCGAGTTGGGCGGCCCGGTCGAGGTGGACGACACGCCCGCCGGCGCCGAGCGCTCCCGCCTCCCCGAGCGCATCTTCACCATCGTGGGTGTGGCCGTGGTGCTGGCCGTCTTCTTCGTGGTGCCCGGCCTGGTGGCCAAGGCCATCCCCGGCGTGAGCACGGGCTTTCGCCTGTCGGTGGTCGAAGGCGTCATCCGCATCGCCCTCCTCATCGGCTACATCGGCCTGCTCGGCCTGGTCCCCGACCTGCGCCGCGTGTACGAGTACCACGGCGCCGAGCACAAGGCCGTCACCGCCCTGGAGGCCGGGGCCGACCTCACCCCCGAGTCGGTCCAACGCTTCACCACCCGCCACCCCCGCTGCGGCACCACCTTCCTCCTCGTGGTGATGGTGGTGGCGGTGGCCGTCCACACCCTGGTCGGTCACCCGGGCTTCGTCCTCCTCGTGGTGTCCCGGCTGGCCCTCATCCCCGTGGTGGCCGGCATCTCCTACGAACTCATGAAGGCGGCGGCCGCCCACGTCGACCTCCCGTGGGTCGCCCGCGTCTTGGCCCCCGGCCTTGCCCTCCAGCGCCTCACCACCAGGGAGCCCACGCCCGAGCAGGTCGAGGTCGCCATCGTGGCCCTCACCGCCGTGCTCGACGCCGACAGCGCCGCTCTGCCCGACGCCGCCTGACCCATCACGTGTACCGGCACGGTGTGCCGGGGAGAATCTGGGACATGAGTCGGGTCGACCACGGCACCCTCCTCCTCACCGACACGCAACTGCTCGGCGTCCAGCTGGAGTCGGGCGAGCTGGTCATCGACATCTTCGGCGGCTCCGGCCGGTGGATCGGCTTCGCCGGTGACGAGCCCAAGGAGCAGGGCGTGGTGCAGGGCACGCCCATGCTCACCTTCCGCGCCGCCTTCGAGCACACCGTCGACCGCACCTGCCTGGAGCAGCTCCGGGCGTGGACCACCGCTGCCGGCCTGGTCGACCTCACCGTGGAGGTGGCGGGCGACACTCCGCTGCACTCGCCCACCCGGGTCACCATCCGGGACGAGTACCAGGCCCTGGCCCTGAGCGCCGCGGCCTGACGCTGGCCTAACGCGCACCGTCAACCTGCCGATTCCACTTGCATGGCAGAGGCGAAGGACACCACCGCGCCCGCGACCGCCGGCCCTGATGCCGCCATGGTCGTTCCCGTCACCCGGGCACCCCGGCGCCGCGCTCCCCGGTCCGCGCCCGCGCTGGCCGCCGCGCCCCACACGTTCCGCAGCCTTCTCGACATCGCCCTGCCCGTGGGCGCTCCGCCCGAGAACCTGCTGGAGCAGCGGGCCTGGGCCGAGCTGCGCAAGCTCCAGTTGGAGACCGAGCGCACGGTCCTCGAGCTCGAAGCCCTGCGCCGGAGCGAGCGAGAGCGGGCGGCCGATCCCCGGGCGGCCAACGTCTACACGTTCTACAGCGGGGTCGACGGCGAGTCCGTGCAGCAATGCATGGCCGAGCTGGGCACGTGGTCCCGCCGGGAGCCGGGCTGCGAGATCACCGTGATCTTCAACTCGCCGGGCGGGTCGGTGCTCGACGGGCTCGCTCTGTTCGACTACCTGCGCCAGCTCCGGGCCATCGGCCACCCCGTGACCACCATGGCCCTGGGCCGGGCCGCCAGCATGGGCGCCGTGCTCCTCCAGGCCGGCACCAAGCGGGTGATCGGCCAGAACGCCTTCCTGCTCATCCACGAGGTGTCCCATCTCAGCTCGGGACGGGTGAGCGAGCTGGAGGACAGCGTGGAGTTCACCAAGCGCCTCCAGAAGCGGCTGCTCGTCATCCTCGCCGACCGGTCGACGTTGACCGAAAAGGACATCCAGCGCCGCTGGGCCCGCAAGGAGTGGTGGGTCGATGCGGCCGAGGCCGTGGAGCTGGGCTTGGCGGACGAGCTCCTCTAGCTCGACGACTCCGGCCCGCCCGCCGAAGCCCCTGCCGAAGCCCCTGCCGGCACCAGGAACCGCCCGATCACCGGCAGCTCCCAGAACGATTCGGCCTTGGCGATGGCCATGGCCACCGGTACCAGGTGCTCGGGGCTGTCGTACACCGCGTACCGAGGCTGCCAGTCGGGCTCGAACTTGGCGTTGAACTTCCACAGCGACTCGATCTGCATGGAGTCGGACATGCGCCGCAGGATCCACGCCTCCACCCGTTGCGTCAACGAGTCGCCCGCCTCCCCGGCCAGCACGGCCCGCATGGTGGCGAAGTTCAGGCTCAACCCCCGCATGCCCCGCCGCTTCAACTCGTCGATGGTCCCGGCCACGATGAAGTCGATGAGGCCGTTGGGATGCTCGCCCTGGTCCCGGCGCATGAGGTCGAGCGAATAGCCCTCGATCCCCGCCGCGGGGACGTACTGGCAGAAGGCCACGGGCTCGCCAGGCGCGCCGTTCTCACCTGACCCGTGGGCCACGGCCAACAGCAGCCCATGATCGTCGGGTTCGAACACCCGCCCCAACGTCATGGAGAAGCCCCGCTCCACGTCGCCCTGGCGGCTCTTGGTCATGACGTCCCGCAGCTGCTCCTGCAACACCGGGTCCAAGTGAGCGGGGTCGTGGAACGACAGCGTGTAGCCGTACTTGGCGATGCGGTTGACGGCCTGGCGCAGGCTCTTGTTGCGGCCGCCCTCCAGCGAGAAGCGGCGCACGTCGACCACGGCCTCGTCGCCCACGTACAGGTCGTGCATGCCCGCGGCGCGGTACACGGGCAGCCACTCCTCACCCGCGCCCAGCACGGCCAGCGTCCAGCCATGGGCGTCGGCGAAGTTCCGGAAGGCGTGCCACAGCGGGTCCCGTTCCGCTTCGGGTCCGATGGGGTCGGGCGACACCAGGCACACCCCGCCGTAGACGGCATAAGCCACCACGCTGTTGCCGTCGAAGAAGAACTCCTTGTCCCCTCGGAGGGCGAAGTAGTCGAGCGTGCCCCGCCCGAACCGGCGCACGATCTCCCGGGCCTTGGACAGTGCGTCCCCCGGCCCGAGCCCGTGCGCCGCGTGCCGCCTCGACACCACCGGCCGGAACACCAGCCACCCGCCCAGCACCACGAGGGCGATGCCCACGGCGGCCAGGCCCGGCGTGAGGAAGTCGCCGATGCGGTCGGGCAGGCGTACGGCCGTGTCACCCACCAGCCGCTCGGCGGCGGCGAGGAACGCCTTCCCCAGTGGCAGCCGTCCCCGGTTGTAGGTGAAGACCTCGATGGCGAGGGTGCCCGTGAGGGTGGCGAGCACGGCGCCCAGCACGACGGTGGTGATGCCCCGGCGGATGGACGGCCGGTCAGCGGTGGCCTGGAACGCCTTGCGCTTCCACAGCAGGTAGGTGAGCACGGCAGCCGCCATCACCGACTCCTCCAGGTCGGCGCCCTTCAGCACGTGCAGCACCACCGACCCGGCCAGGAGGATGACCGAGATGCGCCACGCTCCCCGCTGGCCCCGCCGCACGGCCCGCGACAGCAGCAGCAGGCTGAGGCCGCCGAAGGCCACCAGGGCGGTGGCCGCCTGGGGCACGGCCAGGGGCACGAACTTGGTGACCTCCTTCAGCCGGTCGCGCATGGGCGGGGTAAGGGCCGACACCACGTTCAGCACGCCGGCCAGGGCGATGGCCGCGGCCGCCAGCCGGCGGGTCCGCTTGAGGGGCGGGCCCGGGTCGACCACCGGCGGCCACGACTCGCCCTGCGGGAAGCTGGCCTGCACCGCGGGCGTGGGGTCGTCGTCGGAGTCCCGGGTGGCGAGCAGCCGCTCCAGCCACGACCCACCGGGGAGCTCCATACGGGACCGGAGCAGCCGCACGTGCAGGTCGGCCCCTGCCTCCAGCTCCAGCCACGACAGCTCCCGCCGGGGGAGGAACACGGCCGGTAGCCCCAGGCGGGCCCCGGCGTCGTCGACCAACTCGGTGGCCGACCCGCAGTTGGCGTAGAAGCCGGACCCCAGATGGGTGAGCTCGGGGCGGCGGGTGTGGCCGGTGATGAGGCCCGTCGCCCCTCCGGAGGTGATCAGGCGCCGGGCCTCGGCCTTGGCCGCGTCGTTCATGGCCTGCCCCCGCTCGCCCAGGGCCACCCCGCTCACCCCGGCCCATGCCCGCCGGGACACGTAGTACACGGCCGCGGCGATGACCACCACGTCCACCACGGTGGTGATGATCAGGGTGACGAGGCGGCGGGGCATGGTGGCGCCCGTGTGGCGGTGGAGCAGGGCCACGGCCAGGGGGACCTTCAGGAGCAGGGCGGCGGCGATGGGCACGAGCAGCCACCAGGCGTGCCTGGCCACCCGCCGGTACAGGAGCCGGGAGGCCACGAAGCGAGGGAGATCGGCGTCGTTGGCCAGGCGGTCGGCGCCCAGCAGCCAGGTCGACCGGGCCTGGCCCAGGACGGGCAGCACCTGCTGGGCCACGTGGTGGGCGAGGGGAGTGTCGGCCGGGTTGTGAGGGTCGATGGGGGCGCTGCGAGGGTCGAACCGGTGGCCGGGCTCGACCCGCACCAGCCGGGAACCGCCGCCCGTGGCCACGTGGAGTTCGACGGCCAGGGCCAGCTCGGCGCCCAGCTCCTGGGCCACGGCCTGGGCGGCCCGCTCGTCCCAGGCCAGGCGGGCGTCCCGGGCGCCCGGCAGCACCACCACCCGCCGGCCCTCCCCCTGGAAATGCTGGAAGGCGACGGCCAGCCGGGGGTGGGCGGCCAGGGCCTGGCGGGGGTCAGGGCTCGTGCCGTCGGCCAGGAGGTCGAACAGGTTCCCGGCGACGACGATGACTCCGGGCCCGGCCCAGGCGTCGATCGTCTTGGCCAGCTCGGTCACAGCCGACACCGAGCCGGGGCAGACGTCGCGACGCAGGAGCAGGTCGCTGACGACCAGGACCCGGGCGCCAACCGGGATGTCGAGGGAGAGCAGGTCCGAGGCGCCCACTACGACGAGTGTAGGGCCGTGCGGAGGCCTGGAAACCCGACCCGCGGAGGGCCTGGACACGCTTTGGCAGCGTGTGAAGGCCATCACTAGGCTTCGCCGCGATGTCGGATTTCCTCCGCAGCTACTTCACCGTGCTCGTGTTCGGGGGAGCGGCGGTGTTGATGGTTGCCCTGATGCTCGGGATGGGGAGCCTCCTCCGCCCTACCCGTCCCCAGCCGCAGAAATACGTCAACTATGAGAGTGGCGTGGACCCGGTGGGCACCGGTTGGTCCCAGAGCCAGGTGCGCTACTACGTGTTCGCCCTGCTCTTCGTGTTCTTCGACGTGGAGGCCGTGTTCATCTTCCCGTGGGCCGTGCGGGTCGACGCCCTCGGCGTGTTCGGCCTCATCGAGATGTTCGTGTTCATCCTGATCCTGGCCCTCGGCTTGGTGTATGCGTGGCGCAAGGGCGTGCTCCGATGGGTCTAGTGGAGAAGGGGCGCATCCCCAAGCCCCTCACCAAGCTGCTCAACACCAGCCGCAAGTACTCCCTCTGGGTGTACCAGTGGGGCCTGGCCTGTTGCGCCATCGAGATGGGCGCGGCCTTCGGGTCCCCCCGGTACGACGTCATGCGCCTCGGTGTCATCCCCTTCCCCGCCAGCGCCCGGCAGGCCGATCTGGTGGTCATTTCGGGCACCGTCACCGACAAGATGGCCCCGCCCATCAAGCGCCTGTACGAGCAGATGCCCGACCCCAAGTACGTGATCTCCATGGGCTCGTGCGCCAACTGCGGCGGCCCCTACTGGGACAGCTACTCCGTCACCAAGGGCGTGGACCAGATCATCCCTGTGGACGTGTACGTCCCCGGGTGCCCGCCCCGGCCCGAGGCCCTGCTCGAGGGCATCGTGTTGCTGCAGGCCCGCATCCAGAACGAGGACATGGCCGAGCGCTGGAGGGGTGAGCCGATTGTCGTCGGAGCCTGAGGCCCCCGCAGCCGAGGTCGAGGAGGCGCCACCCGTCGACGAGAAGCGCCAGGCGCTGCTCGACGCCCTCACCGCCGAGCTGGGCGACGCCGTCGTCGGTTCCGAGGTGGCCGGCGGCGACGTCTGGGTGCGGGTCGCCACCGACCGCTGGCACGACGCGGCCGCCGCCTGCAAGCACAAGCTGGACATGGACTACTTCTGCTTCCTGAGCGGGATCGACTGGTTGGACGAGCCGGCGATGTCGGGCGAGAAGGTGTGGGGCGCCCTGCCCGAGGAAGAAGAAGGCGCGGACGACGAGCCCGCGGGCGGCGGCAGCACCGGCCGGGCCACGGGCGTGGCTGGCGGTGATACCCGATTCCAGCTCCTCCTGCGGGTGGCCTCCACCACGTCCAAGCTGGGCGTCACCCTGAAGACCGACCTGGACGAGGCCGAGCCCCGGGCCCAGAGCATCACCGACGTGTACCGGGGGGCCGACTGGCACGAGCGGGAGACGTGGGAGATGTACGGCTTCGACTTCGTCGGCCATCCCGGGCTGCGCCACATCTACCTGCCCGGCGGCTTCGAGGGTCACCCGCTGCGCAAGGACTTCCCCCTCCTCGCCCGCGAGGTGAAGCCCTGGCCTGGCCTGGTCGACGTGGAGCCGCTGCCCGGTGGCGGCGACGAAGAGGCGGAGGCGGCGGAGTGACGGCGACGACGGAGTGGCAGCAGGCGAGTTACATCGCGGCCCAGGCCGCCGATTCGCGCGTGAACGTCGAGCTCGAGACCGAGGGCATGACCCTCAACCTCGGTCCCCAGCATCCGGCCACCCACGGCACCTTGCGCATCGTCGTGCGTCTGGACGGCGAGCAGGTCGTGTGGGCCGAGCCCGTGTGCGGCTACATGCACCGGGGCTACGAGAAGCTCACCGAGGTCCGCACCTACCCGCAGGTGACCACCCTCATCAACCGCATCGACTGGCTGGGCCACTTCGCCAACGAAGTGCCGTTCATCCTGGCCGCCGAGAAGCTGATGGGCATCGAGGCCCCGCCCCGGGCCCAGTGGCTGCGCACGGTCTTCTTCGAGATGGCCCGGCAGGCCAACCTCATGCTGTTCCTGGGCGACATGGGCGTGCAGCTGGGCGCCATCACGCCCGTCTTCTACGCCTTCCGTGACCGCGAGCACGTGCTCAACCTCATGGAGGCGGTCACCGGCGGGCGCTTCCATCCCAACTTCGACCGCATCGGCGGGCTCAAGGACGACCTGCCCAAGGGCTGGATCGACGAGGCCAAGGGCTGCATGAAGCGGGTGCGCGACTTCTGCGACGAGATGGAAGACCTCTTGATGGGCAACGAGATCTTCCAAGCCCGCACCCGCGGCATCGGCGTCATCCCCGCCGCGGTGGCCAGCGACTACGGCCTGTCCGGCGCCAATGCCCGAGCCTCGGGTATCGACGTCGACCTGCGCCGGGACGAGGACTATCCGCTGGCGTGGAAGCACCTCGACTGGAAGGTCTGGACCCACCCCGACGGCGACTCGTTCGCCCGGTACTGGGTGCGGCTCCAGGAGGTGCGGGAGTCGGCGTCCATGGTCGAGCAGATGCTCGAAGGGCTGCCCTCCGGCTCCATCCAGGCCAAGGTGCCCCGCATCATCAAGGTGACGGCGGGCGAGGCGTGGGTCCACACCGAGAACCCGCTGGGGGAGATGGGCTACTACGTGGTGAGCAAGGGCGGCCTGGGGCCGTTCCGCTGCAAGATCCGCACGCCCAGCTTCAACAACATCTCGATCCTGCCCTGGCTGCTGAAGGGCGTGTTCGTGCCCGACGTCATCACCATCCTGGCGTCGCTCTACTTCATCCTCGGCGACATCGACAGATGACCCTTCGGCCTCACTCGCTTCGCTCCGTTCGGCCGAGTTCGAAGGTGCTCCAGCCGACCGGCAAAGCCGGATCGGCCTCCGCGATGATCCTTCGGCCTCACTCGCTTCGCTCCGT
>Ga0070741_10019169_pt1 | contig 10962 bp, 10 predicted proteins | sample Coa_R1_4_FD_66440 | JGI IMG/M metagenome (GOLD analysis project Ga0070741, IMG submission 66440) | Surface soil microbial communities from Centralia Pennsylvania, which are recovering from an underground coalmine fire - Coalmine... | ecosystem: Environmental > Terrestrial > Soil > Unclassified ...
AGCTTGCGGCCCGTGTCGGCTTCGACGGGGAGGAGCTGCCGCTGCGCGCCGCGCAGGCGCGGCTGGCGGTACTGGACGACTACCGCGAGCGCGAGCAGCTCGGCGTCCTCCAGGCGGACGCGAACGCGACGTTCAACGGCGAGCGGCTGGAGCTGCTCCGGGCGGGCGAGGAGCTGTCGGCCGAGCTCTCGGAGGAGCCCGACCCGATCGCACGCAGCGAGGAGGAGAAGGGCGTCGACCTGCGCGCGCTGACGGACGCGGTCGCGCGCGCCTCCGAGGAGGGAGAGGAGGCGTTCGTCCGGTTGCGGCAGAAGTGGTTCGACCGGGTGCTCGGCCCCGAGCGCGACGAGCAGCCGTGGTCGTACCACACCTCGTACGTACGCCGGCTGTCGCCGCTGGAGGCGATCTACACGAAGGAGCGGGCGACCGAGGTCTGCCTGGAGACGCTGAAGTCGCTCGGGTTCGACCTCGCCGGCGACCCGAACATCCGGCCGGACCTGGACGACCGGCCGCAGAAGGCGCCACGGGCGTGCGTGATCGCGTCGGACCCGCCGCAGGTCGTCCACCTGATCACGCGCGCGCAGGGCGGCCTGCACGACTACCAGGCTTTCCTGCACGAGGCCGGGCACGCGCTCCACTACGCGGGGTGCGACCCGGAGCTGCCGTACACGTTCCGCCGGCTTGCCCGCGACCACGCGCTGACCGAGATCTACTCCTTCATCGTCGAGGCGATCTCCCGCGAGCCGGGCTGGCACGCGCTCCACTTCGGCCTGTCGGACGAGGAGGCGGCGGAGAACGCGGAGGCGACCACGTTCCTCGAGGCGCTGCTCTTCCGGCGCTACGCCGCGAAGCTCGCGTTCGAGCTCGAGTTCTGGGGACGCTTCGGCGGCGACGGCGGCACGGGGGCGGGATACGCAGAGCGACTGACGGCGGCGATCGGCGTGCGCTACCGGGCGGACGGCTACCTCTCGGACATGGACGCCGGGTTCTACTCCGCCGACTACCTGCGCGCCTGGATCCGCTCGGCGCAGCTCCGCGCGCGCCTCGTCGAGGAAGTCGGTGCCGACTGGTGGCGAAGCCCGGAGACCGGCGAACGGCTGCGTGCGCTCTTCCGCGAGGGCACGAGGCCCTCGAGCGAGGAGATCGCCGGGCGCCTCGGCTTCGACCCGCTCGACACGCGGCCGCTGCTGCACGAGCTCGGCTCGTAGGAGTCTCGCGCGGCGTGAAGAAGAAGCGCGGCGTGGACGAAACGAGCCAGATCGAGGCGATGCGGGCCGCGCTCCGCGGCGACCTCGAGCGCGCCCGCGAGCGCCGCGGGAGCACGCTCCTCCAGCCCGCGGGGCCGCCCGCGCCGGAGCCTCAGCCCGACCCACCGGGGGCGGAGGCCCAGATCGAGCTTCCACCGGAGCCCGAGCCGAAGCCGGAGCCGGAGCCGGTTGCGGAGGAGCCCGAGGCCGTCGCCGAGCCCGAGCCCGAGCCGGAGCTCGAGCCGGAGCCCGTCGCAGACGAGCCGGAACCGAAGGCGGCCGAGGCGCCGCCGGAGCGGAAGCGCCGCTTCCTCTTCTGGCGCCGCTAGCTCTCGGCTTCGATGCCCGCCGCCTCGAAGGCGGCCTGCAGGTGCGGGTAGTCCTGGACGCGCACGACGCGCCCGTCGCGGATCGTCACGACAGCCGAGTAGCGCTCGACGCTGAACTTGCGGCGTGACTGGAGCGGGCGCGGGTCGTCGGCGTCGCGCGATTCCTTCGAGGCGCGAAAGCCGACGACGACCTGGTCGCCGACTCCGACGCAGCGCTCCAGCTCGACGCGGTACTGCTCCCGATAGCGCTCGGCGACGACGGACAGCGCGTCCTCGTGGTCGACGAACGAGAGCGGCCCGGCCCCGAGCGGGTACCACTCGACGTCCGGGTCGAGGAGCTCCGCGATCGCGTCGAAGTCGCCGTCGATGAAGGCGCGGTACCCGCGAACGACCACCTCGACGGTCTCGATGCTCACGCCCCTCAGCGTAGCCCCGTGAAGCGGCGGCGGGCGCGGCGCGACCTTCCGTGCGCCGCGCCCGCCGCGCAGGATCAGGCGCCCAGCGGGTAGTAGCCGAGCGTGTCGCCCGCGGCGTCCGCGGGTCCGACGAGCCCGTTCTCGTTCACGACCTGGCCGCCGGTCGCCGCCGGCGCATTGCAGACCAGGTGGTAGTCGCCGAGGTTGGTCCCGCCCGGATCGTTCCCCTTCACGGCCACCGGGTAGTAGTAGCCCTGGGCCAGGAGCTCGCGCGCCTGCTCTGGGCCCCACACCCCGGGGACGACCTGGAACTTCGAGTAGCAGAGGAACACGTTGTCCGGTTCGTTGACGACCGGCGGCGATGAGCACGCGCCGCCGGGAGCAGCCGTCGGAGCTTGGAGCGACTGCGAGGGTTGCTCCGGCGGCGGCGGCGGCACCTCGATGATCGTCTTGCCGGGGCCGCAGTTCGGCGCGCCAGCCGAGACGAGCTGCGGGCTGACGAGACCGAACGCGCCGAGCGCGAGCACGGCGCTGAGAACGAGAACACGTTTCACATTCACTCCCTCCGATGGTTTCTCGACGCCGGCCCCTCTCCCGCGGGCGCCCGTACGATCCGAGCCTACGCGACCGGCGCCACGCGCTCAAGAGCCGGCCGTCCACACCGGCAGGGACGCAACGACGTTTCGTCGCCGCGCAGACAGGCACATCGTGTTCCTACGTACCGCGCCGGGAGGCACGCGATGGCGCAGCGGATCGACGACATCTGGGGTGCGCGCACGGCCTTCGCGCCGGGCGAGGAGTGGCCGCAGCGAATCGACCGGCACCTGGCGGTCGGCGAGGACGAGGTGGAGCGCTGGGTGCAGTCGGCGTGCGTGCTCTGCTCCAACGGCTGCGGCCTCGACATCGCGGTCAAGGACGGACGGATCGTCGGCGTCCGCGGACGCGGCGACGACCGCGTCAACCATGGCCGGCTCGGACCGAAGGGCCTGTACGGCTGGCAGGCGAACAACTCGCCCGACCGGTTGACGAGGCCGCTCGTCCGGACGAACGGCAGCCTCGTCGAGGCCTCCTGGGACGACGCGATGGGTCGCGTCGTCGAGACGACACAGCGGATTCTCGACGAGCAGGGCCCGCTCGCGCTCGGGTTCTACACCAGCGGCCAGCTCTTCCTCGAGGAGTACTACGCGCTCGCGAAGCTCGTCCGCGCCGGGCTCGGGACGCCGCACCTCGACGGCAACACGCGCCTCTGCACCGCGACGGCCCAGTGGGCGCTGGTCGAGAGCTTCGGCTCCGATGGCAACCCAGGCTCGTACGCGGACGTCGACCTCTGCGACACGCTCTTCCTGGTCGGCCACAACGTCGCCGAGACGCAGACCGTCCTCTGGATGCGAATGCTCGACCGGCTGCACGGGCCGGGTCGGCCGCGACTCGTCGTCGTCGACCCCCGCCCGACGCCTGCGGCGCGGGAGGCGGACGTCCACCTCCCGGTGCGGAGCGGGACGAACGTCGCGCTCCTGAACGCGATCCTGCACGAGCTCGTGGCCAACGGCTGGGTCGACCGCGAGTGGGTCGACTCGCACACGGTCGGCTACGACGCGCTCGAGCGCACGGTTCGGGAGTACCCGCCCGAGCGCGCAGCGGAGATCTGCGGCGTCGACGCGGCGGCGATTCGGGAAGCGGCGCGGCTCCTCGGGACGGGAGAGCGGCTCGTCTCGACCGTGCTCCAGGGCGTGTACCAGTCGAACCAGGCGACCGCCGCAGCCGTTCAGGTCAACAACGTCAACCTCCTGCGCGGGATGATCGGCAAGCCGGGCAGCACGGTGTTCCAGATGAACGGCCAGCCGACCGCGCAGAACACGCGCGAGACGGGCGCGAACGGGGCGCTGCCGGCGTTTCTCAACTACGAGAACGACGAGCACGTCGACCGGCTCGCGGCGCACTGGAACGTCGACCCGCTCGCGATCCCGCACTGGGCGCCGCCGACGCACGCGCTGCAGATCTTCCGCTTCGCGGAGGAAGGATCGATCCGCTTCCTCTGGATCAGCGGCACGAACCCGGCCGTCTCGCTCCCGGAGCTGCACCGGATCCGCGCGATCCTGAAGCAGGAGCGCCTGTTCGTGGTCGTCTCGGACGCCTTCCTGAGCGAAACGGCGGCGCTCGCCGACGTCGTGCTCCCGGCCGCGATCTGGGGCGAGAAGCGCGGCACGTTCACGAACGCGGACCGCACCGTGCACTACTCGGAGCAGGCGGTCGAGCCGCCCGGCGAGGGGCGGTCCGACTTCGAGATCTTCGTCGACTACGCGAGGCGGCTCGGCCTGAGCGATCGTGCCGGCAAGCCGCTGCTCGCGTTCGCGTCGCCGGAGGACGCCCTCGAGGAGTTCAAGCGGCTGACGGCCGGCCGGCCGTGCGACTACTCCGGCCTCTCGTACGAGAAGCTGCGCGGCGGCAGTGGGATCCAGTGGGGCGGGGAGCGCCTCTACGTCGACGGCGTCTTCCAGACCGCCGCGGCCGACTGCGAGAGCTACGGCCACGACCTGAGCTCGGGCGCACCGAACGAGCCGGACGAGTACCGCGCGCACGATCCGCGCGGCAAAGCGTTCCTGAAGGGCGCGGAGTACGTCCAGCCGGACGAGCTGCCGAGCGACGACTACCCGCTCCTGTACACGACGGGCCGGTCGGTCTACCACTGGCACACGCGGACGAAGACGGGCCGCACGCCCGAGCTGCAGGCGGCGGCGCCTGAGATGTGGGTCGAGCTCGCGCCGCTCGACGCGCAGCGACTCGGCGTCAAGGAGGGCGACGTCGTGCGGGTCGAGTCCGCGCGCGGATCGATCGAGGCCCGCGCGCGCGTTTGCGGAATCCGCGAGGGCGTCGTCTTCGCGCCATTCCACTACGGCTACTGGGACGCGCCCGGCGACGACCACCGCGCCGCGAACGAGCTGACGGTGACCGAGTGGGACCCTGTCTCGAAGCAGCCGATCTACAAGGTCGCGGCCGTGCGCGTGGAGAAGGTCGCCGCGCAGGACGGCGAGCCTGCGCCCGCGCCTGCCGTGACGGCTATGGAGGTGCCACGGTGAACAAGATCGGGCTGGCCCTGAAGCAGCTCTACCAGGCTGAGGAGGAGCTCGCAGACGAGTACGTGAAGGCGGGGGAGCGGCTCGCCGCCGAGCACGGCATCTGGTACGCGTGCAAGCGCTTCGCGCAGCAGTGCCACCTGCACGCGGAGACGCTGCGCCGCCTCGCCGAGCCGTACGAGCAGCAGCTGCCGCCGAGCGACGACGCGGCGGTGGGGGAGACCACGACCGCCGCGCTGCGGCACAAGCTGTCCGAGATCCTCGGGCGGCGACCCGAGAGCGGGATGCTGCTGATGCGGTCGCTCCGGCAGCTGTACCTGCAGGCGCAGGAGGTCTCGTTCCACTGGACCGTCGCCGGCCAGCTGGCGCAGGCTGCCCGCGACCCCGAGCTGCTCGCCGCCGTGGACGAGCTCCACCGTGAGACGCTGACGCAGATCAAGTGGCTCAAGTCCCAGGTCAAGGAAGCATCGCCTCAGGTCTACGCCCCCGGCTCCTCGCCGGCGCACGCAGCGTGATCCGCGCGGCCTACACTTCGTCTGGATGCTCGAGCGCACACAGACCCGTGTGTTGCCCGTCCTCAGTCGCGTGCCCGACCTGACGCCGGCCGCGCAAGCCTGCTGCGGCGTCTGTCGGGGGTGCATGACGACGAACGTCTTCGCGCTCGCGGGGTCGGCCGTCGCCGCCGCGGCCTGCTTCGTCGCGCAGCGGCTGCGCCTCCGCCGCACCGCCGCTTAGCGGTACTCGTGGACGACGGCGTGGCCGCGACCGGGCGCGAGCAGCCACCGGTTCAGCGGCAGCGCGAGCACGAACGCGAGCGGCAGCACGCGGCGTAGCGGCACTCCCGCGCGCAGCCGGTGAGGCAGTGCACGGTGGCGGAGACCGCAGCGCGGTTCAGCGAGTGGGACGGCGAGTGCGGCATCGGCGAACTGCTCTGATGAGCGCATGCAGCAGCGTGGAGTGGTGCTCGTGGAGGGCACGAGCGATCGCCGTGCCCTCGAGGCGCTCGCGCGCCGCCGTGGCCGCGACCTCGAGGCCGATGGTGTCGCGATCGTGCCGATGGGCGGCTACGGCAATCTGCCGCGCGTCCTCGAGCGGTATCGGAGCGTCCGCCTCGCCGGCCTCTACGACGCGGGGGAGGAGCGGCACTTCCTGCGTGCGCTCGGTTGCCGCGACCGGGACGAGCTCGAGCGCATCGGCTTCTATGCCTGCTCGCGCGACCTCGAGGAGGAGCTGACGCGGGCGCTGGGGCCCGAGCGAGTAGAGCGTGTGCTGGCCGAGCAGGACGAGCTGCGCGCGTTCCGGACGTACCAGAAGCAGCCTGCGCACCGTGATCGGCCGCTCGAGGAGCAGCTGCACGGCTTCATGTGGAACCGCAAGCAGCGCTACGCGGTGCTGCTCGTGGAGGCTCTCGACCTGGACCGAGTCCCGCGGCCGCTCGACCGCGTCCTGGCATACGTCTAGAGCCGACTGAAGATCCATCCGAGGGATCGCCGGGTCAAGGCTTCCGGCCGATGTCGCAACCACGTCGCGGCGCGAGCGTGACTGGGCTCGGTTCACCGAGTCGGAGCGGCGGCAGCTTTACGGAGGCGGGCCGCTTCCGTCCCGACCTTCGTTCCGCCGTCCCCCACCGGCGATCGTCGGAACCAGCCGAGGCTGCTGAGGACAATGCGCCGAGCTTGCGAGTCCTGGTGTGGGGGCTGGTCCTCACCGCCGCGATCGTCGTCGCCGCGCTGGCCTACGTCGCGCGCTCTCGGCCCCCGGACGATCGAACCGCCGCCTCGCCAACCCTCGGGCGGCTACGTCAGCTCAGACAAGGCGCATACGGGATTCGAACCCGTGTCCGCCGAATCGGCTCGAAGTTGCCGCTTAGTTATACCGGGAACTTCGACAAAAAGGACTGGTTCAAGCCTACTAGGGTTAGGTTAAGAGAGCTGCAGCCTGCTCGTCGAGCCAAAGCACGAACTGGTCACAAACATTGGTGCAGAGCTCCACATTTTTGGGCCCGAGTTGCAGCACATCCCCGTCTGTCGCGATACCGGCAGCAGCAAGCCGCTGAAGGGTCGATGCCCGGCTCCGAAGCTGCTTCCTTGTGAGTTGACCAAGCCCATGGGCGATCGCGTTGCGAGCTTGCGTGAAACCGTCAAGTTGGTCATAGCGGAGGAAATTCGCCTTGACCTCGATGCCGTGAAGGCGAGCCCACGCTCTGAGCCGGCTATCCCACGTATCCATCGATCTGTCGAGTTCCGCCTCCCAGAGAAGTTCAGCGAGACGCCCGTCGGGAAGCAGGTCTTCCGTCACTTCAATGAGCCGAAGCAACGAGAAATCTTCGGCGACGGCCACGAGACGGAAGAGGGCGTCATGTGCGATCAGGGTCTGTCGGTCGAGGCCTAGATTGCCGAGGAGCGGCGGAATCCTAGGAAGGGGGCTAGGAGCCAAGGCTGCTAGCTGGTCTCTGTAGAGGGCGAGCGCTCTCTTCAGGAGGACGGTTGATCGTTCGGCCGTCGCTGAGGGGACAATCCTTAGAGCCAAGTCGTCGTTGGGTATAGCTCGGTCGCCTTGTCGTAGGCCCATTTCGAGATGCGACTCTCCCGTACAGCGGCCTGGATTTCTCGTAGCCCTTGAGTTCTGCCCGGGAGGAGTCCCATCGCGGCGGCTATGTCAGGCCGCGCGACGAATGGGACTTCATTGAAGAGACGTGTCAGCTCGACGGCGGTCACGTGCCCGTGGAGCGCTAGGACGAGAGCTGCACGCGCTCGAAGCACGGCCGGCGCTGCAGATTCCATGAAGTTGCGAATCCATGTCGTCGTCTCGCCTAGGTCAAGGTCGATGTGCAAGAGAGCGTTCATCAGCCAGGCCGTTGCCCAGGCAGGGACCCATCCGCGGAAGGCTGCGATCACGTCCTCCACGGATCGGACGACATCGACTTCTTCCAATGGAAGGGCGCGCAGGTAATTGGCGTATTGATGGGCTAAGGAAGGATCAAGCGCGATGAGCGCTGGCCCATCGTCCAAACCGTACGGATCTGCGGCTCTTTGAAATGCGGAGAAGCCGATCGTGAGGATTTGCCGGTTTGCGTTGGCCGCCTGGCCCGCAAGGGCCTCCCCGCCTTTTCGGGCGCCCGCCGCCTTATCGAAAGCGACCTTGACAGCTTCGAGGACGTCCTCCTCGGAAGGTTCCTCGCCCTGCCCTTCAGGGTCTACTTCGATCGGCTCTCCCGTGTATGGATGAAACGTGAGGCCGCCGCCCCAGATCGCCTGAAAAGCTTCTGAGAGGTAGTGGTCGACCAGGTCTAGATTAGCCTCATAAGTTTCTCTCTTCAGAATCCAGGTCTTCTCGTCATTCGCAGTGAGACCGACCCGTCTCAGTTCTGAGTGCAGCAGTTCGAGCGCTTGCAGCGCCTCGCCCCATCTGGGACATCCGAGGCGGAAGTCGTCGTTGAGTCGATACGTAATGAGGCCTCGTCTCAGTAGTGCTCGCTCCACGGGCTCGATGACGAGCTCTGAAAGCGGGTCGGACGGTCTAAACGTCTGCGGGAGGCTGTAGCCGAAATTGGTTACCGCGCCGAGCAAGGAACGAATTACGCGCGCGGTGTCGGCGCGGGCAGTCGCTTCGACTATGCGTCGTTCGAGGAGTTCGTGATCGATATAGAAATAGAACGACGAGACGTCGCTGACGACGACGTAGTTAACTTCTGGGTAGGCCAATACGTCTCGTTCAAAGCTTGTTCTTGCTTCGGCGCTGCGATCCGGGTCGGGTGCGTCCTCGGATATGTCCATCGTGAGCGCTCGAAAGAGAACTCGCTCGAGAACAGGAAGCGTCTGAACCGGCCGATATCTGCCGAAGCGCGATTTGCAGACCCAAACAAGTTCTTGGGTCGAAGTACCGATACCGTGCGAAGCCGTTGCCTCGACGTAGTTAGCGAACTCATCGACGTGTTCGGAGATCACTGCTTCGGCAACTCGCGAGGGGAGCGTGGAGCGTGGTTCAGCAGCCTCTGCGGTTACCGCATGTGTTATGTCAATGCGGTTGAGAAGATTGGCTGGAATTACGACATCGGCCATGCCTGGAGAAGCCTATCGAGGGGACAGCCCGGGTCCGTGAGAAGGGCGGAAAGGTCTCGGTGAAGCCGATGCCCTGGGAGCTACTGAGATCCTCCGTGCGGCTGTCGAGTCGGATGAGGTTGCGTGCTCGGATGACGACTACGTAATCCCGAATCGCCGGCCGGCTAGCGTCAGGCGTACCGAGCGGTCAGACAAGGTGATCTGAGCGGTGCTGCGCGTTGCCGACCGTGCGGGCGTGCGAGCGACCGTGCACCGCGCTGCGACGAGCATTCCCGGTCGCGTTCCTGACGACTCACCCGGGCGCGATCGAGTCGCTACAGGCTCTGCTGAACCACTCAAGGATTGATACGACGCAGGTGTGCCTTCGCGCCCTCAACAGGTCGAAGGCGATGGAGGCGGTTCGAGATCTGTCCTGGAGTAGCTCCGGGATTCAGTCGAACCGCGTAGAGGCGCATACGGGATTCGAACCCGTGCCGCCGCCGTGAGAGGGCGGTGTCCTAGGCCACTAGACGAATGCGCCGCGGTTCAGCGCCGACCAGTCTAGCTACGGGGACGCGGGATCGGGTCGCGGGCCCGCGTCCGGGTAGCGCTCGGTGAGGAGGAAGAGGTAGGCGTTGGCCTGGCCGCCGTAGCGGAGCGCGTAGGCGCCCAGGTTGCGCAGGCCTTCGGGCATCCGGCCGAGGAAGAGGCCGACGAACCAGCCGAGGATCCCGGCGGTGAAGAGGGCGCCGTTGAGGCCGGCGGAGACGAGCAGGGCGGGGAGCGCGAGCAGCAGCCGGAAGAACGTCTTCAGCCGGTTCTGCGGCTCCGGCTGGGGAAGCTCGAGGTCGACCGGGTAGGTCGCCGGTGCGCCGGTGAACCCCGGGAACGGGTTGCCGATCAGGAAGAGAAAGGCGCCGAGGTGCGTCCCGTAGCGGACGTAGCGCGCGAGGAAACGGTGGAACGGCTCCGGCGCGCGCCCGCGCACGAGCACGCAGATCCAGTTCAGGAAGCCGACGAGCCAGGCGGCGAGCGTCCACAGCAGGAGCCACGCGATGTGCGGGATCGCGATCGGGAGCCGGAAGAAGACGAGCAGCCGGGAGCGGCGGAGGTCGTCGGCGACGGTCGCCCGCACCGGGTGCGGGGCCTCGTCGCGCGGGCCGACGAACGCGTTCGGGCCGGAGTACGGGTAGCGGTCGGTGAGCAGGAACAGGTACGCGAACACCTGCGCGCTGTAGCCGATCGTGTACGTGACGAGATCCCTCATCCCGCGCGGAACCCGAGCGCGGAACAGCGCGACCCACCAGAGCAGGAACGCGACTCCAACCGCGAGCCCGCCGCCCCCGTAGCCGCCTGTCCGGGTGCCGCCCCACAGCAGCCCGCCGCTGAGCGCCATCGCGGGGAGTGCCAGGAAGAGACGGAAGAACGTCTTCAGCCGGCTCTGCTCGGCGGGCGGGTCGATCTCGAGCGTGACCGGGTAGGAGTCGTCGCTGCTCGCGGGGTAGAAGCCGGGGTACGGGTCGGCGGCGAGGAGCAGGTACGCCTCGAGCTGCGTCGTGTACCGGATGTAGCCGGCGACGAAGTCGTGGAGCCCCTGGGGCGTCCGGGCAGTGAAGAGGAGGACGAACCAGTTGGCGACGACGCAGAAGAAGACGGCGACCCCGATCAGGCCGGCCCAGAGCAGGTGCGGGATCGCGAGGAAGAGACGGAAGAAGACCGTCAGCCGCGAGCGGTGGAGGTCGTCCGTGACGACGAGGCGGACCGGGTGCGGCTGGGTCACGGGCCGCGAGCATACGCCTTCTCCTCCTCGCGCACGACGATCCGGCGGAAGCGGAGCGTGCCGAGCATGAAGAAGA
>Ga0070741_10019170_pt1 | contig 10962 bp, 26 predicted proteins | sample Coa_R1_4_FD_66440 | JGI IMG/M metagenome (GOLD analysis project Ga0070741, IMG submission 66440) | Surface soil microbial communities from Centralia Pennsylvania, which are recovering from an underground coalmine fire - Coalmine... | ecosystem: Environmental > Terrestrial > Soil > Unclassified ...
CGAAGCCGCGGTCAACGGCGAATGGCGCGGCGGCCGGAGACCGTTCGGCTACGAGAAAGACGGCATAACGGTTCGCCAGGACGAAGCTGACGCCCTCGCCGAAGCCATCCGGGCCGTCATCGGCGGGCGGTCCCTCGCCGCCATCGCCCGCAGGTGGAACGCGGCGGGAATCAGGACCAGCACGGGGGGACCGTGGCGGGCAAGCCAGCTCGGCGTCACCCTGGCCCGGGCCCGCAACGCCGGGCTGATCGAGCACGAGGGTGAGATCGTCGGCCCCGCCATCTGGCATCCCGTCGTCACCGAGCGCGAATGGCGGGCTGTCAGGGCCATCCTCGCCGACCCGGCCCGCAGGACGTCTCCTGGCAACGCCCGGCGCTGGCTGCTGTCCGGGATCGCCCTGTGCGGCGTCTGCGGCGGGCCACTTGTCGGCACCACGACCGGCGGGAAGAACAAGCGCTCCCGGCCCGTCTACCGCTGCCGCGCCGCGGGGCTGCACGTCGGCCGTGACGCCCACGCCCTCGACGCCTATATCTCCGGCCTCACCGTCGGGTTCCTCGAGCGCCCCGACTCGATCGCCGAACTCGCCGCCGCGATGCCCGCACCCGACACCGCGTCACTGCACGCCGAGATCGCCGCCATCCGCGCCGAGCTTGACGGCCTGGCCGACGCCGCCGGGCAGCGGCAGATCACCACCCGCATGCTCCTGCGCTCCACTGAGCCGCTCATGGCCGACCTCGAAGAACTGGAAACCCGGCTCGCCGCCGCGGAACGCCCAGCGGTGCTGTCGCCGTTCGCCGGGCACAAGCCGGCCGAGGTGTGGGAAGCGATGCCGCTGGAGTCCAGGCGCGCGGTCGTGGCCGAACTGTTCACCGTCACCGTTCACCCGGCACCGAAGGGACGGCCGGCGGGATGGCGCGCTGGGATGAGCTACTTCCATGAGGAGTCGGTTCAGGTGGAGCGGAACCTCGGCGAGGGGTAGCTCACAAACGAACGGAACCGGCCACCGTGCGGCCAGACGGCCAGCGCCCGGTCAGGCGCGTTGCAAAACCCGCGTCCCATTTCATTGTGCCGCCGGGCGCGTGGGATACCGTTTTTGTCACACGCGCCCGATACAATCTGAATGCAAGCGGCTCCGCCCGGTGAACCACCACCAAACGGAGCCTGAGTCCTCCACCTGAGCAAGCAGGGAGAGAACCTGTGAACAACCCTACGGGTGCCAGCGGAGCCAGGATCGGCTACGCCAGAGTCAGCACCCACGATCAGAACCCGGACTCCCAGCGTGACGCGCTGGAGGCTGCCGGGTGCATCAAGGTCTTCACCGACAAGGCGTCCGGCAAACTGGCTAAGCGCCCCCAGTGGGATGCCTGCCTTGAGTACCTCCGCGAAGGCGACACGCTCGTGATCACACGCCTGTCCCGCGCCGCCCGGTCATTGCGGAATCTGCTGGACGTGGCCGACCAGTTGCGCGAGCGCGGGATCGAACTGGTGGTCCTCAAGCAGCAGATCGACACGACTACGCCTAGCGGGCGCCTTGTCTTCCACATCATGGCCGCGATCGATGAGTTCCAGCGCGAACTGATCGTTGAGGGCACCCATGAAGGCTTGGCGGCAGCCCGCGCCCGCGGGCGGAGCGGTGGCCGGAAGCCGAAACTCAGCGATGACCAGCGACGGCTCGCGCGTGAGATGTACGACAAGCAGGACCGCACCGTGGAGGAGATCGGGGCTGCACTCGGGGGCGTGTCCCGGCAGACCGTCTACAGGGCTCTGGAGGCCAGCCGATGATGCAACTGACGCTGGACGACGCCATGGAGGATCCCTGGAGTCCGTCCCCGCATGTCGTGAGCGAAGCCAGGGCATGCCTTAGGCGCATTCAGGAGAGGGGCGGCGCCTCCTATTACAGCGAGGCGCACCGCGCTGCGCGTTTGCACCTTCGCTTCTTTGAGCCCGAGCCGGTCCGCTGCGCTAGATGCCCGACCACCGAGGCGACGATCAGCGGTCTGGTTAACGGGATCCACGCAGCACTTGACTGGGAGAACGTGCCTGCCGAGAGGCTCCGCGTGGATTACGCGGGCCGCATCTTCAGCGTCGCCCCCGAACTCGACTACATCCCGCTGTGCCGCAGGTGCCATCGGAGATACGACTCCTGGCGCAAGGCGCTCCCTGACGGGATCCAGATGGCACCAGCGCTGCAGGAGGCGAACTGACCATGGGCGGTACCTACATGACTGAGACAGCAACAGGCAGGACCGGCGAGGAAGCGTACGCAGCGCTGCTGGCCCACTTTCGCGACGAGAACATAACCGACGCCGACGTGCCGGAGGAGCAGTCTGACTACATCGAGTCGTGGCCCGACCTGTTCTGCAAGGGCTGGCGGCAGGTCTGGCCCAAGCCGGTCAAAGACTATGCCGTGGAGTGGATGCGCGGCTGGATCGCCCAGCACCCGCCGCAGGGCACTGACCCTGACGACAAGTGGGGGCCGTGGATGGTGTTCCCGCTGGAGACGCCGGGGACCTGGCACTTCTTCGGGTGGGTGAACACATGACCGCTTGCCGGCCGGTGGGCGTGTCTAAGATGTCCGGGTCGTGCGAGGGTTGGAGTTCACCTTGCACGGCGGGTTGTACCACGTGACCTCGCTACCTCCATCAAGGCAGTGGCGGCACATTACGTAGTGGTGGCCGAACGCGCCCTCCTGGCGCCGTCCTCCCTCGCATCCGCAGCTGTGCCAGCCCATGAGGAAGGCGCCAGGCATCAGCTCCCCACCTTCCCTGCCGCCAAAGCGCAGCAGGTGGCCTGAGGGACAGCGAGGCGGCAGGGGCGGGCAGAACGCGGTGAGGTCGACGGGGGCCACGGCTTCATTCTCGCCGAGAAAAGGGGGCGGCCCCGCCAGGCCGCTCACAGGGTCGGGGGCGAGCGCGACGGGGCCGGGGAGGGAAAACGGGACCGGCCGACCAACCCCCCAAGATCGGGACCGGGCCCGGAGCTTCCCGAGGTGACGCAGGTCAAGGTTAGCAGCAGCCAGTGACAGAGCAGCTACGGAACGCGCCCGCCAGCAGGGGGACACCCGGGGCGAGCGGCTTGGTGCCCTTCGGTCAGCCCCGGGTGCCAACGGCTGTTCCCTGTGCGCTGGCCTGGTGCACCTCCGCGTGAGTGCCTATACGACCGGACGGTTTCCACGGTAAGAGCGCGGCGAGGAGATGGGGAGCAGCGTGGCGGCCACAGAACTCTGCCCGTGACGGGACGGTGACGGCGGGTTAGGCTGGAGACGCGTTGCCGTCAGACGTGGCCGTTATCCAGCCCGAGCATCTCAAGAGCCTTCGCCCGGCCGTAGCGGGTCAGTTGATAGAACCGGCGGCGCTCACCTTCGGGCTTACCCTGCTCCCAGTCTGACGCGACCCAGCCGATGCGCTCCAGGCGCGCGAGGATCACGTAGACGCCGCCGGAGTTGACCTGGGCTGCCCTGGCGATCGGGTAGCCGGAGAGCCGGCCTGCTCCGGTCAGGAGCACCAGAAGGACGCGCCTGGTGGCACGGGTGGGCTTGATCTCGCGCTTGGGCCGCGATGCCTGCCGGCGGGCGAATCTGCGGAGAACATAAGCACTCACGGCGCACTCTCCCATCGTTTCTATGTCAGCTCAGGTCGTCGAACTCGCCGTGGCGCAGGGCAGCCGTGAACGCGGCCCATTCCTCACGGCTGAAGCACTTGGCCCCGTCGTCCTGGGGTTCGCTGTTGAGATCGACCCCGCCGCCGGGGAGGTGGCGGCAGCGGCGGACCCATACGGCGTGCAGGCCGTGGCCTGCGGAAGAGGCAGCCTTGTTCCAGGCGTCTGTGGGATGCCAGGCACCGGGGGCAGGAGGCGGCTTCTCAGCCATCGGATCTCTCCCTGGCTGCTTCCACCCGGGCGATCTCAGCGTCCATGTCCTCAGCGATTCCCAGGGCCTCAGCGGCGAAAGCACGCGCCTGGGCAGGCGAGTAGAACTGGATCTCCGCCCCGCCGCCGAGACGCATCGCGCCGCAGACGTCGCCGTCGTCGTCAGCCCAGACGTAGCGTGGCTTGATCACGCCGGGGCGGGCGAGGACCCTGAACGAAGGTGCTATGGCGTCCTGGGTGAGACTGACGGGTACCGGGCCGGGAGACGGGGACTCAGCCACGGTTCCACTCCAGTTCGTGCTCGATGTGCCCGATCAGTTCACGTGCGGCCCTCGCGGCGCCCCAGTGGCCGTGAGCGGTCCGCAGGCGTTCCTCGTCAGCCCCTTCGGCGTAGCCGTCGCCAAGATCCTGCTCGGTCTCCGCCATGTTCTCGAGGTACTGGTGGAGGTCGTCGTAGCCGAGGACGCGGGGTGCGCTCATGGGTTGCTCCCGGTGGAGGGCGACAGGACGATGCAGGTCCGGTCAGGGGCGGTATCGCTGACCCTGGAGTCAACCTGCGCCAGCGGCCCCATCCCTTTGCCGACGTAGACCGTGGCGTCCATCGGGTGGTCCAGCAGTTGCCGGATCAGTTCGCGAACTGTCAGCGTCTCGCTCATCGGTTAGTGCTCCCTGGGGTGGAGGTAGAGGAGGAAACGGGAGGTTCGGGCACGTTGTATTCGCTGACGTCAGTCATCGTCGCCCCAGTCGCCCTGATGCTCCCGGGCCACGTGGGCAGCCCAGGCGGTCACGGCGTCGTTCATCGAGTCGCCGTGACCGTGCCACTTGCAGCCGCCGGTCTGGCAGGTGGCCACCGGGTCAAGGTCCTCGAAGTGCAGGGACATGCGGATTGGGTGCTCGCTCATCGTGTTCGCTTCCTTTCGGGTCCGGTCGCGCCAGCGTCATCAACCGCGCAGCCGGGCGGCACGGACTCGTACTCGGCATCAGTCACGGCGACCCGCAGGTGCCCAACCAGCGCGACTTCGTTCCACAGCCACCACTCCTGCTCGCCGCCGACCCCGCGCAGCGACTTCACGGCTTCCTTCTCGCAGATCCCCGGCGCGGAAGTCCGGGACTCGGAGCGCCTCGACCAGGCGCTGACCGACACATGCCAGACGGGCAGGCCAGCGTTGATGCGTGCTCAACGGTCCACCGCCAGGATGGTCATGATCAGCAGCCCGGTTGCATGCTGCCGGATGGCCTTGTAGGCGCTGGTGTCCCCGCAGGCTTCGCTCAGCGGGTGCGTGAGCGCGAACTGCTGCCGGGGGTTCACGCCGCCTCGCCGTCCTCTCGCTGCTTGGTGAGCCACTCGCACCGGTACTTGACCTCGCTGGCATCGCTCAGCGCGTTGTGCTCCCTGGTGCCGGGCAGCGAGGGGAGAGTCGGCTTGCCCAGCCGTTCCGCTTCCTGCTTCAGGTCGCAGGTGAACATGGGCACGCCCTCGGGCAGGTCGATCATGCGGCCCCACAACTGGCACAGGACCACGTGGTCATAGGCGCCGTAGTAGGCCCACAGTTGTGGGGCCGGTACGGCGCGGATGAAATCCCGGACCTCTTCAGCGATCCTGCGGCGCGGCTTCACGCACGGGTCGGAGTAGTTGAATAGCCAGCGGTCCGGCATGTACAGGTTCCAGTCGCCGTGCGCCTTCGGCAACGAAGGCACCACGTTCGCCATCAGCCAGTCGTGCTTGCGGATCCGGCGCCGCAGCCGCCGCTTCGTGGCCTCATCGCTGACCGCGTAATACTCGGCGCCGTCCTCGCGGACCATGCCGATGCTGATCAGTTCGATCGTGCGACCGTCCTCAAGGAACTCGGTGTCGTAGTAGATCGCGGTCACGCTATGTCCCTGATTCTCATGTTGCTTCTCCTGGGTCGATGCGTGTTGCGTCTCCCTCTACTGTAGAGGTAGACTCAACGATATGCAAGCCACTCTCACAGCAATAGCCCCGCGTCGGCTCTCCCTCTACGATCAGAGCGTGGAGGGAGCCGCCCGCGCAGTACGGGACGCCGTGGATGCCATCGCGGCCATGACGGATCCTCAGGCCCGCGCACGCGCGGCCAGCGAGGTGCTGAAACTGATCAGCGAGGCCAACGGCCTGCTGTCCAGGCTGCGCCGCGAAGACATCCAGGCGCTGCGGGCAGCCGGCCTGAGCTACCGGGACATCGGCGAGGCCATCGGCGTCCACTTCACCCGCGTAAAGCAGATCGAGTCCGGTCTTCCCACGGGCAACTCGTCCCGCGCCCGTGCTGCGAAGGTAACCGGCCCCGAGGCATAGCGCGGGCACCGGCGATGTGACCCGCCGGCGCCCGCTTGCCACACCGATCCTCGCTAAGGAACCACGGTGCAGCACGCATGAAAATACCCTTTGCCCGCCCGGCGACACCCGGCTGAGCCGCCGATGGCATGCGAACCGGGCGACCCCGATTGCCTCCACGATCACGTCTTCCCGCACCTGCGCGACCCGAGGCGCAGCGACGACGGGGACAGTTACCGGGCGCTGGCCGCCTGTCACCTTGACCGCGAGCACTCCCTGTCGGTCAGCGTCGGCAAGTGGAAGCCGGTCGTCTGGCGATGCCACGCAGGCTGCTCCCAGGAGGACACCAGGGCTGCTCTCATCCGTCGCGGTGCCCCGGCCCGCTGCCTCTGGCGGTCGGCCGAGGATCAGGCCGACTTCGAGACCCTGGTCAACTCGCTCATCTTCGGGAAGGACTCCCACCCGCACAAAGTGCTGAGACTCGCGGCGGTGATCCGCGGATTCGGGGAGACGCTGCCCACGGGGGCCGAACTCCGGGCGCTGGCCGAGGGCTGCGGGGTCAGCCTGCGCGAGGCGTACAGGCTCCGGGGGCTTGACCCATGACCCTGTACTTAGCCCATGATCACCAGCCCTGTCAAGCAGTGCAGGTGGGCGGACTGGAGAGGTCCATGATCCTTTGCCTACCTGGCAAACCATGCCGTCCTGGCAAAGGTGCATGCCGGGAAGATACCCGTATCCGGGGACCGTCTTTGCCAGCACGGCAAACGGATAAGCAGGCATCAACGGGACCGCTTCCCCTTCGGCGGCCGGGCCCACAGCTCCACGCACCGGGCCGCGAAATCCTCCCCCGCTCCCACTATCACCCTCACCTGTCCTTCGCTCACCCCTGCTTCCCGTACTGCCCGCCGGAAGCGCTCACGTGCCCGCTGTGCTCCGTCTGGACCCGGGGCCTGGTCTGGTGCCACGGGCATTCCCGGGAGCGGCTCAGCGGCGCTCAGGGACTCGCTCACCGGGACACCTCCAGACGCCGGAGTCCGCGGAACGGCCGCACGACCTTCGTCCCGTCGCTGCGCTCTACCAGGACGTTCCTCGGCCCGCGGCCCTTCCACTGCACCAGGACCGTCACAGGCTTCCCCCGCTCCAGGTAGACACGGCCCGCGATCACGACGCCTCCAAACCGGATTCTGCGGCCCTGGGATCCGGGGGGTACCCAGCACCACCCGCTCCTGCCCGTTCGGCCCGCAGCGACCGGAGGCGCTCGCGGGAATCGTCGGTTGCCGGGAAGCCCCACCTCCCCGATTCCTGCTTCACGAGACCCCGCGTGGACGGCTCATGACAGGTGACGGGCTGGTCCGTCCCGTAGGCCGTGGTCTGGTGACGGTCGAACGCCGTCAGGCCGGTGAACGCCTCGCCGCAAGCAGCGCATGTTCCCGAAGCCATCAGTTCACCTCCATGGCGGCAAGCTGCCGCTCCAGCTGCTCGATGTACCGGTCCCTGTTCTCGATGATCTGCTCTGCCTGTTTCACGGACTCCAGCAGCGAGGAGATGGCGTCGGCGTCTGCCTTGCGGAGGATGGGAGAGGCGGCGTTCAGCGCTACCCGGGCGAGAAGTTCACTAGGCGGTGACGGTGGCCGCTCGGTCTCAATCGCCAGCGTGGCTGCTGTGATGGCCTCTGGCGGGATGGGGTCAGTCACGGCTTGCCTCCCTCGCTGCCAGTTCCCGGATCGCGTCAAGCACCTCATCCGGGCTGCGCCCCTCAGCCCAGCCGAGCCGCTGGACGACGCTGCGCCACTCCAGTTCACCCGGCGTCAGTTCATCGCAGACGGCGATGTCCCACCGCGCCCCAGGACGGCCCCAGAGCGCTCCAGCGGGACCGGGTGGCTTGGGCTCCCAGCCCGTGGCCCGCATGTACGAGCGGAGCGCCTCGGCGCTGGGGAGGGTCGGTTCTGTGCCGGAGCCGTGACAGCGGGCACACGGGTTCAGGTGGGGAGTCATGCCGCTGCCTCCGCCCTGCGCCTGCGCTTCGACACCCGCTGATACTCCCGCTCCAGCCGCACCAGGTACTGCGGCATGTCCTCAGCCGCGATCCCGTCCTTCCGCAACCTGCGTACTTCGGTGTGGGCCTGGCGCAGCCGCAGCTCGTGCAGTCCCGTGACCGCGCACTGGTCCTCACCCGCTGCCGCGATGGCCTGCAGGCACTGCCGGTCCGCGGCTTCGGCCAGCACGATCACCAGGGCGGCCAGTTCGTCCCAGGTGGCGTCAGCGAGGAGATGGTCCGGGCGCAGCGAGGCAGCCACACAGGACGCTACGGGTACCGCGAGGGACTTAGCCCGGGTGATCAGGGCCGTACGCTCGGCGTGGGACAGGCCAGCGACAGCTCTGGCGTCCAGGGTGGAGACGGTCACCTCTTGTCACCGATCCCGAGGTCACGCTCCAGCCGCGCCGTCTTGGCGTCACGCTCGGCTGGCAGCGCCTTCACGTCTCCAGCGAAGACCAGCTTCCCGAGGCGGAGCGCACCGAGGGCAAGCAGGAGGAACGGCCATGCCAGCCCGGCCAGCAGCGCGAGCGCCAGAGCCTCGCCAGTTGAGTCGACCAGCGTCCCCGGCCGCATGTAGCACAGGCTGACGTGCTCGCCATTCGCGTGATGTGACCACTGGCAGGACAGCGGCTCGGTGAAGGGCCGCTTCCGGGCGTACAACCAGCGGCCGGCCCGGACGAAGCCCACGAGGTATACCGCAGCGCTTACCACGCCGATCACTAGGGCGCTCACTGCGGGTCCTCCGGGCCGAGCAGTTCCTCCAGCACCTCCAGCGGCACCACCTTCACCTCGGACCCGTGCCCTGGGCCGTTGCCCAGTCCTGGGCGGGTGAAGGTGACAGCGGCCTGGCGGGCTGCGGAGAGGATGCGGGAGCGCTCATCCCGCCGTGCCTGGTTGGACTCGGTGATGCGGTCCCGGGCTGCCATGAGGGACTCGGACTCGCCGGGTTCCGGGTTGCCCGGCTGGCCGAGCTCGGGGAACAGGGGGTCCATCTGGGTCTCGGGCTCGAAGTCGCCGGGGTCAGACTCGGTCATCGGTGGTTCCTTCCGTGGTGGTGACCTCGTTGAGTTCGCATCCGGGCGCCTCAGGGCAGCAGAAGTGGAACTCCCGCGAAGTCCGGGTGACCTTGCAGTAGCCCCAGTAGTGGCCCTGGTGCGCGTTGCCGGTGTGGTGATGGCAGCGAGGGCAGACGGTGCAGCGGCAGTGGCCGTCCACGTAGCTCGCGGCGGGACCGGCGTCGCATGGGGAGTCTGGGTCCGGCGCCAGGCCGATAGCCTCGCCGACGATGTAGCGCGCACCGCTGGCGCCGGTCAGGATCGTTCCGGGCTCGATCTCGCTCACGGTCGTCGTCCTTCCGGTTGTCACGCAGCGCCCCTTGCCGGGCGCTGGTCTGGGGAGAGTCCCCGGGAACGCAGTTCTGCCTCGTAACGGTCAGCCGTGCGCCGGCACACGCCGAGGCGGAGTGCAGCTTGCGCGATGGACAGTCCGTGCTCGCGGCGGAGTTCGGCGTAGTCCTCGAGCCGTCCGGCGCGCACGCCCAGCCCCCACGTCCAGCGGGGAGGACCGAACACTTCCGGCCGGCCGGAGCGGCTCCAGCGCTGGTAGCACGACAGCGTGAAGCCCATGCCCCACCGGTCAGCCTCACGCCGGCAGCCGCAGCGGCACAGGTCGTTCATGACGCGCTCCTGATCGCCAGGAACTCCCGGCACGTCGCTGCCCACTCCCGCTGCAGCTCCGGCGACGCAGGCGCAGACGGGGACTTCAGCGGCTGCCGGGCAGCCTCGGTCAGGTCACGCGGGCTGGAGTCCTCCTGGACCAGCAGCCGGGCCACCTCGGAGAACACCCGCGGGAACGACCAGCCGGAGGAACGCGCCTGGGCGATGGCTCCCTCGAGGTGGGTGCGGTCCCAGTCGGGGCGCATGGCTGTGGCGAGGTCGGCCAGCTGGATCGGGGCCGGGTGGACGGGGCTCATGACGCTTCCTCGGTGTCCGGGTCCCGGATGAGTTCCGGGGCCTGCCAGCCCGCGTCGAGCAGGATGCCGACGATGCGCCGCGCGAGAGCGTTGACGGTCATTTCCAGGCAGTAGCCCGGGAAGGTCGACGGGTCCTCAGCGCGAGACTCAGCGACCGCCAGGTGAACCTCGATCGCCGACGTGACGTAGCCCTCGGCGTACTCCACCGGGTCAGTACCACGCGCGTAGGCCCACTTCGCCAGCGTGTCGATGTCCCGCAGGTGCCCGCTCATGACGCGTTGTCCCCGTCCGGAAGCGAGCCCTTCCCGTTGACCATTGCGGCGTGGACTTCGCGGACCAGTTCATCGCCGGCCAACTGGCCCGTCGTGAAGCCGAGGTAGGCGAGCACCGCGCGGGCCATCAGGCGGGAGTGGTCACACACCACCGGATAGGCGTTGTAGAGCAGGATGTCGCCGATCTGCTCCGGGGTCAGTTCGGCCTCGCCACAGTGGGCGATGCAGAACAGGTTGCACAGGGCGGCGAACCTGTCCACGCCGATGGCCTTGTCGTCGGTGATGCTCACGCTGCCCGCCTCCTGTCGCTGCCCGTCATCGGCACGACGGTGCACATCTCAGCGAGGCGGCTGGCCACGCGGTCCCCGGTCTGCTCGGCGAGCTTGCCGGGCGGCAGGTTGCCGGTCACCAGCAGCGGCAGGCAGTTGGCGTAGCGGTGGTCGATCACCGAGTACAGGCGCTCCTGCGTCCACTCGCTCGGCTTCTCGGCACCCAGGTCGTCGATGACCAGGAGGTTGGCATC
>Ga0070741_10019171_pt1 | contig 10962 bp, 5 predicted proteins | sample Coa_R1_4_FD_66440 | JGI IMG/M metagenome (GOLD analysis project Ga0070741, IMG submission 66440) | Surface soil microbial communities from Centralia Pennsylvania, which are recovering from an underground coalmine fire - Coalmine... | ecosystem: Environmental > Terrestrial > Soil > Unclassified ...
CGTTGTCGCAACTCACCAGCATGTTTGCCTCCGTCGGCGCTTTGGCCAGCCGGACAACCTTCCGCGCGTAAATCGTCCCCGCCCGCGTCTTTTCCGCCGCCTTGGGATCGTCCCAAATCCATTTCGCAATCCGGCGTTCGCGGTAAACCACCTTCTCGGCCGGCGTTAAGGGCAGGTTGGCGTCCGGCTTCGCGTAGGCGACTCCGGTCAACTCCGCCAGGGCGTCGCGAAACTCCTCCGCCGAAAGCCGCCGCACCGCGGGTCCGGTGAAAACGTAATTCGTCGTCGCCTGCCCGCCCGAATCGACGGCTGGCAATTGGTAGGCCCGCGAAGTCATGATGCGCGCCAGCGTGTGTTTCATGTCGTAGTGGGAATCCACAAAATCCTGCGCCAGCAAGTCAAGTATATCTTTGTCCCACGCGTTTTGCTGCATGTCGTCCAGCGGTTCGACCAATCCGCGCCCCAGCAGGCGCGCCCACAACCGGTTCACCAACGTGCGCGTCAGCCGCCCGTCGCGCGGGCAGGTCATGTCATGCGCCAACGCCGCCAGGCGCTCCGCGCGGTTCGTCGTCGCCGGAATGTCCCCCAGTTGCGGAAAAATGAATTTCGTCGCCGCCTTTTGCCCGGTCGGCACGTCGCAGCGGTTAATTTCCAACGGTTTGTCGCTGAACACATTGGCCAAGCCGTAAGAGTCCGACAATTGCCAGTCGTTGATAAAACTGTCATGGCACGAGGCGCATTTCAGGTTCACGCCCATGAACACTTGGGAAATATTTTGGGCCGCTTGCATCTGCGGCATCTGGCTGGCGTTGACCACCCCGCGCCAGACAATCCCCTTGCTGAATCCTTCCGAGGCCGCGCTGGGATCGACCAACTGCGTGACAAATTGGTCGTAGGGCATGTTTGTTTCGAGCGCCGAATAGAGCCAGCGCGTGATTTGCTCACGCCCGCCGTCAATATAACCTGCCCCCTTATAATCGTTGCGCAAAAGATCATTCCAAAACGAAAGCCAGTTCTGCGCGTAGGCTTCATTGCGCGAAAGCAGTTGGTCGACCAGCGCCTCGCGCTTGTTCCGTTTGCGGCTCGCGACAAATTCCTCCAGTTCCTTGGGTGGCGGCAGCAGCCCAATCGCATCCAAATAAGCCCGCCGCGCAAAAACCCGGTCACTCACCATCGCCGGCGATGCAATGTGGTTCTTCTCGAAGTAAGCATCCAAAAACCTGTCCAGCGGATTGTTCTCGTCGCGCCGGGCGAGAGGCGCGCCGGGAATCGCCGGCCGTCGCGGCTCAAAGTTATTCGGCGGCACCGGCGCAAAATTGATGCTCGGGTCCCACGCCATCCCCTGGTCGATCCAGGCGCGCAGGACCGCAATTTCATTCGTCGTCAGCCGCTTGCCTTTCTTCGGCATGACCTCGTCTGGATCAACCCCCGCCACGAGCGCGATAATCGAGCTGGTGGCGCTGTTCCCCACCACCACCTCCAACCCGGAATCACCGCCCTTCAACAAACGTTCCCTCGTGTCGATTTGAAACCCGCCTTTGCTCCTGCCGCGCCCATGGCATCGAATGCAACTGGCCTCAAAGATCGGTTTGACTTCGCTTGCAAAATCGACCCGATGATCCGCCGGCGGCGGCAACGCCTTGATTTGATCCGGCGTCACGGCGGCGCCAGTCGGCAATGCGAGACTGCACGCAGCGAAGAGGATTGCCGCCAACTTCAATTTCATCCGGAGATTCATTTGACGAAAACCGGCCAAAGTTAATTCGTTTCAACTTGTGGTCACGCAAAGATACCAACTTCCGCGAGGAAGGTCTATGGTCGTTTTGACGGCCTTGGCAGAATCGGGCAGGCCGGCTTGGGCCGGCGGTCGGAAAAGGTCAGCGACTCGAGTTGGTTTCCCGAAGGTGGAAGAAGGAAAATCAAAGGGCTTTCCAAGGAAGAGACAACACATAAGCTTTCGCAATGACGGTTGTCACGCGGCGAAACTTCCTATTGCTTGCCGGGCTCGCAAGTTTTTGCACATTCGCGCAGCCCCCAGAAAGCCAGGATGCGCCCGTTGGATCCGCCGGCGAAATCACCGTCCATTCCGACGGTTTGCACGGGTATATCGGGTTCACTCACCAAGGCGTTCCTCGGGAATACTGCGTGGGGATGGGTTTTTATGCCGCGGTTTGGCCGTTGATTGACGAGCCATTGGCGGATTTTCAGGTTGGTTTGCCCAGCGCTTGGATTCTCCCCGACAACAGCGACAACAAAGACACGCCGCTAGCTCCCGAGGGGACTTTGGCCCGCAATTGGCGCGAGCGCGGCCCGACATGGTCCAGCGTTTTCCAAACCATCGAAGGCGGCCTCGGTTATTGGGCGGGCAATCATTTCCGATATGGGCCGCCGAAGTTCAGCATGAACGGCACGCCGCAATGTTACGATTACGAAGTTGGCTCTCCTGGTTGGTCCTTCTTTTACAGCAACGAAGCGCTGCCGGATAACCGCTTGAGCCTTGCTCAATTGAGCAATCGGCTCCTGATCCCGCCGGACGCCCTGCCTTTCGCCGGCCATCCGAACGACAAGTTTTTGGGCTACACCTGGATGGCGCTGCCGTTCACGGATGAAGTTCCAGATGACCCACCCACCGGCGATCAGAGCTGGACTTGTTTTCTTAGCGCTGAAAACTTCAAAGGCCCCATCGCTTATTACATCCCGGAATCCTGGAGCAAGATGGGAAAACTTTTCAAATACCCGTTTATTTCCGGCCGCGGGCTCGACGCCCGTCCGGGCGTGATGGGCGGGGGGGCGATGGAGATTAACACGGTTCCGCGCTTCGAGGCGAAGGATGCGCGTGGCCTTTCCTATTCCAAGTTGCCGGCCTTGAAATTCCCGGTGGACGCCCAGGGCCGATGCGTGCTGGTGCAGGATGTCACCTATTATTCCAAAGCGGCGCTCTTTGACAGCTTCAAGGCCTGGCGGGACGGAGGTCCGGCTTGCCCGGGCGCGTTCGGCCAAAGCGGGGCGTGCAAACCCAAGTTGAGCACGCAAACGACACGCTACGATCAGGGCGGGAAGGAAATACGCGGCGTGGAGAATGTTTTTGACACAAGAATTTTTGAAGGCAATGCCTGGGGCTTGCAATGGTTCAGCAATGCGTTTTACCCGAGCGGGATTTTTCCCCAGTATTACAAGCATGTAGGCGAGACGCGCCAGGTGATGGCGGCGGCGGATGTGCCAGCCGAAACTCATTTGCAGGAGCAAAGCTTCAAGCTGGCGGGTCCGGGCGCCCCTTATGTTCCGCCAACCAAGGGCGCGTGGGCGAGTCCCGGCCCCAAAGCCGGCCCGTTTACCGCTTACTTGGGGGATGGCTCCAAAGTCACCTACTTCTGGTATCGATTCATCGATCAACCGAGCTTTCAACAATATGATTGGAGCGTCGCCAAGAAAGCCAGGTTGCAGGCTTTCGTGGAAAAACTGCACGCCACTTGGCCGATCGACCGTGATTACATGGCTCCCCCAACGCACGGAGCGCGCGCAACTCTCGACCCGGCTCTCATAGTAACGCCGCCCAAAGGAATGGAAATCGGATACGTTCCGATCGTGACGGGTCAATCCGCTCAATATAAGCCAAGGCCGGCTTTGATCGAGCCGCGCCATGGGCTTCGTTAAGGGACACTCTCAACGCGCCGTAATGCAGCCGCTCTCTCGGGCTTTCATAACGTTTGTCATCGATGTGGTGATAACATTCAGAGCCCCGACCCACCATTATAGGTGGTTGCATTCCACGGGCGCCTTTGAAGGCTGTTTACTCGTACGCGGACTTCTCAGGAACCGGGTTCGCGGCCGTCTTGACCACCACGCCGGGTGTATAAACCGACAATTCGTGAATCGACCAATAAAGCCCGTCCGCAGACCCCGTTTGGGTGACGCGAATAAACTTTCCCTCGGCCGGCGGGAAAAAAACATCTGTCAAAGCGCGCGTTCCCCTGCCCCCGATCAGAGCCGGTCGCCACACCTTCCCGTCATTCGACAGATCCACCTTGTAAGCGCGCGGGTAATCCTGCGTCGAGGAACCGGCATCGAGCCGCAGCCCCGCGATGCTGGTTGGCTTGGGCAATTCGATCTGGAACCACATGCCAGGAACCTGGCTTGCGCCCGTATCGTAACGCGTGTTGATATTGCCATCGATCGCCTGCTCCGCTTTCTGCGCATTGAAATTCGCGCTGACTTTCCACTGGTTTCGATTCGTCATCGTTTGCGGCACCGCCGCGCGCAACTCCGCCTCCGTCCACGGCTCCTTGCGGTCCGCAAACGCGGCGCGCACTCGGGCGACATCCGCGGGCCTGACCCGCGGGGCCGAATTGCCAAAACTATTGCGGATATAGGATGTCACCGCTGCCACCCACGCGTCATCGTTGCCCTCCATCGGAACCATCAACGCATCATACTTCTTGCCCATGACCGGCCCTTTCATGCCCTTGAGCACGGCGCCAATGATGGTGTCGCACACTTCGCCGGCGATTCGGTTGCGGGCAAAGGGCGGCGCAATCGTGGCGCCGGCCGGCGATCCAGGGACGTGCGCGCCCTGCCCATCCTGCCCGTGGCACGCGAAGCACAACCCTTTGTAAATCGCCTCCCCTTGCTCCAACAGGCGCCGCTCGCCTTGGGAAAAATGGATGAAGCTGGACGCTGATCCCCGCAGTTGCGACCCGATTTCGCCGATTCCTTTTCCCGGATTGGCCGCGACGAGCGCGTTAATCATGTTTGCTGAATTAGGCCACTGGAGATAATTCGCCGTCATCATCACTTGCAGAACGACATTCGGGTCCGAATCGTTCGTCAGCAAAGTCACATCCGCCACCAAGGAATGGTCGCCCCGTTTGTAAAGCGATTCGCTGACCCGGATGGCCGCGCAGCGGACATGCGCATCCTCATCCTTCAGCGCCGCGCGGAGCAAATCAGCTTGCGCCGCGTCGAGCCCCTCCAAGGTCCACAGCGCGTCAATCCGCGCCAGCGGCGATGGATTGGCCGCCGCCATCTCCGTCAACGCGGGCACGACCGATTTGTCCCCCCGCAACACCAAAAGCTCCTGAGCGGTATCCCGCCACCAACCGTTGGGATGCGCCAACTCCGCCACCAACTGGGCCGACGAATCATCCAACAGGTGCGGCTGCGGCCCCGGCTCCATCCCCTCATACCGCAAGCGCCAGATGCGGCCGCGCCCAAAATTATTCTCGAGCTGGTTTTCCTGCACCTTCGGCCGCAAATAGGAGCCTTTGCGCACCCAGGATCCTTCCTGAATGATGCCCCGGTACATGTCCACGATATAGAGCGTCCCGTCCGGCGCCGTCGTCAGATTGACCGGGCGGAAATTGGGATCGGTCGAGCGAATGAACTCCGCGTGGCCATACGGATTCCGCAAATGCGTGACCCCATCCCTCACCTCGACCGTGGCGCGCCGAATCAGCCGGCCCACCGGCTCGTCAAAAAACATGTTGCCATACAATTCGGCCGGCAACCGGTCCCCGCGATAGATGGCGATTCCCGCCGCCGATGTCGTGTGGTTGAGCGTCTTGTTCGGGCGAATGCGGTGCAGCCCTCCCTCGACATCGCCCAACCCAACCAACGGCCACACCTCCATGAACTCCGGCGACGGCTCGTTCTGCGCCTGAATCCGACCGTAAACGAACAGTTCTTGAAAATCCGTCGGCCCGTTTTCACCGCTCGCGTTGACAAACCAAACCTTGCCGTAATCGTCCTGGGTCACTCCCCATTGGCCGCCGTTCGGCGGCGTCATTTCCTTGATCGCAACGCCCCCCGGGCCGACTCGCAGCCGGTACGGATTCAATGTTTGATAAAGCCAGTTGTCCCTGGCCCAAATCAGCCCGCTCGATTGATGCTCCAGATTCTCGCCCCGCCTGCCACCCGCGTAGAATAACTTCTTCGTGTCCGCCACCCCGTCATTATTCGTGTCCGCGTAAAGCCAGATGTCGTCCGTGTCCGTTTCGTTCACCAACACGCCATTTGTCCCCAGCGGCAGGACCATCCTCGGCAAAAGCAAATGGTCAATAAAAACGCTGTGCCGGTCAAAAACACCATCCCCTTTGCTCGACCAATGCGTCGAAATCCGGCTCGCCGGAACATGCTCCCCCGTGCCGTCGATATTCTGCATGTACGTCCGCATCTCCGACACATACATCCGCCCGTTTCCATCAAAAACCGCCAGCACGGGCTCCTTGATAATCGGATCACTGACCACCAATTCCAGGCTGTACCCCTTCTGCAGCTCGAACGTCTTCAACTCCTCCTCCGGAGTCAAATACGGCGTCGGCTTGGAACCCGGCGCCGCATTAGTCTCCTCCTCGGCCGCCCCACAAACTTGGACAACACCCCCGGCCGCCAAAAAAGCCATAAGCGCGCCAGCCAGGTATGGAAACTTCATCCAATTAAGACGCAATCCCCCCTTACATATTCAAAGACCCCCACTAACGGTTGCGGGGCTCGAGAGGGGGCCAAACTTCGGCTCGCTGCCTTCATTTCCGTCGCCGCCGAGGCGCTGGCAGGCCGTCCGCGGATGATCGTCGCGCCAGTTTTCTCCAGCTTCGTGGAGGGCAAAACGAAGCTGTGCAGCGGCGGACATTTTGTATTCTCTTTCTTTTTTGCTCTCCGCCTGTTACGTAAGAAGCGATGGCCAAAACGCCTCCCGACCAGTATTACCGGCTCAAGCCTTTCCTGGATTTTTTTCAGCAGGGGACACCCGTCCTGATGTACCACAAAATAGCTCCCCGACCGCGTCGGGTCCGTCTTAAAGGCCTCTACGTGCGTCCCGAGCTTTTTGTCCGGCAGATGGCGGAGTTCGCCCAATCGGGCTTCCACGCCGTTAAACCTGTCGAGGCCCGGCAGGCGGCCAACGGCTCGCCCAACCGCCGCGTCGCTTTGACCTTCGATGACGGATTCCGCAATGTGTTCGACAATGCCATGGAACCGATGGCCCGCCACGGCTTGCGCGCCATGCAATTCCTGGTCGTGGATGCCATCGGCAAAATCAACGAGTGGGACATTCGCGAAGGCGAATCGGCAGAGCCGTTAATGGACGCCATCCACATCCGCGAATGGCTTGCCGCCGGCCATTCCATCGGCTCGCATTCCCTCACCCACGCCCGTCTCACGCGCCTTTCTGTGCGCGATGCTCGCGAGGAAATCTCCACCAGCAAGAGAAAGCTCGAAGACCTTTTCCAAATCGAAGTGGACCACTTCTGCTACCCATACGGCGACTTCAATCCTTCCGTGCGCGATTTGGTGATGGAAGCCGGCTATCGCTCCGCCTGCACGACCCAATACGGCGTCAACACGCCGGAGACTCCGCCTCTGGAACTGCGCCGCATCACTGTGCGCCACCCTACCCGCACCTTGCGGAATCTTGGCGTCGTTTTGACCGAAGCTGCCGCCGATTTCGGCTCGTAAATAAATCCCTCTGTCCGGTTAAAACCCCTTGCATTTTGGCGGACAACTTGTTTTCTTACCGCGCCAGAAATTGAACTGAGCGCCTAGAGAATTACGGAAAAGGAAGGATATTGACCCATGTCAGGTTCGCACTCGCATCCATTGGCCCGTCACCCGGCCCGAAAGACCATCAAACCCATTCACTTTGTTTGTCTGGCGGCAAACGCCAAACGCGTCACGGTCGTGGGCGATTTTAACGACTGGGACCCGAATGCCCATCCGATGAGACACCGCGTGGATGGCTCATGGGCGATTGAAATTCCCCTGGGCCACGGGCATCACCATTATTTGTTCATGGTGGACGGCAAACCCACTCTGGATCCGCGCGCCCACGGCATCGCGCGCAATGAGCAAAACGAGAAAGTCTGCCTCTTGGCGGTCAGCTAAGCCTCACTGGCCCGGCAGCAGAATGACCCGGTAAAACTGCTGCGACGACGAATTCATGGGCTCCGCCGCGCTGACCGTGTCATTGCTGGCGGTGATCGTCCCCGGCAGGGTCGCCCAATTCTGCCGGCCTAAATCTCCCGTGGTCTGCACTTGATACGAAAGCCCCGGCAGGGCGCTCCAGTTCAGCGTAATGGCGCTTCCCGCCACGGACGCCGTCTGCAGCATTGGCGCCGGGATCAATTCCACGCGCACATCGTCCAAGCCAAACGCGGCCGGCGAATTGTTAAACGAAAACTCCAGAGTCGTCGTCGTCGAGGTTGCCGGAACGACATATTGCATATTGGTCCAGCCAGCTTCGGGTAAATTCGTTTGCGAATACAACACCGCGCCGTCCCACATCGCCATGAAATCATTCGGCGTCGTCGCTCCGTAATAGGCCGCGCTCGCGAGCCAAAATGACAGGGCATAGCGCTGTCCCGGCATGGTGGCCACGTCTTGCGTCAGATATCCATTGCCCGGGAATTGGCCCAAATAGCAGCCATAAAGCCCCGAATGCACAAACGTCTGGTCCGGCGTGCCATACAATGCGTTCGTCCCCGCCACATCGGCATCATCTCCACAGAGCGCAAAAACCAGATTTGTGTCCGCCGCCAGTTTCCAGTCGCTCAAATCTCCCGTTTCGAACGTTCCGTTGCCCACATCCAGATCAAGTTCGCGATTCTGCGTCGTGCCGGCGGCGCCATTGACAAAAGATAAATTGCCGCTGTATTTGCCGATCAAGAAGCTGTTCGCCGTGGCGTTCAGGCTCGCTTTCACCGTGGTCGAAGCTCCTGGATTCAACGCCCCGCCGCTCGCCGAGACGCTCAGCCACCGCGAAGTGTTCACCAGGCTCCAGTTCAGCTGGGTCGTCCCGGCGTTCTTCAGCGTGTAAATCTCCGAGGTCACGCTGTAGGGCCCGCCGCCCGGCCCGAGGGACAGAAATCCGAGCGGCGGCGTGATCACCAGATTGTCCACCGGAGGCGCCAGCAGCGCGTCGATCAAAGCCTGGCCCGTCGGCGAGCCCCATCCCGTGCAAAGATCGTAGCCAGTCGTCGCCGCGTACTTGCTCGGGCTGTTGGGCGTGTAATCGTTCCCGGTTGTCACGTCGTGAAAACAGGAGTGGTAATTCGTGCTCTTCGCGATCGCATACAGGGCCGGATTGGCGAAACCAACCGTCGCCTGCCCATTTGCCGCCGCCTGCTCGTTGGCCAGCGCCGTAAAGGCCGCCCACAACGGCGTGGACAAGCTTGTTCCCCCCTCCGGAAAATCAAACGATTGGCCAATGTAATCGTTGCCCCAGACCACATCCACGTTGTTGGCCACCATTGCCACGTCTGGAATATTCCGCATCGTCGTCGAACCTTGGTTGGCGCTCATGCTGATCCCCTGCTGCCACACGGGAATCGGATAGGTCAGGCTAACGCCTCCGCCCGACGCCTCCTCTGGCGTGTCGCCGAGCAGCGGATCCTGCGACGGCGGTGTCAACCATACAGTCTCCCCTTGCCACGCCCCATCCGAAGCCACGCTCAAGGTCGTCCCTCCCACGACGGTCAGATAAGGCTCATCCGCCGGCGAATCCACCACGCTCGCGTAAGCTCCGGCGTCGCCGCTCCCCTGGAAGAGGCTCTGTCCCTGGGCCGCAAACTGCTGATAAATTTGCAGCGTCGAAGCGTTAACATCCATCTCATAAGAGCAGCTCAACTGCTTGGCCAAATCATCCGTTGCCATCCGGTTGAACACGTCGTTAATCTGCGCCGTGGTCGAGGCATATTGCACATAATTCGTCTCCAACGGAGCCTCATACAGCGGCGTCGGCCCTTCATACACCCACACGTTGTCCAGGTTTGGGGCCATCGAAATCGCCATTTCAATGTCCGCCGTCACCTCGAAGGAGTAATCGATGTTCTGGTCGTCGCCGTTGAATCCATCAATATATATGGGCTGCACCCGCACGGTGCCCGGCAACCCGGCCTCGTCCACGTAGTCGTTGATGTCCGCCGCGCTGTAGCCGGACAATTCGAACAGGCCAACCGATTGTCCCTGGCCATCCGAAACGACGTCCGGCGCATAAGCGGCCGCGAAATCATAACCCATGTACGAGCCATCCGGCCCCGTGCCTCCCGAACCGCCGCCGCCTCCCCCGCTCGAACCGCCGCCGCCGAGCGGTTGTGGACGCGGTGTCAACGGCTGTTTCGGCGCGTGAATCTGCGGGCGCGGACGGGTGTAGTCATTGAGGCCACTGATGGCGAGCAGCGGCGTTGTCAAGTCGAGCGACGGCTCGGCGTCCGGCGCAAAAAAAGCCCGCGCCTCGGTCGGATGCTGATAGGTGCGCAAATGCACATGAAAAGTTTTTTCGATGTCCCCCACCGTTCCCCGCACATCCAGCAACGTCCGATTCGGATGCTGCGCCCGCACCGTCAAACCGTGCGCTGTCGCAAAATCAATCACCGCCTGATAATCCTCCTTGCTCGGCCCGAATGACGCCGCGAACTGGTCGGGTGTCAGATAACGCCGGAAATTCGGGCTGGAAGGATCGGACAAGTCCCGCAGCAAGTTGGTCAGCGCCTGGCGGTTGCGCAATGGCAGCCCGATCGCCAGATCCAGACGCCGGCTCGCCTCCAAATTTCCGGTGGCCGCCAGCCGGCCGGTGATCGCCGGCACGTGACCTTTCAGGACCTGCGGCGCCGCCGCGTGGGCAGGCAAAAACCCCGTCAAAAATAACGCTCCCGCCGAGCACAATCGGACAAGCCGCATTAAAAAGCTCCTTTGGAAGTTCACGCCTGCATCATACGCCTCTCGGGGCGATTCAACAACTGTTTCGTGGCGCGGATTGGCTGGCATGGGTGCGTGAGCCTCCCCGGGTCAACTGCTGAGATCCGAACCGCGGTCAATATTTCCACAAGCCGAGGCCTGGGCGGCATGGATCGGCCGAATTTTCGCGGAAACGGAAGGCGTCGAGATGGGCCGATTATTGTGGGGCGATGAGAGAGCGGAGCATGCTGACGGCTGAAATTTGAACCTGGGGCGTCGCGGAACTTCGACCCTCGA
>Ga0070741_10019172_pt1 | contig 10962 bp, 13 predicted proteins | sample Coa_R1_4_FD_66440 | JGI IMG/M metagenome (GOLD analysis project Ga0070741, IMG submission 66440) | Surface soil microbial communities from Centralia Pennsylvania, which are recovering from an underground coalmine fire - Coalmine... | ecosystem: Environmental > Terrestrial > Soil > Unclassified ...
AGTAGCACAAGGGGTTCGGAAACGATGCGTTCCAGTGTACGCTCATGTTCTGGTACCTGAATGAGGGGATGACCGTGAGGAACCAGCAAACCCAGAGGTTGATGAAACAACTTCTTCATTGCGACCACTTCGGAACGCACCATCGGATCATAGATAAAACCCAGATCCACCTCTCCGCGCTCAACCAGGGCAATGACCTCATCGCTGGGATGGACCTTCACTTTGAGACAGATATCAGGATACTGTCTTCGAAACGAAGCAAGCTGCGCGGGAAGAAATGTCACAGCCAGAGAAGGGTTACAGCCAATCAGGATTGTACCCCTCTGTCCCTGCTGCCACCTGACGAGTTCTTGTTCGCCCTGCTGCAACACCTCCAGAGCGTTTTTCGCATAATCGACGAAGGCCCGACCAGCAGGTGTGAGCTCTACACGTTGTTTCACTCGTTTGAAGAGAGGCATGCCCAGTTCTTTCTCCAGGGCGGCAATCTGGCGGCTTAGTGCAGGCTGCGTAACCAGGCAGAGATCCGCAGCCTTGCGAAAATTCTGTGTGTGCGCGGCTGCCAGGAAGTAGGTGAGTTGGCGAAATTCCATTCTTTGGCCTCTTTAAAGTATAGTCAGTGGTGTTTTTTAGTTCTCATCTCGTAGGGTCTATCGGTGCGGCTCTGACGAAAAAGTGCGATGTACCATAGAACTAGCGAATATATCGTAAATAGCATGAGGGCCACCCATACGAGCAACACCAAACCAGGAACGCCATAAGTAAAAAGCTGCCAGCTAAAAAAAGGGAGTACTTCTTTCAGCATTCTTTCCCGAATGGCTTTGTACTCTGGAATGAGCTCTTCATAACTTTTATTATATCCTAGATTTAGGCCCATTGCAGAGGAGATGGAAGACCGGAAGCCTCTTCTCAGGCCATATCTCCTTTTTCTCAAAGCACAGTTATCAGGAAAAGTTGAATGGTTGGGTGTGTCCACAAAGGATATGTCTTATGCGTGCTAGTAGATAGAAGTCTCGCTAGCTTGAAGGCTAGAGATAGGCATTGTATATGTACTCGGTACTGTGAGTGCAATGCTTAGAAAGGCAAACCAATTATGGCGACAACCCCCACGACACCACTTGTGATACAGCAGAAGCTTGCAGCCTTTGAACTCCTGGAGGCCGAGTTTGAGGCATGTTTTCAGTTTGTGCAGGAAGTACATGGGCAGAAACGCTTCTCTTCGTTCCCGGTTGCCGATTCTGTACGTTATTTGCATGCCCTCTGGGTCTGTGAATGTAAAGATCGCTTACTGAGTATTTTCAAGAATATTCAGCGTTATGAGGGGCGTTATTGCCTGGAACTCCTGCATATGTGGCAGCAAGAGCAGGATACCGCCAGCGTTGTTGCATTTCTGGATCGCAAACTGGATATGTTGCCCTTTGCGGATCTGACGCGCCAATTGCACGAGGCTCGTTATACCCACCAGAATGATGGCCTGGTCCAGCGTCTCGCTCACGGTCGTCTGGTACTGCTCAATCGAGGCATGAACCTGATGCATGCACTCGATGCTATCTTTTCTCTGTCTGAGGAAAACCTGTTCAAGGAAGTGCAAGCTGCTTGTGAGCGCTATGGACACCTGCCCAGCCAGATAGAATCGCAATTACAAGAGATGGAAACGCCGCTCTATTCATTCATTCCAAACCAGGCGTTGGCTCAACGTAACATGGTGATCATGAATAAGCTAGGCGTCAATGTCGCCTTGAAGCCTGCCGATCTGCCCGGACAGCGTTCCTGGCGTGTGGTTCCCCCAGAGGAGCCGCTCCAACCCTTTGCCGAACACGTCGTTAAAGGCTATCTGGAGTTAACCGCTCCCTGGCACAACAACATTCGTGGCTCGCGCTTCGTTGATCGGCCAGAGCCCAGCGACACGGTCATCTAGCATCATTACAGCGCGTAAGAGAGCAGGGACCAGGAATACTGCTGATGGCGGTATGCTGAAGTACAAGGCAGTATTCCTGGTCCCTGCTCTCTTACACACAAGCTAATCTGTGGGTTGGACCTCGGAGGATGAATACTCGGTTGACTCAACGCTCCCAGTCTTCATAAAGTCGATGCCTCGCGCCTCCTGACCAATCGCAGTGAAAATGATCACGGCGAGGAATGCACCGAGTGAAAAGATTGCCAGGGCCAGGCTATAATTCGCTATCTTTGCTGACCCGAGGCTTTGGGCAAGGAGGGACTCAAGCAACACAACCTGTGCCGCGAGCAAGTTCCCCAGCTGATAGGCAAAGCCTGGAAAGGTACCGCGTACATCCGTTGGTGACAGCTCATTCAGGTGTGCCGGAATAATGCCCCAGGCTCCCTGGACCATAAATTGGAGCAAGAATGCACCTGCTGCTATCGATACCAACATGCTAATACCTGGTATCTGCAATAGTCCTGACCATAATGGGATCATGATGATTCCCACAATACATGCAATAATGATAGCGCGTCGTCGCCCCCAGTACTGCGAGTAATAGCCAAACAGCGTTCCTCCTATGATCGCCCCGATATTCGCAACGATTGTAATCGTCGATGTCACGCCAACGCCTTGCTTGAGTTGCCCTTGCAGGAATGTGGGAAAGAGATCCTGCGTACCGTGTGAAAGGCTGTTGAATGCGGTCATCAAGAAGATGAGATATATAAAAAGCCAGGGGCGAGTTATTATAGCGGTCCAGATGCCTTCCCACATGCTCACACCCTTTTCCTGGCGCACTGCCTGGTGATGTTCCCACACAGGTGACTCTGGTACTTGAGAGCGGATGAAAACGACCAGCAATGCCGGTAGCACTCCAATAATAAACATGGTGCGCCAATCGAAGCTAAGCAGCGATGGGAAGGCCACATACAGAACGTTGAAGACGAGGAAATAGACCAGAGCTCCAAGCAAATAACCACAGGCATATCCCTGCTGCAAGATACCTGAGAACAAGCCTCGTGCCTGGCTCGGCAGTGACTCCATCGCCAGTGACGCACCCAGTCCCCATTCTCCGCCCATTGCAATACCGAAAAGGACACGCAGTATGAGAAAAATAGTGTAATTAGGCGAGAATGCCGTGAGCAGTTCAATGACCGAATAACAGATGATATCAACCATCAACGGAATACGGCGTCCAAAACGTTCTGCTAGGATACCAAAGATAAGCGCGCCGACAGGACGCATCATCAAGGTCAGTGTGAGCGTAAGAGCTATGGCCGGAACTGCCACCTTGAAGTCCCCGGCAATACGTATTGTAACAAACGTCAGCAGAAAATAATCGAATGCGTCTAGTGTCCAACCAAGGAAACTTGCCATAAAGGTGTTACGTTGATCACGATTCAAAGATCGCAACAAGCTCCAGGCGTTCATTGAAAATAGATCCTCCTAGTAAGCTGAACGGACCTCTGCGTCCTCCAGATGGAACAAAAACGCTGGTGATATCCAGTATCGGGGGAAAGCATACATAGGTCGCACTAAAATATGCGCAAAGATCTACCAGTAATCCTATCTCGTTGCAATAGGATTCTCATCACACTCAAAATAGATTATAGCATACCTTATCAGGCTCAACGTGAAAGTGAATAATATTGAAGGAAATAACAAGCTCGAAAATAAAATAACCAGGACGAAGAAATCTGTTTTGTGCTATGATAAACTACTGGATAGCATCGGGTTTATCACAACACAGAAAAAAGTCTTCCGTGAAAATCCAGCGTCTTATGGGTTCTTAGTTGTTCGTATAGTCATTAGCTTGCAGCCACTACAGCTATCGGGAGTAGAAATATGCAGGACAAAAAGCCGAGCAAACGACCCTGGATCCTCGTGGCCACCTGGTTTGGTACCATCGCCATAGTAGGTCTACTCAAACGTGTCCTTGACCGCCAGCAATCACTTTAACCAGAAAACTGAGCGGTCCTAAAGTGCAGTCTGGCTTCAAGACCAAGGTCACACGTGTGCCATCAGAGGTCACAAGATGCAGAGCACTTCCTAGTACCAGGAAGGCGAGGAGCATGCCCAAGAAAAAGCCTGCAACGAGCAGCTCTGGCCTCCCATGGTGTACTCTGTGATCAACAAGGAGGGTAGTCATGTCTGGATATATCCTCTTAGAGGGCGGCGCGGAATTTGGCGGTCTGATGTCCGAACCCGATCTTCGGGCCATCGAGCTTGCAGGCGGCTTCAACGCTCCCATCAGTATCATTCCTACCGCCGCAGCACCTGACAATAACGATCAGCGAGCTGGTCGCAACGGTATCAGATGGTTCCGCAGCCTCGGTGCCCATCACGTCGAAGCCCTTCCCCTCATCGACAAGGCTTCAGCTAACGATCCCGGCATCGCCACAACCATTACCCAATCTCGCCTCATCTACTTGTTGGGCGGCTTTACTGGCTATCTTGGTGAGACCCTATCCAATAGTGCAAGCTTACAAGCCATGCTCACTGCCTATGCAGCGGGAGCGGTCATTGCTGGGAGCAGTGCGGGAGCAATGGTGCTCTGCCAATATTATTATGACCCTGGTAAACGTCATATCGTCACAGGCCTACAATTTGTTCCTAATACTTGCGTATTACCACATCACAACACCTTTGGTAAAAGCTGGGCGGCACAACTTAGCCAACTTCTCCCCAACGTCGTCTTACTTGGCATTGATGAGCGCACAGGGATGCTTGATGACGACGACGCGGGCAAAAAGACCAATTGGCGCGTCTATGGTCAGGGAAACATAACTCTTTATCGTAATGGACAGCCTACCATCCATAAAAGGGGAGATACATTCTCTGATAACTTTGCCCATCCAGCGTGAGCTATGAAGATAAATCCTTTACTTGATACCCAGGCTTTAGTCTTACTGTGCCTTGTTCAAACGACTCGACTGCATCCCACGATACCGCTTTCAGCTTGGGGGGCTTACGACTCGTTACTCTAAACGGATTGAGTACATGTAAACGATAGAGCAATCCATGTGTACCAAAGATGAGAGCAATGACTTTGTATTCAGGGTCATGTGTAAGCTGCACATCAGCCACATGCCCAATTACTTTTTGCTCAGGCGTAACGATCTTGCTATTGAGCAGGTCCCCTATAAAAAACTTTGTTACTGCTTTCTTCACTTGTGCCCACTCCCTGGAACCCAGCGTAGAATATAGTGTGCAATCCATCTTTCTGATTGCCCTACCGAGTACTCCTCTGCCGTACCTCGCAACCTCAGGGTTGGTCCAAATTCCTCAACTTCGCTCAGAGGAATGCGCCGCTCAAATCGGTCGTGCAGTAACCGTTGAAACAGCACACGCAGGGGTCCGGCAACGCGACCAGCGAGGGCCTGGGGACCGGTAACCAGGTCGGTGAGTGCCAGTGTACCATCAGCATGCAGTTCAACTTCGATGTCTGCCACGCGCCCGATTTCAATTTTGTCGCGTGTCTCTAGCTGCGAGTCAATAATATCCCGTATTGAGAATATCTGATCTCCTCTGACTATTGACATTGTGCTTATCCCCCTCCTGTGAGTACCTCAAGAGGAAGTGAGACGAGTGCTACAACAAATGCAATGAGCAAAATCAGTATAACTGCGAGATTGCTCAAACGTCCATTAACCTTGTTACCAAGATACTGTGGATCATTCATGAGTACCAGGAATGGGAATAACGAGATGGGCAGAAACAGAGCAATCACTGTAGAGGCAAGCAGCGCCAGATGCAGTGGATCAAGACCGATCAATCTAATAACAACGGCAACAAGTAAAAAAATGATAATTGTGAGGTTGAAGCGTGCCGCCTTAACCGGCTGCTTATTCTCTCCCCACTCCCACCCAAAACCCTGGGCGATATTATAGGAAACTGCCAGCACAACCTCCAGCGCCGCTCCCAGGCACGTCACGAATAGCACACTCGCAAAGAGCAGTGAACCAATAATACCAAAGGGCTTCGCCATCGCCAGCCCAATCTCTCCCAGTGTATTCGCATTCATATTCAGCGGCCTGAGCACAATCGCTCCCAGTACAATCAATGCCATCGATCCAACGCTGCCAAACCCCATGCCGAGAAATGCCGTTACGCGGTTCAGTACCAGCGAGCTGCCAGACCATCCCTCTTCCCGGGCCCCCGATGAGTAGAAGTAGAGCAAATAGGGACTGATAGTGGCACCGAGCGTCGCCGCGACAAGATAGAGATAGTCGGCGAGATCTCCTTGTTTGACATCTGGATTCCATAGAGTCACGAGCGTGTCATGCGAAGGGCCACCCAGGGCGACTACCGCAATAACAAACGAGAGCGTTAACAGGCCGAACAATGCGGGACCGTTTTCGATCCAGTCAAATGGGGCTCTCCATGACATTACAAGCACAAGTAATGCTGCCACCGGAAACCATATATGCCACGAGATGCCCGTGAAAAGTGAGAGCGCGATGGCTATTCCACCCAGTTCCGCAGCTAGCAACAAACTCTCCGCAATGATTTCGCTCAGTAAAGGAAAAAGATAAAATTTGAACCCGAAATCCTCACGAATAGCATCAGCATAGGTTTTCTTTGAGACGGCAGTGAAGCGGCCAACCATCTCTACTAGCAAGATGATTTCAATCGTCGCCAGCACAACTGCCCAGATGAGCCCCAGCCCAAACTTTGCACCCGATTCTCCAGCCGTTGCAATAGTGCCCGCATCCAGAAAACCGCCAGTCGCTGTCACAATACCAAGCGTAATTGAAAACCACTTCTTCATTGACCACCTGCCTTGAGAAACGCCTGACTTGCACGATCAAGAGACGCCAGTTGGATATGCCAGTTACATAATGTATCCAGACAGGGATGATCAATCACTTGCATTGCTTGTTTGTACACAACTAGCAATTGCTCTATGGTGTGTTTATCAGGTACTCCTTGCTGGAGTGGCAACTGCCGATCCAGACCACCAAGTTCCTGCTGATACTCCTCGAAACTGGCTCGGGCATACAAATTGGTAATCTGTCCGTGATGAAAGTAGTTCAGTGTGGTAGAGGCCGCCGAGAATGCCGCACCAGCATCCCCAGCTATCCGCTCAAACGCTTGCTGATTTACCTGGCAGCCCGTCGTCAGCGTCAATAACCCAATAAGGATAAGGAGAAGGCCACACAGACTACCCTTTCTCCAGAAACCGCAATGATTCCTCCTGCTCGTTATCCGTAGATTCCAATGCCAGATGCTCATCGTGGCTCCTTCTGACAAGACATTAGAGTATTCTCTCGCCTTGTTGCGTACTACGATCTACTTCCTGTATACAGCACGCGTCATACACAGCAAAAGTGTCAGCAATAGAGGCAAAAATAGAAGTGGCTCGCTACAATCGCGCGATTGTAGCGAGCCACTTCTATTTTTGTTGATCCTACCGTGGACCGGCTTTGCGGACCTCATCGGATGGGAGCGTAAATTGCATAAAATTCTTCTTGAAGAGACCGGCTAGCATGGTTGCTTGGCGATCATAGGCATCCTTATCGGCCCATGTATCACGAGGGATTAGCAATGGACCTGGCACATCAGGGCATGCGATGGGAATTTGCAGACCAAAAACGGGATCGCTTACCGTCGGAACCTTATCAATCTCACCGCTGATCGCAGCTCTTACCATAGCTCTTGTATAGTTAATGTTGACGCGCTCACCAACTCCATATGGACCACCGGTCCAGCCAGTATTGATCAGATAGCAGCGCACGTTATGCTTCTCGATACGTTCGCGTAACAGGTCTGCGTAGTTGCCCGGACGTAGGGGTAGGAACGGCGCACCAAAACATGGGCTAAACGTAGCCTGTGGCGTTGTAACCCCCGATTCTGTCCCTGCCAGCTTGCTCGTGTAGCCCGAGAGGAAATAGTACATCGCCTGTTCTGTAGTCAGCTTCGCAATGGGTGGCAACACGCCAAACGAGTCTGCCGACAAGAAGATCACCGCGTCTGGGTGCCCACCCATGCCCGATTTGACAGCATTATCGACATAATCGATGGGGTATGCTAGGCGAGTATTCTCGGTCAAAGACGCATCACTGTAATCTGGTACGCGCGTCTTTTCGTCGAGCACGACGTTTTCGTAAACTGCACCAAAGCGTGCGGCATTCCAGATCTGCGGCTCATATTTCTGCGATAGGTTAATGCATTTGGCATAACAGCCGCCTTCAAAATTGAAAACGCCGTTATCGCCCCAGCCATGTTCATCATCACCAATCAGGTCGCGGCTGGGATCAGCCGAAAGGCTGGTCTTACCCGTGCCAGAAAGCCCAAAGAATAGTGCTACGTCTCCAGCTGGCCCAACATTCGCGGAGCAGTGCATTGGCAAAACACCTTCAGCGGGCAACATAAAGTTAAGCACGGTGAAGATTGATTTCTTCATCTCGCCGGCATACTCAGTACCAGCGATCAACACCAGGCGCTCTTCAAAATCGATAATAATAGCGGCCTCCGAACGAGTGCCATGAGAACGGGGATTAGTACGGAAATGAGGGACGCATAGCAATGTAAACCCTGGTCGATCACTAGTCAGGTCGCTTTCAGTGGCCCGCAGGAAGAGTTGCCGAGCGAACAGATTATGCCAGGCCAGTTCAGTAATGACCTGAATGGGCATGCGGTAGTGGGGATCGGCCCCGGCAGCTGCATCAAGAATATACACATCGCGGCCCTGAAGATAAGCGGCCAGGCTGCGGCGTACAACTTCAAACGTCTCAGGTGCCATTGGGTGGTTATTCTCACCCCACCAGATCTTCGCTACAGACTCCTCGTTAGACACAATAAATTTATCTTTGGGAGATCGTCCCGTATGAATGCCAGTGGTAGCAGCAAACGCCCCGTTAGATGCCAGCTTCCCCTCTTTACGCGCTAATGAATGCTCAGTTAGAACAGCAGGGGAAAGATTCCAATTGATGTTACCCAGGTTCACCAACCCATAGTCTTCCAGAGCCTTCCTGCTCATCATCATTGTCATAAAGCTCTTCTCCTTTGGGGTCTCTCTAGTCGCGTTGGTAGCAACGACGCTAGTGCATACGTTCGTTCTCAGAACACATTTCAACGCGTCTTCCCCGAACAAGTGTTAGTTTATCAGACTCACAGAAGTTGTGCAACCCGCGTAACAATACCATAACGAGCAAAGGTACTTGCATTCATGGCAACTCTCCCCATGATGTTGGAAAAACGAAAATAAAAACGACGCTAAGGTATTCACGATGACGGGGCACTCACGGATGTGGTATACTTGAGACATGCCATGCCAGTACTTAACGAAGCAAGGAGGCCTCTGTGGAGCAAAAGAAACCTCATGCTCGCTACGACGAGTTTGCTGAACAATTCACATCGATATTGTATGAGCAATGGTCGGATATCCTTCAGATTATTAATCGTCAATCTCCTCGTGTTGCTTCGCTCCTGCGCGTTGCAACTCCTTCAAGCCTCAAGCGTATGAATGGCGTATGGCGTATACAAGTGATGATTAGACGCGTGGTGCAGCACGATAAACTGCGTCAACCACACGATAATGAAATTGTGGCCCAGGCCATCAGGCAGTATTATTACAATGCTGCGGGATTCGATCTTCCCCGCATCGTCGTGTACTTTGAAATGTGATAGCAGGCCTGGGTGTTACTACATTAGAGAAGGAGTCACTCATGACTACTGCCCAGCCTAAGTCGCGGCGTCGTTTCCCCGGCCTGGACCCGGTAGCTCTCCAACATCCTTATGACCGCGTCGCACTTGATGCTTTGCAGAGAGTGCCCGGACTAGATATCGCCGTCCGTAAATTTATCGAACTACTTCCAGAGCGTGTTGCCTACATTCAGAATGTCGCCCAGACGGTTCGCGTGTCCTCCACCCAGTGTCCACAACTCTATACTCTGCTTCAGGAAGCTTGCGCGATCCTGGATGTGCGCGAACCAGAACTATATGTAGCACAATATCCGGTCCCCAATGCCTACACCAGTGGACATGACCATCCCTACATCGTGATTACAACAGGTCTCCTTGATCTCATGAACGAGGAGGAAGTGCTGGCAGTCATTGCTCACGAGCTTGGACACATCAAATCGGGGCATGTTCTCTACAAGACAATGGCGCGAAGCATCGGAGCACTACTTACTATCGTTGGGCAGATGACGTTAGGCATTGGCCAATTAATTGGTCAATCGCTCAAAGCGGCTTTTCTTGAGTGGGATCGCAAGTCAGAATTTACCGCCGACCGCTCGGCTCTCCTGGTCGTACAGGACCCGCAGATAATCCTCTCTCTGATGATGAAATTTGCTGGCGGAACACTCTTCCAGCGCGATCAGATGAATGCCCAGGAGTTTTTAAAACAGGCCGATCTCTACGAAGATGTGGACGTAAACCTGCTTGACCGAGTATACAAAATGCTTATGGTCAGCTCGGTAAGCCATCCGTTGATTATTGTACGTGCCCGAGAGAGTATGAACTGGTCCGAGAGCAGAGAATATCGAGATATTCTTGAAGGGCGCTATCCACGTCTCCCCAGCTACTACCGTAGCAATGGAAACAGCAATGGGAGTAGCGCCTCTTACAGCAGTGAGGAGTCGACTACTCCTATACGCTGCCCACACTGTGGACGCGAACAAATGAACAGGCGCTTTTGTAGCCTTTGCGGAGGTGAAATATCGTGAACCGTCGCGGGCGGGAGCATCTCCTGACGCGATTTTTAACTCCCTAATAACACCTGTTAATATCAGGTACGATTATGCTACGAGTGCTAAAAAACAGGTGATCTTCTACCTGTTTGGTCATGGTCACAGTGGGCGCGTTCACCAGATGCGCCCACTAGCTTATTACTTTGAGATCTACTTTTCCTCTAGCCGGTGCGGCGGGATCGGCCCAGAGCCAGCCCCCCTATAGGCAGGGCGATCAGTCCCAGCACCAACGCCGCGGCACCACCCACTACTCCGTTGCCAGTGCCGGGACCACCGTTGGCGAGGGCCAAAACCAGCCCGCCATTAACTGCGACGATGAGCCCTACCACT